>Ga0265338_10009563_pt1 | contig 11532 bp, 9 predicted proteins | sample 42126metaG_FD_193579 | JGI IMG/M metagenome (GOLD analysis project Ga0265338, IMG submission 193579) | Rhizosphere microbial communities from Carex aquatilis grown in University of Washington, Seatle, WA, United States - 4-21-26 metaG | ecosystem: Host-associated > Plants > Roots > Rhizosphere >... | reverse complement strand
CTTAAAGACCGTTGGAAAAGACGAGAAATGGCTTGCCGGGGCCAAGGCTAAAATCTTTCAAGCCAGGACAAAAAGAATCCGGCCCCACCTGGACGATAAAATTTTGACCGCTTGGAATAGTTTGATGATTTCCTCCCTGGCCTATGGTTACCAGGTTCTAGGGGACCCTCGATACCTTCAAGCCGCGGAAAAAGCCTCGGCTTTCATCACGAACAACCTTTTCGCGAAGGGCCGTCTTCTGGCTTCCTACCGGCAGGGACCCGCGGAACTCCAAGGTTACATTGACGATTACGCTTTTTTCCAAGCGGCCCAGTTGGATCTTTATGAAACTACTTTTGATCCCGCTTATTTAAAAAAAGCGGTTGATTTGGAAAAAGACATGGTGAAATGGTTTTGGGACGGGAAGAACGGGGCTTTTTATTTCACCGGTAGCGATCAAAAAGACCAGCACCGATTATTGACGCGCACGAAGGAAGCCTATGACGGGGTTCTTCCTTCCGGCAATAGCTCGGCCGCCTTGAGTTATTACCGTTTGGCGGAATTGACCGGCAAAAAAGAATATCGGGACAGGGCGGACGTCATCCTCCGATGTTTCGCCGGGCTCCTGGCCAAGGGCGGATCCAACTTTCCCTTGATGCTCCAGGCATTTCAATTTGATTTCAGCGGTCCGGCCGAGATATTGGTGGTGGGTCCGCAAAAGGATTCGGAAGACGCGGTAAAAACCATTTGGAAAACATTCCTGCCGAATAAAGTGATGGTTTTCGCCGAAGACGCGCAAATCAAGGACCTGGCGGATCTCGTTCCTTGGGTGGAGGGACGCCGCTCACAAGGAGGGAAGCCGACTTTTTATGTTTGCAAAAATTATCAGTGTCAATTGCCGACGATCGATGCCGGCCAAGCATTGGAATGGGCATTGAAAAAGCCATGAACCATGTTCATTTCGGCATTATCCACCGCCGGGTGGAGTACCGACCTTGGATTTATTTCTGTTTTTTCATAGCTTCGAACATTTTATTGTCCTATTTTCACTTCGCTCTTCCGACACAATTATTCATCGGTTTGGGCGGTTTGATCGTTCCATTTATAACGGCCGCCGTTCTTTTGACCCGCCCGGACCCGGAGTTTGGAAATTTGGAGGTGCCCAGCCGCTTTTTCCAATCAGAAATATTTCCCCGGGTTCCATCTTGGTTATTAGGCTTTATTTTAATTCTTTTCTTTTTGACCAGATTTTACAAATTAACATCTGTTCCCTTTTGGCCGTTACCCGATGAGGGATTATTTGGATACTATGCCAACGAAACGGCTCAACGCGGGGAATGGAGAATTCTATATGGTCCGCCACATGTGGAGGGTCTTTGGGTTTGGGGGCAGGCCCTATTTTTAAAGGCGACGCCGCCTTCTTTATGGTCCTTAAAGTTATATCCCTGCCTGATTTATTCGGCCCTATTTTTTTTGGGTTATTCGGCAGCGCGTCCTTTTTTTTCTAAAACGATAGCTCTGGCCGCGACATGTTTTTTTGGTTTCAATTTTTGGTTTCTAGTTCTTAGCCGTCAATGTCAATCAGTAGGTATGGTTCTTTTGTTTGAGCTGGCGTGCTTTTATCTTTTAGGGACCTATCAAAAGGTTGCGGGCAAGTCCCGGTCAATTTATTTAATAACTTTGGGTTTATTTTTGGGAGCAGGTTTTTACGCTTACACCTCCTGGCCGGTTATGGCGGCGTTGGTTTTCGTTTCGGTTGCCTTCGGGTTAGACCTGAATAAATGGAAGGAATTTAAGAAGCTTGTTTTGTTCGGATCCGTTATTTGTCTAGTGGCTTTACCCTGGGTTTCGGCCAGGCTTTCAACCGGAGGAACGGAATACCTACAAAGCCTTTTGGGAAATCCAGCGCCGTGGGCATATTTTTCTGCCCTATTCTGGAACGGTTCAGGCAGTGCACCTTTCGGGCCGTCCTGGGGTGGGATGCTAAACCCGGTATTGAGTTCTCTTCTTTTTATTGGATTTTTGGAACTTTGGCAGCTGCGGTCGCACCCTATTTCCATGTTTATTTTTTTTGCCAGCATTATTTTTTTTATCCCCGGCGCCCTTACCTCATTCGTCGAGATAAGCCGTGTGACTTTGTTACTCCCGCTTTTCGCGTTGACGGCGGTCATAGGACTAGCCCGATTGTTGTCGGCGGGGCCCAAGAGCTGGTTATTCCGTGGGTTGATTTTTATGTTTATTTTTTTGAGTTCGTTCTCGCTGGATATTTATCACTATTGCGTGCCCCAGCAAGATTGGAATAGCTATATCGCCAATAAGAGGCACTGGCTTCCCGTTGATCTTTCCAAAGCGTACAAGGTTTTAGAAAGCAGTGCCCAAAGCGGGGAAAAAATGAAAATCATGATTTGTTTGAACAATAATGAGGCGGATCACACTTTGGAATTTGCCGCCTGTTCCTTTGACCGCGACGGCGATCCACTGTTTTTGAGGGAAAGCGGTGGGATGGCGGCCGTCTTGGTGAATGCCAACTATGAGCCGTTTTTGAAAGAAAAGTTCGTGAATTCAGAATGGTATTGGCTTTCCCCCGAGCTCCCCAACGATTTTGGGGGAATGATGTTGGGCTCTATCCCCTGGAACCCTGTTACGGATCAAGAATTGAAACGATGGCACAGGGCTAACGCCGTTTTCAGTGAAAACAACTGGTTTTACATGAATCGTGACCACGAGGTCTCAACGGATTTGATGATCGGCCATTTGTTAAAGAATTATCAAGTCTTTGAGAAAGATCGGTTTTTAGAATCGATTTTTTGGTCGCGAATGGCGTTTTTATATTTTAAAAAAGGGGATACTGGGCGCGCCCGGGAAGCCTTGTTGGAAGGACTGCGTCGAGGTTATCCAGTGGCTCATTTTTATAATGAGTTGGGGGTTCTGTCCGTCGATGAAGGAAAAGAGGGCGACGCGTTGAGGTATTTTCATCTAGCATTATCTTCCAGGGTGAATCGTACATCCGCCTCACAAAATCTGTTAGAGTTGAAAAAGAGGAGAAGGTTTCAAAACTTAGTTTTCAATTGAAGACCCTGGAATCTTGAAAATGATCGCGCACGTCTAATTACTTTAATGGAGGAACCATGAAATTTGGATTTTGGTTAATGGCCTTATTTTTTTTGGCGATGGGATCTTCCTGGGCCGAGGAAAAAACTGAAACAGCCGCCGTCTCGGAGGTCGCCGCGCCCGTGACGAGCGGGTGGAAGCAGCAGGTGACCGCCAATTTAAACCTCAACCAAGCCTCCTTCGACAATTGGCAGCAGGGGGGGACCAATTTTATTTCCTGGCAGGCGGGTTTAAACGCCAAGTTGGAGAAGGATGCCCCGGCGGACAATTGGTCGAACAGCTTGAAAATGGAATATGGAATGACCTTCGTGGATGGACAGGGAACCCGCAAGTCCGCGGATGGAATCAATCTGGAAAGCGTCTTTTCCTGGAAAACTTGGCCCCAGGTCAACCCTTTCGTTTCCCTGGCGGCGAAAACCCAGTTTGACACGGGTTTTAACTACTCTACCGGAACGGCGGTTCCAACCTCGGCTTTCTTGGATCCGGGCTACTTCACCGAAACAGCGGGGTTGAAATTTGTTCCCGACCAGGTTTTCAACACCCGATTGGGGTTGGCCCTGAAGGAAACCGTGGCCAATCAATACGCTGGCATTTACACGGTGAATCCCGACACGGGGGTGGTCGAGAAGGTCCTCACGGAGTTGGGGGTGAGTTCGGTATCGGAGCTCAATTTGAAACTATCCTCCAACTCCAATTTCAACTCGAAACTGGACATGTTTTGGAACGGCAAGGACATTGACCGCACCGTCGTGGAATGGGATAACTTATTGACCCTCAGTCTGAATAAAATCATCAGCGTGAACATGGAAGATGATTTCCGCTTCGATAAAGTCATTTATAACGGCTGGCAGATCAAGGAAACACTCGGGCTGGGAGTTGCTTTTTCATTGCTGTAGAAAATGGCGGCGGGCTTAAAAAAATCAACCCATAAAATAAAAGGAGCGCTCCATGAGCATGGTCAAGGAATTCAAGGAATTCGCCGTGAAGGGCAATATGATGGATCTGGCGGTGGGTATCATCATCGGCGGGGCTTTCGGAAAGGTCGTCTCCTCGATCGTGGCGGACGTCCTCATGCCGCCTTTGGGCCTTCTCATCGGGGGCCTTAATTTCACGGACATCAAAATCGTTTTAAAGGAAGCCCTGGTGGACGCGGCCGGGAAGACCCACGCCCCGGTAACCCTGAACCTGGGAAATTTCATCCAATCGCTGGTGGATTTCACCATCATCGCTTTCGCCGTTTTCCTGCTGGTGAAGGGCATCAATCGCATGAACCGCAAGGCCGCCGAGGAACCGGCTCCCCCCGCGGCGCCCACCCGACAGGAAGAGATCCTTTCTGAGATCCGCGACCTCTTGAAAAAGAAATAAATTTATTGAGAACCGTCGATTTTTGCCTCGAGAAGGGTCCCTCCAGGGACATCTGGGGAACCCTCACGCTTCCCGAAAAAATAAAATTTCCCCCGATCCTCATGGCCCACGGGCTTTTAGGTTTCAAGGACTGGGCTTTTTTTCCTTGGCTGGCTTGTTATTTCGCGGAACAAGGGTTTCCGGCGGTGCGTTTTAATTTCTCCGGATCGGGAATGGGTCCCAGGACGGACGGCCCCTTCGAGGAAATGGAGGCCTTTCAAACGGATACCATTTCAAAGCAAGTGGAGGATTGCCGCTTCTTGTTGGCGGCGCTGGCCCAGGGAAAACTGGAACCGGACCTTCCCGCCTCCCCGAAATATTTCCTTTGGGGCCACTCCCGGGGCGGGGGCGTTTGCCTGTTGGCCGCCATGGGTCAACCCCGGGTTTCAGCGGTCGCGACCTGGGCGACCATCAGCCGGGTGAACCGGTATATGTATGAGGTGAAACAAGCCTGGAGGAAACAGGGTTTTTCGATCCTCGAAAGTTCTCGAACCGGTCAAAGGCTGAAAGTGGGGGTCGATTTTCTGGATGACGCGGAAAAATGGGGGAAAAGGGGGGACTTGCCCACCGCCCTCCATAACCTGTCCATTCCGGTCCTGTTACTCCATGGTTCGGAGGACGATAGTGTTCCCGTGGAGGAATCCGAAAGCTTGGCGGCGGTTTATCCGAAATCCCAATTAGTGATCCTGGCCCAGGCCAATCACAAGTTCAACAGTACCCATCCTTTCAAAGGCCCCACCCCGGAGCTGAGGGAAGCGGCTCAAAAGACCCTGGAGTTTTTCCTAGGTCTTTCCCCGTGATCGATGGTTACAATAATCCTCCATGGAAAAATCCCCGAAGACCCAGCCGGTGAAAAGCCCCTTCCCATTGCGCCTTCAGGATTTTCCGGGGTTTCAACTTCGGGATTTGAAGGCCTTGGAAAATTATTATTCCACCCAAATGAAGGCCCAGAGGTCGCCCGCCAAGCGGGTGGGGTGGAAAAGCGCCCAGAGCCAAAGGGTTAGGTTTGAAAACCTGGTAAAAGTGGGACCCCTTGCCAGAACCAAAATCCTGGATGTGGGTTGCGGCTTGGGGGCTTTCCGTGGATTTCTTAGGGAAGAGGGGATTCCGGTGGAGTATACCGGGGTGGATTTGTTTCCCGAAATGATCGAGGAAGCCAAGCGGTTAAACCCGGGAACGAGGTTTGAAACCAGGGTCTTAACCTCCCGTCCCTTTGGGCGGGGCAGGTTCGATTACGCTTTTCTTTCCGGCGTGTTTAATATCCGGATCCATGACAATTGGAAGTTCATGGGCGCGGTTTTAAAAAATATCCTGCGTCAAACCAAGAAGGCCGTGGCGTTCAACGCCTTGAACAGGGAATCGGGTTTAAAAGAGCCGAACCGGTTCCTGGTCACACCGAGGGAATTGGTGGCATTCGGAAGAAAATTAGGCGTCACCAGGACTCACCTGTTGGATCATTACCACCATCTGGATTTGACACTTTTTTTATATAAGTAAAATTGGGTCCGCCGGAAAAACCCGTGAAAAATCCCTAGAAAATGCTTGGTCTATACCCTACACTTCTTTTCATGGTCTTTACTCCCCCCAAGCGCATCGCTTCATTTTCCCACACGACCACTGATATCCTCGCCTACCTTGGACTTTCGGAGGAGGTCACCACGCTCAAGGAATATTGCGAGGAGATCCCCCCCGTTCCGGACCGGGACAAGCCCGAATATTGGTTTACCATGGCGGAAGGGCGGGTTCACAGCCTCCGGTCGGAGCTCATCCTCACTTTTTCCATCGCCCAGCAGGACTTGCAAAAAAGACTCAAGGACAAGGGTTTTAATGTCCTGCATTTGGATCCCCGTTCGCTCAGGGAAGTGGAGGACTCCTTCATCCAAATCGGCAAGGCGACGGGCCAATTGGAAAGGGCCAAACAACTGGCGCAGGATTTCACCGGGGGGTTGGCGGCCCTTCAAGCCAAGACGCCGCCCAACGGTTACCGCCCAAAACTGTACGTGGAGCAATGGAACAAGCCCCCGTCGGCGGCAGGGGGATGGTACGTGGAGCTGATGAGCCAGGCGGGCGCCCATTATTTTCCCATGCTATCCCGGGAATTAAGCCGCACGGTTAAAATCGAGGAAATCCTAAAGTTCGATCCGGAAATTATTATTTTTTCAGTTTTCGGCACAGGATCGGCTTTTGATCCGGCGGAAGCCTTAAAACGGATCGGGTGGGATAAAATCAACGCGGTCAAAAAACGCAGGATCTTCACCGTGGAAGAAACCCTCTTGAACCGTCCCGGTCCTAGGCTGGTGGACGGGGCTAAAGTGGTCCAGTCGATCATGGGCGAGTCTTTCTGGGGCTGGCCCTTGGTCCAGTCCGCTTTCGCGCGCCGGGTGGTTGATTAAAAAAACCGCCGATATCCGAATGGTATTTTTAAATATTCAGGAATAAAATAACCGTCCGAGTGTGTTACTTTCAGGGAGTTTCTTTCGTACTGCCTGGTTAAAGGATAACCCCAACGTGAGCACGGCCGATTACCCCCCTGGACAGGACCCTGGGTCGCTTCCCTTACCCGACGCGATTCAAATATTTAATATTTTCAACCAGCTGTTAATCCGGTGGGCCAACCAGGAATCGAAATACGTTAAAATCAACATGGATGATATTTCCCCGCTTGGTTTAGAACAGGGAATTTATTTTTTTGAGCCGTTCGAAGGCATTTTAGTCGTGCGGACCATGGAGCATTTCGAGAAGTTCATATCGGAGCTTTCCGGCGGAAAAAAAGCGGCAAAGGATTCCGGGTCAAAAGGGTTATTTTTGGAGCTGGTGGTCTTGTTTTGGCATCTATTTACCTCCCAAACTTGGAAATTGGACACCAGGACCATCCAGCCCGCGTTATTGAAATCGTCCATTCCCAAGGACTGGCCTGACCGGAATCCGGACTCCGCCTGCACGATTTTCATAAAAGATATTCCCCTGGAGATCCGGCTATGGGCAAAGGTGACGCCGGAAGAAGCAAAAGCCTGGAAAAAGGGTAATTTAAAAGGATAAAGTTTTGGGACGGCACTTGCGCCTTCTCAAGCCTTCTTTTGATAAAATATCCTCTCCCTTTCGACAAGGGATAAGGATTTTCATGGGCTCTTCCGAAACAAGTGAATTCAACCCGCTCAACGCCACCCTCCAAGCGGTCCTCCGAAGCCGCTCCTACAATATTATTGTCATTCGTAAAGACGGGATCATCCAGGCTTTCAACGAAGGCGCTGCGGCGGAGGCGCGGAAGATTCTGGGCGTGGAATACCACGTCGGACGTAATTTTTATGATGACATCCCCAACCCCTATCAGGAAATGACGCGGGAAAGACACTCCAGGGTCTTGATGGGAGAGTCTTTCCACGTGGAAACCAAGTACCCGGGCGTGGACGGGGTCGATCATTGGTATGAAATTCAGTACGATCCGGTCCAAGACGAAGAAGGAGAGATTACCGGTCTCAGTCTCGCTAATATCTGTATTGACGAGCGTAAGAAGGTGGAACAAACGCTGAAGGAAAGCGAGGAAAAGTTTAGAAAATTTTTTGAGGAAGCCCCGATGGCGATGGCCATGGTTGCGGATTATAAATTCGTCAAGGTAAACCGCGCGTTCCAGATATTGTTGGGTTACTCCGAGGAAGAATTCATGGGAAAGACTTTGTTTGATATTACCCATCCGGAAGACCTGGTTCGAACCAGGGAAATTGCCACTTCCATTCATGACGGGGAAAATGACAAGTTTCAATCGGAAAAACGGTACCTCCGCAAAGATGGCCAAAGCCTCTGGGCGAACGTCTCGGGAACGGTCATCCGGGACGGGGAGGGCAACAGGCTCTATTCCCTGATCATGGTGGAAAATATCAGCGGCCGGGTCAAAGCCCAGGAAGCGCTCCAAAAATCCGAGGCCGACCTTCGGGCGGTTTTCAACAGCGGGTCACAGATGATGACCCTTCTTTCCCCCGAGGGACTCATCCTGGACTGCAACAAGACCGCCGAAGGTTATATCAAGATGATGACCGGAATGAATGTTCAGCGGGGAAAATCATTCAAGGACTATATGACCTTCAACGTGGAATTTAAAAAGGAATTTGATGACCATATCAGCCGGGCCTTAAAGGGCGAAGTGGTCACCCTGGAGAGGGCCGTAAGATCGGGGGAGGGAGCCGAATTTTGGCTTGGTTTTTCCTATAACCCCGTTTATGAGGCCGCCGGGACTATTACAGGAGTCTGTATGACCGCCATCGCCATCGACGAGCGTAAAAAAGTCGAGGAAGCCCTGCGGCGTTCGGAAGCGGATTTGAAAGCAGTCTTCAACAGCGGGTCCAACGTCATGGTTCTCATCGGAAAAGACGGCCTGATTCACGGGTTTAATAAAACAGCGGAAATAATGGCGCCCCGGGTTTTGGGACAGGGCATCCAGGTCGGAATGCTCTTCGCGGACACTCTCCCCTCGGGGGCCAGCCTGGAGATGTTTCACAAAAGCTTTCAAGCCGCGCTCGGAGGCAAGGAGACGAAGGCTGAAAGATCCATCCGGGCCGCCGACGGCCGGGAACGATGGGTGGAGGTCAATTACCAGCCGGTCGCAAACGACCATGGCGGGGTAGACGGGGTTTGCTTTTCATTGGTTTTTATTGATGAACGGAAGAAGGCCGAGAATGACTTGCGGGAAAGCGAGGAACGCTACCGGAAGTTGATCGAGTTTTCGCCGGAGGCAGTGGTGGTTCACTCGGAGGGAAGGATTCTTTACGTGAATTCCTCCGGTTTGAGGATGTTTGGGACAAGCCACCCTGAAAAGATCATCGGTAAAATGATCCTGGATTTTGTCCATCCCGATTACCGCGAATTGAGTTTGAACCGTATCCAAAAAATCAATGATTCCGGGGATCAGACCGAATGGGCCGAGCAAAAACTCCTTCGGACCGACGGCCAAGGGATGGACGCGGAAACCAAGGGCACGGCCTTTGTCTATCAGGGCCGGCCGGCGGTCTTAACGATAGTCCGGGATGTTACCGACCGGAAGAAAACCCAGGGGATGCTGCTCCGGTATGAGCGGCTGGCCGCGGTGGGCAACGTCATTGCCGCCATCGCCCATGAGATCCGTAACCCCTTGGCCGTGGTGTCGGGAATGAGCCAAATTTTAAAGGCCAAACTCGAAAACCGTTCGGAATATTCCCAGGAATTGGCCACGATTCTCTCCCAAACGGATCGGTTGCGCCTATTCATGAACGATATTTTGGATTATTCCCGGGAAACGGAGATTAAAAAGGAAAAAGTCGACCTTCAAAACTTACTGGAACGGTCCCTTGTCACGGCGCAAACCCAGTTTGGCACCCAGCACGTGAATTTTGAGGTGAGGCAGGAATTGGACAAGGGTTTCCCCGAGCTTTGGGCGGACGGCGAGAGGCTGGAGCAGGTATTGTCCAACTTAATCCTCAACGCGTTTCAATCGATGAACGACAATGGGGTATTAACCTTGTCCGCCAAGGTCCAGGAAGGATGGATCTTTTTGGGAGTCCAGGACAATGGCGCCGGCATTAATGAGGCGGACCTGCCCCATTTGTTCGAGCCTTTTTTCACGACCAAAAAAAATGGATCAGGGCTGGGGCTTCCGATCAGCCAAAAAATCGCCGAAGCCCACCGTGGAAAAATCGAGGTTCACCGTATCGAGCCCCATGGGACCCGCTTCACCCTGCAATTTCCCCTTCAAAAAATTTAAGAAACCCAATTTTACAACCCCAGGTCCACCGGGCCGCCTTGGCCGGCCGGTCCAAAAGTGTCCATCCAGGTAAACTCAATTCGCCCCATGAGTCTTCCAAAATCCATGGTATTGAAGTTTTAGGGTGGTTTGACGGCTTGGGCGGATCCCTTTTCCTTTATTATTTATTCTCAAAACCTTCGGGAATCCCGCCCAGGTAATCCGCCAGCTTGAAATGATTGTGGCATTTAACGCAGGAATTTAAATGGGGGTCGCCCGGCAGCCATTGGACCGGGGATAAAATATTTTCCGGATTGTTCGGCACGGGCTTATCCCAGACGAGGGCGTAACGCCACCCTCCCGTTCGCGGTGAGGCGGCGGCGGGACCCTTGACCATGACGTAAAGGGGTCCCGCTTGTCCCGAGGGTTTACCGCCGGCGTCTTCAAAGGATTCTTTGACGACCTGGCTTCCTTCCGGTAAAGGGTCGGATTTTTGGTAGGCTGTTACGGCGTCCTTGGAGACGAAAGTATTGACCCAGCGGTGCCCGTGGGTCCGGCTGTTCCAGGGCCGGCTGTTCATGGGCGTGAGGGTTTTTCGATAATCGCGAAAAAGACTGGTGAATTCCGTGGATTTTACCGAAGCGGGGGAATGGGCTGGATCACCTGTTTGCGGTTTTTCTTGGGCTGCCTCCGACGAAGCGGCGGCGTTATCCGAACCGTAAACCATTTCCCCGCCCTCGTGGCCCGTCCAACCGGCGAGGAGCGCGGCGGTTAGGGCGAGCCAAAGTTGGGTGTTCCGAGGGAGGGGTTTTTCACGGAAAGTCCGGATGGCCGCGAAAAGGACGGCGATCGAAAGCAACATCGAGCCACTTCCCAGTAAAACATGCTCCCGAAGCCTGCCTTGGGAGGCGCTCTCGGGGGGAAGAATGGAAAGCTGCGTTTCCAATCCTAAATGAACGGAAAAAAAATGACCGGTTACACCGGCCGCCAGAGAAGTTAAAAATGCGAGAAACCAAAGGGCCGCGGCGGCCTGGCCCAGCCATTCTTTTTGAAGAACCCTTTGGGCCGCCAGGGCGAAGAAAGCTAAAATGGGGCATGCCACCGCGAAATGCACCAGGGGCGGATGAAGGGGTCCCACTAAAGAAATCAGAGTTTCCATGTATTCTCCAGGCGCTTTTATTTGGAAATGCCTAACCGGAACGACCCTTATTCCCCTTAAACTAGGCCCGACGGGTTGGGGGCAAGAGAAGCTTACCAGTGGTGTTTTTATTAATGAAGAGATCGTTCATCTTTTTTAAGGCGGCTCCTTTGAAACGTTTACCGCTTTA
>Ga0265338_10009562_pt1 | contig 11532 bp, 8 predicted proteins | sample 42126metaG_FD_193579 | JGI IMG/M metagenome (GOLD analysis project Ga0265338, IMG submission 193579) | Rhizosphere microbial communities from Carex aquatilis grown in University of Washington, Seatle, WA, United States - 4-21-26 metaG | ecosystem: Host-associated > Plants > Roots > Rhizosphere >... | reverse complement strand
TTACCTGAAGACAGCTTCCGGACGGGCGTTTGCGAAGAAACGCTTGTAGTCCTTTTGCGGAGTGAAGGTGGGTGGAGGAGGGCCGCCTACGAAGCGCGAACGATCATCGACCGCGGGAAGCCGGTAAGGGTAGTCTTTGGGCTCCCGGAGGCCCGGGAAGAGGCTCATCCCGGCCAGACCCAGGTATCCCCGCCGGGAATGGCGTCGATGAACGTCTTATTCCCGTAGCGCTAGCAGAAAGTCAGGCTGCGCTTCGCGAAGTGCGATTTTAGCAGACTAGTCTACTGAAATGGGGAGCGCGCAAGACTCAGGTGATTCTGAGACTCGGGATGCGGTGGAAATTTTCGCCTCAATTGTAATTGCGCTTTTTTCAAGTTTCGCCACTCTGCCTTACCGATGAGTGCAATTTTAGACCAGCCCGAATCCGGTAAAGCAAATGGAGAAGCCGACCAAAAGCTTAAATCTTCACCGTCCGCCTCCCGGCGCAAACGGTCCAATAAGAATGCCAGAAAGGGAAGAGGTGCGTCCCGTAAGTTTCCTCAGGTCACTTTAGAGCAAGCGTTAGCCATTCCGAACGCGATAAAAAAATATAACGCGGGCAATCCATGGCCTCCCGCTGAGGTTGCAAAAGTTTTGGAGATTGGTCCGAAGAGCCCAAAGTTTTGGTATCTCAGTTCTGGCGCAAGAGAATATGGAATCACGGATGGAACACGAGACACCGCGACAATCGGTATAACTCCATTGGGGAAAAATATTGTCTATGCAGCGAGCGCGGAGGTTGAGGCTGAGAGTATTCGCCAAGCCTTGTTCAACATCGAATTGTTTAAGTCCGTTTACGAATATTACAAGGGTGATGTGTTACCTGAAGTTAAATATCTCGCAAATACACTTGAAACTACATTCCATTTGCCGGCAGAAAGCCACACCGAGTTTTCCAATTTTTATGCCGCGAACCGGGAGTTTTTGAATCGTTATTTCGGCAAGGGAGAAACAGATCGCGAGCGCGTGAGAATCGAACCTGGTGAAAACTCGCATCTGGTCGTTGTTGGCCAGCCAGAGAAAAAAACGAAACTAGTGGCTTTTGTAGCAATGCCCTTCAGCGAGAAATCAGGCAAATATCCGAAAGGCTTTTTCGATGAAGTTTTGAAAAATGTCATCACACCTGCGGCTGTGGAGGCAGGATTCAAAGTGGAGACCGCTCGCAAAGACGGAAGCGACATCATACAATCTACCATCGTCAATGACCTTCTGAATGCGGATTTAGTCATCGCAGATTTGACAGAACATAACCCGAATGTTCTTTTCGAGCTCGGCCTGCGAATGGTGTCTGAAAAACCTATCGCTATCATCCGGGCTAATGGCACCGCTCCAATTTTCGATGTGGACAATATGCTTAGGGTTTGTGACTACGACCCGAATTTGTGGCCGTCCACCTTGCAAGTTGATGTTCCGAAGCTTGCCGCACATATCAAGGGGACTTGGGAAAAGCGCGAGACGAGTCAGACCTACATGAGTCTTTTCAAAAGCAAAGTGAAGTAGTCAGCCGTTTGTTTCTGGCAACGTTTGATTCCACCGAGGTGCGATTCGACGTTATTTGTCGACCGCTTCTTCCTTGAGTTTCGCAATGACTTTAGCACCATGCGTGGATGATTGCCGGGGATTTCGACTCCATTTCCAAAGCCGAAATTGACGCTCTGGTCGCCTCTGGCGAACCTGAGCGGCGAACCATCGAATACAAGCTGAAACTTCCAGCCAAAGACGACGACGCTGATACGCGCGAATTTTTGGCAGACGCTTCTTCGCTCGCCAACGCAGCCGGAGGAGATTTGATTTTTGGGATTCGCGCGAAGGATGGCGTTCCCGAATCGGCGCGAACGCCGACAAAGATATACTGCGGCTTGAGAACATGCTCCGGGATGGCCTCGACCCTCGCATCCCCGGAGTTCAGACGAGGCACGTCGATGGATTCCCTTCCGGCCCAATCATCGTTATGCGCGTCCCAAAGAGTTGGGCTGGTCCGCACATGGTGAAGGTCAGAGGCTCGCAGCGTTTCTTCACTCGCGCAAGCAACGGAAAACATCGGATGGACGTTCGAGAAATCCGTGCCGCTTTCGTCGGCTCCGAAACCATCGCCGCAAAAGTCAGCGCCTTCCGTTCAGACCGCATCGCAAAGATTCTTACGGGTGAGACACCAGTTAAACTCGGGGCTTCTCCCAAAATTGCCCTGCATTTACTTCCACTGCGTGCTTTTTCTGAGCCTGAGGCATTAGACCTCCGAGCATTGAGCAACGATTGGGACCCAAATTTCAAACCGATGGGCAACGTGGAGCAATACAGTTCTCCGCGATTTAATTTGCAAGGGCTTTTCGTTTCCGGCACGGGTTCTCTTGACATCAGTCAACCTCGACAATTCACTGGATACATACAGCTTTTCCGAAACGGAGCGTTGGAATCAGTATTCCTGCCGCGCACCCATAAAAAAATCCTGTCTGGACCACATCTCGAAACCTCGTTGATGACCCAAGGGAGTCGCCATATCGGATTTCAAGACCGACTCGACCTCGGAGCGATGTTCGTTGCGCTCAGCGTGGTTTCAATCAGTGGGTTCGAGATTGTGGCATCGTTGAACGACCCGCACTCTTGGCATCAGGTCCAGACGTTCGAGGACGACGTGGTGCTCGCCCCGGAAGTGCTGAACGAACATAAGGGAGCCAACTTAGGCTCACTCCTCCGTCCTGCCCTAGACACAATCTGGCAGGCGTGCGGTTGGCCGGGCAGCCAAGGATATGACGGAGAAGGAAATTGGGTTGGTTATCAACGCGGATGACGCTCCGAAGCGAAACGAATTGGCGCTGCCCGACCGAAATCGAGCAGCGCCCCAAAACCCGGATTCACCGCAACGCGCCGGGACGCTAATGAAGTCTCATTGAACTCCGCCGCTGCCCTTCGATAGGCCTTGCGCGCTCGAAGGGATGTCACGCGCATGTCCCGGCTGTGGTTTGCTTCAGTTCAACCGGTGGCCTGAGAACCGAAATCCGCCGTCGACAACCGAGCTTGAAATCGCCGTATCTTCCCGACGGCCTCAGAAATGACCACCGGGTCTTTGTTCGTCGTCAGCACCTCGCGGTGGCGGGCGATTTCCTCACAGGAGATGTATTTGTCTCCGCAAACACTGCCTGAAAATCCATCGGGTTTATTGGGAAAATCGCACCCTCCTTCCCGCACTCCACTTTTTTGCTTCCAAATCTAAAAGACTGCGGTAAGGTCGGTCCAGAGGAGGGAAGAAGGCCAAATGAAAAGAGTAACGATGCAGGTTCGGGTTCTGGGGAATCCGGCTTGCCCACGTCACAGCCACATCTGCACCCACGCGCTTCCCGCGCCGGTTCTCGTCGTAAGTACTTGATTTGGCGTGTAAGTGCGCCTAAGTGCGCACTTTTAAAAAAATAAAACAAATGATAATGCCACGCAAACTCAGACATCCGTCACCGGCAGCACCCAAATCCCCGTTTCAAAAAAGCCATTGATAACGGCCCCACCAAGAGTCCTGCACCTGCGCTGCGGTTCAAGCCATTTTGGTATTTGCGATTCGGTGCATTCTCTCTACGTTGACGCGGGTAGAACTTGAAGACATTACATCGATATTTGCTGCGCCAGATCCTGGCCTCGTTGGTGATGACCATGCTGGTCTTCACTTTTGTGCTGCTGGTGGGAAGCGTATTGCGGGAATTGCTTCAGCCGCTGGTGAATGGCCAGGCATCGTTCCTCCTGGTGGCAAAAGCCTTCGGATTATTGATTCCGTTTGTTTTCGCGTTCGCGCTGCCAATGGCCATGCTGACCTCAACCGTCCTGGTGTTTGGACGATTCAGCGGCGACCAGGAACTCACGGCCGCGCGTGCGAGTGGGGTGAGCCTTTTATCCCTGGCGGCGCCAATTCTCGTTCTCAGCCTTTTCCTTTGCGGCGTGAGCGCTCTCATCAACATGCAATTGGCGCCGTCTTGCCGCGTCGCCTACAAGGGAGTGCTGGCCGACATGAAGACGGCGCTGGCAAATTTTAAATTGCCTGATGCAACCTACGTGGATTTTCCCGCCGTCAAGGACGGTGACCCCGCCTTCACCATTTACGCGCGTAAAAACCGCAATCAAAACCTTCAGGACGTCATGTTTTATCAGGTCAACGGCGAAACGAACGTCACCGTGTTCGCCCCGTACGGTCATCTTTCAATCGATACGAACACCCAGCAGCTCATTTTGAACCTCACTAACGAAACCTCAACTTATTTCCCGGGTGGAATTACAACCTTCGGAGCGGAGGCAGTGTTCCCTGTGGATCTGAAATCAGACAAAAAAAGCGCTGTTGGAATCAGCGACATGACCTTCAGCCAATTGCAGGCTGAACTGCGGACGCGAAGTGTCGGCCTGTCGCGCCCGTTGGATCGAGCTACGAATGCCGTCCCTGCCGATTCAGTGAAGAAAAAGAAGCCCCCGCAACGAACGATGGCTGATTTCACGGAGCCGATTCGGATCCAAATCCACAAGCAAGTGGCGTTCTCCTTCGCTTGCTTCGGCTTTACGCTGATTGGCATTCCACTCGGCATCCGCGTTCACCGGCGGGAAACCAATATCAGCGTGTTCATCGCCTTGGGACTAGTCGCCGTTTACTACGCCATCCAGGTCATGGGACAACAGCTTGCCTCGCACGCCCAATACGCACCGCATCTCCTGATGTGGGTGCCGAATTTGATATTTGAAGCGATCGGAGCCGTTTTGCTTTGGCGAGCCAATCGCGGGATTTGATTTCGCGTGGAGCACCGGCTTTCAGTCGGCCGGCGCGTTGCCCACCTTGAACTTTCGAGCTCGCCGAAAAGCCGATTAAAAATCGGCGCTCCTCCTCGGCTCGGAATATCGGTATTTGCGATACGGCCGGCGCCGTGGGAGCGGCGGAAGCCGTGTGGGAGGCGAAGGCGATTAATCGGCGCTTCTAACTCATTTCCCACGAACGATTTTCGCAAAAAATGGTTAGCCAAACTTCTGAAAGGCCGATAATTTGTCCGCGCAGAAGAATCTATGTTGGCATCGGAGTCCCATTGCCCTAAGGTGCTTCCTGCGTCTTCGAATTATCGTATGGTGGAATCGAATCGGTCATCGGGTCGGTCGGTGAATCCGCCGGACGCGGATCAACCCATCGCGCCTCCAAGCGTTTCTGCCTCCGCCACGTGGTTGGAGGGTGGCCTGGCGGTGCTGAACAAATCCGGTGAAGTTGTTTCCATCAACGACTCGCTCGCCATCTGGTTTGACGCGACCCCCGGCGAACTCACCGGCCAATCTCTCTCCCATCTGTTGGGCCATCGCGATCCTGAATGGGAACCATCGGTCCGTGATTTCCTGGCGCAATCCGCGCAGTTTGATCGCCTCGAACTTCCCAGCCAGCGGGCGGCCCAACGACTCGCGATGGAAATCGGTCGCCACGGCGATCTGCAATTTGTGCGCCTGGAATCGGTGTTGCCGCCCGCGCGCGAACTGGAGGAATTATTTCCCGCTGCCGGTTGGGAGCGGCTGGCGGTCAACAACACCTTTCAACGGGTCATTCGCGCCGAGGCCCAGTTGGAAAACCTGAGCTACCGCTGGCCGGGAATTATTTTCAGTCAACGGCCCGATTTTACGTTTGCGTTCGTCAGCCCTAAAATCGAGGAGCTAACCGGCATCTCCGCGCAGGAATGGCGGCGCAACTCAAAACATTTCTGGCAGGTCGTGCACGAATCCGACGCCGAGCCCTTGATGGCGCGATTGCGCAACGGGGTTCGCTCGCCGGGTGATATGACCGGGATGTTTCGCATTCGCCACGCGGAGACCGGTCGCGTCACTTATTTGTGGGAGCATCGCCAGCCCGTCCGCAGCAGCAACGGACTGCTGCTCAGTTATGAAGGCATCTGGCTCGATATCACGCGCCAGACGATCGCCGAGCGGCGTTTGTTGAACATGTCGTGGAAGGAAAATCTCGGCACACTCACCATGGGCCTCGCCCACGATTTTTGCAACATCATGACCGGAATAATTTCCCTGAGCGAAACGTACGAGGCTTCGCTCGAGGAAAACAGCTCCTTGCGCGACGGATTGAATCTAATTCGGAGCACGGCCATGCAGGCGGGCCAACTCAGCAATCGCTTGCGGCAATTGCACCAGGGCAGCCCCGGCGAGAAGAATTATCACGACCTGAATGAGATCGTCGCGTCGCTGGCGGATGTACTGCAAAAGGTGCTTCCGCGCCGCGCGCGTGTGCAGACTGAGCTCGCCGCGAAACAATTGCCGATTTATGCCGACGCCTTTGAACTGCGCCAGGTGATCGTGAACCTTGCCTTGAACGCGGTGGACGCCATGCCGAACGGCGGGAATCTCGTTTTCCGCACGTCCTTTCACCAGGAACCGCCCGATACGGCGAATGTCCACGGTTCGTTGCCAAAAGTTCCCACGGTTTGTCTTTCTGTTTCCGACACGGGAATGGGTATCCCGCAACGGATGTTCAATTCGATTTTCGATCCGTTCTTCACCACCAAGCCGCTCGGCAAAGGCTCCGGGCTCGGTTTGTATAACACGCGTTTGTTCGCGGAAAAGCATGGGGCCGCCATTTCCGTCGAAAGCATGGAACGCGTGGGCACGACCTTCCATATTTGGTTTCCCATGGCGAACTTCACGGAGGCCCAGGCGGCTTTGCCGTCGGATCGGCCCACCCGGCACACGCTGCTGGTCGTCGGACCGGAGGGCAATGTCCTGCATGAAACGGTCGCGCGGCTGCGCGAAAGCGGATTTTACATCGCGCCGACCAGTTCCGAAACCGAAGCGCTCGAGATTCTGCATTCCCCCGCCTTCCAGTTCACGGCGTTGTTGTTGATCTGCACCAACGAATTCCGCGAACCCGTTTCGCTGTGCGAGCGCGTTCTTAGCGAGACTACTCCGCTAAAGGTCGTTTGTTTGCTCGGCTGCAATCAGGACGAAATGGACGCTGAATTCCTCCGCAAAATTGATCTGTTAATCCCTTTGCAAACCTCATCTACTGAATTAATCTCACGCCTGAAGGCAATACTGGACAAACCATGAAATTCCCCGGCCAGTTTGCTCCCGACAAACCACCGCCGCCGATTTTAATCGTCGACGACGAAGAAATTGTGCTGGCCGCGCTGAAGGAAACGTTGCGCCGCGCGAATTATGATGTGGTTCCCGTTTCGGACCCGCTCAAGGCGGTTGAGGAAATCAAAAATCAAGAGTTCTCCGCCATCATCACCGACCAGAGCATGCCCGGATTGACCGGTTTGGAATTGCTGGCGCAGGCGCGCGAACTGCAACCCTATTCCACGCGCATCCTGGTGACCGCCGTGCTCGACCTGGATACGGTCATTGATGCCATTAACAAAGGGGAAATTTACCGGTTCATCGTCAAGCCGTGGCTTCGCGAGGAATTTCTGGCCACCGTCAAAAACGCGGTGCAACGCTACGAGTTGATTTGCCAGAACGCGCACTTGCAGCAAACCACGCAATCGATGAACGAGCAATTGGTTGAATTAAACCGCTCGCTTGAACAGCAGGTCAAATTGATCGCCACCCAGAACGAGCAACTCGCCGAGGTGAACGACGCCCTCGCGCGAAATCTCGTGCGCTCGATGGAACTGTGCGTTCACACCATGCAGACGTTCTATCCGTCACTTGGCAACCAGGCGCGCCGCGTGTCGCAATTGTGCAAGTCCATCGGCCAGGTGCTCGTGTTGACCCCGGATGAACGTCGTGTGCTCGAAAGTGCCGCGTTGCTCCATGACGTTGGCCTGGTCGGAGTGCCGCGCCAAATCATTCGCCGTTGGCAGGATGAGCCAGAATCGCTCAGCCCGGCGGAAAAGGCGCTCATCGAGCAGCATCCCATCCTCGGCCAGGAATTGTCGGGCTTCACCAGCGAACTCGTCCGGGTGGGGGAAGTCATTCGCGCCCATCACGAACGGTTTGACGGAACCGGTTATCCCGACCAGCTGGTCGGGGAGAACATTCCCTGGCTGGCCCGGTTATTGGCCGTGGCCGTTGCGTATGCCTCCAGCCCGCTCGCGCACCAGGACGCGGTTGAAAAAATCAAAATGGGCGCCGACACGGTGTTCGACGCGCAAGCGGTGCGCGCCCTTCTGAAAGCCCTGACCATCACCACCGTTCCTCGAAAAGAACGCGAAATCGGACTTCCTGACCTCCGCCCCGGCATGGTGCTCGCGCGCGGGATTTATACGACGAACGGCCTTCTGCTCGTTCCTGAGGGTCAACGGCTTAACGCTACTTTTATCGAAAAACTGCTAAACCATAACCGAATCCAGCCGATTACACAGTCGCTGATTGTGTATTGCTGAAGACAGCGGCGGTGGCGCGGTTTTGTTATACGCCGGGCATATAATAGCCGCAGCGGATCGGATTTGAGCTGCCGAATGGGTTCGGCAATACCAGCAGGTTGAGAATCTGCTCTGGAATTGATCCCTCCAGTCACAAAGTTGCGCAATGAACGTTTTGCTCGCTCCGAAGACCACTCCGGAATGTTCCGGCCGCTGGTGGAAGCATCTTTTCGAAGCTTCCGCTGACGCTCAAGTTGTCTGCCGCAGCGACGGTATTGTCGAACAGATCAACCCCAAAGCCGCCCGACTGTTCCACCTCGATCCGGCCCTCGATGACGGGGTATTTTCGGTCTACAAAATCCTTTCACAACCTGCTATTGAAAAACTCGAGGAAATATGGCAGCGCGGCCTGACCCGCACCGGGAATATTCATTCCGTTCGGATCCCACGCGCGGGGGGATTGCACTCGCTCGTAGACTTGGAACTCGTGCCGTTGGGAGACGGCTTTACGCTGCTCACGTTCAAGGAAGCGAGCCACCGCTTGCGCCTGGAGTCCCATGTGCAACGGCTCATCACCGCCATCGATGCCACTCCCGACGTTTTTTACATCACCGATTCCGAACTGCGCATTTCCTTCGTCAATCCCGCGTTCCAGACCACCACCGGCTATACGATCGAGGAAGTGCTCGGACGCACGGACGAATTTCTGCGGGCTCCGTCCGAGCACGATAAAATCAGCACCTATCGCGAAATTGTCGCCGGCGGACAGGAGTGGATAGGTGAATTCGTCAACCAGCACCGCAATGGCTCAACGTATTTTGTTGAATCCACCATTTCGCCCATTTGCGACATTGCCTCGCGCTTTATCGGCTATGTCGCCTGCGAACGGGATGTCACCGTCCGCAAACAACTTCAGAACGAAGTCCGCATCAAAAGCGATTTCATCCAAAGTATTTTGAAATCATTGGACGGGGCGATCTACAGTCTCGACCGCGACTTCTGCCTCACCCACGCCAACGACGGCTGGCGGACCATGCCTCCGGAACACGGCGGCGTGCGGTTGAACGTGATGCCGATCATCGGCAAATCGCTTTTGGATTATGTTCCGCATGACGCGCGCCGCGAGGAATTGCGCGCCGTATTCAAGGACGTGCTCGCCACCGGAGTGCCTCAGGACAATCGGTTCCATGCCGCCGATGGCCGGCACTGGCTGCTCAAAATTTCGCCTTGGCGTGACGGTGATTATATTCGCGGCTTGATCTGCAGCATCGCCGACCAGACGCATTACCACGAATTGCAGGACCAGCTTTTCCAGGCTCAAAAAATGGAAATCATTGGCACGCTGGCCGCCGGCGTCGCGCATGATTTCAACAACCTGTTGCACGCCATCCGCGGCAACAGCGGCCTGATTCTTCGGGAAACCGCCCTCGATCCCAAAGTGCGCCACGAAATCGAGCAGATCGATCTCGCGGCCATGCGCGCCACGGAAATCTCCCAGCAACTTCTTTCCTTCAGCCGTGAATCAGAGGATCGCCGCCAGGTCGTGGACTTGAATGTCGTCATTCATGAAGCGTCGCAATTGGCGCGCCGGACTCTGCGCGGCAACGTAGTCATCGAGTTGCAGCCCGCCGCCGAGCCGTTGCTGGTAAAAATGGATCCCACCCGCGCCAGCCAGGTTATGCTCAATCTCTGCGTCAACGCGCAGGATGCCATGCCGCACGGCGGACGCCTCACGTTGTCGAACGCCGTGGTGTCGCCTTCGGCTGACCTTGCCGCGAAACACGGTTGCGCTCCGGACACTTTGTTTGCGCGTTGCAGCGTGACCGATACCGGCACCGGCATTGCGCCCGAGATTCTCCCGCGCATTTTCCAACCCTTCTTTACCACGAAGGCGAAGGGCAAAGGAACCGGGCTCGGATTGCCCATCGTGCAGCGGGTCGCGGAGGAATTTGGCGGCTTTCTGGGGGTGGACAGCACCGTCGGCCAAGGCACCACCTTTCATTTTTATCTGCCCCTCGCGCGCGAGGAACTCTCGCCGGTCAATAAACCGGCGCAATCGGAACTCGCCCGCGGCGTCGGCCGGGTGTTGGTGGTGGACGACGTTGACCTGCTGCGCGAATTTACCAAAGCCTTTTTGGAGACCACCGGTTTGACCGTCCTTTTGGCCGGTAGCGGCACCGAGGCCGTCAAGGTTCTTGAAAATGAGGTGGAGCCCGTCAACCTGGTCTTGACCGATTACAATATGCCCGGCATGAACGGTGTCGAACTCATCGAGCAAGTCGCCACCCGCTGGCCGAAAATCAAATTCGTTCTCGCCTCCGGTTATCTCGATGGCACCACGCGCCAGCGCATTCTCGCCACCGGCGCCAGCATCCTCTCGAAGCCATACGATCTCAATGACGCCTCCGATCTCGTGATGCAGAAGTTGAAGACTTAGAGCCTGTCTGAAAATTCTGAGGGGTGCTGTTTTCGCGCAAAAGGCCGTATGGCGAGGCGCGACGAAGGAGAATATCCCTGGTGGATCTTCGACTGAGGAGCAACGAAGCCGGACGGCCTTTTGCGCGAAAACCCTCCGGCGGCGGGTCTTTTGTCCGTGGCCTTCGTTGGCTCGGTCCTTACAGCCCGCTGCGGGGATGCTCGGCCCTCGCCGCCTTGGCCACAGCCAAAATCCCTCGCCGCAGCACCCCTCAGAATTTTCAGACAGGCTCTTGATTGGGTGGCGGGTTTTCAACCTTTCCTAAAACCAGTAGTTCGGGTTAACTCAAACCGCCCGATTTTCCGGGGAGAGCCGGGCGGATTTCACCCTATTTAGCGTCCACTGTCACGGGGCTAACTTTCCTAAAGCCTCGTATGAAAGAAAACCAACGGCCCGGCGATCGACCGCGCGCGAAGCCTCATCGCCTGCGAACAGTTGGTTTCCTTCTGCTCGGTTTGATAGTCCTGCTCGGGGTCGCCCGGCTCTTTCTGCCGTGGTTCGTGCAGAATTATGTCAATCGCACGCTGGACCGAAATCCGCTTTATTCCGGCACCATCGGCCACGTCGAAATCCACCTGCTGCACGGCGCCTATTCCATTAACGACGTCCGCCTCAACAAAACCACCGGCAATGTTCCCGTCCCGTTTTTCTCCGCCAAAAAGGTTGACTTCGCGATCCAATGGAACGCGCTCATGCACCACCGGA
>Ga0265338_10009561_pt1 | contig 11532 bp, 14 predicted proteins | sample 42126metaG_FD_193579 | JGI IMG/M metagenome (GOLD analysis project Ga0265338, IMG submission 193579) | Rhizosphere microbial communities from Carex aquatilis grown in University of Washington, Seatle, WA, United States - 4-21-26 metaG | ecosystem: Host-associated > Plants > Roots > Rhizosphere... | reverse complement strand
GCCGTGCGAATCGAAGGTGCGGCGCATCGACTGCATAATCTTTGTGCGCTTCAGAAAAACTTCGCGCACCTCGGGATTCACCACCAGATCGACGTAGCGCTGCCGGTAGCGCAGTTCAACATCGGTCAGCTCATTCCACTTCTGAGGTGCACCGGGAGCGGACGGATCCGCTTCAACAGATTTGCCGGCGGGAAGCGGCAAAAGATCCTTGCTGAGAAAGGTGATCTCCTCGACGTGCACGGTGAGTTCGCCGGTGCGGGTACGAAAGAGATATCCGCTGGCGCCAATGTGGTCCCCGATATCGAGCAGTTTGTACAGCTCAAAGCCCTTGTCTCCGACAGCGTCTTTCTTGACGTAAATCTGCAGCCTCTTCCCGCCTTGTTGCAGGTGGGCGAAGCTGGCCTTGCCCATCAGGCGGATCGCCATGATGCGTCCGGCGACGCGGACGTTGACGCGGTTCTGTTCAAGTTCTTCGGTGGTTTTCGAGGAATACTCCGCGAGAATCTCCTCAGCCGTGTGGGTAAATTCGAACTTGCTGGGGTACGCAGGCTGCCCGAGGGCTTCGATCTTCTTCAGTTTTTCGCGCCGGAGTTCGTAGATGTTTTCGTCGAGTGCCAATGGCTTCCTTATTGTTGCTTGTGATGGAAGGGAGATTATAAACAATCGCGTCGGGACTCCTGAAGCAGCGCCGAGGTTTGGCTGCCCGCGCCAACGGAAGGTTCATGCGGTGCAATAGGTTCTGAGCCCGTGGATCGGATAGTAAGGGCTCGAAAGATGGTACGAGTGTTGGATAAGGTAGGCGACCCATTCCTTCTTAATCCCCCCGCGCCTTTGTTTCAGCCCCAGGCCTGGCTCAGTTGGATCCTGCAGTCGAGCTGGCTGCTTACAGAACGCCGTCCGGCACCTTGAATTGGATAGGGCTGTTGTAATCGGAGTAGGAATAGCGGCCACCGTCGTCGATGGTCATCTGGTAGGGCAGGTGATCTTCCAGTCCGATGCACACAAAACCTTGCTGGCCAGAGGTGGACGACTTCATGGCGAACTTCCAATCCTGGCAGCGGACACCGTTGACCGTCTTCTTGTCGCCCTTGCCAATCATCGCGCTCCTCAGCATGGCCCTGACATCCGGCAGCAGATCGCGAACGGTGCCTTGTGCCACGTTGTCGCAATACCAACTGGCTGAATAGAGCTGCGACGTGTACCTGGTCTTCTGCCAGGCTCCGTCGCTGGCGAGGGTGAACATCTGGTCGCTGCCCACGAAGAACTGGTCTTCTTTGATGTTCAAGGGAGCATCGGCGCTGGTCGGCAAATCTTGAGATTGTTTGTGAAGAATGCTCCGGTTACAATCCAGCTCCCATAGCCTCTCCGAAGGGTGGGCGGCTGACGCGCTGTCGGTATAGACGCCACGAAAGCTCTTGACCTGCCTCATCGCTTCGAGCATTTTCTGAAACTCTGCGTCCCCATTGCTCGGGGTCACGACGAAGCTCACTGCCCAAAAGAATCCGCCTATCAGGAGAATCGCGCCAATCAAAAGCCAGCGGTTACCCATAAGCACAGTCCTTTCCTCAACATCCTCCCGCCTAGGTTAGGGGACGAAATCGGGGCGTGAAAGTTACTGACGTACCTGAACGGGCTACAACCTGGAACTGGACTCCTCGGCTAGTCGAAATCGCGCCTGGAATCCTCCGACGAATTCTTGCATGAGCCCGCCTGGAGCGGGGATGTTCCTGGACAATACCAAGTCGCGATCGACCAGTTCTGCTGTCCGGTTATGGACGGCACCAGCCGATATCGGACAATGGAGAACTCTAACCAGCCCTCCAAGTACCGCAGAAATATAGGGATTGCCTGCGCAAGAGATTGGAACGAAAGGTGCTTCATTCTCTGGACCTGGAGTCACCGGTGAGTGAGGACGAATGATCGCTTCATTGGCGCAAGACCTTCGCTACGGATTCCGGCAACTGCGTAAGAACCCGGGATTCACAGCCGTCGCCCTGCTAACGCTTGCCCTCGGAAGCGGCGCCACGACCGTCATCTTCACGGTCGTTAGCGGTGTCTTGTTGAAGCCGCTGTCGTATGCGCATCCCGAGAGCCTGGTCACCCTGCACGTTCAGGCAGACAAGCGCGGAGACCGATGGGGGTTCTCTTACCCCGATTTCCTTGATTGCCAGCGCGAGTGCCGCTCGTTCGAAGGCGTCGGCGCGTGGACCTACGGCGGTGGAACCGTCAGCGCGCCAGGCGAGGCAGAATACGTCGATGGACGCCTGATTTCCTCTGACCTGCTTTCGGTGTTGCGAGTTCCCGTGGTGAAGGGCCGCTCGTTTCTGGCGGCGGACGATCAGGTCGGCGCGGGGCCGGTGGCCATTATCAGCACGCGCCTTTGGCAGCGTCGTTATGGCTCCGACCCGAAAGCGGTTGGGATGTCCCTTAACTATGATGGCAAAGCGTACACCGTGGTCGGAGTCGCGCCACCTAGCTTCCAGTTAGACGGAGATGCAGATGTCTTTACGCCGCTTGGACAGCGCACCGAGCCGCGGATGCGGTGGCGTGCTGCGCACTTTATTCACGTCGTGGCGCGACTTCGTCGGGATGTAACTTTCTCGCAAGCGCAAGCCGAACTGACACTGATGAGCGGGAGCCTGGCGAAGCAATATCCCGACTCCAATGCAGGCATCACGCTGGTGCCGCACCCGCTTCAGAGTGAACTGGTCCAGGATGTCAGGCCTACCCTGTGGCTGCTTCTGAGTGCGGTGGGTGTTGTCCTGCTCATTGCCTGCGTCAATGTGGCCAGCCTCCTGTTAACCCGTGTAGTGTCGCGCGAGCACGAATTTGCTGTGCGCCTGGCGTTAGGCGCGCCGACCAGCCGCCTGTTCAGCCAATGTTTAAGCGAGAGCAGCGTACTCGGCGTGTGTGGCGGCCTGCTTGGGCTCGTGTTGGCCATCCTTGGCACGGGTCCGTTCCTCCGCTTCTGGCCTGACCGGCTGCCCCGTGCCGACGAGGTGCATGTGGATTGGCGCGTTCTGCTCTTCACAATCACGTGTTCGATCGTGACGGGGCTGCTCTTCGGATTGATGCCGGTGTTGCGCGCGAACAAGATCGCAATCGAGGAGACGCTCCGCTCTCGATCTCGCAGTATTGCCGGAAATGCGCGCAGGCCGCTGAGCGGCTTTGTCGTGTGCCAGATCGCACTGGCGCTTGTGCTGTTAAGCGCGGCCGGCGTGATGGGGCGCACGTTGTTGCGCTTCTCTTCGCTCGATCCTGGAATTGACATCCACAACGTGCTGGCGGCACGAGTGGCTCTGTCCCCGGCAGTACTCTCAAACCCTGCCCAAGCACGGGCAGCCTGGCAGGAATTGAGGGAGAGCTTGCGACGCGCTCCCGGCGTGCAGTCCGTTGCGCTCACCGACATCGTTCCGATGCGGGAGGGGGAGAACGTCCTGGGATACCGGGCCACAGCCACTCCTCCCCCGCAGAATCAAGAGGCCGAAGCGCTAGCCTCCGCGGTTTCCCCGGACTATTTGCAGGTGACGCGGCTGCCGCTACTTCGTGGCCGCTTCTTTGATAAGAACGATCGGCTCGGCAGCAGTCAGGTTGTCGTGATCGACGAAAACATGGCGCACCACGCCTTTGGCGGAGAAGATCCCATTGGCAAGCCTCTCTGGGTTCCGGGAATGGGCGATAGGCCGATTGAAGTGGTAGGAGTGGTGGGGCACGTACGGCACTGGGGCCTCGCGGGCGACGATCTGTCGACGGTTCAGGATCAGTGCTATTACCCTCTGGCCCAAGTTCCAGATCATTTGGTGCGATTTTTCTCGTCCGTACTTTCCGTCATGGTGCGAACAGACACGGTGCGAACGGACATGGTGCAAACGGAGGGTCCTGCTCTGAACACGATCAACGCATTGCAGCGACAGGCGCGCGCCGCGGCAGGCGATCAGACGCTTTATGAAGTGCGCACGATGGAGCAATTGGTAAGCGCCTCGCTCGCGAGACAGCGATTCCTGCTCCTGTTATTTGCGATTTTTGCGGGACTCGCTCTGCTGCTCGCCTGCATTGGAATTTACAGCGTCATTGCCTATTTGACGAGCCAGCGGGTACCGGAGTTCGGCGTGCGGGTGGCGCTCGGCGCGGACTCGTCAGCGATCATCAGGCTCGTTCTTCGTGAAAGCTTGACCATGATCTTGGCCGGAATTGGGATTGGCCTGTTGGCCTCGATCGGAACGGGACGCGTGTTGCAGCGTCTGGTGCCGGGTGCGCAGACATCGCAGGCACTGATTCTTGCCATCGTGCTGCCTGCGCTGATTCTGGTTGCTCTTTTCGCCTGCTACATCCCTGCGCGCCGCGCCGCTAAAATCGAGCCGATGGCAGCCCTGCGTTGCGAGTAATACGGACCTGCTAGTCCGTACTCAATGCAACAGGGCAGTCGAGCCGGTGCAAGGCGAGTGGGTGTAATGGAGAGGTTCCGTCAACGGCGAGCTAAGTGCCGCGTGCTCTGGACGGCGAGGATGTTGGCCGGATGGTTCAAGTCAGCCGTTTTCAACGCTACTGTACTTCATTCAGCTTCTGGTAGATCAACATCGCCACCGACGCCAGTAGAAATACGCCCGACCCGATGCCGAACACGCGCACCGGGATGGTAAGGCGGTTAACCTTGGCCAACAGTTCCGTCTGCTCCGTGTGCATGTGCGAACTTGTGTCATCCAGAAACAGTTGGTCATCCTCGTGCATAGTGAGTGTGCCCTTGTAGATCAGGAGGACGATCAGACCAATTTGCGAACGCTCCGGAGATTACGACCATGACAGTCAGCGTCATAAGCCACCTCGGCCCGATTCCAACCCAAGTGAAGGCGGGACTCCCCACTTCCTTGGGGTTCGGAGGAACTCGCTTGAGAACTAGAAGCCCGGCCCTAAGCCGCCGAGCGGCGGCTGCACGATGCGACCGCACCTGAGTGAGCCGGGCCCAATTCAGAGGTATTCAGTTTTGATTCCTCCACCACTATTGCATGCTTTCTCGACGTTATTGTCAGTGACCTTCATCACAACGTGGCAGGACCTACTGCCTGTCAGGAAAGACGCACGGACCACGAACTGCGTCGGCACACACGCGGATTCTGTGCGGCGGCTAGATGGGCGGCGCTTCCGGGACATGTGTTTCGATCATGCACGTTCCCTTTTCTCGGCTGCTGTCTGGAAAAATACAGGCTGTCCGACCGCGAGCGGACCGGTGCGAGTGACCGCGCCGTAGATTCCCGCGGTGTTCTGGTGCACACGAACAACGGCTTTCAACATTTCCGGTGCAGGAATTGCCGAGTCGGGATCAAGGTTCAACATCGAGCAGCGAACGTCGCGCATGGTGACGGTGACGGCGGGTACGTCGTTCCCCTCGCCGAACGAGAGCACACCGCCCACCCACTCGTCCTCCTGGAAGGGACCCGATCGCAGCAAATGCACGAGAACATTCGGGCGAAATCGGCGCATGTCCGGGCTCTGCCCGGCGAGTCGTGCGATCTCGCGAACCGTATCCGAGGCGATCACGGAGATGTTCGCTTCATCGAAGATGCCTTGTTTCAACTGCATCATCTGCACGGGAGCCCCGTATCGACGCCCGACCTCCGCCGCCAACTCCTCGCCGAAGATAGCCAGTTCTTCGCCATCGGGCGTGCGAATGTGTGTAGGAAGGTTTTCCTCGTTTTGAGGGAGAAGAGCGCTGTCCTCACGGCGCTGCGGAGCAAACAGCACCAGATCCGGGAGCTTGCCGGCTGTTAGCCATGGAAATCCGCCGTAGTCGCCCATTCGGCGGAATGCCATGCGTCTGTCACCATCGAGACCGTGCCACCCCAGGTTGGCGTTCTCGAGTCGTTCGCCGGCCATGGACTTCACGGGATAGCGGCACATTGCCTCCACATGTCCGATTTTTGCGAGCATGCATTTATCTTACCGTTAACAAGAGGCGAGATTGCGGCAACTAACTTGCTTCCGAGTAGCCGACTACACGGGAGTCAACCGGTTGTGGTGAACCCGACGCTCTGCCATGATGCAAATGCTAAGAATGCCGATTGATTCAGAGCGTTTTGTTTCTGTCGTCCCAGATCTTCGGTTCCCAGAGTTCTACTTTGTTTCCATCTGGGTCCATGATCCAGGCAAATTTTCCGTTCTCGTGTGACTCGGGACCCTTCCAGATTTCGACTCCGCCGGCCTTAAGCTGCTCAATCACCCCCGCCATGTCGTCAACTCGATAGTTGATCATGAAGCTTGATTGGCTCGGGCTAAACCAATCGCTGTTCTTAGCTGCGACATGCCATACGGTTAGCCCCTTATCTTCCGCTTTATCGTCAGGCCACCTGAGTACCGCTCCTCCGAAATCCTCAAGCCGCATCCCAAGGTGTTTTTGATACCAGGCCACAAGAGCCTTGCTATCATTTGTCGATTTAATGAATACTCCGCCGATTCCCGTTACTCTAGCCATCCCATACTCCTTTTCAGAAAATGTTGATGCGGCAAGATCGTGTTTCCGTGTCTCCCGTGACGGCAAACGTGATTGCACACGCACCTTACCGGTCAGGCAGAGCCTCTGTCGTCACCCTTTCGGGTGATTTTACCTTGCCGGAGTGGAAATCATTGGTCTTGCCCCGTTCGAATAGCATCCACAGCACGGGGCCCGGCGACATTGTTAAGTTACTACTCTAAAGGTTCTCTTGGATGAAGCGCGGACTGAGGTGAACGTCGAGTTGTATCAGTGGCGAATCACCAACAGCCTTGAAGCTGTGGATCTCGCCAGCCTTGATGACAAAGATGTCTCCGGCGCTGGCCTCGAAGGTCTTGCCGCTTACGATCCAAACTCCCCGGCCTTCGCGGATGAACTGGATCTCGTCATAAGGATGCCGGTGCGGACCCGGCCCTGAGCCGGGTTTCCCATGGAACAGGAACACCGAAACATTGGTATTGCCCTGCTCAGCTCCGACAAATTCATGTGAACTCCCAACAAAGGGCAAGTTTTCCTGGCGCACGTGATGCATCTGTGGTCATCCTCCTGCCAGGATTGGATGACCGTCGCGACGGTTTGGCTCCGCGAATACCCGTGAGCGTGGTGGCGATATTCCAACAACCACCCTCGCTTGAAAGCAAATCACGCACCCGGCGCTGGACGCTTTCAGCCGATTCTCGAAAAACAGTTGGTGCCTAACCGAGGAGCTTCCCGGCGCCGAGAGTATTCAGCATAGACGGATCCTTGCGCACCGGATCGGATTCCAACCACTGGGGCTCGACAATTGCTCCGGCGGCGACCAGGAGAGCCGCCACTTCACGCTGCCTCCCTCGCTTCCCACCGGGCGGATTGCACCAGCCATGAACTGCCCATCCTAGTGGGGATGATTTGTATTTTTCGTCTCGCAGGTTGACATCGGAACCTTCGATCAGCTTTCTCGCCAGGCGATCCTCGCCCAGGAGGGCAGCCCAGTGGAGTGCAGTCTCTCCGAATAATCCCCGCAGGCGAGGGTTTGCTCCCGAATCGAGCAGCCTGAGACCAACGGATTCGGCTCCAAGGCTCGCGGCTCCAATCAGGGGCGTGTCGCCCGGGCCGTGCTCGCCATTGCTCTGATAGTCGATATCCGCTCCGGCTTGGATAAGCGCTTCGATCAGGGGCAGAGCCTTGCGTTTTGTCAAGGCGCCCTCGAACACCATGTCCGAGACATAATGAAGCGGGTGCGTAAGGAGACGATCCTTCTCGCCCCAACGAATGAGCGCATTGGCGCGCGACGCATCTTCGGCAAGGAGGCGGCGGAGGGCGGTGGCATTGCCGGCGCGGATCGCAGCTTTCACATCCATGACATTTGCCATTGTATTGGGCACAGGATGATTGGGACCTGGTGATTTCCGGTCTGAGCAGCGTCCGGAAACGAACAGTGATTTACAAGAGCGGACGGCGGATCGCCTGAGCTCGGATGCAGCCTCGGCGACTATTTCGAACGCTTTGAGGTACTTGAGCGATTCGCGGCTGGCTCGGCCTTTGGCAGGTGAAGTGCAAATTATTCTTAGCCCAAAGATCGACTCGCGGAGGGATATTATGGCGCACTTCGAACGGATTCGCGATGTGATGTCCGGACCTTTTAGTCCAGAGATTATCCAGCAGCGCACGGCGGCGGGATGGCAGATGGTGTCGATTGAGTGGCGGCGCGAGCTGCCGGAATCGGAGTCGCCGAGCGAAGGCGCGTTTAACGAGGACATTCCGTACGGACTGCGCATCTCGGAGGACTGCCAGCGGCTGGAGGTCGATCCTGTCGAGAACCGGACGCTCATGCTGATGATGGAGTTGCTGGTGCAGGACTTCCCCTATTCAAGCATTGTCAGCGACCTGAACGAAAAAGGTCTCCGGATGCGGGACGGCAGGCCCTGGACCCGGGTCGCGGTTTTTAATATGACGCCGCGCCTGATTGAGGTGGGACCGCGCCTGTTTGCGACCGAGGAGTGGACAAAGCTGCGACAGAAGTTTTCGCAGCCGAAAGAGACAGAAAGAATCCGGTGAGACGAGGTTGGGGGAACTGCAGGAGCAGTTCCCCCAAGCGCGATCTTTGGTTGTTATTGTTTCTTCAGCAGGTCGCAGTTGGCCGCGCACTGCATGGATTGCATCTCGATTTCCGCCTTCTTGTGCGGAACCTTGTCTCGCCCCTCCGGAACAACAACCAAAGACTGTCGGCCATCTTCCAGATTCACTTTGCAATCAAAGCTGAGCGACTGCACGCCGCGCTGCTTGCATTGCGTACCCGCCAGGGCAGAAGACAGGGTCGAGGGATCGTCATAGATCTTGTCGGCAACGGCCGAGGGAACCAGTGCCACTGTCATGGGAACCGGCGCCTTGATACGAATCCACACAGGCTGTTCGTCGCGCTCAGGGCTTAGCAAGCTGTAGACCTTGGGCGAAGCGGAAAGTTCAAACTTCTCTTTCACCAGCAGGGACCATTGGTACTCGGGCTGAATACAGTTCGTCACGCAGCTCCAGCTGTAGTAGGTAATCGTAAGGTCGTTGGGCGAAACGAAATGCTTGACGCCGTGCCCAATGACTGCCGCAATGCCCTGCATTACGGCGCGATCGGGCGCGCGTTCATCGCGAACCAGGAGCACCATGGGACGCGCCGTCGGCAGATGACATTCATAGGTGGTGTTGACCACGTGCTCGCGCCTGCAAAGGAACTCGAGGTGCGGAGACGCGCCCGGCTGCTGCGCGGCGTTCCACTCGTCACTCGCCGCCATTGCGATCGTGACCGGCAGCTTGGATTTGATGTCGACGTGAATATTTCCGCCGTCGCTTCCGGGGTGGTAGACGCGCCCGGCGTGATAGTCCAAGGGATCGAGCTGCGCCGATTCATCGGTGGCGCGAACCCAGTCGAAAACTTTGTCTTGTGCGGATGCGAAAGTCGCGAACGTCAGCATCAACAGCCCGAGCGAATACAGTCTCTTCATAGTGCCCCCCGATTATTGGACCGGGTGCGGCTACCGCTAACAACGGAAATCGCGCCGCTGCGGTAACGCTGGTAACCGGCGAACGGCTGCGGAAAGGGGTAAGCCCCAACGATTTCCGCGTGACTTACGAGGCCCCTTCGACAAGCTCAGGGCAACTCTGAAGGGCCGTGCTTCCAGGGCGAATTGGACGTCCGTCGGGGGGAAGGGCGCTTGCAATTAGTTTGGTACCATGGTACGTTGGTACACCAATTGAGGCGGCCATGACAGACGATCCAAAACTCGAAGTGGAACGCGTGCAGACGGGGGTGCGCATCGAGAAGCGCATTCTCAAAGTTCTTAAGGCTTTCGCCGAGTACCACGACATGACCCTGGGAGATGTGCTTGAGGGCATTGTGCTGCACGCCTTTGACGGCAAAACTCCGTTCAGTCCCGCGTCCCTCGAACGAATTCGCGAGCTGAAGAAGTTCTACGAGCTCGACCTCGACTCAACCGCCAGCCACCGGCTGAAAGAGATCAAGGCCAAGTCTCCGCGGAAACGAGCCGCTGACAAATAAGGATCAACAGGAGAGACTCGGATGAGCGCTGCCGGAACGAAAACCGCCCTGACCGTTTTGCAATGGACTCTGGGTGTCGTGATCTTGATCGAAGCCGTACTGTTTGTCATGCCCAGTGCGGCGCACGATTTCGCGCGGACACACATCCCCAGCATCATCCGCATGGTGCTGGGGTGGGGGGAGATCGTGGGCTGCATTCTTCTGCTGATCCCGCGAACCGCGCTGCGCGGCGCCTGGGTGCTGGTAGGGGTGTTTACCGTCGCGATCCTGATTCACGTGCTGCACGGGATGTACGGCGTCGGCAATCTGGTCATCTACACGGCCGCCGCCTTTGCGGTCGCCACGGGCAAGAGCTAGCGTCGGAGAATGTGGGGAGTGGTTCCATGACTAACGAAGACCTGATCCATCAGTTCGAAGCCGATGCCGAACCGGAGCGTCCATTCCATCATGCGGACCACGTGCGTCTGGCGTTCGCGTATTTGTCTAAGTATGGAGTGCTGCAAGCGCTCGAAAAATTTGCCAGCGCGCTGAAGCGTTACGCCGCTGCCCGCGGTACGTCGCAGCTTTACAACGAGAAACCATTACGCACGCCTATTTCTTTCTGATCCGGGAGCGCATGGCGCGTTTTGCGGGAGCCGATTGGGGCGAGTTCAGCCGACGCAATCAAGATCTGCTGGCATGGAAGGACGGAATCCTGACTCGCTACTACCAGCAAAGCACACTGCAATCGGACCTGGCTCGAGAAGTGTTCCTCTTCCCTGACAAGGTTGTTGAATAGCGGCCGCACTCCGCAGGGGGTGATCTCCAGGTAAAGGCCTGGGGCGCCGGAGGAATACTCTTGCCCGGCGGGCCATTGCGCGCCATCTTCCTCAAACTCAAGAACGAGAGCGGCTTTGCCGATAGCGGACTTGAGGGGGAGTGTGCGATGCGAGGCCTGCTGGTGATCGCGCTGCTAGGGTGCATAGGCGCACCCAACGGCTATGGGCAAGAAAGTTCTGATCGCGACGCGCGGTCGAGACTGATTGCGCTCGAGCGTATCGCGAAACTGGCGTCCGGCGCCAAAGACATGCGGACGATGGAAGCAATCCTCGACGAGGCATTCGTTGGCCTGGATCAGGACGGCAGATTGCTGACGAAGGCAGATGCGTTGGCCTATGTGCAAGCGGCCCATTCGTTTCAATACCTGATGGAGAGGGTCGATGTGAGGTTTCACGGAGACACGGCTATCGCGACCGGCCTGTACCAAATGAAGGGGATAGAGGGTGGAAAGGCGTACGTGCGACGAGGACGTTTCGTGGACACATGGCGTCACAGAGAGGGGCAATGGGTGATCGTAGCAAGCGTGTCGACACCGGGAGAATGAAGCAGACGCGCTCCGGAACGAGAGGCTTATGAGAGTGGGCGGCTTGATGAGAGTAACCGGTCTGCTTTTGATCCTGGTATGTGGGACGTCCCTGTCGCCTCTGGGGCAGCAGAGTTCTGACGGGGACGCTGCCGCCATCCGAGCGCTCGAGCGCCAATG
>Ga0265338_10009557_pt1 | contig 11537 bp, 6 predicted proteins | sample 42126metaG_FD_193579 | JGI IMG/M metagenome (GOLD analysis project Ga0265338, IMG submission 193579) | Rhizosphere microbial communities from Carex aquatilis grown in University of Washington, Seatle, WA, United States - 4-21-26 metaG | ecosystem: Host-associated > Plants > Roots > Rhizosphere >... | reverse complement strand
TGCAGAATCCTTGAGCGCGCAGCCACGCGAGCGCGCGTGCGGTCTGCGGAGTCTCGATCTCCACGCGTCGCGTCTCCGGCGGATTGACCTGCGGTAGCTGCTTGAGTTGCTCCGGCGTGCCGCTGACGAGCAAGCGCGACAAGTACAAGTAGCCGACCTCACCGCAGCGCTCGGCTTCGTCCATGTAGTGCGTCGTGACGAGCAGCGTGATGCCTTGCGCGGCGAGATCGAACAACAGGTCCCACAGCTCGCGGCGCGCGACCGGATCGATTCCGGCGGTCGGCTCGTCGAGAAACACGACGCGCGGCTCGTGCATGAGCGTCGCGCCAAGCGCGAGTCGTTGCTTCCACCCGCCCGACAGCTGACCGGCGAGCCGATCGATATATGGCTCGATGTGCGTCAGATGGATCGCCGCGTCGCGCCGCTCGTTTTTGCGCGCGCCGCGCAAGCCGTAGACCGATGCGTAGAAGTCGAGGTTCTCGCGCACCGTGAGGTCCTCGTAGAGCGAGAACTTCTGGCTCATGTAGCCGATCTGCCGGCGAATCTCTTCACCGTCTTTGACGACGTCGAGACCCAGCACGCTCGCGCTGCCTTCGGTGGGGGCGAGCAAGCCGCACAAGATCCGGATCAGCGTGGACTTGCCCGAGCCGTTCGGGCCGAGCAAGCCGTAGACCTGGCCGGTGTCGACGGTGAGGCTGACGTCGCGCAACGCCATGAAGTTGCCGAACGCGCGCGACACGTGACTAACCGAGATCGCGTGGTCACTCACGCGGCACCTCGATGAACGCGGCCATACCGGCGCGTAGCTTGTCGCCGCCGGTCTCGAGCCCGACGCGAGTCGCGAACACTTGGTCGGCGCGCTCGTCGGCGGTCTGAAGATTTCGCGGCGAATACTCGCCGACCGCGTTGATGTGCTCGACGACGCCGGTGAACGTGGTGTCGCCGAACGAATCGACCGTGATCGGTACCTTCTGGCCGACCTTGATGTGACCGAGCTGAGTCTCGGGCACGTAGATCCGCACGTAGAGCTGGCCATCCTCGAGGAGCGTCGCGGCGGTCGCGTTCGGCGCGATGATGTCGCCCGGCCGAAGATCGAGCGCCTCGATCCGAGCCGCGCGCGGCGCGCGAATCACGAGCTCGTCGATCATCGTCTTGATCTGATCGACCTTGCCTTGCGCGGCTTCGACTTGCGCCTGCGCCGCGCGAATGTCTTCGACGCGCGGTCCGGCGGTGACGAGCTTCTGCGACGCGAGCTGCTCGGCGGTACGCGCCGCGGCTTGCGCTTTGTCTTCCCGACGCGCGCCGTTCTGGAGCTCGACGAGCTGTGCCTTGAGTGCATCGCGCTGCGCGATCGCGCCTTTGAGCGCGATGTCCGCATTGTCGACGTCGGCGGGAATCGCTGCGCCCGCCGCCGAGAGCTTGTGCTGGCGCTCGGCGTCCTTCTGCGCTTTCTCGACGGCGATGTCCTGCGCCTGCAAGCGCGCCTGCGCCGCGGTGACTTGCTCCGGCCGCGTGCCGGCGTTCGTCTCTTGCAATGCCGCGTTGGCGGTCTCGAACCGTGCCTTGGCCTCGGCGATCTCTTCAGGCCGCGACCCGGCCTTGAGCTTGTCGAGGTTCGCCTGCATCTGCGCGAGCTGACCCTGCGCTTGCTCGAGCTGCGCCGGCCAATCGCCGGCCTCGATCTCGATCAGCGACTGACCGGCGGTGACGTGATCGCCTTCATGCACGAGCACGTCTTTGACGCGGCCACCTGCGCGCGAGCCGAGATCCATCGTGTGCGCCTCGACCGTGCCGCTCCATTCGTAGGGCGCGCGCGCGAGCTGCCAGCGGTGGTACCCGTACCAGCCGAGCCCGCCGAGGATCAGGACGATCGGAATGAATCGAGCGGGCGATTTCTTGGGAGCGGGACTCATCGAGCGGCCTTCGCGACGCCCGGGAACGCACCCGAAGCGCGACGCAGTTGGAGATCAGCGAGCGAGGAATCGAAGTGGGCTTGCGCGAGCCCGACTTCGGCCGACACGAGCGAATCTTGCGCTTGCAACACGTCGAGCTGCTTGGCGGTGCCGGCATCGTACTGGGCCTTGACGAGCCGCAGGGTCTCGGTCGCGAGCTCGACCGTGTGCTGCGCCGAGGTCACGCCGCGTCGCTTCGTGCCAAGCGTGCCGACCGCATTCTGGATCTCGTCGCTGACCGAGTCGCCGAGTAGATCGAGCCGCGCTTCGGCTTCGACCCGCTGGGCATGAGCCTGCGAGCGTTGGGCGTCGCGCAAGCTGCCGTCGTACAGCACCCAATCGAGCTGCAAGCCGACCGCCCACGAGTACTTGTCGCCGGAGAACCCCGCGTAGTTGAACGCGCGCAGGTTGCCGAACGCCGACAGCGACGGCGACCATTTCCAACCGGCTGCGCGAGCGTTCGCCGCCGCCGCCGCGATCGTCTCGTGCTGCACTGCGAACTCCGGTCGCGACTTGCGCGCATCGCCGACGAGCTGATCTAACGCATCCGGCTGCGCATCCGGAATCTGCGCCGGTTTCAACGTCAGCGTCTCGTGTGTTCCGAGCAACGTGGCGAGCGCGCGATACGCCTGGCCACGCGTGTTCTCGGCTTCGGCTTGATCTTGCTCGGCGCGAACCAGCGCGGTCTCGGCGCGCGTGACATCGACTTGATTCGCGACTTCGGCCGCGACCCGGGCCTTCGCGTTATCGAACGTGTCCTTCGCGACCTCGACCGCATGGCGACGCGCGACGACGAGCTCGTCGCTACCGGCCGCCGCGTAGTACGCGACCGCGACGCCGACGAGCACGGTCGCGAGCGTGACGTCGTAGCTCGCACCGTTCGCGCGCTGTGACAGCTTTGCCGCCGACCACGATTCGATCGACGCGGGCGCGAGCAGCGGCACGGTCGCGGTGAGCCCGAAGTCGAGCTGCTCTTCCTTCTGGATCACGATCGGCGCCTGCGCGGCGAGCTGGCCAGACAGCGCCTGCTCGTAACCGGCGATCGCACCGGCGAGCGCCGGCTCCGCGGTCGCGCCCTTGATCACGTCGGCCAGTGCGGTCGTCGGCGCGGTGAACTGCCCCAGGTCGAGATCGACCTCTTTGTAGTTGTGCGTGTACTTGCCCTGCGCCGAGACGTTAGGCAGCAGCGCCGCGCGCGCGATGTCGACCGTCGCTGCGGTCTGCGCGAGCCGCGCCTGCGCGACCCGGAGATCGCGGTTGTTCGCACGGGCGAGCGCGAGGGCGTCATCGAGCGTCAATACCCGGTCGGCGTGAGCGATCGCGGGGACCGTCGCCAAGCCGAGGACCAGCAGAAATCTCATGCCGCCGAGGGTTGCACGCGGGGTGCCACCGAACGGGCTTTGGTCACACCGATGTTCGTGACCCTCGTGTCGGGCGCCCTTTCAGCCTGTAAGGTTCCTCGACAGCCAAAAAGTGTTATGGACCCTGTGATGCTCTCGCCGACCCCACCGACCCTGTCGATCGTGGCACCGGCGTACAACGAAGAACGCAACTTGCCCGCGTTCCTCGCGGCGATCATCCCGATCCTCGAGCAGCTCGGCGAGACGTTCGAGATCGTGTTCGTCGACGACGGCAGCCGCGACAACACGCTCGCGTTTCTCGCCGCCGCGGCGTCGCAAGACCGTCGGCTCAAGGTCATCGGCCTCGCGCGCAACTTCGGCAAGGACATCGCGCTCTCTGCTGGGCTCGCCGCCGCGACCGGCCGGGCGGTCATTCCGATCGATTGCGACTTGCAGCATCCGCCCGAGCTGATCCCGACGTTCGTCGCGAAGTGGCGCGAGGGGTTCGACATGGTGATCGGCGTGCGCAGCCGACGCGACGAGGAGAGCCCGATGCGGCGCTGGGCGTCGCGGACCTACTACAAGGTCATGCGGATGATGACGAGCGTCGAGATTCCGCCGAACGCTGGCGACTTCCGGCTGATCGATCGCAAGATCGTCGACGTCATCGCGCAGATGCCGGAGCGGCATCGGTTCATGAAGGGCATCTTCGCGTGGCCCGGCTTCCGCGTCGCGTCGATCGATTTCCAAGCGAACGTGCGCGCGAACGAGACCCGCAGCTCGTGGAGCTTTTTCCGGCTGTGGCGGTTCGCGCTCGACGGGCTGTTCTCGTTCTCGACCGCGCCGCTCAAGCTGTGGACGTACGTCGGCGCGTTGTCCGCGTTCGGCGCGTTCGTCTATCTCGTGATCACGTTGATCCAGAAGATCTTCTTCGGGATCACCGCGCCCGGCTACGCGTCGTTGCTGATCGTGCTGCTGTTCGTCGGCGGCCTGCTGCTGATCAGCAACGGCATCCAGGGCGAGTACATCGCGCGGATCTTCGAAGAGGTCAAAGGCCGGCCGCTCTATGTCGTCGCGCGCACGTTCGGTTTCGAGCCGGTCAGCGCGGTCGCGGCGGTCGCGAGCGATCCAACCGCATCGCCATTCGGCGATGTTGCCGGCCGAGGGCAAGCCTCGGCCGTCGAACCGGTGACCGCGCCGAACGACGAGCTGCCGATCACCGAGCCCGGCAAACTGCCGCGCCGGGAGCTGCCCAAGCCGACCAAGCCGCCGTTTCCGCGCACCCCGCAGTAGGCGCGTGGACGGAAAAAGTGATATCGCCGCAGCGATGCCGACGTGGTCGCGCGTGCTGCGCGTTCTGTTCGCGCTCTATGTGATCGCGACGGTGATCCACATCGGCTATGTCGTCGCGCACGAGCCGTTCGCGTTCGATGCCTGGAACATCGCGGTCGATACGCACGCGCAGCCGATCACGCCCGGCCGGTTCTTCAACTACTGGCTGTTCGAGTACACGCATTCGAATCCGCGGTTCGGGCAGGCGCTGACCTACCTCGCGTACAAGGTCGATTACTTCGCCGTGATCGCGACGCCGATCGCGTTCGTCGCGATCTCGCTCGCAGTGACCGTGCTCGGGATCGCGCGCTGGCCGTTCCGTCGCGGTCGCGACCTCGCGCTGTGGGCGATCGCGCTCGGCTTCGCGTGGTTCGCGTATCCGCAGATCGGCAAGACGATGTTCTGCCGCGCGTACTGCGCGAACTACGTCTACGGCGCCGCGATCCAGCTGTGGTTCCTGGTGCCGGTCCGCTTCGCCCACGCGCGCGGTGGTACGGCGAGCACCGCTGCATGCGCCGCGTACTTCGCGTTCGGCATCATCGCCGGCCTGTGCAACGAGCACACCGGGCCGACGCTCGTCGTCTACATGCTCGCGTACGCGGCCTGGACGCAGCGCAAGACTGGCACGCGCCCGACGTTGATCTGGAGTGGCGCGTTCGGCGCGGTGATCGGCTTTGCCGCGATCTTCTTCGCCCCGGGTCAAGGCGAGCGCTACGAAGGCGCGGTTCAGAAAGTCTCGCTCGTCGGCCGGATGCTCAACCGCGGGATCAACGGCAACCTCGACATCTTGCGCGAGCTCATGCTCGCCGCAGCGCCATTGCTCGCATTGCTCGCGATCGCCGCGGTGGTCGGTGCGCGCGATCGGCCGAGCGACGAGCAACAGCTCGCGCGCCGCCGCGCGGTTCGCTTCGTCGGAATGGCGATGTTCGCCGGCGTCACGATGGCGTGCACGATCTTCGTGTCGCCCAAGCTCGGCCCACGGTTCTATCTCGGCTCGATGACGCTGCTGCTCGCCGGCTTCATCGGCGTTGCCGAAGCGATGTTGTCGACCGAAGGCCGGCTCGCGCCGTTCGTCGTGCTCGCGCTCGCCGCATCCGGTTACGCCGCGACCCACACGGTCTACATGTACGGCCGGCTCGATCGCGAAGGCGAGGCGAGGCTCGCTGCACTCGCCGCGAGCAAGCCGGGCAGCGTGTTCATCGCCGACGCGTTCGAGCAGGTCGAGGACTCGTGGTGGTTTCTCGGCGACGACTTCCGCGACATCAAGAAGCGCGAGATGGTCGCGACCTACTTCGATCTCGCGGGCGTCGTGTTCCGCGCCTACGACGTCACCGCTCCGCTCGGTACGACCGGCGTGCAGTACGTGCCGCGCGTGACGCTCGATCCGCCGGGTTGTCTCGACACGGTCGGCGGCTTCGCATTCACCTCGACGCGCGGTTATGACATCTCGGGGATGTTCGGCGAGCTCCACGTCGCGGTCGCCGCGCTGCGCGAACAGCTCGCCGGCCGCGCGAAGCTGCTGCAGCTCGACATGCTCGTCGAGGTGGAAGGGTCTCACCCGCCGCTGCCGCGCAAGGACGTGATGGTCGCGCGTTGGCGGCCAGATCGATTCGAAGGCTGGGCGGCGCAAGTCGAGCGTAGCAAGCACTCGAAGACGCGCGAGGTCGTGTTGCCTAAAGAGCTCAAGGGCACCGACTTCGAGATCTACGTGTACGAAGTCGGCGGCGACGCCAAGTCGATCGGCAACGCGCAAAGCAGTCAGCTCGAGTTCGTGCCGTGGAAGGCGGGCACCTACTGGGTGCTCGCGTGCCGGACCGACGAGTGCTTCGTGATCTCCGCTTCGCGCCAGGTCGGCGGATGACGATCCCGCAGTCGTCTCGCGCTGCGATCGCAGTGTGGGCGGCGCTCGTCGTGCCGCTCTACATGGTGTGCGTGCTGTGCACGCATTGGGAGCCGGTGATGCTCGACGGGTGGGGTCACTTCGCGAACCACCGGCACAACGACGTGCACCCATGGCTGTTCGCGAAGGCCGCGTATTTCGGCGGCAACCCGCGCTTCGGCCAAGTGCTGACCTATCTATTGTACACGCCCGGACCATGGCACTCGCTGATCACGCCGATCGTCGAGCTCGGCATGTTCTACCTCCTCGCAGCGCTCGCGCTCGGCCGCTGGCCTCAGCTCCGTCGCTATGACGATTCGCTGCTGTTCGCCGCGGTGGTCATGCTCGTGCTCGCGGCGGGTCCGGTGTTCGGACAGATGCTGTTCTATCGTCCGTACACCGGCAACTACCTCTACGGCCTCGTGATCAACCTCGCACTGCTCGTGCCGTATCGGTTTTGGGCCGAGCAAGCGCGGCTGCCCCGCTCGTGGCTCGTCGAAGGTTTGCTCGCGCTCGTGATGCTCGCGCTCGGGTTCGTCGCCGGCCTGTGCAACGAGCACACCGGGCCCGCGGTGCTCGCGGTGATCGCGTTCGCGATCGCGGTGTTCGTGCGGCGCGGCGACCGGCTGCGACCATGGATGATCGCCGGTGCGATCGGAATGCTCGCCGGCGGGCTCGCGCTGTACTTCGCGCCCGGTCAAGACATTCGCTACAACGGCCTCGCGAAGCAGCCGCTGCTCGACGTGATCGGCGATCGCGGTATCGGCGGCAACCTCCGCGTCGTATTCGCGACACTCGGCTACGCATCCCCCGCGGCGGTAGCACTCGTGCTCGGCTGGTTCGCGCGCAGGTCCGGCGGCGGCGAACCGATGTCGCGGCCGCGAGTCTGGACGATCTATGTCGCGCTCGCGACCGCGATGCTGATCTCGCTGACCCTGCTGATCTCGCCGAAGCAGGGCCCGCGCCTCCACTTCGCTCCGGTGGTCGCGATCTGCGTCGCGTTCGCGAGCTGGCTCGTGCCGCAGCTCCAGGTCCGCTGGTCGCGTATCGTGTTCGGCGTGCTCGTGGCCGGCGTCGTATGCTTCGTATCCGAACGCCTCGTCGTCAGCTACGCGACGCTCGACGACGAGTTCACCGCGCGGCTCGACGCGCTCGATCACGCCCCCAAGGGCAGCGTCATCGCATTGCCGCTGTATTCGGTCGGCCGTTCGAGGTACGTGATCGGCGATGACTTCGCGATTCCCTCGTCCCGCGAGCGCCGGGCCAAAGAGTGGGGCCTCACGCGCATCGATGTCTCGGGCCGACAACCGACTGCAGCAGAGAGCGGCGAAGAGCTAAGATGACGTGATGGCGTCCGAGCTACCCCTCGAGCTTCTCCATCGTTTGCCCAAGACCGATCTGCACTGTCATCTCGATGGCTCGGTCCGCCTCGACACCGTGCTCGATCTCGCGAGCCGGCACTCGATCAAGCTGCCCACGTTCGATCGCGACGGCTTGTTCAAGATGCTGTTCGCCGGCGAGCACGTCTCATCGCTCGATGATTACCTGCGCGCGTTCGATATCACGCTGAGCGTGATGCAGACCGAAGACGCGCTCGAGCGCATCGCGTACGAGCTCGCCGAAGACGCCCATCGCGAGAACGTGCGGTACCTCGAAGTGCGCTACTCGCCGCTGCTTCATTTGCGCGACGGGTTGCGGCCGTCGCAAGTCGTCGAAGCGGTACTGCGCGGGTTGCGCGCCGCGAAGCGCGAGCTCGGCATTCGCTACGGCTTGATCCTGTGCGCGATTCGCTCGCTCGGGCCGGAGTCGTCGCTGCGCATCGCCGAGCTGTGTGTCGCGTTCAAGAATCGCGGCGTCGTCGGCTTCGATCTCGCTGGCAGCGAGGTCAACAACCCGGCGAAGGTCCATCGCCAGGCGTTCCAACTCGTGATCGACAACAACATCAACTGCACCGCGCACGCCGGCGAATCGTTCGGGCCGGACTCGGTCCATCAAGCGATCCACAAGTGCGGCGCGCATCGCATCGGCCACGGCACGCGCCTGGTCGAGAGCGGCGACTTGCTTAACTACGTCAACGATCACCGGATCCCTCTCGAGGTCTGCCCGTCGAGCAACTTGCAGACTCGGGCCGCCGCGAGCTGGGAGACCCATCCGGTCGATTTCTTCGTCGACTACGGCCTGCGCGTGACGATCAACACCGACAACCGCCTGATGTCGGACACCACGGTGACCAAAGAGCTGCACTTGTGCCACCTGCACTACGGTTGGTCGCTGCAGACGATCAAAGAGATCATCATCGCGGGCTTCAAGAGTGCGTTCATGCCGTATCGCGAGAAGGCCGACCTGGTCGCCGAGATCAGCCGCGAGCTTGCGACGTACGATGACCCGCGCGGCGAAGTCACCGGGCGCGTGGGCCTGGTCGAGACCGATGCGCCGACTAGCGCGCCGCCCGCACCGCCGAAGCCGAAGCTCGTGTCGTAACTACTTCGCCGCGAGCCGTTTGCGCGCGTCGGCGACGAGCGGATCCGGATCGCTCTTCGCGTAGTGGGCGACGAACTTCTCGTAGGCGGCGTGCGCCGCGGCTGTGTCGCCGAGGCCGTCTTGCGCGCGACCGATGTAATATTCGAGCGGCGATAACCGGCGCACGAACGGCGTGTCGAATACGTCGGTCGCCCCCTCGCCCGCCCGGGTCTCGCAGATCGCAAGCTCGCGAGCGGCGTCTGCGAACTTCGAGGCATCGAGCAGCGCACGCGCCATCGCGGCGTGGCCGATCCACTGGTCGGAGATCCGCAACGACTCCTCGACCTTCGCGATCGCGTCGAGCGGCTTGCCGTGGAGGCGCAGCACCTCGGCGAGCACGAGCTTGCCTTGAGCGCGCGCCGTGCTCGCGAGCATCGTGTCGAGCTTGCCGGCGATCGCGGTCGCTCGCTTATCGTCGCCGGCCGCAGCTTCGACGATCGCCGCCAAGTAGAGCGGTGTCGCCTCTTTGACGACGGCCGCAGCAGCTGCGAGCGCGCCAGCCTTGTCGCCGTGTCGCAGCTTGGCCTCGGCGAGCATGGCCTGCTTGAGCTCGGGTGCAGCGGTCGCGAAGTGCGCACGGTCATCCGCGATCCCGTGCTCGAGGATCGACGCTGCTTCCGCGTAGCGTCCCTCGGCCATCGCGCGGTCGGCATACATCGTCGGTCCGCCCGGAGGATCCGCCGCAGCGAACTTCGCGTACGCGTCGTCGGCGTCTTTGCTGCGACCGGCAAGCATCGCGGCGAGCGCCATGTACTGGTAGACCTCGGACGCCGGCTGCGCAAAATCAGAGATGACCTTGGCGCCTTCTCGGAGCGCGCCGTCGTAGTCGTTGAGCATGACGCGGAAGCTGACGAGGTTCGTGCGCGCGAGCTGGTCGCGCGGATGGTCACGCACGGCCATCTCACCTGTGGCGACCGCGTTCTTGATATCGCCACGCGACTGGTATGCGACCGAGAGGTTGATCTTTGCAGACCTGTCGCCTGGAAACTCGTCGACGAGCTCTTTGTAGGCCACGATCGCGCGATCGACTTCGCCGGTGGACAAGTTGTAGTAGTCCGCCGAGATCTTGAGGCGTGCTCGATCGCCGAGCCGATCCACGAGCTTGAACGCTTGCGCGAACTGCTCGCTCGAATCGACCGGACGGTCGGTGTTCGAGTACAGGATCGCGAGTTGGCCGCGCGCGACGACGAACTCGGGGTCGAGCTCGAGTGCGCGCAGCAGATGAGACAATGCGGCGTTGTCGTTTTCCTCGTTCATGAAGCCGGAGGCGATCGCGTACTCGTGATCGGCCTCGAGCACCGCCGACAGGTCGGTCTTCTCGGCGTCGGCCTCCGGAACGGGATCGCCGACCGCGGCTCGCAAGCCCGCGGCGAGTCGCCCGATCGTCGGCACTACGCGCGCCGTCGAAGGCGCATCGGTCGTGCTCGTGAACATCTGCGCGCCGGTCTCGGCATCGGTCGCGGTGATCGAGATCGTGAACCCGGCGCCTTTGTGTGCGACGAAGCCCTGAACTATCGCTACGCGGTGGCCGAAATGCGACGCGACGCTGCGCCCGAGCTTGTCGTCGAACGCGGTCGACTCGGGCGAGACCTCGGTCGCGAGCGAGCGCAGATCGGGCCCGGCGTAAGGATCGAGCTTGCGTGAGCGGCGCAGCGCATACTGGAGCACGACATCGAGCGCATCGAGCGATGGATCGACCGCGCGATTCTCGATCCGATAGACCAATACCGTCATCGGGCCTGATCGCGATGCCGCGGCAGCAAGCGCGGACGGCTGTGGCGCGGATGACCGCGGCGTCGCCTTACCGCTCGGCCACACCGCCAGTGCGACCGCTGTCGCCGCGATCGCGCCGCCGAGCACGGCGTACGGCCACAGCCGCCTCTTCGCCGGCGCGACCTCGCCGCGATCGAAATCCGCGAGCAATGCCGACACCGTGGGGTAGCGCGCCGCCGGATCGAGCGCGAGACAGCGCGCGCAGATCGCGTCGATGTGCCGCGGCGTCGCCGGCTCGACCTCGCGCAGCGGCTTCGGCGTCTTGTGCAGGCGCATCTCCATCACCGCGTGCGGAGTCGGCGCTTGGAACGGAGTCGCGCCTGCGATCAGCTGATAAAGCATCACGCCGAGCGAGTAGATGTCCGACCGCTCGTCGGTCGCGTCGCCTTTGACCTGCTCTGGCGACATGTACGCGGGCGATCCGATCTGCGCGCCGGTCGCGGTCAGCCCGGAGTCGCCGATCGAGCGCGCGATCCCGAAGTCGGCGACCCGCACGTGGTCGGCCTTGTCGACCAGGACGTTCTGCGGCTTCAAGTCGCGGTGCACGACGCCTTGCTCGTGCGCGGCCGCCAGCCCGACGCAGACCTGGCGAAACAGCGCGAGCGCGCGCTCGAGGGGCAGCCGGCCCTCGCGCTTCAACATCGCGCCGAGATCCTGGCCGTCGACGTACTCCATCGAAAGAAAGCGCAGCCCTTCGTGCTCGCCCAGGTCGTACACCCGCAGCACGTTCGGGTTCGTCAC
>Ga0265338_10009556_pt1 | contig 11538 bp, 6 predicted proteins | sample 42126metaG_FD_193579 | JGI IMG/M metagenome (GOLD analysis project Ga0265338, IMG submission 193579) | Rhizosphere microbial communities from Carex aquatilis grown in University of Washington, Seatle, WA, United States - 4-21-26 metaG | ecosystem: Host-associated > Plants > Roots > Rhizosphere >... | reverse complement strand
CGCCCATCAATATCGATGCGGGCGGCGCTGCGTCGGGCTCCTGGGCCGCGGACGAGGACTTCAGCGGCGTCACTACGTTGACTTACACCAACGGCGTCTCCACTTCCTTGCTGTCCGGAACCATCCCTCCGCAGACCGTGCTGCAAAGCCAGCGCTACGGCAGCGGCGGCTCAGTCACTTACACCATTCCGGGATACACATCGGGCTCTTCGCACTCCGTCACGCTGTACTTTGTGGAGAACTACGTGACAGGAAGCGGTCAGCGCGAGTTTAACGTCCTAATCAATGGGACGCAGGTGCTCACCAACTTCGACGTGTATGCGGCGGCCGGAGGCCAGTTCAGTGCCGTCCAAAAATCGTTCAATACCAATGCCAACAGCAGCGGGCAGATCGTGATTCAGTTCAGCCCAGGAGCGATTCAGAACCCGATGGTCAGCGGCATCGCGATCCAATGACGATCTAACCACAGCTAGCCGAATTCGTCCCGGCGTCCCATCCTTGTCACAGTCTCATCGTGACAAGGATGGGAAACGGAGCAACCGGCGGCAGGTGGCCCCGATCTCGATGACGTCCGGAAACCACGCTGGGAGTGCGGGCTTTGGCGGAATCCCCAGTCTCAAAATCGAGACCGGGGGCACCCGTCGTTTGTGGAGGAACTCACTTTTCTTTCACGGGATCGGGGCCACCCGCCCCAACCGCCGGATAGGTCAGAAATACTACCTGCTGTATCTGGAACCGCCTCGTATGCCAAGGACAACTGCCGCAACAACCAGTGCCATTCCAGTAAGTTTAAACCAAGCTAGCTCCTGTGACGAAGATGCATGAAGTGCATAGTCTTCTTGGTTTGCAAGCATAAACCATCCTATCAACGCCAAGACGGCAGCAATTATCAGCTCACGGCGCCCCAGGCGGTGTTCCTCCGCTTGTTGTAAATGCGCCGTTAATGAGGTACCTTGCGCTCCGATGAGAGGCCCGGCGCCTCCCATGTGGCTCGTGGGTCCCATTGGGTTAGGAAACCCTGGTGCAATAGAGGCACCGCAATTACTGCAAAAGCGCACCGCCATTCCGAGTTGGCAGCCGCATTGCGAGCAATAGGCTGGAGGTGCCTGGGAATCAATGGATGGCGATCCCATATCTGACTCCGGTAGCAGATCGGTTCGAGTTTTTGAGGGAAAAGCCGGAATTTCCATTTTTCTTTTCCGGCCACATAATTCTTTGTATGCGGCGGCGTTTCGAGCGTTCAGGAGCACTACGAGAGTCCAGATCCCGACTGCGGTCCCTACCGGAAACGCCGTAATGTTCAACAATGCAATAATCGCTGCAACAATCGATGCGGGCCTGCCCCAAATCTGCTGTTTAAACAGCCCGATTGCCCCGATCAGACTGGACAAAACACCTGCCCAACACACCAATGTGACAATGCCCACAAAGTAGAGCGTACCGTTAGGGATTGCATTGACGTTTTCAAGGCGATAGAAGCCAAAAATGAAGAAGATGTTTACAGCGACATTTGCCAACAAACAGAAGCCCAGAATTCTGAATTTCTTTTCGAGCCCAATACGGCGCATGGGTACCGGCGACTGACTTTGGGCGGGAGTGGCCTGGGTCGGCTTTCTGCAATTCGAGCAAAAGTGTTGGCTTTCAAGCAGAGGTTGACCACATCCGGAGCAAAACATAGTTTCTCCTCGCACTTAACGACAGCGATCAGAGTCTCCTTTGGGTCGCTGATTTGCTGAATTGTACCGCCCTTGACCGGAATTGCAACGCCAAAGCGGCATTTGGCGCGTGGCCCCGATCTCAAGAGGGTATCTCTCCTGCTGAGGGTGCCCCCGGTCCCTCGCTTTTGCGGACCGGGGATGTCGAGGAATCAGGCCCTCGATGATGCATCCACTCGGGCAGTTGCCATCCTCCCTCGCGGGCGGTCCACTCGGATTGGATCTCTACAGTTCCACGGCGGGTGGCCCGGGCCTGGGAATGCTCTTACCTAATCAACTTGGAGGTGCCCCATGCCTGCCGGTTTTGGAGACATCGGAGGCCTCTCAAGCTGGACGTTCGCCCTCGGGAAATGCGGTAACTCGCCTCCAAGCTCCCGCCTCCAAGCCGTCCAGAATGACTCAATCTCCGCCGTGGGCACCTACGGGTCCGTTCGCTCGCTTAGCCCCAAAGGAATTCCTTGTCGCGGAGCTCGCGGATCTGGTCGCGGAGTTTGGCGGCTTTTTCGAATTCGAAGCGCTTCGCGCTTTCGCGCATTTCGGTTTCCAGCTTGGCGATGAACTGATCGACTTCGGCCTGCGATGAGAATTCGGGGATGCCGGCGATTTCTTCTTCGGCAATGTCGCCGTACTCGGCCTTCAGAATCTGGGCCAGGCCCATGTCCATGGTGTTGATGATGGACTGCGGAATGATGCCGTGCTCCTCGTTGTAGGCGCGCTGCACCGTGCGCCGGCGGTCTGTCTCGTCGATGGCGCGGCGCATGGAGTCGGTCATCCGGTCCGCGTAAAGGATGGCGCGGCCCTCAATATGTCTCGCCGCACGGCCCATGGTCTGGATGAGCGAGCCGGCGGAGCGCAGGAAGCCCTCCTTGTCGGCGTCCAAAATCGCAACCAGCGAAACCTCCGGCAGGTCGAGCCCCTCCCTCAGCAGATTGATGCCGATGAGCACGTCGAATTCGCCCTTGCGCAGACCGGCCAGCAGCTTCACCCGCTCCAGCGTCTCAATCTCCGAGTGCATGTAGCGGCAGCGCACGCCCACCTCGGTGTAGTAGCCGGCCAGGTCCTCGGCCATGCGCTTGGTCAGCGTGGTCACCAAAACGCGCTCATTACGCTTCGCCCGGTCCCGGATTTCGGCCAGCAGGTCGTCAATCTGACCCTTCACCGGCCGAATCTCCACTTCGGGGTCCACCAGCCCCGTCGGCCGGATCACCTGCTCAATCACAACTCCAGCCGCGCGCGTCAGCTCGTACGGCCCCGGCGTGGCAGACACGTAGATAGTCTGGTGCACCCGCGCCTCAAACTCCTCAAACTTCAGCGGCCGGTTATCGCGCGCGGAGGGCAACCTAAACCCATAATCTACAAGGTTTTGCTTGCGGCTTTGATCTCCATACCACATGCCGTGAACCTGGGGAATCGTGGCATGGGACTCGTCAACAAAGAGGATGTAGTCGCGCGGAAAGTAATCCAGCAGCGTAGGAGGCGGCTCTCCGGGTAACCGGCCGCTGAAGTGACGGGAGTAGTTCTCGATGCCGTGGCAGTAGCCCATGGACTTGATCATTTCCAGGTCAAAGCGGGTGCGCTGGTTGACGCGCTGGGCCTCCACCATGCGGCCCTCGGATTCAAGGCGGGGGACCCACTCTGCGAGCTCGTCAATGATGGACTGAACGGCCTGCGATTTGCGTTCCGGCTGGACCACGTAATGGCTTTTGGGGTAGATGGGCAGGCGCGAATACTTCTGCTTTACGGTGCCGAAAAGGGGGTCGATTTGCGCCAGCGACTCGATCTCATCCCCAAATAATTCAATGCGATACGCCAGTTCGTCATAGGTGGGGAAGACCTCGATAGTGTCTCCGCGGACGCGGAAGGTGCCGCGGCGGAAGTCGGTGTCGTTTCGCTCGTAGAGGATCTCGACAAGGCGGCGCGTAATGTCTTTGCGTGCAATGCGTTGGCCCTTTTCGAGCAGGAGCAGCATGCCGTAATACGCTTCGGGCGAGCCGAGGCCGTAGATGCAGCTTACGGAGCTGACGATGATGGCGTCGCGGCGCTCAAACAGGCTTCGAGTAGCCGACAGGCGGAGCTTGTCAAGTTCTTCATTAATAGTGGCTTCCTTCTCAATGTAGAGGTCCCCGGCCGGTATGTAGGCCTCGGGTTGGTAGTAGTCGTAATAGGAGACAAAGTACTCGACGGCGTTGGAGGGGAAAAACTGCTTGAACTCGTGGTAGAGCTGGGCCGCAAGTGTTTTGTTATGAGCGAGAATCAGCGCAGGACGGTTCGACCGCTCAATCACTTTCGCCATGGTGAACGTCTTACCCGAGCCGGTGACGCCCAAGAGGACCTGATGTTGCTCGCCGGCGTTGAGGCCACGGATGAGTTCTTCGATGGCGCGGGGCTGGTCGCCGCGGGGCTTGTACTGGGTAACAAGCTGAAAATCCATGATGAGTATTATAGCCCGAAAAGGCGAATATGGGGCGAAAATTGATGCGTCAACCCGGGGGGAGATGTTCCACCCGTCTGGAACAACTGGGGGGGAGTTGTTCCACCCGTCTGAACCATCTCCTGGGGGGTTAGCGAGGCTGGGTGTTGAGGCTGCGAGAGGGCGGTCCGCAAACCAATGTGATTTGGCTCACAGAGTGAAGAGGGGGAACGGAGTGGAATGTCCTTGTCGGGGCGGTACGAAAGCAGGGGGATGTGCGGCCTGACCGGGACGTTTTTGGAGGTGTATTTTGGCGGGACCGTTGGATGTGAGGAAGCGGGCGAAGCTGGCGGCGGAGCTGGACCGAGAGGCGAGGTGGTTTCAGAAGGCGGCGCGACACTACCGGACGCGAGAGTGGGCGAAGGATACGCGGCAGGCGCTGGGGATCACGTTGGGATTTTTGATGGACGAGACGCAGGTAGGAAGGTCGACGATCTTCCGGGCGGAAAGGGAGGAGAAGACGGGGGCGGTAACGATTGGCGAGCTGGAGGTGCTGGCGGAGGCGATGGAGTGCCAGCTGGTGTACGCGATTGTGCCGCGGCGGGGAACGTTGGCCGAGCAGGCGGAGCACCGGGCAGCGAATCCCAGAAAGACGCGGACCGAGCGGGAGAAGGAGAGCAGGGAGTACAGGGAGTGGTATGAGAAGGAGGTGCAGCGGATACGGAAGCCGGGCCCGGGGGGGCTGTCGGTTGCGGAAATGAGCGCGGAGTTGTTGAAGATGCGGGCGGAGCGGATAGCGCGCGAGGAAGCGGTGAAGCAGGGACAAGGTGAACCAGGGGACGAGGGAACAAGGGACCAAGGGACCGAGGGAACAAGGGACCGAGGGAACGAGGGAACAGGGGACCGAGGGACCGCGGGAACGGGGTGGGACACACAGGCGATTGTGCCGCAGGGGACCGATGGACTGGGGGCGCTGATTCGGCCGGCGGGGGCGCAGAGGATACGGGATGCGGTTGGCGAGGCGATGGCGAAGCTGGGGCCGGAGGGGACGGCAGCGATTCGGCGGGCGGCGGAGGGTGGGAGCGGGGACTAGGGCTCAGGCGGAGTGGTGGGCAGGTGCGGCGTTAGGTTGGCGCGGGGTTCGGTGGAAACAAGTCGTCTTCCCAGTACCAACCCCGCTCCTCTACGGGGTTGCATGGGCAAAAGAAGGGAACTACAGCCAGTCATCCAAAGTCTTGGTTGTTTCTGATTTGCCGTCGTGAAGGACAAGCAGGTTCTCTGGCTCCGCCGCAAACCACGCAAAGGACCGCCATGCCAACTCAGGAATCGTCCTTCGGAAAGCCTGATGGGAGCGATCCAAATAGGCGGTTACGAACGCCACACGTTCTGCTGGAAATCCGGCATCGGTAGCGATCTTCAGGAGTGCTTCTCTGCGCTGCGAAGTGACCGGGCCATCGGTTGCCACAACTTCAGTGAATACGAGGATCATCTGCCGGTCTCCCGCCCCGAGGTCCACGAGGATAATGTCCGGCAAATTGCGATCAGCAGAGATCTTAAGTTTGAGTTGGGCGGCAAGCTGGTCGTCTCGAGCAACGACCTTTGCTCCGCTTTCACTCACCCACAGGACCGCGGGATTCTTCAAATACTGTTTTGCAAATTCCTCGATGACTGCCTTCGAGATAATGGAGCTTGGCCCCGGGGCCATTCGCCGGGTCTCCCCATTCGGAAAAGTCACCAACACGCCCTCCCCAGCGGTGGGGGCACCCCGGCGTAAAAGGACGGTCCGTGCGAGCGCCGTCACTGAGAGGTGTTGCTCACGCCAAGTTTCTGCAGCTTTTTCGAATGTCTTGGCGGAAAGGCTCGCATTAAAGAGCGCGGCGAAATCTGCTCGAAGCGCATAGCGAGGTTTTCCTGAAGTTGTAGACAGTCCGGCCCGCTCTATCACCGCATTGTTGGGAATTAGGCCCTGACGGATAGATTCATCGCGAATGGGCTCACGACTATTATCCTGGTACCACGTCTTCCCTTTGGGACGGAAGCCTGGTTTAGACGACGCGTTGGCGTATGCCATTCGCTGCACATCGGTTTGTTGGGAAGCTTGCAGATCAGTCATTCGGTAAACCTGCTTTGGACCCACCCACCTATTCTCGGTCTCGACTGCGCCGACATAGAGCATCGTAAATACGATGGAGGCGGCAACCTCTCGCACGCAGTAATTGCGCTGTGGCATGCCTTCGGGAAAGATGACTTGAAGCCGCTGGTGGACGGTGGCGCGGTCCACATAAGGGGGTAAAGTCACACCTCACCTCCCGTTCCGTAAAGGAGTCCACAGGCTCGCGCAATTGCGTCGTGGCTGGTTCTGCCTCCCAGCAAGCGCAATAATTCGTCGGGGGAAGGCAAAGGAAGGTTCTCTAGCTCATAGGCAGAAACTGCTACGCTTCCGCTGATACATCGGAACGCCCGATCCACGATGGCATTGTTTAAGAGCGTCGCAAGGAGAGCGGACGATACTACCGGCGAACTATCAACGGGGCGAATCATGTTGAGATGATTCTCTATTACGACAGCCCGATTCTCTTGGAGAAATTGTTGGGGCAACGCCGCTGCTATCAGGCGTTTTGATTGTTCCTTTGCGGTAGTACGCTGAAGGAGCACACATGGTTTCCGCGTAATAAGCCACTCATCTTTTTGCCGGGGCCTAAAATACGGTTCATGGTTCCGTCTGTCTGCGCGGAATTGAAATCGCCCATCTGAACAGACAGACTCAGCCCATATAAGGGGAAGGCAGTTCTTCCCCGGATTAGGAGAAAGCTGATCTTTATGGCGGTTCCACACCAGTGGTCCGGTGCACACCTCATAGCCATAATGAATCAATCGATGGGGCATTTCTCGCAATCGCGCGACTAATTGAGCCTGCTCTCGTGTGCGTGGAACAAGCCAAGGTCCGCCGTCTTTTGGCAAATCGAAATTGCCTCCGGATTCTGCCGAAAGAGTGTCGTCCTCGTTTGGGGAGAGGAAATGAACCGTAGGCGCATTCAGATAGAGGCCAGTCTTGCGGTAGGTAGCAAGCATGGTCTCTTGGAGGGCATCTTCAAATACACCCTTTCGCACCGATATAAAGTCGATGTTCACCGGCCGGGCAGTTTTCACCAATAAGGCTCGCAGGGCCTTGAAATATTCGCCTGCCAGGAAGCTTGTAGGCGTTAAATACGCGATAATTCCGCCGGTCCGTGTGAATCGAACTGCAAGGTCGGTAAACAAACCGTAGAGATTGGCATGCCCATATAGGCTGCGGCGAAAGCGATGGCGTTGGTCCTTCGGTAACGAAATCTTGCCATAGGGCGGGTTGCCGATCACCAAATCATATTGGCCACCCTTGTCCCTCGGCTCTGGAGAACAGAGGCTGTCGCGCACATCCACGACAACGGCGAGCCGACGTTGGGCACCGACACACTGTGACATCACTGTAGCTTCGAGGAATATCTGGGAGAGCCAAGCCGCAAACGGGTCAACCTCGAAGCCGCGGAGACGAGACTCGATCTCGACAAGCCGAGCTTCCGGTGATTTTCCGGTCGATGCGGCCAACAAGGGTGTCGCTACAGCCGATAAGAAAGCCCCACCGCCGCAGGCAGTATCTAATACGCGACACGAACGCCAATTCACTCCCGCGCGCGTTGCCATTGCAACCAGTCGCTCGGCAATCGGTGGAGGAGTGTAGTAAGCCCCAAGCTTGGAGCGAATGTTATCGGGCAGCATTGCGGTATAGGTGATGCTGATTAGATATGCGGCCGCCAATGGATCAAGAGCGCTGGCCGCCTGGCCCATCGACCTCGCCAGCGCCTCAGTCGCATTAGGGAGTTCAATCGTTCGTTGCAGAATGAATGCATCACGAAGGGGCAAATGAAACCCGGATTTCTCCTGAACGTTTTCCCAATAAGACGACACGATTGCCGTCGTAAATGTCCGCGCTATGGCTTCCCGATCCTTTTCTTCAAAGGATCCGGCAAACGTTCTCGCCATCAGCCTTCCAGTCCGAAGAGTGTATTTGAAATCGAATTCGCGGCCCGCCGTCTGGCTGAAGAGTGCGGCGGTCCTTGAGGTTCGAAGGTTGAAGTAGGCTCCCATTTGCGTAGCCGTCCCGAACGGTATTCAGGTTCTATTTGGTTTCTATACTTCTTCGCCCCCCATCACAAGTGCAAAACAGGGCACTTAAAGGATGCTTCGTGAACAGATGCAAAGTTGAATCAAGTCCAGAACGGGAAATCAGGCGCAAAAAGCCCCAGCGAGGAGTTCCTGACCCTCTAAACCCGTGCGTTGGGCACAAAAAGCCCGATGCGCTCGCTTTGAGTTCTATGCGCTTCGACAAACGGAATGGGTATTAAAAAACGCCCTTCGCGGAATTGATCGCCCTTGGGGGACGAGATGGGTTGGCAAACTCGAGTTTCGGGGTAGCGCCGGCCCGAAAAGTGAAAGGCAACTGCTGAACGCGTCCCTGCGGGACGCGTTCTTCTCTCTTCTTTTTTCTTCGGGTTTGTCCCCGGGTTCCCGCGTTGCTGTGCAACGCGTACCCCCGGGGCTATTATCGTGCCGCCCCTCCGGGGCCTTGTTTGCGGGCGCCGCCCGTCCCCACTTGCGGTTGGTGGTGGATGGAGCAGAAGAGCCCAACAGCGGATTCCCTTTGACAGAAAGAAAAGCTAGGGCAAAAGCAAGGGCAACGGCAACAGTAAGAGCAAATGCGGGTCCGTCGGCTTCGCTCGGGATGACGGCGGAGTTGGGTGGGGGCGAAATGCGGGTCCCTCGGCTTCGCTCGGGATGACGGCGGTGTTGGGTGGGGGCGAAATGCGGGTCCCTCGGTTTCGCTCCGTCGAAAATCACGTTCTAAAAGATTTTCATCTCAGGCTTGCAGGCCGATGCCTTGCTTGGTGGCTGTGCTACTGCATGCGAATCGGTTTCGTCAGGAAGACTCAGAGACGGCTACCGCGTGCGCGGGGCCGGTGATCGGGAATATGATTCAGTTACGCGCTGCTGGAAGTTGGGCGCACTGAAAATCGGCGCATCCGTTCCCCCCGCCGGACGGAACCACCGGGAGCATTGAGTTGGGTATCTTTGACGAGTCCGAAAGGGGTAGGAGCAAGGTCAGCCCGGCTCGTTCGCATGCGAGAACGGCTCGCCGGTCATGGCCTCTCTCCGCGCGGCTCCTCGTGGGAGCATTGTTCGTCTTAAACATTCTGCTGGCAGCATTTCTGGTAAGAACTGAGATTATGAGGCCTGGAGCCCCCGCTGTTTCCACTCCGGTGACGCCCCAACGGCCGAAGGCCGATTCCACGCCGCAGGTGAATGCGCCACCCGATCAGGGGACAGGCCTCGATCAGGGGTCAAGCCGCGATGTGAAGGCTCCCCCTGCGGAAGCCAGGCCGGCTGCGTTGCCGAGTACCCGGATGGCGAAGCGGCCCGAGACCAAAGCACTGCGAGGGAGTAAAACCCGGCGCGCGGTTTTGCCGGCGCCGATGCCGCGGGCGGTGATTTATCCTCCACAGGAACCTCTGGGCCGGACTCCCGCTCCGGTTCGCAATGCAGCAGCCTCTTCAAGCGCGAGCGCCAATGTGGCGCCCCCTGGCCGGGCCGCGCCCTTCGGCATCGCTGGCGCCGGCGTCCCCAGCAACGCAGGACCACATCCCAACGCGCCCGCTGCATCGGCTCTGGCCCCGTCGGCGATGGACCGCGGCCTGACTGCGAAGGGAACGCGGCCGGGCTCAGTGGCCAGAGTGGCCTCGGTTGGGCTTCCAGCTATGGAAAAGGGATTGGTGAAACCGAAGACGGCTGTAGCGCCAGTCTCGCCCAGAATGGAGATTGTTCCCCGGCCAGCGGTGAAGCTTGAGAACTGCGGCGACGACAAAGTTTTTGTCGCCTGCCCCACGCTGAAGATCCGGTACGGCACGCCCTACACTTCCGAAGAGCGCTAACAATTTTTGGCAAGACTTATCGGGGTGGCTCTTCGCACTGAGGGCTTGCGCAGTTACGTTTGACTTTACTTCCGAGTTACCGGAAGTTACTCCAGCTTTTGACTTAGTACTCTAAAGCGCCGTTTGTGGCTAGAATTCGTAGCGCATGCCTAACTGGACGCGGCGGGGAGGGCTTACCGAGGTTACCTGGCCGAATGCCGGGGAGGTTTCCACGCTGTCAACTGCCGACGGGTTCTGGTGATTGAGGACGTTGAATGCGGCAGCGGAGAATCCCAGATGGGGCGCCTCTTCGTCTTTGTTGCGGGTGATGGCGAAGTCGTGTCCCCAGCGCAGGTCGAGGTCCGTGTAGGCGGGCATGCGCTCTGTGTTTCGGTCTGCGCCGCCGGGCCGGGCGTTGAAGAGGCCGGTGCCGTATGAGTCTGTTCCGGTGAGAACGGAGTAAGGGCGGCCGGTGTTGGTGAAGATGCCGAGGGAGAGGTTGAGCACGCCGTCAGGATGGATCATGGCGTACATTCCGAGGCGCTGGCGGCGATCGAAGCTGGCGTCTGCCCACTCGATGGCGGGTGCGTACTGGTTCTGCGGATACCACCAGAGGCCGTCGGTGTTTGAGGCGAAGTGCGACCAGGTATAGCGGCCCCATCCGGAGAAGTACTTGTTGAGGCGGCCGCGATAGGAGATGTCGAGGCCCGAGCCCGCGAGGAATCCGGCGGGCTGCATCTGGCGGTAGCGGCCGTAGGCGGGATTGGGGCGCGCGGTGTAACCGGACTGCGGAGTGGGAGCGTTGATGTCGACGGAGCGGAATGCGCCGATTTCGCGCATGGAGTAGACGCTGACGGTGCCGGTGGCCTTCTGGCCGAGTTGGCGCTCGATGGAGAGGCCGTATTGCAATTCGTATGGGATGCGCGGGTTGGGCGCGAGCTCAACGCGGGCCACGGGGGAAGCGCTCAAGTTGACGCAGTTGGTGATGGGCATGCAGCCGGAGGCGGGTAGCGTGGCCGGATTGAGCGAGAGCGTGACGGCGCGGCGGCGTGGCTGTGCGCCGGAGTAGCGCGCGAGGTCAAGCAGCGGGCCGGAGCCGAAGCGGTCGTAGTAAACGCCGCCGCCTCCGCGCAGAACCAGCTTGGAGGCGGGATCGATGACCCAGCCGAAGGAGAAGCGGGGCGAGAACGCCAGGTGCTTCGCGGCCAGGAAATTTTGCCAGTCGTAACGGAGGCCGGGCGTGATGGAGAGGCGCGCGTTGAGCTTGTACTGATCCTGAATGAATGCGCCCATCTCCTGCTGGTGGTAGATGAAGTGGGTTTGGCCGGAGTTGATGGAGTAGCCGGAGGGCAGGTTGGCGGCGTAGTTCTGGAGCGCCGACTGGAGGACGGTGACGCCGTCGGACGCAAGGGTGGGCGCGTAGGTGGAGCTGCCGAGGGCGTTTGTGTTGTCGTCAAACGCGCGGCGGTTG
>Ga0265338_10009555_pt1 | contig 11539 bp, 9 predicted proteins | sample 42126metaG_FD_193579 | JGI IMG/M metagenome (GOLD analysis project Ga0265338, IMG submission 193579) | Rhizosphere microbial communities from Carex aquatilis grown in University of Washington, Seatle, WA, United States - 4-21-26 metaG | ecosystem: Host-associated > Plants > Roots > Rhizosphere >... | reverse complement strand
CCATCCAAGACCTCGAAAGAATCCACTTGGGTCCGGACATGGACATCGCGTTCCAAGGGCCTATTCAGGGCCTTGGTTATTTTTTCTTTCAGTATGTCCATCTTCGCGCCGACGGGAACCACGGCGATCTTCCGCAATTGGTCCTTAAAATCTGATTTTGAAATAAGATCGGCGATCTGGACGATCAAGTCGTTGGACTTAACGTCATATTCCAGGTCCGGCATTTCGAACACTCGTTCTTTCGCGCGATAATGGGGAGTGCCCCTGAGATAAAGCGTCAAATGAGCTGGCTTGTCGGTCAAATTGACGATCAAGGGAATGTAGCTCAGTTTGGCTTCGACGATGACCATGCCGCCCGCCCCCTCAAGCCGGATCCCCTCAATGGTCAGCTTCCGGTCCCCCGTGCCTGCTAAAACCTGGCCGAGGATCCCCATTCGGGGGTCCCGAAAATACCGGTTGGCATCCTCATAATCGATGTGGGCATTGGTCATGGCTTGAAAGATCCCCGGCCCCGGCTGGAAGGGCTCAAGGGGGGGCATTTCAATGGGGATGGTTCGAGGTTTTGGGCCAAAGAGGATCTCGGGGGAGGCGACCATTTCCAAGTCCACGTGAAGGGTTGACCCCTGCTTCAGGTCGGTCCTCATCTTTCCGACGCTCAAAGAGGTCGGCCTGATCAAAAGCCAGAGGCCTTTGTCCATTTCGATGGGCGACTGCATCTTCGCCCAGACAGACTTCAGGCGGGACTTTAAAACGGTCTCCTGGGCCACCTGCTTGATCCCGCCTTTCACCAGGTTGGTGATGTGTTGGAAGATATCGCCCCCTTGGGGAAAGGTCACGATCACCGGCAGGCGAACCATGCCGGGTTTTACGGGAGGGAAGCTCCGGCCCGTTGGCGGTAAGTCCATGACGTCGGCGATATGCGATCGAATGCCCCCGCATCCCACGGCCGAGAGGGACAGAAGGACGAGGAATAGACCGAGCCCCAGCCGAGTTCGGCCCAAGGGTGAGAGGTAAGTGCGAGAGTCCGACTGGTCCATGGTGATGGTTTCCTTTTTTCGATGAATGAATCCATTTTCGACTAATTGCTTCCTAGAAGGTATGAGCGGGGTCGATCAAAGCGAAGAGCCTGAAGCACGGACAAAGTCGCCACTATCATTTTGAGAGCTCGGGTCCAAGAATATCCCGGATCTTTTGTTTCTTCCCTGTCTATTCCACTCCAACGGACGGACAATGGTCTTCACTATGACGAAATCCTTTCAACTTTTTATGGCGCTGGTCTATTTATTGATGGCCGCTATCCCGGCCTATCAAGCCATCCAGCACACGAACGTCGAAGTTGAGTATTTAAAAAAATCCTATGAGTTGGATAATTTTCAAAATCACGGTGCCATCAAAGAGGTCGCGGTTTGGAAGGACATGATCTCCCGGCATCATTTTCTCGGGCCCCTGATCAAACATTTTTTTGAACCTTCCATTAACAAGCAATTCCACATCCCTTCCCAGCAAGAAGCCCAGCAGGCGCTGGATCGGATCCCGGACCTGGTCCAAGAAGGGAAAGACGAGGGAGCCGCCGCGCTTTTTTGGTCGTTGATCCTATTGGCCCTGAGCTTCTTTTATTCCTTTTTGGCCCTCACTCTGCGCGACAAGGCCCGATGGGAACCCCTCTTCGCGCTCACCCTCATCTCCGTTGTTTTTTTAGTGGTAGGGGTCATGGCGCCCGCGATGGTGATCATCGTCAGTCCCAAAAACGAGGTTTTTCCGCACTTCGTCTTGCATTATGAGGTTCGAAGCATCCTGGGCGTTATTTTGGAACTCTACTCCACCCGTTTTTGGTTCATCGGCGTATGTCTTACGGTTTTCAGTATGGTTATCCCATTGATCAAGGCCGGTTTGGCCTTCTTCGTCCTGGGATCCGAGTCCCACTCCTTGAAACGGAGGATCGCCAAGGTTCTTCACGCGATCAGCAAATGGTCCATGGCTGACGTGTTCGTGGCCGCCATCCTTTTGTCGAATTTTGCCATCAAAGCGAACAGGCACCTGCAAGCCGACCTGTTCCTTGGTTTCTATTTTTTTTTAGGCTACTGTATGTTGAGCATGGTCGCTACCACCTTGTTGCAGAACAAGGTCGAGAGCGGTGGGTGAAAAGCCGGAGGTCTTTATAAGATCTCCGGCTTTGATCGATGATTACCCCCCTACTTTACGATGACCTCGAAAAGCACCCTCATGTTGGCCTTGGCTGCCTTGGAATAATGATGGCTCGGTGAGGCTTCGTACTCCGCCGGCCTTGTCTCGCCATATCCGATGGTGGTAAGCCGGTCACTGGAAATAAGCCCTTCTTCGACCAGGTAATCCTTGACGGCTTTCGCCCTTCTCAGGCTCAAGGCCTTGTTGTATTCATCAGTTCCAGCGGCGGAAGTGTATCCCGCGATTTGGATCCGGGCTTTTGGATTGTCCCGGAGGATCTGGACGGTCCTTTTGATGACCGCCTTCGCCTTATCCGAAAGCGTTGATTTATCGAAATAAAAATGCGCATCCTCGAAGGCGAGGATGATGGTCTTTTCTTGGATGGGTGGGGCCGCGATGACCGCTATTTTTTCCTCCACCTTTGGCTCATCAGCCACATAGATGACTTCGGTAGCGGGCTTTTGGACCGCTTCTTTTTTCTCCGTTTCCCCACCCAAGGCTAAGACCAGCCCGAAAGTCACATTGAGGTTCTGGTAATATTCCTTCAAGAACGCGTTCTCATAGAAGATCTCAGTGACCATATTGTCCCGGATGTCGGCCCGAAGCCCGAAATTGTCCGAGAGCCAGTATTTCGCGCCCACGCCCAAGTCGAAAGTGGACATGTCCCCGCTCTCGATGGAGGGGCTGTAGTCGGCGGCACCGAAACCACCGAGGACGAAGAAGGTGAAATCATTGTCCGGCATGAGGTTGAAGACGGCGTCGAGGTTGTAGAAATACATGTTCACCTTATCGATGGGATATCGGAACTGGCCTTGCTTGTCCCCGGTGATCGTGTTGTCGTGGACGTTGGTATTGACCATTTCGAAGGTGCCTTCCAAGGCAAAAACCTTGCTGAAGTTGTAACTGATCCTGCCGCCATAGAGCAGGTTGTCATTCAGGTTCTGGCCCGTCTCGAAAAAGTTGTAGCCCAGGAAGGGACTTATTTCGACACTTCCTTCCTTGACGCCCGCACGGGCGGAGAAGGGAAGGACTAGCACCAAAGCGAACAACACACTCTTCGTTATTTTTACGATCGAACTCCTCGAAAATATCTTTTTCATCGAAATCCCCTTTTCTTCCTTTTTTTGTTGTCGGCTTCCGACCTAATGTGGGGGACGGGCCCGGAGAGCCCGTCCGCCCTGTGTTTGCGTTTCTTTTATCCGGATATCCCTGTCTTAAGGTGCCTGGGTGATGGTGTTCGCGTCCAAGGTGATGGCGGTTTGGGAGAGCAGTCTTCCGTTCACCGACGCGTTTGTATTGACGACGATTCCGCAGATAGGGCCAGCCAAGAGTATCCCCACGAATTGGGAGGTCGTCCCGAGCGTCGCGCTACTACCCGCGACCGTCCAGAAGACGTTCTGCGCCAAGGCGCCGTTTATAAGGTGGATCGTTACGCCGTTTCCTAATGTTAAGTTCTGGCCTAACTGAAAGACCCAACGGTTGCTCGAATTACCCTGCGCGTCGAGATAGATATCCCCGGTGATGTTAACGCTGGTGCTGGTGTCCCACTTATAAACGCCCCTGGTAATGGTGACCCCGTTGAGGAGTCCGGGGGTGACGGGACCCAGATTTAAGACACAATAAGGCTGACCGTTGCAGTCTGTCGTGTAGGCGGTGCCCATGTTGGTGGCGTCGGTAGAGAGGGTGCTGGTGTTGACGCCGCATAATCTATTGGTGCCGGTGTACCCCGCATCGGGTTCATAAATAGTCCCGGTCACTTCGGGGCAGTTTACTCCGATCGCGGAGCCCCCGCCGGAGTTCCCGACATTTCCCGTGATGACGCAACTGTGGGAACCGGTATCGGTGATAGCCGATTCTGCCAGGAGCACGTAATTTCCGGCCCCGCCCAGATTGACAGCCGCTGGATTAGGGCAAGCACTGGTGGGAGTGGATGTCGCCCCGGGCGTCAAGGTCAGGACCGCCAGGGGGCCTGTGACCCCTTTATCCCAGGTTCCGCAGGCCGGGATGAATAGGGCAGGACTTGCCATCAGGAGCACGACCAAAAGACCTTTCTTGTTAACGATCGATAACAGCCTTTTTGTACTTGAAAACATGATGCCTCTTTTCTTTAACACGCTTTTTGTTGATCGAATGTCCCCGACCATTTGGGGCGCCCTCGATCGAAAATACCAACCTTTGATCGTCAGGTGGAGATACTAGAAAGCAAATATCGTGCCTCTCTGATTTCCCAATGAATTCGAGTTATCGCATTTTGGTCGCGATCAAAACGATCTGGATTGATCAATTTGATCGTACCTATTTTGATAAAAATTCCAGGGTCCCTTTTTTACCCGTGATTTAGATGCAAACCACCTATCAAATTGATGATGAAGGTTCACCTTCTTAAGGAGTTTGGAATTAACTTTGCGTCCCAATTGGGCATCTGCATCAGGGCGTTACCTGATCCAAAAATTCAAAGTTCGATCCCGGTGTTCGAGAAAGCGCTTTTCCGTCACCGATTGTGCAAATTAAATTTTAGTAAAATATCTTCCGCATCGTCTTAGCCCCCCCTCCGGGTGGAAAGACTCCGGTTGCCGATCCGGCAAAGCCATAAAAATAAGACCGTTTAACCTAACGGCGGTCATAGCCGAATTTGTCTTCCTGCGTAGAATGACGATCGAACGGGTCGCAGTTGTTTTCACTGAAAGGAGAACCAACATGCGCGTGGATGATCTGACCTTAACGAAACTTTTAAAAGCGGATCCTACCGGGGGAGTGGTTCAATTCGCCGGACAGCGGGCATTGATCTTCGACGCCGCATCCCAAGGACTGCTTCGCAAGGAACTTATCGACACTTTCAGTGAAAGAACGGCCCGGGCTATCCTCAGCCATTACGGCTATATCCACGGCAAACGATTGGCCGAAACCCTCAAGAACAATTTCAAATGGGACAGCGACGAAGACTGGCAAAAAGCCGGATTCCGCATCCTGGCCCTTCAGGGTCTTTTCATGCTGGACCCGAAAAGCCCCAACAGCTTCAGCTCCGAGGGGGGCACTTGGCGCATTTCCTACGAAGCCGAACAACATCTTCTCCTAAAGGGTCAGTCGGAAACGCCCGTCTGCTGGAACCTTTGTGGGCTCATCAGCGGTTACATGAGTTTCGTCAAGGGCAAGGAAATGTACGCCCTGGAGGATAAATGTGTGGGCAAGGGGGATGTGGCTTGCCATGTGATCGTCAAGTCCGAGGAAGAATGGGGAGAGGAGATGAGGGACGAGCTGGCGGTCTTTAAGCAGGTGGTTATCGATGACACTTTGAGGACCGTTACCACCAAGTTGAAGCACACGGAAAGTCAATTGTGCGAAAAGACGCGCCGGTTGGAAAAACTCTCCAAGATCGAGGAGGACCCGACCGAACTCATGACGCGAAGCCCCGAAATGCGCGATCTGATGGAAATGGCCAAGACCATCGCCGCTATCGATTCCACAGTGCTCATCACGGGGGAGAGTGGTACGGGGAAGGAAAGGGTGGCGCGCTTCGTCCACGACCATTCGGCCCAAGCGGCTGGCCCCTTTATCGCGGTCAATTGCGGGGCCATCACCGATACGCTCCTGGAAAGTGAACTTTTCGGCCATGCCCGCGGGGCTTTCACCGGGGCGAACTCGGACCGGATGGGACTTTTCGAGGCGGCCAATGACGGGACCCTTTTCCTGGACGAAGTCGGGGAGATCAGCCTTCCTATGCAAGTGAAGCTCCTGCGAGCCATCCAAGAGAAGGAGGTTCGACGGGTGGGCGAGAACAAAAGCCGTCCCATCAATGTTCGAATCCTGAGCGCGACCAACAAGGACCTGCGTGTCGAGGTCGCGAAAAAAAGGTTCCGCGAGGACCTTTATTACCGGTTGAACGTGGTCGAATTGGTCGTCCCGCCCCTGCGTCATCGTCGGGAGGATATCCTTTCGCTGGCCCGGCTCTTGTTGGCGGAAGCTGCCATCCACATGAAGCGGTCCATCGATGGCTTGACCGTCCCGGCGGCAGACCGGTTGCTCGGTTATGGTTGGCCCGGGAACGTCCGGGAGCTGGCCAACGCCATGGAGCGCGCGGTGGCGGTTTCCAGGACCAACCGGGTCGATGTGACCGACCTTCCCCCCGAAGTTCTCGTGGACAATCCCCCTGTTCCCTTGTCGGGTGAAACCCGCCCAATGAGTGAGGTCGAAAAAGGTTGCATATTGGGTGCCCTAAAGACAACAGGAGGCAACCGGAGAAAAGCGGCGGATCTTTTGAAAATGGGCGTGGCAACGCTTTACCGGAAACTCAAGGCTTACAAACTCGATAAGGAAAAAGATCCTTGATCCTAAAAATCATCGGCTCATTCATCGTTGTGACAATACTCCTTCGTTTGGTGATGAGTTGCTCGAGTACCAACGCGACTTCGGAGGGTTTCCGGGGTGAAAGGGATACAAGCCCGAGGATGACCCGGTCTCCGGCGTCTTACGCGACCATCCGCGATGTTTTTGAACGAAGAAGGGCGCACGACAACTCCGGGGGGATCCAAGAAAAGTGAGATGAAACCGTGTCGATAAGCGTTCTGGACGCCATTTACGACCTTTGAAATGGGCGTGTGGCCCCCGCAAAGCTCGGATCCACCAGGGTAAGTCCAACTGAGTAGGTGGCCGGTTATATTGTTCGTCCAACGAAGGGTCTGTCGGTCCTAGCCACAAAGTCCCATCAATTTGAAGCTCTCAAAAAAATCGAATAATTAGGCGCGCCTGGTGATTTAGGGATCGAGTACAGGGTAATATCGTATCCATAGGAGGCGTTAATAGATGGTCCACTGGTTCTTGTCCGTGCTTTCCCATGGTGGCTATTGGGTGATCTTCCTGGTTGTGTTCTTGAACAATCTTTGTTTTCCAATACCTGGAGATACCATACTTTTGGGAGCTGGATTCCTTTCCCAAAAGGGGGATCTTTCGCTATGGGTCAGCATGGTGACCGGAACGGCGGCCAGCTTTCTTGGTTGTACCGGCGGTTATTGGATAGGAGAGCGGTTAGGACATCGGCTCCTGACAAAGATGCCTTGGCTTCAGATGACCCCCAAAAGGATAAAGCACATTGAGGGTTTCTTTGAAAAATATGGGCCTAAGGCCGTTTTTTTCGCGCGCTTTGTGGCCTTGCTCCATCCCGTGACCGGTTTATTGGCGGGGATGTGGAAAACGCCCCTGCGACCCTTCCTCATTTATAACCTGGCTGGATCGGCCTGCTATGCCGCTATTTATATCCTCGTAGGATATTTTTTCGGACAGAGATGGGAACTCTTCAAAAGTTGGATAGGTCCTGTGGCCCTTTACACGATCCTCATCGCAACCGCTCTGTCGATCCTGGGTCTTTTTTTGCGGAACGCCATCCAAGGTTTTTTCACGGAACGTTCAGGCAAAAAGAAGTCGGCCAGGTAACCGAAAAAAATATCTCTGAAGCCCCCTTGATACTTCTAGTGAATCACCCATGGGGATCGGGAACCGCAGGTTAAAGGAGAAGCGAGGCCTATCAATATGAGAGGCCTTTTTAGGGGAAATTAACAAAGAATTAAGCGAGTCTTGCAGTTTATCGACCGATAAAGAGTACAATCATATTGATCTAGAAGCTCATCGGCTTTTGATCCACGCCCCGGAGAATGTCTTTACGGAATCCGGACCAAACTTCTGCCTCTCATTTTGGTTCAACCAACGCGGCCTTTCAAATCACCTTTACTAAAACACTAACCAGATATTGAGCTCCAAGATCACGAAATTTAACGGGACTGACGGAGCTCATACACAAATTTTCATCCCAATGAAAAAATCAACCAACGATTCTTGAAGGAGCCGTTCATGCATGTAGAAGATCTCGATCTAAAAGAGCTTTTGGAATTAGACCCAGGTGGAGGGATGGTCCATTTTGCCGGCCAGCGCGCTTTGATCGTCGACGCCGTGGCGCAAGGTCTTTTACGGAAGGAACTCATTGAAACTTTCGGTGAAAGAACGGCCCGGGGAATCCTCAGCCGTTTCGGTTATATCCACGGCCGGCGGCTGGCGGTGGCCATGAAATCCAAATTCAAATGGGACAGTGAAGAGGACTGGCGGAAGGCGGGAGCCAGGATCTTGGCCCTCCAAGGTCTTTTCATGCTGGACCCTAATACCCCTGACGCTTTGGGGCCTGAAGGCGGCACCTGGCGTGTTTCTTATGAAGCTGAGCAGCATCTTCTTTTGAAGGGTCGGTCGGATCAACCCGTCTGTTGGAACCTTTGCGGGCTCATCAGTGGTTACCAGAGTTTCGCCCTGGGCAAGGAAATGTACGCCTTGGAGGACAAGTGTATCGGGATGGGCGACTCAGCCTGTCATGTGACGATCAAGTCCGAGGAGGAATGGGGTAGTGAGGTAGGCGGGGAACTGGCGGTTTTCAAACGGGTGGGCATCGACGATGCCTTGCGCGAGGTCGCTTCCACTTTGAAACGAACAGAAGGAGAATTGCGCGAGAGGACCCGAAAACTGACGGTCATCTCCAAGATCGAAGAGGACCCATCGGAACTAATGGCCCGAAGCTCCGAAATGAGAAAATTAATGGAAATGGCCCGGGTCATCGCAGCCATCGATTCGACGGTCTTGATCACGGGCGAGAGTGGCACGGGCAAGGAACGGGTGGCACGATTCGTTCATGACCATTCGGCGAACGCGTCCGGCCCTTTCATCGCCGTCAATTGCGGGGCCATCACTGAGACCCTCCTGGAAAGCGAACTTTTCGGTCATGCCCGGGGGGCCTTCACCGGCGCGACTTCGGACCGCCCGGGACTTTTTGAAGCGGCCAATGGCGGAACGCTATTCCTGGATGAGGTCGGAGAGATCACTCTCCCCATGCAGGTGAAGCTCCTTCGGGCTTTGCAGGAAAGGGAAGTGAGGCGTGTGGGCGAGAACAAGAACCGTCCCATCAATGTGCGCATCCTGAGCGCCACCAACAAAGATTTAAAGGTCGAAGTGGCGGAGAAGAAATTCAGGGAGGACCTTTACTACCGATTGAATGTGGTCGAACTAGCTGTTCCACCCCTGCGCCGACGTCAGGAAGATGTCCTTCCCTTGGCGCGGTTGCTTATGGCGGAAGCCGCGATCAACATGAAAAGACCTGTTTCCGGTCTCACCCCCCAGGCGGCGGATAAACTGACCGCCTACAGCTGGCCAGGGAACGTGCGGGAATTGGCGAACGCCATGGAACGAGCGGTCGCGGTTGCGAAAACCAATCGTGTTGATGTGGGGGATCTCCCGCCCCAGGTGCTCTTGGAGATGGCACCCGTTCTCAATATGGGAACACCCCGGTTCTTGAAGGATGTGGAAAAGGACTGCATTTTAAGTGCCTTGGAAAAAACGGAAGGGAATCGTCGAAAAGCGGCCGATCTGATGGGGGTAGGAGTGGCGACGCTGTACCGGAAGCTCAAGGCTTATAAACTATTGGATCTGGTCAAGGACTGAAAAGCAGCTGTTGGCTGTCAGTCTTTAGCTGTTAGTAAGATCTTTAAGTCCGTAACTTGAAACTGCCAGCTGATCGCCGACAGTTGCCGTTTGTCAGGCTAGGTCGAAAAGCAGGATCTCGGTCGGTTCCATTCCTGTGAAGGAAACGGACATTTCTCCTGAAAAACCGGCCCCATCCCCCATCTTCAGGTCGAGTTCGTTCACCTTTATCCAGCCTTTGACCACATGAAGCCAAGCTTTCCGGCCCGGTTTCAATTCGTGGATCATATGGTTCCCTTTGTGGACAAATGTGGAATACATCTGCACGTCCTGTTGGATCTTCAATGAGGCTTCTATCCCATCGGGTGAAGCGATGAGCTTCAAGACACCCTTGCGCTCAGCGAGGGTAAAGAGTTTTTTACTTCCTCCGGGCTCCATCTCCGCCACACTGGGTTTAAAGACACTTTGGAAAAGGTGGGAGTCATCGGATGGCGAGGGGTTGAAAGTGTATTGTTTGGCGCCGGAGGCGACGTTGTTCTGGAAGAAGTCCCCCATTTCCAGAAGGCCCGTCTTTCCCAAGGGGCCATTACAAATGATGACGCCTTCGTGGACATAGGTCACCACCACCATGTCCTTGGGCGTTTGCAGGATGAATATCCGGCCCGGGGAAAGCACCTGCTCGTTGAATGTTCGTAGTGTTCCGAAACCGTCTTGCAGGGGGTCGATATTGTTTTCGCGATCGAAGGTCAGCCAAGTGGTATGGTCCTCGTTGGTGATGTGACGGCGTTCTTCTGACTTCCGGATGGTGATCATTTCTTTTTACGGAAAGATATCCAGAGGGCCGTTACCAGGATCCCGGCCGCGCTCGCGAGGGCCAGCGCCTTTTTGGGGTTTTTCTCGGTGTAATGGACGGCTTTTTCCTCGTATTTCACGAATTTTTTCTTCAGTTGGAGAAGGTTTTTTTTGGCTTTCTCGAATTCAGCCGTCAATTTTTCTTGGTTTTTTTCATCCATGATCCGGTGTTCCATCAGGAGCAGCTTGCTTTTGCCGCTGGTAAAAAGTCCCTGGACCCGGTTTTTCATCGTTTGATTCCCGTTTTTCATGTTGCGCTCCCCTTTTGTTTCGTGAATTGGACCAATAAAACGAAGAAAACAAACATCAAGAGTCCGCCGCCTAGGCAGGCGATCCCCCGGGAGACGCCGGCATTGTCGATCGCGATAAAAAGGAACCCGAGCCAAATGGAAAAGAGGGCCAAAAAGAACGTGAAACCGTATAGGGCCAGGACGGTCAGGCGTTTCTCGATGCGCAGGGCGTAAAAATCCAATTGGCCGTTCAGGTCTTCCCGCAGGTGATGGAAAAGGGGCCCGACCCCCCCGAACAGCAGGACGCCCCAGTCAAAAATTTTTTTTATCAGTGAATTCAGGGATTCTTTTTGCTTGAGGTCTTTTGGCATTTCATCCACCTGATGAAAAAATGAAGCAACTTTACATAGAAAAACGAGGCGTCCTTCGGAGAGGGCGCCTGGAATTACTTGATGTTAACAAGCAAGAAATGAGCCATTTATCTGAACGGCTTTTAGCGCTGTTGGTGGATTTTGTGATGAGCTCGCCGCTCATAAGGGCTCAAAAAGAGAGTTTGGGCGATCATTTTGATCTTTTTCGAGAGGTCTTTTATTTCGTGGATGGAGACTTCACCTCTTCGATGCGCAAGACCTGCCGGATCTTTTGTTTGAGGAGATCCATATTGAGTGGCTTCTGAAGGAAAGACGCGACGTTGCTGAAGCCCTTTTTTTGGAAATCTTCCTGTAGTCCTTCGTAATGACCGGACACCACTATCACCGGCAGTTTGGGGTAATCCTTTTTGATGATGGGTAGCATCTCCAAGGCGCTAATTGTTGCCATCTTGA
>Ga0265338_10009554_pt1 | contig 11539 bp, 4 predicted proteins | sample 42126metaG_FD_193579 | JGI IMG/M metagenome (GOLD analysis project Ga0265338, IMG submission 193579) | Rhizosphere microbial communities from Carex aquatilis grown in University of Washington, Seatle, WA, United States - 4-21-26 metaG | ecosystem: Host-associated > Plants > Roots > Rhizosphere >... | reverse complement strand
TGAGTGTGGGAGCGGGGGGCACCACGGTCAACGGCACAGGGGCCGTCACCCTGAACGCGGCCACGGTGAGCACCGGGGGCCTGACCCAGAGCGGCGGCAGCATCAACGCGGGCAGCGCCCAGATCACCTCCAGCGGTACTGTGGCCATCACGGCGGGCACCTTCACGCCGGGCAGCTCGCTTCTCATCATGTCGACTCCCGGCACCAGCGTGCAGGTAACGGGAGGGTCCCCTGCCAACACGCTCACCAACCTTACAATCGGAGCCGGCGCAGGACCGGGGTCGGTGACGATTGCGGGGAACGCCTTGACGCTGACAGACACGCTTACCGTCATCGCCAACTGGACCTTTGGGCCCAATGCGTACAATCTGGACGTGGGTGGCAACGTTGTTGTCAACGCCGGCGGTGTCCTCAAGGGTTCATCTTCCTCCCTGATTAATGTGACAGGAGACACGACCGTCAGCGGTACCCTCAATCTTAACGGCGGCAATTACACGACACACAACCTGACGGTGAGCGGTGTCGGCCCGGCAAACGGGCTGGTCGCTTCAGGCACTGAAATCATTACGGTGAATGGAAGCCTGGACTTCTCTGCTGCCGGGACCAACTTTACCAAAGCCACCAGCACGATCGTGATGGCAGGCACATCGACCCCGGTCACTTTGAATGCTCCGCAGGCCGCGGATCCCTTCTATAACCTGACGATCAACAAGGGCGGAGTGCTGGCGAACACTGTCAACCTCTCCAGCGACATCATGGTCACCCATACCATGACGATCACCAGTGGCACGCTGAGCGCGGGGACCAGCAAGATCTACATGAACGGCTCCCTCTGGGACGACGCGGGCAACAAGCCGCTCCTTTCCCCGCAGGTGAGCGCGTTCGACCCGGGGACCGGAGAGGTCATTTTCGCCCCCACATCCACCTCCGTGACGATCAAGGGTGACAACCAGTGGTACGGTTTCACGTGCACGGTGCCGGGGACAACGATTACGTTCGAGCATTTGCAGACGCAGACCATCAATAACACGCCCGGCCCTGGCGGCAACTTCCACGTGGTGGGCGCGACCGGGCACCTCATCAACCTGCAGTCAGACGACGTCGACCCGACCCCTAATGGGCCGCCCCCGACTTCTTATAAAGGGCAGTGGATCATCACGAACAACTCTACAATTGCGCAAATCGACTTCGTGAACGTTTTATACAGCTACGCCACGGTTGCCATCACGCCCGGCCCCGGCTCGGTGGACGGCCTGCACAACACCAATTGGAACTTCTTCGTCAAGATCGTGGCGAGCTGGACCATGGACACGAACAACAGCGGCAGGATAGACAGGATCCGGGTCCAGGTGGATCCCACTACTTCGCTCAGCAACGACTTCTCCGGCTTCTCCGTGCAGGTAATTGGATACGGGACGATTTCGGGCGCAGGAGGCTTCGCGGCCGTTGCCGCAGATGTATTCGATATCATGCTTCCCGAGGGACCGCAGGAGGACACAGGTGCGACCCCGACATGGCACGTTGTGGCCAATACGGGCACTCTCCACAACACTACGGGTGGGGCGCTGGTCGACCCCGCTCCGACAAAGATGTACAAGGCGGCAGACGGCGCCCGGCCGGTGATTACGTTCACCTCGGCGGCGCTGGGCTCGAACAGGGTGTACGTGCACTTCTCTGAGCTGGTCTATAAGGATTCTGCGGCTTCCCAGGTGATAGACGCTTCAAACTTTACCTACTCGGTGATTGGCCCGCTCTCTGTGCAGCCAGTGGAGATGACGGGCAAAGGCGCACACGCTGCAATTGTGACCTTGCCGGGCCCCGCTCTGACCGCGGCAGACATTCTCAGCGCGCCGCAAAGCATAAGCGCGGTGGTCTGGGACCAGCCCTATCCAGACTTCATCGACTATCCATCTTCAGGCGCTCCGGTTGCCACGCACTCCCCCGGTGACCCCGGTGCGTATCCTCACGCGGTCACTCCTGATCTCGTCCTTCCCCCCAGCGTGCTGGCCGGTCCCCCCGACAGCGGCAAGGCTTCGCTCACTCCCGCCTCCACTCCCACGGCCCCTGCGCACAATATCTCCGACGTGGGGGTAGGCTTTGCCACGCCGGTATTCGCTCTGAACCCTACCGTGGAGCGCGATGCGGCCCGGGGCGGGGCAGGCACGGTCACCAACTTCGACGGCACCCATTGGCTTCTGCCCGAGGATGTTCTCCTTGAAGCGAGGATCCTCGTGCCTTCCTTGCTTCCCGCGGCTACCCTCAGCTTGTTCTGGGACGTGAACCCGCCGGCTTCGATCGCTTTCAACAACCTGTGGATCCCCTCCACGGCCTCGACTTTCTGGTCACCGCTGACGAACCCGGGTGGTGATCGAGCCCACAACCCCAACACGGAGGCTCACGTGGGGGCTGCGCCGTCGGTCAATGGCGCCCTCAGCGACTTCCGCATCCCCGGCACCGACTCCGACGTCAAAGACGGAGCCCTTCTCCAGTTCATGTTCGTCATCACCAGCGGCGCCAACCGCCTGCCCTTGGCATACCAGGCAGACCCCAACAACCCGGGCAGCGTCAGGCCGTTCGAATACACCTACCACTCGATCATCGCGCAGCGCGGCAACGTCACCATCACCAACAACGTGATCCATCCGGCCAGCGGTGAATCGGCATACGTGCACTACGTGATGCCCAAGGCCGGAAAGATCACGATCACCGTGTTCACCCTCAGCGGGGACATCGTCAACGTGCTTGCAGGCGGGACACAGAATGCAGGCGAATACGCCACGGGGTGGGATGGAAAGAACCGGGGCGGCAGGATCGTGGCAAGAGGCATCTACTTCATCCGCGTGGTGGGCCCGGGATTCGACGAAATGCGCAAAGTGCTCGTGGTCAGATAGGCATTGCGTGCGGTGCGCCTGCCGCCCCAGGGATACCGCGTCGGCCTCTCGGCCATACGGGAGTACCCGTTCGGCGCGAACGCCGTCCCTGGCATGGGCCGACCTCGCCGTCCAACTCCGCGGAATACCGCGGAAGGGCTACGCCTTCGGGCGGACGGGCTATCTGTCCAGGGTGGCGCGCACCATGGCAAGAACGGTGTCATTGCCGTACGGCTTCTTCAGAAAACCCTTCGCGCCGCGGGCAAGGATCTCCGCGGCGCGCCCTTCTTCGCTGTAGCCGCTTGAAATGAGAACGCGCGTCCTCGGATTGATCTCCATGAACCGGTCGTACGCCTCAGCGCCGCTCATGCGCGGCATGGCCATGTCCAGCACTACCAGGTCGATCTTCCCCCCACGCTCACGGAAGATCTCCACGCCGCGCAGCCCGTCCTCGGCCTGGAGCACCGAATAGCCGGCCTTCTCCAGTATCCGCGTGAGCACGCTGCGCACCCCGTCCTCGTCATCCACGATCAGGATCGTCTCATGCCCTCCAGGGGCATGCACCGCCGGAGCTGCGGCCCCTTCCGCCGCTCCGCTGCAGGCGGGAAAGCTGAGGATAAAGGACGCCCCTTTCCCGGGCGCGCTCTTCACGTGGATGTCCCCCCCGTGTCCGCGGACGATTCCATACACCATGGCCAGCCCCAGGCCGCGTCCCTGCTCCTTCGTGGTGAAAAACGGCTCGAAGATGCGCTCCTGCACCCCCACGTCCATCCCGGTGCCCGAATCCTGCACGGTGATGAACACGCGCCTGTCATCCTCCACGCATTCGCGGTCAGCGGGATCCCCGTTCTGCGTTTCGATCACGATTTCCCCGCCTCGGGGCATGGCGTCACGGGCGTTGAGACAGAGATTCAGGAGAGCCTGGTGAAGCTGTCCGGCGTTGCCGTTGACGCTGTTCACGTTCTTCGCAAGGGAAGTGCGGATGCTGACGGATTTGTCGATCGTCCGCTCGAGCAGCCGCACCACCTCGGTCACGACGCTGTTCGGGTCGATGGGCGCGAGGGGCACGCGGGGATTTTTTCTGGAAAGGGTCAGGAGCTGCTGGGTGAGCTCCGCCGCGCGGCGGGCAGACGTCTCGATTGCCTGCACGTCTTCCGCCAGGGGGCTGCCGCCGGGGAGCTCCTCGCGCAGGAGCGTGGAATAGCCGAGGATGCCGGTGAGGATATTGTTGAAATCGTGGGCAATGCCGCCGGCCAGCGTTCCGATCGCTTCCATCTTCTGCGCCTGGCGCAGCCTTTCCTCCAGCCGGATGTGCTCGGTAATGTCGTGCGCCATGACGAATACGAGCGGTTTTCCCGCCACCTGGAGGAACGCCATGCTCACCTCGACCGGCACCGGGGAGCCGTCCTTGCGGATGTACTCGCCCTCCACGCGCACGGTGCCTTCCGCCATCTGCATGTGGCTGGCCAGGAGACGGGGTGAGCGGGCAGACACGATGGCGCGTACCGGCATGCCGATGAGACCTGCCCGCGCATGGCCCAGGAGCTGGCAGGCGCGCTCATTGACGTCGAGGATCCTGCCATCCAGGTCCTGGAGGATGACGGCGTCGTTTGCCTGCTCGAAAAGGGTGCGGTACCTCTGCTGCGAATCATGGAGGCTCTGGTAGAGCCGCGCCCTCTCGATGGCGGCTGCCACCTGTTCGGCAATGGTGGACAGGAGCTCGGCATCGTCCTCCTGGTATGCTTCCCGCCTGCGCGAAAGGAGCGAGATGACGCCTGTCACGCGGTTCCCGATGAGAATGGGCGCGCCCAGCCACGCATGCGGCAGGCCTTCACGCTCCAGGTTGCGCACGATGATGGTTTTCCCCTCATGCAGCACGCGCCCGATGAGATCCGGGCCCGCGGCAAACCGGGCGGAAGAAAGCCGGCGCCCCTCCTCGATCCCGATGAACTGCTCGCGTTCGGCGGCTGCGTCGTCGGCGAGCGCAATGGAGAAAAAATCGTGGGCGAACAGCGTGGACAGTTCCCGATAGACAGTCTCCCTCAGCTCGTCCATGCGCAGCGCCGCGCCGACGGTTTTTGCGATTCGATTGACCACGGACAGCCTGTCCGTCTGCCCGCGTGCCGCCTCGAACAGGCGCGCGTTCCGCAGGGCAATGGCCGCCTGGGAGGCAAAGAGCTCCAGGAGCTCCCCTTCCGCCGGCTCGAAGCCTGCCGATGGATCGCGCAGCATGCAGAGCACGCCGAAAAACTCGTTCCCCCAGTGCATGGGCGAGCCGACCGTGGAAAAATCGGGAAGATGCGCGTACTCGGAATGCATGCCCCGCCATTCCTTGTAGTGATTGACGATCAGCGTCGTGTTCAAGTCCCACACCCTGCCGGAAAGACCCTCGCCGCGACGGAGGTAGCTCCCCGCAGGAGGCTCGACCGGACCCACCGAATACCTCCATTCGATCACGTCGCGTTCGGGCAGATAGATGTAAATCCCACCGGTGGTCGCCTTGAGCAGCTCCATGGCCCGGGCGACCACGGATTTCAGCAAGGAAGTGAGATCAAGCTCCGCCGTGATCTCCATCTCCAGCCCGCGGAGGGACTCCAGCTGCTTCGCATGACGGCGAAGCGTATCCTGGTTTGCAAGGAGCGCCTCCCTCATGTTGCCGGCCTCGACCACGGTGGAGGTGACGGAAGAGGTGACCAGGAGGACCATGCTCATGTAGGCGTATTCCATGGTATAGGGCAGGTGATACAGACCAGCCACCACTGCCGTGTCGCTGAGGATGCTCGCGAAGTAAATGGCCATGGCGATGAGGAGCGCCTTCACCTCGAGGGCGTGGCCTCTTCTGTACGTGCGGATCGCCAGGGAGAACAGGAAAAGAAAAGCGGCTACTTCCAGGACACTCTGCACCGTGGCAAGGGGTCCGAGAGCAACTTCGTTGTACACTGTCGTGAGCCCGAAAGGAAATGGGATGACCTTCACAAATGGAGTGTCCGGCAGTACGTAGCCGCCGCTTGGAAAGACCGTGCCCGCAATCGCCGTGAGGAGAAAGCAGATGGAGAAGCCGCCGACAACGATCTTCGTCCGCCGGGTGATGACGGGGCCCGAGGTGAGGAATTGCACGACGAACCAGGAAAAGGCGATGCCCACAAAAGCAAGCGCCGCGAATTGCAGCCTCTGCCAGGGTGCCCCCGCCGCGGGAGACGCCGCGCCGTACAGTCCTGCGCAGAAAAGATCGTACATCCCCATGCAGATGCAGCACGCAGCGAAGCTTGCATGAGATGCGCGCCCTGGCTGCTTGATGAAAAGGAGGATGCTGTAGGCCCCGACATAGAAGGTGAGGCTTGCCATGACGACGAGGGGAATCGATTGGGCGCTCACTATGACCAAGAGTATATGCACCCCCACCCGCGAACGAAAGGGGCTGTCGTCATCCATGACTACGGGTTCGCTTTCGGCCATCCATGGCCTCGCTCGCCCTCGCGGCTCTCGGCGTCTGCTTCGCAGCCGCCTGCCGCCCTCCGCGCGCCTTCGGCGCGCTACGCATCCATGACTACGGACTCGCTTTCGGCCATCCATGGCCTCGCTCGCCCTCGTCATCCATGACTACGGTTGACGACGAGGCGTTTTGTTCGGATAATTTCCCCCACAGGGGGGAAAAAGCTGGTGGAGTTGACCCGTGCCGAGATAGAAAGGGAAGCGGACGACCACATTGCGCTCGGGCTTCTGCTGCGCAAGGATCGCATAGAGCCCAAGAAAAGCGCGGTACAGAAGGTTCTTTCCAACCCGCTCACGATCCCCCAGAAAATAGAGAAAATCAGAGAGATCGATGAAAAAGAAGATGCGCTTGCCATCCTGCATGTCGTGCGGCAGGCCTCTGCCCAGGCCGCGCGCAGCCAGGTCAGCCGCATCAGCCGGATGATCAAGAAGACCACCACGAGCTGCTCTTTCTTCACGTTCATATTCACCGAGTACCGCCGGGTCAAGGAGTTTGGACGGCGCAGCTACGTGCTGGAGGCACGCTTCCTTCCGCCGGGGATTCGACTGGATCCGCAGCTCCCCGCGTTCCTTGCAAAGGAAATTCTCACCTCGGCGGCGGAGCTCTCCCTGCGGCTGGACCCGGTTGTGGAGCACGGCTGGCTGCACCTGACTCCGCGGCAGTACAATCTCATCGTCCTGTTGAAGCGCCTGGCGGACCGGCTCCGCGCCGTCGAGTTCTCCCGTTTGAACCTGCGGGACATGAACGTGGTGAACCGGCTCCGGCGCGTGGAAAGTCTTTTCCTGATGCTCCACTACGAGCCGGAAATCCAGGAGACAATCTTCGGGGGCCTGCGCACCTATTACGAAAAACAGCATGAGGCGGATGAGGAAAACGAGAAGACCAACAGCCTGGTTCTTCGCATACTGGCGGAGGACTGCACAGTCCCGTCTCTGTACAACTGTCTCCTCGGCTTGAATATCTTCAAGCACCGGCGCCTGCTCACCCTCCCGGACCTCATGCGCGAAGGGCTGGGGGGAATGGTGGACACGGTTGCATTCGATTGCGAGCCTGGCGTCCACGCGCGCATGGACGGTTACATCGACAGCGCCTTCGAATCCGTCGGAAAACTCCACGAGCAGCTCCAGGAAGCCCGCCGGATCAACAGTTACCTCATCTTTGACGATCAGGGACGGCCGGACACGGAAATCCTGGCCGGTTTCTACGAGTCAGGCGACTCGCGGGAGCCCTTCAACTTCGCGGCGGACCAGGAAAACCTCGTCATACTGGTTCCCCGGCTCGTGCGGAGATTTGACAGGCTCTTCGCCCCCCTCCTCAATGGCCAGTGCCTCCTGGAGGAAACCGGACGGGCCGCAATCTTCTCACGCGCATTCTTCGAGCTGGACTTCACGAAGCTCCGCACGATGGTGGAGAAGCTGGAGACCGGGCCGTACCATTTCAGCAGCTTCCCCCTGGCCCGCTACCTGCAGATCAAGGGAGCGCGGATAGGGGCAATCGGCAACGAGATGGAAGTGAACGAGCTCATTGGCCAGGGTGTGGCCTGTCTGGTGGACATGGGCAAGACCCTCATGAAGATACTCGTTCTCCGCGCACCGGGGGGCGCGGCGGAAGAAGCCGAACCGCTGGAGCCGATCGTTCTCCAGGGCAAAGCCTTCTCGCTGCCGTATGAGAACGGGCGCCTCCAGACCCGTTCCTTCCTGAAAGGCAGGACGGTCGGGGAAGCCCTTTCCCTCGCGGTGACCATGTGCTTCACCGTGGGCCTGCTTCTGCAGGACGATTTTCTTTCCGTGTTTCTGGGCAAAGAGAAAAGACTCGCCACGGAGCTGCACTCGCGCATGAAGCTCATGGAGAACCTGCTCGACCCTGAAAGCTACCGGGACCTCTCCGCCTTGTACGCTTGAGCCTCACGCGTGATGCCCAGGAGCTCCCGCACGATCTCCTCCAGTCTTTCGATGTTCAGCGGCTTGGCCAGGGAACGGGCAGCCGCGTGAAAAGCAGGGCTGCCTTCCGGCAGGTCCGGCGGTCCGCCGAGGAAGATCATCCTGATCCCCGGCTCGATTGCCCTGCAGATCTCGAAATACCGGGTATACTCCTCGTCCGCGGTGAAGCTTTCATTGACGATGATGAGCCGGGAGCGCAGGTTGCGGACAAGGTGGATTGCATCGAAACGCTCCCCGACACGGGAGAAGGAGAGCTCCCGCTTGAGAGAGCACTTCTTCAGCAGCGTGGTGAGCTCGGCGCGAACATCGACAACGAGGACTGCTTTTCGCTTTTTCCAGGGCGGCGCCCTGTCGAGAATCCGGCCGGGCCCCTGGTTTTCTTCCCGGTGACTCTCCGGCAGCTCGAGGACCTGGGCGCGGGTGATTTTCAGGATCGCCTCGATTTTTGCCGCCAGCTCCAGGGAGCTGCGCACAACGGAGAGCACCCGGCGTTCCTGGGCGCGGCTCCGTTTTTTCTTCAACAGAAGCCCATAGATGAGATGTTTGTCCGCTTCGGGAAGCTCTTTGAGACCCATAAATCGCTACTAGAGTGTACCATCTGAAGCGCTCGGAATCATAGACTTTTTAGAGACATTTGGTGGAAAAGATCCGCTCCGAGGTATATGAGTATTAATATGGAAAATTTCCACCGATAACTCATATATAAGGAATGAAACCCACGCTCTGCCTCGCGAGGGCGCACAGGCTGGACGAGGAGGTCCGTGACGATGAGAAACCTGAAGACAGCAGCAAAGATCGGCGTAGGGTTCGGCCTCGTCATTGCCATCGCAATGGCAATCGGTGCAATCGCCATCATGAATATGCTGGGCGTGCAGAGCGACGCACGGCGGCTGGATCGCGAGACCGTACCCCAGGTGGAGCTCGCAAACAGCGTCGAACGCAGCGCCGAGCTGGCCATGTACAACATGCACGGATACGCCCTTACCACGCAGAACGTCTATCTCATGCAGGCGAACGGTTTCCTGGATCAGACCCGGTCGCATCTCGCGGAGGCAGAGGAGCTCGCGGCGAAAAGCCCGCGGCTTGTCATTCTCCGGAAGAACACGGCAGAAGCCATCGCCCGGGTGGAGGACTACAGGAAGCTGAGCGCCGACCTCGTGACCGCCAACAATGACATCCTCTCCGCGCGCCTGGCCCTGGACAACTCGTCTTCCTCCTTCATGCAAAGGGCGCTCAAGTTCCTCGACTCGCAGAATCAGCAGATGGCCGCGGCCGTGAGGGCAGGCTCGGGATCAGCGGGCATTGAGCGCTGGATGGCGCGCGTCAACGGGACAAGCGGAATCATCCTCCTAGGCAGCAACCTGAATGCGGCTGCTTACAAGGCCCAGGCGCTGGGCGACGCGTCGATACTGAAAAGGGCCATCGACGATTTCGCCGGCTTCGACGACAAGGTGAAGGCCCTTTCTGCAGTCACCCTGGCCGGCGACAGACCGGAGCTGGAGCAGATTCAGCTCGATGCAGAGGCTCACCTGACTGCCTGCAAGTCGGTGCTCGCGGACATGATCAAGGTCGGGGAATTGAACAGCATGAGCGCCGGCGCCACCGACGTTCTCCTGGCCGCCGCCAGCCAGACCTCCGTGGAGGGCTTCAAAGACGCGCGCGCTATCACCGCGCTCGCCGTGACACGCATGGTGACCTCGATTTTCAGCCTCCTGGCGGGTCTGGCTGCCGCTGCGTTCATCGGGATCGGCATCGCGATTGCCATTTCCCGGGCCATCACGCGGCCGCTGGCCAAGGCAGTGGCCTTTGCCCAGCGCGTGGCGGGGGGAGACTTCACCCAGCAGCTTCCCATCTACCAGCGCGACGAAGTGGGTCTCCTTGCAGAGGCTCTCAACGGCATGGTGCAGAAGCTGAGGGAAGCGGTGACCTCGGTTGAGCAGAATGCCGCGCAGGTGGCCACATCCAGCGAGCAGATCTCCGCCAGCGCGCAGAAGCTTTCAGACGGCGCGCAGAGCCAGGCATCCACCCTGGAAGAGACCAGCGCCTCGATGGAGCAGCTCACCGCCTCGGTGGACCAGATCTCCCAGCATGCGCAGTCGCAATCCACCGCGGTGGAGCGCGGCGCCGGCTCCATGGCCCGGGTGCAGAGCTCCATCGAAGCGGTGTCGGGGAGCCTTACCGAGATCTCCGAGCTGACGCAGAGATCCGTGGAAAACGCGCTCCAGGGCGCCAAGGCGGTGGACTCCGTGGTCACCGGCATTACGCGGATCGCCCAGAGCTCAGAAAAGATCGGCGGGATCGTGGACGTCATCTCCGATATCGCCGACCAGACCAACCTCCTGGCGTTGAACGCGGCAATCGAGGCGGCGCGGGCCGGCGAGCACGGCCGCGGCTTCGCCGTGGTGGCAGAAGAGGTGAGCAAGCTGGCCGACAGGAGCGCCTCGTCGACCAAGGAGATCGGAACGCTGATCAGGGAGAGCGTGAAAAACGTGACCGAAGGGGTGAAGATCGCAATGGGGTCGCAGTTCGCAATGGAGCAGATCCGGGCGGCGTCCCAGCGGGTGAATGAGATGATCGCCGATCTTGCCGGGGCCGTCGGAGACCAGGTGACGGCGGTGAAGGAGCTCTCGACCTCCCTGGCCAACGTGAGCGAGATGAGCCACAACATTTCGGCGGCCACCGAAGAGCAGACCTCGACGGCACGGCAGGTTTCAAAGGCGATGGAGGATGTGAACGAGCTGGCGCAGTCCGCCGCAGCCTCGGCTGAGGAAATGTCCGCGGCAACCGGGGAGCTCACGACCATGGCGCAGGAGCTGCACAAGGTCGTCGGAGCTTTCAAGACCGTGGAAGAAAAGCAGGATGCCGTCCGGGTGCCGGTAGAGTCGGACGCCGCCGTGACTCCGGCGATTCCGGTCCTGCCCTGAGCCTGGGAGCTCGTGCGCGGGGAGGCTGACTACGCCACAGCGGTCCGCTGCCGCCCGGATGCCGCCGCGCTCTGGACAATCCGCTGTTCGGCGTGATTCAATTGCGGACCATGCCGTGGACACCGGCGCTTGCTCCCCTGGGGAGCCTTGGTCTTTCCGCACTGGCTGCCGTCATTCCCCTGGCCGTTCTGTTCGGCCTGCTGGCTTCCGGCAAAGTTCCGGGATGGGCACCTGCGTGTGCCGCGGCCATTGCCGCCTTCGTCGTTGCCATTTCTGCGTGGGGCATGCCGGCCGTCTCCGCTCTCTCCTCCG
>Ga0265338_10009553_pt1 | contig 11540 bp, 12 predicted proteins | sample 42126metaG_FD_193579 | JGI IMG/M metagenome (GOLD analysis project Ga0265338, IMG submission 193579) | Rhizosphere microbial communities from Carex aquatilis grown in University of Washington, Seatle, WA, United States - 4-21-26 metaG | ecosystem: Host-associated > Plants > Roots > Rhizosphere... | reverse complement strand
AGGAAAGAGGGGAATGCCAGGCGCCCGATGTCGGAATCGCCGGCCCGCTGCTTTTCCCGGACCACATTGTCATCCAGGTCGGTCAGCTTGCGTTCGAGATCAGCCTTCATGGCATCGATGGATGCAATGCGGCGCTTCATTTCATCAACGCGGAAGCGCTTCAGGCGCAGCAGCGTGTCGGTCCGGTTCATCGCGCACTCCCTTGCGCCCCGCCGAGGATGGCGGCCAGCGCGTTATAGCCATCGGCCATACTCGCGCGCTCGGACTTGGTTTGGCCCAGAAAGGCCTCAAGCTGCGGGTAGAGCCTCACAGCCTCGTCCACTTCAGGATTCGTGCCAGCCTTATAGGCGCCGAGCCTGATCAGCTCGGCCATATCTTCGTAAATGGTCATGGGCGCGCGGGCTCGCAAAACAAGCCTTTGCTCGTCCTCGGAGTTGCAGCCGGGCATGGCCCGGCTGACCGATTTAAGAATATTGATGGCGGGAAAGCGGCCCCGTTCCGCAATGGCACGTTCCAAAACGATATGGCCGTCCAGGATGCCGCGGACGGCATCGGCCACCGGCTCGTTATGATCGTCGCCTTCCACCAACACGGTAAACAGGCCGGTGATGGTGCCGCCGCCTTCCTCGCCGGGTCCGGCCCGTTCCAACAGGCGCGGCAGCTCGGCAAAGACGGTGGGCGTGTAACCCTTGCTGGCCGGGGGTTCGCCGGCGGAAAGGCCGATTTCACGCTGCGCCATGGCAAAGCGCGTCACCGAATCCATCAGCAGCAGCACATTCAGGCCCTGATCGCGCAGCTGTTCGGCGACCGTCATGGCGACATAGGCCGCCTGGCGGCGCACCAGCGGCGCTTCGTCGGACGTCGCGGCCACGACGACAGAACGCGCCAGGCCTTCCGGGCCCAGATCGTCCTCGATGAATTCCTTCACTTCGCGGCCGCGCTCACCGATCAGCGCAATGACGATGGCGTCGGCGTTGGAATTGCGCGCCAGCATGGAAAGCAAGGTGGATTTGCCCACGCCGGAACCGGAGAAAATGCCCATGCGCTGGCCGGCGCAGCAGGTGGTGAATTGATTGAGCGCGCGAATGCCCAGATCCAGCTTGCCGCCAACGCGTGCACGCCTGGTGGCGGCCGGCGGCGGCGCCTTAATGGGATAAGATTTGGGGCCCTGCGGCAGCGGGCCTTTGTCGTCGGTGGGATTGCCGAAACCGTCAATCACCCGGCCCAGCCAGGCGGTGCAGGGATAGATGGAAGCCGGCCGATCCTCGAAATCGGTGCGGGCGCCCAGGGTGATTCCATCCAGGGGTCCCAGCGGCATGACCAGCGCCCTTCCGTCCCGGAAACCGACCACTTCGCACGGAATTTTCTTGTTTTTTCCGATAGTTACCGAGCACTGCCCCCCCAGGCTGACAGCCCCCTGCGCGCCGGTCACCTCGACAGCCAACCCCTCGATTCGGGCCACGCGCCCGAATCGAGTCAGGGCGGGAACCGCCTCGATATCCTGGATAAGGGCGTGCATCGAAAATTCCTCAGACCACGGAGAATTTTGCCGCTCCGTTGGGACCATCTTGGGGGCAGAACTTTAAATGGCGGTAAACTTAACAAATCGAATCAACCCCTTGCCGGGGGCTGGAACCCTTTCCCGGCCTTTAAGCCGGGATGAGGAAAGCCTGAAGCCAGGGGGATAGTGTTAAATCTGCTGTTAACTATTTGCGCTTACCGTTCGGAAACCGGTTAACCGTGCCTCGTAGAATTACGGGCACGTCCGAACGTGAAAGAGGGGCCAGACATGCGCGTACTCCTGATTGAAGACGACAGCGCCATGGCACGCAGCATCGAGCTGATGCTGCGCAGCGAGGGACTTAACGTTTACACCACCGATCTTGGTGAAGAAGGCATCGATCTCGGCAAACTGTACGATTACGACATCATCGTGCTCGACCTGCAGTTGCCCGATATGTCGGGTTTCGAGGTCCTTAAGGCTCTGCGCGTTGCCAAGGTGCAGACGCCGGTGCTGATCCTCTCCGGCAACGCCATCGTGGAGGCAAAGGTTAAGGCGCTGGGCTTCGGTGCCGACGACTATATGACCAAGCCCTTTCACAAGGATGAGCTGGTCGCCCGCATCCAGGCCGTGGTTCGCCGTTCCAAGGGCCACAGCCAGTCGGTGATCACCACCGGCAAGCTGACCGTTAACCTGGACGCCAAGACCGTGGAAGTGGACGGCGCCCGGGTTCACCTGACCGGCAAGGAATATCAGATGCTGGAGCTGCTCTCGCTCCGCAAGGGAACCACCCTGACCAAGGAAATGTTCCTCAATCATCTTTACGGCGGCATGGACGAGCCGGAGTTGAAGATCATCGACGTCTTCATCTGCAAGCTGCGCAAGAAGCTGGCGGCGGCCACCGAAGGGGCCAACTATATCGAAACCGTATGGGGCCGCGGCTATGTGCTGCGGGACCCTAATGGCGAAGAGATTACCCAGGTCGCGTAAGCGTCAGGGTAGATAGACAAAAAGGGCGCCCTTGCGGCGCCCTTTTTATTTTACCCCCATCCGTCGCAGCTCAGGTCGGCTCCGCCGACACCTCGCTGCGACACCTTCCCCCTCCAGCGGCTTCGCCGCGAGGGGGAAGGAATCTTCCGGAAGCTGAAGATCGCTCGGCGAAATGCCTCGCTCGAGGCTACCTTGTAGTGCAGTTCAGCAGCTTGTTGTCGAGCGAGGAGCCGACCAGCAGGCCCTGCGCGGAAGAGACCGCCACGCTGGCGGACGCGATCTCGCTGCCGTCGTTGCCATAGATCTGGCTGGAATCCTGCGGCACGCCATTCAGCAGGCTGACCCGGAAGACCTGCGAGCTATCCCTGGCCTGCGGATCGGCCGCGAAGGCGCGCCAATGGAACAGATTGGCATGGCCCGCCGCCCAGACCTGGCCGTAAGAGTCCAGGCTGAGCTTTTCCGGTGCCACGGCCAGGGTCAAAGAATCCGCTTCGGTCAGGGCGCCACTGAAGACATTCCGGTCAAAGGACTTGATGCTGCGGGTGGTCAGGCTGGCCACCAGAAGATGGGTGCCATCCGGCGCCAGCAGCAGACCGCGGGCGCCATAGAGTCCGTCCGCAACGGACTTGAAGGTCATGCCGTTGAAGTAAAGCACTTCCGACCCCGGCAGCACCCCGTAACCGGCAAGCTGCCTGGTCAGATTGCTCTTGGCGCTGTTGTTGCTGACATAGAAAGCGCCCGGCCCTGCTGCCGCCACATCCTGCGGATCGGTAAGCAGGCCGCCCTCGATCGTGCCTTGAGGGGTCAGCGCAGTGCCATCCTGCGCGATCTCGAACGAGTCAATGCTGAAGCGCCCGCTAGATCGCCGGTTCACGGCAAACAGATAAAGGCCGCCGCCGGGCCCATGAAAAATGCTGATGCCACGAGGATGAAAATCCTTGGGCGTACCGGCAAGTTTACTCAGCTTGCCGTCCTTGAGGACATAGATGCCGTCGCGGCCGTCCGGCCCGCGCGCGCTGGCGACGGCGACAAAGACTTTGCCGCCCGCAGCTTCCATATCCTCGATGCCCGGCACGCTCGCCTGAGTCTTGCAGCTTCCGGCAAATCCGGTGGGCACGCTGGCGACGATCCCGTTGACCCAGAGCGCCCGGCCCACAAACACCACCAACGCCACTGCGGTCATGATGGCGACACCGCGGCCAGTGCGAAGCTGCCGCCTCATGCGGAGGTGTCCGCAAATTGCAGTGACGCCAGCCGCGCATAAAGGCCGCCGCCGGCCATCAGCTCGGCATGGCTGCCCTCGGCGACCACCTGGCCCTCGTCCATCACCACAATGCGCTTGAGACGCTGGATGGTGGAGAAACGGTGCGCGATCACCAGGGTGGTGCGGCCCACCATCAGGTTGGCCAGCGCCGTCTGCACCAGCCGCTCATTTTCCGCATCCAGCGCGCTGGTGGCTTCATCCAGCAACAAGAGCGGAGCATCGCGCAGGATGGCGCGGGCGATGGCGAGCCGCTGGCGCTGGCCGCCTGACAAGGTCACGCCGCGCTCGCCCACCACGGTGTCGAAACCCTTCGGCAGCTTGTCGATGAATTCGCTGGCGGCGGCGGCATCGGCGGCGGCGCGAATTTCAGCCTGGCTGGCCCCCTGACGGCCATAAGCGATGTTATCCGCGATGGAGCCGGAAAAGATCACCGGCTCCTGCGCTACCACGGCGATATTCCGGCGCAGCACTTCCGGATCGAGCTGGGTGATGTCCACGCCATCAAAACGAACGCTGCCGCTCTGTGCCTCGAAGAAGCGCAGCATGAGCTGGAAAACGGTGGACTTGCCGGCGCCGCTGGGCCCCACCAGCGCCACCGCCTCTCCGCCCGCCACTGTCAGCGAGAAATCGTTCAGCGCCTTGAAGTCCGGGCGCGTGGGGTAACGGAAGCTCACATGCTCAAAACTCACCGCGCCGGAAGGCTTGGCCGCCAGCATCAGCGGCTTGGCAGGCGCGCGGATAACCGGCACCTCATGCAGCAATTCCATCAGCCGCTCGGACGCGCCGGCGGCGCGCTGCAAGTCGCCCCACACTTCCGACAGCGAACCGACGCCGCCACCCACCAGCACGCCATAAAAGATGAAGGCGACCAGATCGCCGCCGCTGGTGCGGTGGCTGATCACGTCATGCAGCCCCACCAGCAGAATGGTGGCCAGCGCGCCAAAAGCGGTGAAGATCGCGATCGCCGTCAGGATGGCGCGCGCCCGGGTGCGGGCGCGGGCAAATTCGAAGGCGCGCTCCACCGCGGCGCTGAAATTCCGGCGCTCATAGTCTTCCTGGGTAAAGGCCTGCACCGTCGACACGGCGTTGAGGGTCTCGGTGCCGCGCGCCGCCGTCTCGGCGATCGAATCCTGGCTTTGGCGGGAGAGTTTTCGCACCCAGCGGCCAAACAGAAGCATCGGCAGCATGACGACGACAACCGATGCTACCACCAGCGAGGCCAGCTTCAGGCTTGTCACGAACATCAGGATCAGCCCGCCGGTCATGTTGACCAGGTTGCGCATGGCCAGTGAGGCCGACGAGCCCACCACCGTCTGGATCAAGGTCGTATCCGCCGTCATGCGCGACAGCACCTCGCCCGTGCGTGTCACCTCGAAGAATTGCGGCGACAGGCGCAGCACATTGGCAAAGACGGCCTTGCGGATATCGGCCACCACCCGCTCGCCCAGCCAGGTCACGGCATAGAAGCGGGTGGCCGTGGCCACCCCCAGCACCGCCGCGGCCAGCACAAAGAGTCCATAAAAGCCGGTCAGGGCATGGGCCTGGGCCTCCGAAAGCCCCTGGGCATTGATCAACCCGCGCAGGAACTGAGGCAGGACCAGGGTGGCGGACGAAGAGGCCAATAAGGCGATGGCGGCGACCGCGATGCGCCCCCGGTAAGGCCGCAGGAATGGCAGCACCCCCCTGAGGGGGCCCAGGGACCGGCTTTTGGGCCGGCCGGCCGCGACCCGGGCGGTTTCGGTGGTGAAACTGGTGTCGTTCCGGGCCAAGCGTCGGCCTTTTTGTTAATCCCCGGCTGTATATAGGGGGCGGGCGGTCCGACCCAAGAAACTTGTTGTCCCGGGGCTGCTTGCGGCGGGGTGCCCCGTCCCCTATAAGCCCGCCTCCGCTTCCCGTCGGTATGGGCGGCGGCCAGAAATTGAGGTTTCGCGTCATGAAGAAGGGCATCCACCCCGACTATCACTTTGTCGAAGTTCAGCTGAACGACGGCACCACCTACAAGACGCGCACCACCTATGGCACGGCGGGCCAGAAGGTGACCTTGGACATCGATCCCACCACCCACCCGGCCTGGACCGGCGGCCAGCAGCAGCTGATGGACCGCGGCGGCAGACTCACCCGCTTCAACAAGAAGTTCGCTGGGTTCGTAAAGTCCTGATCGGACTTTACTCACCCGTCGCGCTACGCTGACGCTAGCGACGGGTTCGTGAAGGGGTAAGCCGCGGCCGCCGGAGGCAGACAAAACAGTCCAGTGGACTGTTTTGAGCGGCGAACGCCGCAGCGGTGCGCCTTTAGGCGCGCCGCGAGGCCGGGACGCTCTTCGATACCGAATACAAAAACGCCGCCGGTTTCCCGGCGGCGTTTTTCTTTGTCCAGACGGATTTCTATTTTCCGAACGCTTGCGCCAGAGCGTCCATCTGCCCGCGCGCCCCGGCGGGCGCCAAGGTCTGGTCCCCGAACAGGCTATCGTCCAGCCGGGCGATACGCCGATAGAGATGGTCGCTGCGGGTGAGAAGATCGGTCAGCGCCCCGGGCAGCGAGGTAACGTCATCGGGTGTGACCCCCAGGCAGAATTCCCGGCTGCCCAGGCGATAGCGGTCATTGAGGGCGTCGTCTCGCGCCATGTCGCCATCGCGCACCGCCCGCTGCACCAGAAGCCAGCTTGCCGCCTGCATCAGGCGGGTCGTCACGCGCATGCTTTCGCCTGCATACAGCATGGCGGCCTTGCGCGGCAGCGCACGTGCTTCCTCGCGGCCCTTGCCGTCGAGATAGCGCGCGGTTTCTTCCACCAGCGCCATGCCTTCATCGAAGGTCTTGTCGAACATGGCAGAGTCGGTGAACCGGTCGTGATCAGTCCTGGACATTTCTTCCCCCAAAGCCGGCGAACGCTAGCAAGACGTACGAGATGCGCAAGTCCACAGGTTGGTAAACAAGCTCATCAGCACAGATCATGGTGTTTCTGCTGTGCGTATTAACATTGATCACTTCTTGAAGAAATTCTCCGCCGCCGAACGCGTGGCATAACGGGCGGTAATGGCCTGGCGGCAGCGCGCGACTTCCTCTTCCAACCGGGCGATACGGCTTTCCAGCTCATGTGCCGAAAGCGTGGAGATGTCTTCGCCCAGGACGATATCGGGCAACTTCTTGCGCGGCTGCAGGTCGTCCAGGTCCATGGTCTTTTCGCTTTTGCGGCAAACCTCCATTCACGGAAGCCGCGTTCGGGATTAGTCTGTGCCCGTCCTAATTTGCGCGCAAGCCATGAAAGCCATCACTGTCGAGGATCCCGGCCCACATTACCGGCTTGTGTTGCACGAAGTCCTCGCGCCGCGGCCGGGCGCGGGCCAAGTGTTAATTCGCGTGACGGGGGCGGGCCTCAACAATGCCGACCTGCTTCAGGCGCGCGGCCTCTACCCCCCGCCCCCCGGCGCTTCGCCGATCCTGGGCATGGAAGTATCGGGTGTCATCACCGAACTGGGCGAAGGTGTGCAGGACCGGAAGGTGGGCGAAAAAGTTTGCGCTCTTTTGGCCGGCGGCGGCTATGCCGAGTTCGCCGTGGCCGATGCCGGCTGCGTTTTGCCGGTGCCTGAGAGCGTGAACCTGATTGAGGCCGCGGGTCTGCCCGAAGCCGCCTTCACCGCCTGGGCCAACATCGTGGATGCGGGGCGGCTGCATACAGGAGAGACTTTGCTGATCCATGGCGGCACATCGGGCATCGGCAGTCTGGCCATTCAGATGTTTGCCGCGCGCGGTCATCGCATTTTCACCACCGCAGGATCCGACAAAAAATGCGAAGCGGCGCTCCGCTTCGGTGCCTCCCACGCCATCAACTATCGCAGCGAAGATTTCGCCACGGTGGTGAAAGCGGAGACGGATGGCAAAGGCGTGGATGTGATCCTGGATATGGTCGGCGGCAGTTACATCCAGCGCAATATCGAAGCCGCCGCCCCCTGGGGCCGCATCGTCAACATCGCCTATCAGGAAAGCTTCAAGACGGAGGTGAATTTCAGGCCCGTCCTGACCAAGCGTCTGACCCTGGCCGCCACCACTTTGCGCGGGCGCGATGCGTCTCAGAAACAGGCCATCCGTGACGCCTTGGCCTGCGAGATCTGGCCGCTGCTGGGGACGAAGATCAGACCGGTAACAGAGCGGGTTTTTCCGCTGGGGGAGGCCGGCCAAGCCCATGATTTCATGGCAAAAACCGGCCATGTTGGCAAAATCCTGCTGCGCCTCATGTGAATTTCTTTGCGCCTTTGCCCGGCCGGGGCTAAAACACCGCCATTCCTCGAAAGGATTAGCCTGACGAGGGGCGGTGGACCTGGAAAGGGTTCCCGCTCAACGGGAGAAAACCGCCATGGCCGTCGAACAGAAGCCCCTGATGCCCAAAGCCACCGCCGTCTGGCTGGTGGACAATACCGCGCTGACCTTTGAGCAGATCGCCGATTTCTGCGGCCTGCATCCCCTGGAAGTGAAGGGCATCGCTGACGAAGACGTGGCCAAGGGCATCAAGGGCCAGGACCCCGTCGCCTCCGGCCAGCTGACGCGCGAGCAGATCGCCGACGCCGAGAAGGACCCCAAGAAGCGCCTGAAGATGGCGCCCGCCAAGCACAAGATGCCGAATGTGCGCCTGAAGCGCGCGCCGCGTTACACGCCCGTCTCTAAGCGCCAGGACAAGCCCGATGCCGTCTATTGGCTGATCAAGAATCATCCGGAATTCACTGACAGCGAGATCATCAAGCTGATCGGAACCACCAAGGCCACCATCGCCAAGATCCGTGAGCGCTCGCACTGGAATGCCGCCAACATCAAGGCGGTGGATCCGGTGACCCTGGGCCTGACCTCGCAGCTGGAATTGGACCTGGCGGTGAGCCGCGCCGCCGGCCGGGTGGAACGCGCCGCCAAGCGCGCCGCCAAGAAAGGCCCGTCGCTCAAGCCGATTTCCGAGACGACCGCGCAGGCGCCGGTGGAATTGCCGCCGCGCGCCGAAGAGCCCTCCGCAGGTGCGCCCGCGCCGGATAATTACGCTCTGTCGAGCGAACTCGAACAGGACTAGGCGCTAAAGGTATTTAAGCGCCACGAAGCCCAGCACCAGCGCAATAAGGAATAGCACCAGCGCCAGCTCGAGATATTTCTCGAGCAACGCTTGGGCGCGCTCGCCGAAGAAATAGACCAGCATCGCCTCGATCACCACATAGCGGATGGTGCGGGTGATGGCTGAATAGAGCATGAAGAGCGGAAAGCTCACCCCGGCCAGCCCCGACGCGATGGTCACCAGCTTGTAGGGAATGGGCGTCGCCCCCTGCACCATGATCAGATAGGCGTTGTTGCTGTATTTGACGCGCAAGGCTTCCACCTGCGCCAACGGCACGTGCAGCGCATGGATCAGCCACAGGCCGGCGGTTTCCCAGAAGACATGGCCGATGGCATAGCCCAGCATGCCGCCCGCCACCGACCAGAAGGCGACCCAAAGTCCCAGCCGGAAGACGCGGGTGCGGTCCGCCAGCATCATGGGCAGGACCATCACGTCGGCGGGAATGGGGAAGAAGCTGGCCTCGGCAAAGGCGAACATCGCCACGGCCGCCCAGGCATGGCGGCCCTTGGCGTTTTTCAGCATCCAGGCATAAACGGCGCGCAAACCACGCGGCTTGGTGGTGGGTTCATCAATGATCATGGTGGTTCGGCTTCTAACATTGCCAGCGCGTTCATCCAACCTTGCCGCTTTGCGCGCCTTTCAATAGCGTCCCTCCCATGGTGGTCCGAAAGCCTGTAAAAAAACTGAAACACACGCGGAAAAGCGGCAGGAAGCCGCGAAATAAGCCCTTTGAAGAGGGGCTGGAGCGGACAGCGGCCAACCATCAGCCGTTAACCCCACTCTCATTTTTAGAGCGCGCGGGATCCGTCTTTCCCCGCCACACCGCCATCATCCATGGCCGGCAACGATTCGACTACGCGACTTTCTATGCGCGGGCGCGGCGCCTGGCTTCGGCCCTGGCCAAGCTGGGCATCCACAAAGGCGACACCGTTGCGGTGATGCTGGCCAATACCCCGCCCATGCTGGAAGCCCATTATGGCGTGCCGATGCTGGGGGCAGTGCTGAACGCGCTGAACACCCGGCTGGACGCCAAATCCATCGCCTTCATGCTGGAGCATGGCGGCGCCAAGGTTCTGATCACCGACCGGGAATTTTCCGCCACCATCGCCGAGGCACTGGCCTTGCTGAAAAAGAAGCCGCGGGTGATCGACTATGACGATCCGGAATTTCCCCAAGAAGGAAAGCGGCTGGGTGAAATCGACTATGAGAAATTCCTGAAAGGCGGCGACCCAAACTTTGCCTGGAAGATGCCGGATAACGAGTGGGACGCCATCGCCCTGAACTACACCTCGGGCACCACCGGCAATCCCAAGGGCGTGGTCTATCACCATCGCGGCGCCGCGCTGATGTGCTACGGCAATGTCCTGGCCGGGACCATGGTCGAGCATCCTGTGCTGCTCTGGACCTTGCCCATGTTCCATTGCAATGGCTGGTGCATGCCCTGGACCTTGTCGGCGGTGGCGGGCACCCATGTCTGTCTGCGCTGGGTACGGGCGGGCGCGATCTTCGAGGCGCTGGCCGAGCATGGCGTCACCCATCTGTGCGGCGCGCCGATCGTGATGAGCACCCTGGTCAATGCATCCGATGCCGAGCGCAAAAGCTTTCCGCAAAAGGTGCGTTTCATGGCGGCCGCCGCGCCGCCGCCGGAAAGCGTGCTCGCCGCCATGGCCGACGCCGGCTTTGAGGTGGTGCATGTCTATGGCTTGACCGAGGTCTATGGCCCCGCCGTGGTCAATGAATGGCATGAAGAATGGGACGTGCTGGATTCGGCCGGCCGTGCCGCCAAGAAAGCGCGCCAGGGCGTGCGCTATGCGCCGCTGGAAGAGCTGGCGGTGCTGGACCCCGAAACGATGAAGCCGGTGCCGGCCGACGGCAAAACCATCGGCGAGGTGATGTTCCGCGGCAATGTCGTGATGAAGGGCTATCTGAAAAATCCCAAGGCCACGCGCGAAGCCCTGAAGGATGGCTGGTTTCATTCCGGCGATCTGGGGGTGATGTATCCGGACGGCTATGTCCAGCTCAAGGACCGCAGCAAGGACATCATCATTTCCGGCGGCGAGAATATATCGTCCATCGAGGTGGAGAATGCCGTCGCCAAACATCCGGCGGTGATGTTCGTGGCGGTGGTGGCGCGGCCCGACCCAAAATGGGGCGAGCATCCTTGCGCCTTTGTGGAACTTCGCACCGGCGCCAAGGTAACGGAAGACGAGGTCATCGCCTTTGCGCGTGAACGATTGGCGAAGTTCAAAGTGCCGCGCACGGTGGTGTTTTCCGAATTGCCCAAAACATCAACGGGCAAGATCCAGAAGTTCGTGCTTCGGGAACGGGCAAAGAATTTATAAATCTTCCCCGGGTCCGCGCTCTTGTGGCGCGGACCTCACGGGGAAGAGACGGCTCAGTGAACGACGCTTCTCAGCCGCTCGAGCTCGTCCTTAATTCTGAGTTTTTGTTTTTTCAGCGCGGCTACGCGCATTTCATCCCAATCGGGATTGGCCATTTCGGCCTCTATGATGTCCTGGATTTTTCTGTGCTGATTGGACAGATGCTCGATATGTCCTTCTAGCGCCATGCATGCACCTCATCGTTAGATTTCGGGCGGGGCGCGGGGCCTTGCGGCTCGCGCCTGGGCATAAAATTGAACCACCAATCCCACTTTGTGTCACGGGGAAAAGCTGCCGAAACCGAATATCTTTCCG
>Ga0265338_10009552_pt1 | contig 11541 bp, 10 predicted proteins | sample 42126metaG_FD_193579 | JGI IMG/M metagenome (GOLD analysis project Ga0265338, IMG submission 193579) | Rhizosphere microbial communities from Carex aquatilis grown in University of Washington, Seatle, WA, United States - 4-21-26 metaG | ecosystem: Host-associated > Plants > Roots > Rhizosphere... | reverse complement strand
GCGGGCCACCTTGACCGGGTCCGCGGCGGCCACGATCTCCCAGCCCGGGACAATGGTGTCGAACTCCACGTAGCCGTTGTTGTCAGTGACCTGATGCCCCCGCAGGAAGGTTTGGCCGGTGGTGTCGACCGGCTTCAGGTCGCGGCCCACGTTGGAGTAGAGGCCGGCTGGGCTGGTCTGCCAGATGTCGACGATGGCGCCGGCCAGGGGGAAGCAGCGGCCCGCAGACGCCAAGCCCCCGAGGGTGATGCCGAGGCGCAGCGGGGCGCCGGGTAGCTTCTCGGCTATCGCGCGGCGTTCCAGCGAGGATTCGTAATAGAACGGGCCCTCGGTGAGTTCGGTCGTGTGGACACAGGTGAAGCCCGTGCCGCTGAATTGGGATCGGATGATCGCGTCCCACTCCTGACGGGTGCGCGGCGTTCGTCCGTCGTGCACCTCGGCGGCGTTCACCAGTCCAGCGGCCCCCAGACTGGCGCCGGCGGCGGCCCCGAGGCCATTCACAAACGCTCTGCGGTGGAAATCCATGTGCAATGCCCCCGGGCTCGCGGTCGCGACGCGTCCAGAGAACAGTAATATCCGGCGCGTCAGCGATGGCAACGGAGACGCTGGGGACGACCGGGGCCCGTAGTGGGGGTGTGGCGGACGGTCTGACGTCCGCTCCTGGTGCTGACTGGCCATTCCGGCTGTCCAGAGGAACGTCTTTTTTCCACTCCGAACCGCCATCCGAGATGTCGGCTGCCGGGCATGGCGGCCGAGACCGCAGCCCTCCCTTCTCCGAACTTCGGAAGGTCCGCCAGTCGGATCGCCCCGGCGCGCCGCGCCTGTGACGGTGCAGCCTAGAGCACGCCCGCCTTCAGGAGCTGCCCGCCGGCCACCAGGCCGAGCGCCCGCTGGTTGTCGAGCGCCAGGCGCAGGTTGCGCGCGGCCAGGCGGGCGTGTTCGCGCATCAGTGACTCGGCCCGCGCGCCTTCGCGATGGCGGATGGCGTCGACCACCGAGCGGTGGTGGTCCTGGGCCAGGATGAAGATGGTCCGCGCCTCGGGATGCTGCGACTGCGCCTGCACGAAGCCGGACGGGTGGGCGAAGGGCAGCGCCTGAGCGCGCTCGATCTGGCGCACCAGCACCCGGCCGCCGCAGGCTTCCGCCAGGGCCAGGTGCAGGCCCTCGTTGAGGCGGGTGTAGGCGCGGAAGTCCTCGGTGCTCATCTTGGTCTTTGCGACCAGGGTGTCGATTTCTTCCAGCAGGTGGTCGAGCACGGCCAGATGGCCCGGGTCCACGCCGCGCTCGGCGGCCAGCCGGCAGGCCAGGCCTTCCAGCGTGCCGCGGATCTCGATGGCGTCGAAGGCTTCCTGCTCGGTGAAGGTCTTCACCGCGTAGCCGCCCCCCGGCAGCGCCTCCAGGAACCCTTCCTCCTCCAGGCGGGCCAGGGCGGACCGCACCGGCGTGCGCGAGACCCCGAGCCGATCCACGGCCCAGATTTCCGACACGCGCTGGCCCGCCGTCAGCTCGCCGGTGAGCAGCAGCTCACGCATGGACAGAAGGGCCTTTACCGTCTGGGACGCGCCCCGCGCGTCTACGCTGTCGATGTCCGGCAAAAGTTTCATCCTCCCCCAGCCTTCTTGAACGCCCACGATAGCCGTCAGCCGCCAACCTTTAAAGCCAGGGCGCCGAGCCGTTCACTGAATCTCCAGGCGCCTTTGTAGCGCACGAAGCGATCCTTGAAATCGCCGATAAGGTAGCCGGACTCCGCGGGGCGGGGCAAACCCTCCCCCGGCTGGCCCGTGTGCAGGCTCAGATAGCTGTGGGCGCGGGCGTTGTCCGCATCCTCCACCGTCACCACCACGGTGGTGATCATGTGCCGGGTGAATCGGGCCGGGCGCGAGGTGTAGGCCGCCAGGATCGCCGCCCGGCCGCGGATCAGCACGTCGCCCTGGCTCGGCCGGGCGAACACCCCGTCGTCGGTGAACATCTGCGCCATCGCCTCGAAGTCGCCGGCGTCGTTGAGCATGGAATAGAGGTGGATCATGCGCTCGCATTCCCAGGCGATGGCCGCGCGCTCGATCAGGGTCAGGGCCATGGTCACTCCCGCTCCAGCCATTCGGCGAAGGCCCGGTTGACGGTCTCGGGCGCCTCCATCGGCGCCATGTGCCCGCAGTTGTCGATCACGGTCAGGGTCGAGCCGGGCGCGTGGGCCTGCATGTCCCTGTGCTGCTGCGGCGGGCTCCAGCCGTCCAGCGCCCCGACGATGAAGGCGGTGGGGACGCGGACAAGGTCCAGCTGGGCGAAGCCGTCGCCGCGGTTCAGCAGGGCGTGCTGCTGATGGGCCAGGGTTTCGACGCCGGCCCGGCGGATCATGGCGGCGATGGCGTCCCACAGGGCGCGGTCGTGACGCCGGTCCGGCGCGATCATCGGCGGCAGCCAGGACTCGATCACCGCCTCTATGCCGTCGCGCTGGCCGATCTCCACCAGACCCATGCGCCGCTCGGTCTCGCCGGGGGTGGGCAGGTGGGCGGCGGTGTCGAGCAGGGCCAGGCGCTGCACGCGTTCGGGGACTGTGGCGGCGACCTGCATCGCCACCCGTCCGCCCATGGAATGGCCGGCCAGGGCGAAATCGCGCCCGTCGGTCAGGTCCAGGGCGGCCCTGGCCATGGCGTCGAAGGAGTCGAGGCCGTGGAAGCTGGGCGTGCGCACGTCGAAGGTCGCCCCGAAGGCTTCGATCTGAGCCGCCCACACGGCCGCGTCGCACATCAGGCCGGGCAGGAGCAGGAGAACAGGCTTGGTCATGCCCTAGTGTTTAGGACGGTCCAGCTTCGGCAGGAAGGCCGCCAGGAGGCCGATCGCCGGCAGGAAGGCGCACGCCTGGTAGATGAAGGCGATGCCCTTCAGGTCGGCCAGCTTGCCCAGCACCGCGGCGCCGATGCCGCCCAGGCCGAACGACAGGCCGAAGCACAGCCCCGCCACCATGCCGACGTTGCCGGGCGCCAGCTCCTGGGCGAACACCACGATGGCCGGAAAGGCCGAGGCCAGGATCAGGCCGATGACGATCGACAGCGGCGCGGTCCAGAACAGGTCCACGTGCGGCAACAGCAGGGTGAAGGGCAGGCAGCCCAGGATCGAGAACCAGATCACCGTCTTGCGGCCCAGCCGGTCGCCGAGCGGTCCGCCCAGGATGGTGCCGGCCGCCACCGCCGCCAGGAACAGGAACAGGTGCAGCTGGGCGGTGCGCACCGAGGCCCCGAACTGGTGGATCAGGTAGAAGGTGAAATAGCTGGTGATCGAGGCCAGGTAGACGAACTTGGAGAAGATCAGGGCCAGCAGGATCAGCAGGCCCTGGGCGGCCTTGCCCTTGGGCAGGGCGGCGTGGGCGGCGTGCCCCTTGGCGCCGGCCTTCAGGCGCGCCAGGCCGTGGTGTTTGTACCAGACCCCGACGTTCCACAGGATGGCGCAGGAGACCAGGGCCAGCAGGGCGAAGGCGGCCAGGCTCGACTGGCCGTAGCGCACGACCACCAAGGCCGCCATCAGCGGGCCGATCGCCGAGCCGACGTTGCCGCCCACCTGGAACATGGCCTGGGCCAGGCCCGGCCGCGGGCCGGCGGCCATGCGGGCCACCCGCGAGGATTCCGGGTGGAACACGGCCGAGCCCACGCCGAGGATGCTCGCGCCCAGCAGGATGATCCCATAGCTGTGGGCGATCGACAGGATCGCCAGCCCCGCCAGGGAGAACAGGGCCCCCAGCGGCAGCGCCATGGGGGTGGGCCGCTTGTCGGCGTAGTAGCCGATCAGGGGCTGCAGGATCGACGCGGTGATCTGGTAGCACAGGGTCACCAGCCCGATCTGGCCGAAACTCAGGCCAAGGTTGGCCTTGAACTCGGGATAGATGGCCGGCAGCAGCGACTGCATCATATCGTTGAGGCCATGGCACACGCCGACGGCCGCGATCACGCCGAACACGGTCTCGCCGGCCGTCTTCACCGAAATCGGCGGCGCTTCGGCGATTTCCAACTCGTCGGTCATGGCGATCCTCCATTGCAGGAAGCGCGGCTTTAAACCAGATGTGTGTGGCCCGCATTCCAGTATGGGTCATTCACTTTCGCGATTGGGACGGGACTTCCTCGCCCTATCGCCTGACAGCTGCTTGAGGGCTTCCAGGCCGCCTATGGACGTCAGCAAAGTCTTCAACCACGACGAGAGCATCCCGCGCCCGGTGTTGGCCATCGGTCACGACTATCCGGCCTCGTTCGAACTGGACCGGCACCATCATCTGCGCAACCAGTTGCTCTACGCCGAGAAGGGCGTGGTGGCCGTCTCCACCTCCCAGGGGGCCTGGACCGCGCCGCCCGAGCGCGCGGTGTGGATTCCGGCGGGGGTGCCGCATTCGGTGCGCATGGTGGGGCAGGTGTCGACCCGTAGCGTGCTGATCGCCGCCGACGCCTCGCCCGACTTCGGCGACCGCTGCCGGGTGGTGGCCGTCTCGCCGCTGCTGCGCCAGCTGCTGGTGGCGGCGGCGAGCATCCCGCCGGAGTACGACGAGCACGGCCGCGACGGCCTGGTGATGCGCCTGCTGGTCGCGGAGGTGGCCCAGGCCCAGGTGGTGCGCCTGTCCGCGCCGTTCCCGCAGAGCCCGGAGCTGGCCGCCAAGTGCCATGCCTTCCTCGAGCGCCCGAGCGCGCACGACACCATCGACGGCTGGGCCGGCGACCTCGGCATGGGCCGCCGCGCCTTCACCCGCGCCTTCCGCCGCGAAACGGGCATGAGCTTCGCCGAATGGCGCCAGCAGGCCAGCTTGCTGGCGGCCCTTCCGCGGCTGGCGGCGGGCGAGCCGGTGACGGCGGTGGCGCTGGATCTCGGCTACGACAGCCCGGCCGCCTTCGCCACCATGTTCCGCCGCCTGGCCGGCGTGCCGCCCAGCCGCTACCAGCCCTAGGCAAGGGCGCTGGCTAAAACCGATTTCGCCTGGCGGAAGGTCGTGCCATGGTCGCGCCGCGCCGGGCCCGTGGAGCCACGACGCCGGCCGCGCGCCGCACGAGAAACCATCTCACCGGGAGGCCGACGTGGCCCAGTTCAAGACCCTTCTCGCCGTCAGTATCGCCGCCGCCGCCGTGGCGGTGGCCGTCCAGGCCCAGACCCTGGTGCACGATCCCAAGCCTTCGGCCGCGGTGACCGCGGCGGTGGCCGATCCCGCCCGTCCGCCCGCCGACACCATGCGCGACGGCAACCGCAAGCCGGCCCAGGTGGTGGCCGTGTCGGGGCTGAAGCCCGGCCAGACCGTCGTGGAACTCGGCTCGGGCGCCGGTTACTACACCCGCATCCTGGCCAAGACCGTGGGCGACAAGGGCAAGGTGTACGCCATCGTCGGAGCCCAGCCTCCGGGCGCCGCCGACCGGATGAAGCCGCTTGCGGACGCCTATCCCAACCTGGCGATCGTCACGGACGACATGACCAAGATGACCAACGTGCCCGGCAAGGTCGACATGGTGTGGACCACCGACAACTACCATGACTTCCACAACCGCCTCGACATGGCCGCCTTCGACAAGGCGATGTTCGACGTGCTGAAGCCGGGCGGCATCTTCCTGGTCGAGGACCACGCCGCGGCGCCCGGAGCCGGCGCCACGGTCACCAGCACCCTGCACCGCATCGACCCCGCCACGGTGAAGCAGGAAGTGACCGCCGCCGGCTTCAGGCTGGTGCGCACCTCCGACGTCCTGGCCAACCCGGCCGACGACCACGTCAAGCGCAACGCCGAGGCCGACATCCGCGGCCACACCGACCGCTTCATCTTCGTGTTCCAGAAGCCGTAAGAGCTGAACCGGCGCCAAAGTCCAAACTCGCCTGTTGCGATAGGACTTGGCGCCGGGCGCTAATGGGGTTGGAGTAGGGGCGTCGCGGATCAAGACCGGGCGCCTCGGGGTTCCACCTTCGGGGTCGCGTGCCCAAACCGGCCCCGGCGGTAAGGAGATGCCCATGAGTTGGAAGCCGATTGATCTGGCGCCGCGGGACGGCTCGGCGATCGTCGTGGCGTTCCGTTCGCCGCTCACGAGCGAGGTCGTGGTTTCTGTCTCCTACTGCCGCAACGGCGGCTGGGTGCGCCAGTCGGCGGCGGGCGAGGTCGAGGCGAACGGCGATGTCGCCTTCGCCTGGATACCGCTGCCCGACAAGGAGATCTGAAGCGCGCTCAAGTACGCCGCGAGGCCGATAGCGCGAACAAGAATCCTACTTCGTATTCTTCTGGATGAACGCCAGGACGGGGCCGGAAACGGATTCGTCGGCCGTGCCCACCGAATAGCTCTCGGACATGTGGCTGTGCTGGGCCGCGACCAGATAGCCGTGCGCGCGCCCGGCCTTGGTCAGCGCGTTGTGCAGCGCCTCGGCGTCGGCGACCATGAACGGCGGGTCGAGCTCGGCATGGGCCACCAGCAGCGGGACCTTGGACCGGATCAGGCCGGCGGTGGACGAGCGCTCGGCCAGGGCGGCGGCGGGGCCGTAATAGACGTTGTCCTTGGGTCCGGCGAATTCGTAGCCGCCCGAGGTCACGATGGCGCCCGCCACCGGCTTGGCCGCGCCGGCGACGTCGGCGTAGGTCTCCGGATGGGCGATGAAGCTGCCCACCTGCGAGGCGCCCGCCGAGTGGCCCCAGACGATGATGTGGTCCGGATCGCCGCCCCAGGCATTGGCGTTCTTGCGCGCCAGGGCGACCACCTCGGCGATCTCCCGCTGGACGGTAGGGTACTGGGCCTTGGGCGCCAGCTGGTAGTTCATGTTCACCCCGACCATGCCGTGGGCCACGGCCCAGATCATCATGTTGTCGTAGAACGGGCTCATCGCGCCGTCGCCGCCCTTGCTCTTGTCGCCGCCGACGAAGCCGCCGCCATGCACGAAGATCAGGATCGGGCGGGCCTTTCCCTTGGCGCCGGGGGTGAAGAGATCGAGTGTTTCCTTGGGGTCGGACCCATAGGCGATGTCGCGCTCGGCCTTGACGCCCGGCTGGGGCATCACCTTCTGCAGTGGCGCGTAGAGCTTGGCCGTGCCCGGCGGATCGACCACGCGGCCGATGGCGACGAGCTTGGCGGCGATGTCCGCCGGCGGTTGGGCTAGGGCGGCGCCGGCCGCGAGACCGCCGATGATCCCGGCCATCCACAGACCCCTGACGATCCTGCGCATACGCGTCCTCCCCTGAGCCTTGTCGTTGTTGCCGCGAGCTAGCCCGAAAAAGAGCCGGGCGACAACAGGGCCCGCGAAGCTACGCGCTCAAGTAGGCGTCAGCCGATAGCGCGAACAAACTGATGAAAGAGCAGTATTTTTGAGGGGTGCTTCCGCGTGGTAGGGTGGCGCCATGAGTGATGACAGCGCCCTCCCGATCGATCCCGAACTTGCCCACCTGCTGGAGGAGACGGATTCCTATCCGCAGGCCGGGCGCCGACGGATGATCGCCCCCAACCCGGTCGGCTGGGTCGGAACCGGCGCGCCCGATCCCGAAAAGCCCCTGCTGGCCCAGATGGGCCCGGACGCGGTGTTCATGATGGGCGACAACCCGGCCCTGCCCCGCATGCCCAGGAAGCCGCAGCTGCTCGATTTCTTCCGCCTGCGCTTCGGCGACCTGACCTTCCGCCACCTGCTCACCAGCGCCAAGAAGGCGCTGGACGAGGGCCACGACGAGAAGATCGTCATCGCCTGCCTGCTGCACGACATCTCCAACGGCTGTCTGATCCGCGCCGACCACGGCTACTGGGGCGCCCAGATGATCGCGCCCTATGTGTCCGAAGAGGTGGCCTGGGCGGTGCAGAAGCATCAGGCCCTGCGCTACTTCGCCGATGAGTCGGTGGGCTACGCCTATCCGGAGAGCTACCATCGCTTCTTCGGCCCGGACTATGTGCCGCCCGAATATATCCAGCAGGAGCACCGCGAGGCCAAGGCGCACCGCTGGTACATGAGTTCGCGGCTGATCACGCTCTACGACCTCTACTTCTTCGACAACTGGCAGCCGATCGATCCTGAGATGTTCACCGATATCATCGGGCGGAATTTCAAGCAGCCGGAAGAGGGGCTGGGCTTCGATGGGTCGCCCACGGCGCACATGTGGCGCACCATGATCTGGCCGAATAATTTTCTCTGAGTGCGCTACCGCCTTCGGCTGCTTGAGCGCCGGGGGGAGCCGCGCACCGGCCGGGAATCCCGAGATTTGACTTGGCTGCACGTAATTAATGACGTGCATGTCGAAATTGCATTTGACGCAAAGGGCGCGCGCTCGGCAAAGCTTGATACCGCAACTCGCGCCTCTGGACAGTGATCTCTGTTGGCAGCGCGCCGCCCTAAGGCGTGCGTCATCACAAGGTAGGCCTATGCATATTCGACCGGTCCGCGCCGCCCTCCTGATCCTGCTGGGCCTGGTCCCGGCAGCCTGCGCCAAGAAGGCTCCGCCCCCCGCCGGTCTGGCCACCGTCACCGTGTCCCAGCCCCTGCAGAAGGACGTGACCGACTGGGACGACTTCCTCGGCCGCTTCGAGGCGGTGGACCAGGTCGACATCCGCCCGCGCGTGTCCGGCTACTTGACGCAGATCGGCTTCAGGGACGGCGAGATCGTGAAGAAGGGCCAGACCCTGTTCGTGATCGACCCCCGGCCTTATCAGGCGACGCTCGACCAGGCCCAGGCCCAGACCGAGCGCGCCCAGGCCAGCCTGACCAACGCCCGCACCCTGCTGGAGCGTGGCAAGACCCTGCTGGGCGCCCGCGCCATCAGCCAGGAGGAGCTCGACAACCGCCAGGCCGCCGAGCGCCAGGCGACCGCCGACCTCGCCGCCGCCCAGGCCAACGAGCGCAACGCCGCCCTGAACGTCGGCTTCACCCGCGTGACCGCGCCGTTGTCCGGACGCGTGTCGGACCGCCGCGTGGCGGTGGGCAATCTCGTGAGCGCCGACTCCACCGTCCTGACCACCCTCGTCAGCCTGGATCCGATCCGCTTCACCTTCGACGGCTCCGAAGCGCTCTATCTGAAGTACCAGCGCGACAACCGCGCGGGCGCCCGCAAGTCGTCGCGCGAAACGGACAACCCTGTGCTGATCCGGCTGCAGGACGAGACCGACTACCGCTGGAAGGGGCGCATGGACTTCGTCGACAACGCCCTCAGTTCAGGCACCGGCACGATCCGCGGCCGGGCGGTGGTCGACAACCCCGGCAATTTCCTGACCCCGGGCATGTTCGGACATCTGCGCCTGCTCGGCTCGGCCCCGTACCGGGCGCTGCTGGTGCCCGACAAGGCGGTGCAGACCGACCAGACCATCCAGGTCGTCTATGTGCTGGGCGCCGACGGCGTGGTGCATCAGCGGCAGGTCGACCCCGGCCCGGCGGTCGGCGGCCTGCGCGTGATCAAGTCGGGCCTCAAGCCCACCGACGTGGTGGTGATCGACGGCCTGACGCGGGTGAAACCCGGCGACAAGGCCAAGGGCGTGCAAGGCGAGATCAAGCCCCGGCCGCCCGCGCCCGCCGAAAACGACCTCGCCGCCCGCCCGACGCCCTCGGCCTCCGCCACCGTGACCGAGCTGGCCCGGTAGCGTCCCTGTGAAGATCGCCCACTTCTTCATAGACCGGCCCGTCTTCGCGGCGGTGATCTCGATCCTGATCACCCTGTTGGGGATCATCGCCTATCCGACCCTGCCGGTGTCGCAGTACCCGCCGGTGGCGCCGCCGACGGTGGTGGTCAACGCCACCTATCCGGGCGCCTCGGCCGAGACCCTGGCCGACACCGTGGCCACGCCCATCGAGCAGCAGGTCAACGGCGTGGAGGACATGCTCTACATGTCCTCGCAGTCGACCGGGAACGGCGCGGTCCAGATCACCGTCACCTTCAAGCTCGGGACCGATCTCGATAAGGCCCAGGTGCTGGTGCAGAACCGCGTGGCGGTGGCCCAGCCCCGCCTGCCCCAGCAGGTGCAAGCCATCGGCGTCACCGTGAGGAAGTCCTCGCCGGACTTCATGATGGCGATCCAGATGTACTCGCCGGACAAGAGCAAGTCGTACGCCTACGTCGCCAACTACGCCGCCCTGAACGTGCGCGACCGCCTGCTGCGCATCGCGGGCGTGGGCGACATCGCCCTGCGCGGCGCACGCGACTACGCCATGCGCATCTGGATCGACCCGGACCGGGCCGCGGCGCGCGGCATCACGGTCGAGGACATCAACAGCGCCATCGCCGCGCATAATACCCAGGTGGCCGGCGGCACGGTCGGATCGCCGCCGTTCGGCTCGGGCGGCGCCGCGGCCTATCAGCTGACGGTCCAGGCCCTCGGGCGTCTGAGCCTGCCCAGCCAGTTCGCCAACATCATCGTCAAGCGCGCCCCCTCCGGCGCCGTCACCCGCATCAGCGACATCGCCCGCGTGGAGATGGGCGCCCAGGACTACACCTCCAGCGCCTACTGGAACGCCGTTCCTGCAATCAACGTGGGCATCCTGCAACTCCCGGGCGGCAACGCCCTGCAGACGGCGGACGAGATCATCCGCACCATGGAGGAGCTGAAGAAGGACTTCCCGCCGGGCGTCGCCTACCAGATCACCTACAACCCAACCAACTACATCCGCGCCTCGGTGCAGGAGGTGCAGAAGACCCTGTTCATCGCCCTGCTGTTGGTGGTGTTCGTGATCATCGTCTTCCTGCAGAGCTGGCGGGCGGCGATCATCCCCGTCCTGGCCATCCCGATCTCGTTGATCGGGACCTTCGCGGTGATGAAGGCCTTCGGCTTCTCGGTGAACAACCTGACTCTGTTCGGCCTGGTGCTGGCCATCGGCATCGTGGTCGACGACGCCATCGTGGTCGTGGAGAACGTCGAGCGTCACCTTCGCGCCGGCATGACCCCGCGCGAGGCGGCGCACGTGACCATGGACGAGGTGGGCGGGGCGCTGATGGCGATCGCCCTGGTGCTGGGTTCAGTGTTCATCCCGGCAGCCTTCGTCACCGGCATCACCGGCCAGTTCTACCGCCAGTTCGCCCTGACCATCGCCTCGGCCACGGCCTTCTCGCTGTTGGTGTCCCTGACCCTGTCGCCGGCCGTGGCGGCCCTGATCCTGAAGCCCCACGACGTCCACGCCAGCAAGGGCAAGGGGATCGGCGGCGCCCTGGCCCGGTTCGGCGACGGCTTCAACCATCGCTTCGACCAGCTCAGCGACCGCTACGGCGCCCTGACCCGCTGGCTCCTGACCGCCAGCGCCATGGTGCTGGTGGCCTATGTCATCCTGCTGGCCCTGACCGGCTGGCGCCTCGGCGCCACGCCCGGCGGCTTCATCCCCGCGCTCGACCAGGGCAACTTCATCGTCTCCGCCACCCTTCCGCCGGGCGCCTCGCTGGAGCGCACCGACGTGGTCGCCCAGCAGCTGCGCAAGGACCTCAACGACACTCCCGGCATCGAGACCGCCGTGGTCATCGTCGGGGCGGACGCCGCCAGCAACACCCTGGCCTCCAACGGCGTGCAGGTGTTCGCCGTGGAGTCGAGCTTCGATCAGCGCGCCGGCCATAAGGGCCAGGACATCTACGGGATCATGGACGCGGTGCGC
>Ga0265338_10009551_pt1 | contig 11544 bp, 8 predicted proteins | sample 42126metaG_FD_193579 | JGI IMG/M metagenome (GOLD analysis project Ga0265338, IMG submission 193579) | Rhizosphere microbial communities from Carex aquatilis grown in University of Washington, Seatle, WA, United States - 4-21-26 metaG | ecosystem: Host-associated > Plants > Roots > Rhizosphere >... | reverse complement strand
TCGAGAATTGCCCCAAGACCGAAAGCCTGGGACCGAGGCCATGGTGGCACTCGATTGCGTAAATTACTGTGACTGCAAGGATTGGGCCGGCCGCCACGGCGAACCACCGGTTGCGCCAGTATAGGCCCGCAATCAGCATGAGGCCCCAGAGATTGACACCGAGCAGCGTCAGCGCAAAGAGCAGGCCTAGGTGTTGCATGCGTTTCTACGGTAACTACGTATTACGATTGTTTGACGCAGAATTGCGTTGAAAGGCCGTTCTAAGTGCAATGCAATTACGACAAGCAGAGTCAGGTCCCCAAGGCAGCAACTAATCGTGCAAAGCTTCAATTCCGTTTCAACGCTTGTGCCCTCTAAGGGTTCTCGCCGCGACGGCGTCCGGCGTGGATTCACGCTCGTGGAGGTCATGGTTGCGACGGTTTTGCTTGCGACGATGATCGTGAGCATCCTGGCGGTGCTGATCGGGGCCTACCGGGTCGCCGCCAAGGCGCGGCTGGCCGACCATGCACGCTTCGTCATCAAGTCCATGGCGGACCAGTTCCTCACCCAGCAGACCACCGACGGCGGCGGCAACACGCTCGCTCTCTTTACACCTACGGTTGACCCCAGTGGCAACCTGACCCCGCTCGGGGACGGACTCAGTTGGGACAATGGCAACCCCGCCGGGGTGAACGGCAATAACCAGATCCCCTACTTTACGGTTGTGCTGGCGGACACGACGGGGGGGCTCCCTGTGACGGCCCAGGTGACCCGGACGGTGGAATGGGTCGACGGGAATTATTCGGGGGCCCCGGGGACGCCCACCCTAATCAACCAGGTGAGCGCCATGTCCGCAGGCTACATGCTGATGGGGACGTTCACGATTACCTATAAGTTCCTGGGCCAGCAGGCGCCTCCTCTTTCGATCACCGCTGTGCGGGCCGTGCCATGATCTTCCGCCGCAAGTGCTCCCCCCAGGGCAGCGAAGGCGCCTCAAAGAAGGCTCCGAAGGTCGGATTCACGATGGTGGAGATGGTCGTGACTCTCGGCGTCGCCTGCATCCTGATGATCGCGGTCGTCGCCTTCCTTGTGAACGGCATGGTCAGCACGGCAAAGACCACCGCGATCAACGATACCACGGCGAAGGGACGCTACGTGTTCGAGCATTTCTCGAGGGAGATGGCCCGCGCGACCGACATGACGGCCTCAAATTTCACGGGAGGCCCGCCGACGCCCACACCTGGGTTCACCCAGTTCTCGACGTTCAACTACTTCATAACGATCGAGGAGCGCGCGATAGTGAAGACCTCGACCCCGGTCACAAACAACTCCATCGTACTGACGCTTCCCGACGCTCCGTCCCCCCCCGACAATCTCATTCCGCAGGTGGGAGACTATATCAAGCTTCCCGGGGTAAACCTGGGGCTTAACGGCGTCCAAATCACCGGGGTAAGCGGAGGGACGCCGCCGGCGGACTGGACCATCACCCTGCCGGGGCAGATCTACACCCTCGCAGGCCTCGGATCGGGCGCGCCGGATATCACCCAGAATTCGGTCGCGACGATCGAGCGCCAGCGCTCCTATTCTATCCAGACGGATCCGACCACGCACGACACGCAGCTCTGGTGGTACCCCGCCACCTCGAGTCTGCCGCCGACGGTGGTCGTGGCCAAGTCCCTGCCCACGGCGGGGGGCGCCCCGTACCCGTTCTCGGCCCAGCCCAAGGTGGCAGGCAGCTCGACCGTGTACGTCGCCGTCAACCTGGCGCTCTCCAACCCCACGACGGAGAAGGTCCAGGTCCAGGCCGGCCAGTCGAGCTTCTACTCGAACAACTCGGTCAACGCCGTCTTTGCCAACAGGAGCACGGCAACGACCGATTTCGTCACCAACATCACGCCGACCCCGGTTCCGACCCCGACACCGTCGCCGTCGCCCACCCCTTCGCCCACGCCGACACCGTCGCCCACGCCGTCACCCACCCCGACACCCTCGCCGACCGCGACCCCGACCCCGTCGCCCACCCACACACCTTCGCCGACCCCGACTCCGACGTTGGCCCCGACTGCTACCCCGACTCCGTCGCCCACGCCGACGCCGACGCCGACCCACACCCCGACGCCCTCGCCGACCCCGACACCCTCGCCGTCGCCGACCCCGACGCCGTCACCCACGCATACCCCGTCGCCGACACCGTCGCCGACACCAACGCCCTCGCCCACTCCTTCGCCCACGCACACTCCGTCGCCGACGCCGACTCCGACTCCGTCACCGACGCCAACTCCGTCTCCCACGCATACCCCGTCGCCGACACCGTCGCCCACGCCGACCCCGACGCCGACGCCGACCCACACTCCGACTCCGTCACCCACACCCACGCCGACGCCGTCACCGACGCACACGCCGTCGCCCACCCCGTCGCCCACACCGACGCCGTCGCCGACCCATACGCCGTCGCCGACTCCGTCGCCGACGCCCACACCTACCCCGTCGCCGACGCATACGCCTTCACCGACGCCCTCGCCCACGCCGACGCCGACACCTTCGCCGACGCCCACACCTTCGCCGACGCACACGCCGTCACCGACTCCCTCGCCGACACCCTCACCGACGCCGACCCCGACGCATACGCCGACGCCTTCGCCCACTCCGACGCCGACGCCTTCGCCGACGCCCACACCGTCGCCCACCCACACTCCGTCGCCGACGCCTTCGCCGACACCGACTCCGTCGCCCACGCCGACACCCACGCACACTCCGTCGCCCACACCGACGCCATCGCCCACGCCGACGCCCACACCGTCGCCGACGCATACGCCTTCGCCCACGCCGTCGCCGACGCCGTCGCCGACGCCCACTCCGTCGCCCACACCGACACCGTCGCCCACGCCGACGCCGACGCCGACCCATACGCCGACGCCGTCACCGACTCCGACACCGACACCCACGTCGGTCACGCCCACGCCGACACCGTCGCCCACACCGACGCCGACGCCGCCGCCTGACGGTTAGAATCCCGCAGACCATGAAGAAGAAATTGTTCGGTCGAGATTCGCGCCGAGGCAGTGCCCTGTTGGCTGCAATGATAGTGATTCTGATCCTCTCATTTGCGGCCGCGGGCGTGCTGTCGTACAGCCTCACCACCTACAGGAACTCAAGGCGCCAGATCCTGCTGGACCAGGCGAAGATCATCGCCGACAGCGAGATGGAGAATCTCTATTTTCAGTGGAATGAGCTGATCCGGCGCAAGACGCCGATCGCCACCGTCCAGAGCACCCCGCCGCTCGGCGGCGGCAGCGGCCTTTTGGCGACCACAAACACCTTTCCCTTCCTCACGACGCTGAGCACTTCGGGCTGGACCATCTACCGTTCGCTCACGTGGAACCAGATTCCCGGGACGCCCGACGGGAGCGCCACGGGAATCATGCCGGGCACCGTCAACCAGCTCGGCAAGAATTTCTACTTCACCGCGAAGACATCGGCGACCATCGCCTCCCCGCTTTTCGGGACGATCACCTACCATTCGGGCCGGCACTTCCAGTACACGAGCACCTCGCTCTTCCAGTTCGCCGTGTTCTACCAGGGCGACCTTGAGATGGCGCCCGGTAGCAATATGCAGATCCTGGGGCCGATCGCCACGAATGCGAGCGCCTACCTGGGCACCCTCCCGGGCATCACGCTCACCCTCGCCTCGAGCGTCTACTACTTCCAGAATTACAACGGGGCATCCGACCCGCTCACGGGTGAGACGGACGCCCTCACGGGCACGGGCTACAACGACCCGATCTACAACCCGAACCCCTCCGGGGCAGCCCCGTCGCAGGCCGCCGAGCGAGCGCTCCAGGTATCCAAGCTCTCGTCGCAGGCCAACTTCGTGGGTGACGTCAACGTGACCAACGACCTCGCCGCTGGATCACCTTACCTAGCCGCGTACACGAACCAAAACGGGCAGGTCGACGCCAACGAGATCTTCCGGGCCGTCATCGCGCCGCCGCCGACGGACCCCATAACCCACGCCCTGTTGACCGAGGACCCGCTCGTCGCCGCGAGCCGCATGTACAACGCGGCCGGGATCCTGATAACGGTGGAGCAGACAACGTCCGGGGGCGCGCCGACGATCCATGTCGGCGGCCTGCAGTCCGACGGCTCGATCAATACGACCGCCTACGACACCGATTTCGCGACGACGATCCACACCGGCGCCACGACGGCACCAGGAAACGCGGCATCCGACATCATCTCGGGAGTCGTTCGCAGCCAGATCGTGGACCCCCGCGAGGAGCTCAATGGAAAGACCGCCGTCAACCTGACGACGATCGACGTCGCCAACCTGAAGAACGCCCTGACGACCGCGATGGCCGGGGACACGAACCTAGCCGCGAATTACAACGGTGTCGTCTATGTGTACGACAAGACCAACAACACCAATCTCGGGGGCGCCGCGACCACCACGCTCAATGGCGTCCGCATCATCAACGCCACGGCGACCCCCACCTATAACGACCCGAGCGGCAATCCGCTCGGCTTCACCTTGGTCTCGGACAACGGCGTCTATGTTCAGGGCGACTATAACACGGCCCAGGTCACAATCGGCGGCGTGCAGCAGAGCAACCCCTCGGGCATCATGGGTGACGCCGTCACCGCGCTCTCCGAGGGATGGAATCCCGCGCATTCGGGCCTGACCTACGACCAGCGCCAGGCCACCCAGAGCACCCAGGGGCTTGCGGCCAACCATCCGCCGGGCATGGAAATCGACGCCGCAATCCTCACGGGAAACACCCCGACCAACACCACCGTCACCCCTAACATCAAGAGCGGCGGCGCGCAGAACCTGGTCCGCCTCATGGAGGACTGGTACACGCCGACAACGACCCCTGCCGGCGGCCTCCAGCTGACGGTCAACGGCTCGATGGGACAGCTTTTCAGCTCGAAATACTTCCAGGGACCCTGGGTGGGGACGGGAACGATGCCGGGCATCGGCAACGACCGGGTCTACTACCAGCCCCACGCGCGCAATTTCAATTACGACCTCCATTTCCAGTCCCATACGCCCGCTGGGTCGCCTGTGGTGACCAAGTTCCACAAGGGTGATTTCTTCTTCTGGTGACGAGGGGGCGGGGGCCGGGAGCGCACCCGCGGCTCGGCCGGCCGGAGGCGGCGGTGAGGCTGGGCGGCTAGCCTGGGTCGACCAGCTCAGGACGATTGCGATCGTCCTGGTCGTGAACATGCACGCCTGCGTGACCTACAGCCACGTCGGCAGCTGGTATGTCATGGAGCAGCCGGAGCCGGACGTTCTGACGCGGATCGCCTTCATGTTCTGGCAGGGACACCTCCAGTCCTTCTTCATGGGGATCCTTTTTCTTGTAGGCGGGTATTTTGCCCAGGGCTCGCTTCGCCGACGCGGGGCCTCCGGGTTCCTTCGCGAACGCCTTGTTAGGCTGGGGGTCCCGGCGCTCTTCTACATGGTGGCGCTCAACCCCCTCATCAACATCGTGATCAACCCCAACGGAGACCGGTACGGTTCCCTTGGCGCCGCCTACGTGAGGTACCTCGCAACCTTCAGGTTCCTCGGTGGAAGCGGGCCCATGTGGTTTGCCGTGGCCCTCTTGGCGTTCTGCGCCGGTCTGGTCGTGTGGCGGCGATTCCGGCCCGAGTCGGGGGCCCGCAGCGAGGGGAAGTCCGCGGTTCCGGGCCCGCGGGCACTGGCGCTATGGGCCCTTGCCCTGGTCGCATCGACCTTCCTCGTTCGCACGGTGCAGCCCATCGGGCAATCGGTGCTGAACATGCAGCTGTGCTTCTTCCCGCAGTATATCCTCGCCTTCGCGGCGGGAGTCGAGGCCTCGAAGGGCGGCTGGCTGCAGGCGATCGCCCGCTCGGCCCTGGCGCGCCGCGCCGGATGGGCGGCCCTCGTCCTGGGGCCCGTCGCGCTCGCGGCCGTCCTCATGGGCGCGGGCGTGGCGCAGGGCAAGGGGCTCGACACCCTTGTCGGCGGCTGGAAGCTGCCGGCGCTCGGCCTTGCTGCATGGGAACAGCTCGCTGGCCTTGGCCTGGGCCTTGGCGCCCTCTCCTTCTGCTCCCGCAGGCTCGACCAGTCGACAGCCCTTTCCCGCTGGCTCGCCGACCGTTCATTCGGCGTGTACCTGCTTCATCCGGTCGCGCTCGTCCTTCTCACGGTCGCGTTTCGCCCGCTGCAGGCGGATCCTTTCTTGAAGGTGTCATTGCTGACCGGCGCGGGCCTTGGGGTGAGCTACATGGCCTCGGACCTGGTCCGGCGGGTGCCCCTGTTTCGGGCCATGCTCTAAGCCCACGGCACGGGCACGGGCCCCGACTTGCCGGGGGAACACGGGGGGTGTATCCTTTGTCTCCAGCAGACGTCATCAACCACGTAAGCCATGAATACTAAGGTCCTGCTCCTCATCCCTGCGGCACTCGCGTTTTTCGCGCCTTCCCGAGCCGATGCCTATGTCGGCTTCCGGCTAAACCTGGCCGTGCCGCTCTTCTATCCATCATACGGATATTATTATCCGCAACCCGTTTACGCGCATCCGGTTGCCTATTCCGCTCCGCTCCGAGCCGAGGGTGAGCAGATAACGCCGGCCCCGGGGCCGGGTTACGTCTGGATCGCAGGCCATTGGTCCAACAATGCCCAGCGCTGGGTCTGGCTCGCGGGCCACTGGGAGCTCCCGCCCTCGCCAAGCGCCGTCTGGGTCGCCGGCCACTGGGCCCAGGCGAACGGAGGCTGGCTCTGGATCAATGACACCTGGACGGTGGGAGGCGCTGCGGCGCCCGATGCCCCCCCTTTGGCCCCCTCGTCGCCAGCCGTGGGCCCGGCCCAGCCGCCGGCGCCCCCGGCGCAGCCGCCCGGAACGGCGGTGGTACCGGTGCCTTCGACGCCTCCCCCGGCCCCTGAGATGGCCGACGGAACCGTTGTTGAGAACGAGCCCCCGGCCCCTGTCGCCGAATACGTCCCGGTAAGCCCCTATCCCGACTACGTTTGGATAGGCGGATACTGGGGCTGGCACGGCGGATGGTACTGGACGGCCGGCCGTTTTGCGCCGAGGCCGCACCACGGCGCCGTGTGGCTTTCCGGCGGGTGGGTCCACGCCGGCCGCGGATGGGCATGGCACGGCGGCCACTGGCGTTAAACGCGGCCTGCGCCGGGCATTATTAGACTTGTCTAATAAGGTGCGTTGACTTGGGTTCCCGGGGTGACCCGGGCCCAGCACGCGCGCTATGTCCTCAGGCGCCTCGCCGAGTCGCTAGCCATAGCGGCGGGCGCCGCCACTTTGGCCCTCGGGCTGCAGCGCCTAGGCGTCCTTGCTCCGTTCCATTATCCCCACGCGGGCCTGATCGGCTCAGGGCACCCAGGGCTTGCGCGCCTCGTGGAGCGGGTCACGGGGTGGGCGTGGCCCGCCGCCTGGGCCGTAGCGGCACACCTGCTCCTCGGACCGAAGCAAAGGAGGCCGGTTTACCCCAGGATCCCGGGCGCCATGTACGCCTACGCCGGGATCGCCGTCAGCAGGAACGCGGGCTGCAGGGGCGGCCTGGTGACCGGATCCACCGGCTCCGGGAAGACGCTAGCCTGCATCCTGCCGAGGCTCCACTCGCTCTGCGTCAATGAGGCGGGCCTTGAGCGACGCGGATGGGCAGCGAGCCCGGAAGCGCGGCATTTAGGGCGCCTGAGGCGGGAACACCGGGACCAGGCGGAAAAAATCCAGGAGGAGATCGACCGCTTGGCCGGTGCCGTGGCCCCCCAGAGGCCTGCCGGCCCCGGCGAGCCCCTGGACGAGAGGATCGAGCTCCTTCGCCTACAGAGAGACGCGCGCTCCCTCGCGTTCCAGAAGGCGGCCGACCGGATCCGCCGCGCGAGGTACCAGGTTCCGCCGTGGGGCGGATTCGTCTGCGGCGAGAAGGGGACCGAGGGGCAAACGATCGAGGTGCTCCTCCGCCACTACGGGCGCGAGGAGGATCTCTGCCTGTTGCGCACCCGCCCCCCTTCGGCCCCGCCCGACTGGCGCCCCTGCGTCCGGCTAAACCTCCTGTCCATGGACGGGGTTCCGGCCGACACGTATGCCAAGATGATCGTGGAGACCGGGCTTTCCGTCGAGGAGGCCGCCTCCCGCGATGAGTTCTTCATCCCCCAGGCCAGGGACAAGATCGCCTGGGGAATCCGGCTCCTGCGCGCAGCCCACGCTGGCGAAGGCGCTCGTCCCGGACATCCGGGACTCCTGACCCTCCTCGACATCCTGACCGTCCCGGAGAGCTACCGGCAGTTCCTCATCCGCTGCTCGGCCGAGAACCCGGGACTCGCGCAGTCGCACGCCTACGCCGAGGCGCGCTACCAGCTTGAGAACAACTACTGGAACCAGCCCCCGGACCAGCTCGGGGGCGTGCGCAGCACGCTCTACAATTTCCTGGTCCCGTTCTCCGAGCCCGAGATCGCGGAGGTCTTCTGCGCGGACAGCACGTTCGACCTGCGCGAGGTGGAGCTTGGCAAGGTCGTGTGCCTGGCCATCCCCCAGAAGTTCGCCGTCCAGAGGCGCTACGTGGCGACCCTCGTGAAGGCGCTCACCTACCAGGTGATTCTGGAGCGCTTCGACCGCCGGCAGGACCACCCCGACTGGCAGGACAGGAACGTCGTCCTCGTGGAGCAGGACGAGTGGCAGCGGCACGCGGTCCGCGCCGACTGCGAGGTCGACATCGTCCGCGAGGCCCGCGGCGCCGTGTACGCCGCCACGCAGTCCCAGAATGCCGTCTGGCTCAAGCTTGGGGGCCGGGAGAGCGCCTCGCCGCTGATCGCCAACCTGCGCAACCGCTGGATGTGCCAGGCGGCCACGGAGGAGTGCGCCGACGAGAGCTCGCGCCTGCTTAGCGGGCGGCTCGAGCGCCAGCTGTCGTTCTCCCACGGCGAGGGCGGCCGCACGACCAACGTTTCGTTCGCCGATCGGCCGTTCGTGTCGCGGGATGAGCTGCGCACCCTCCGACCCTTCCATGTCGTCTTCGCCCCGGCCGAGGGACCCTGGCTCTACCGCAGATGCATCGCGATGCCGGTCACCGCGGACGGCGCCATTCCCCCTTGGTGGTTTGGCGACTGGAATCTCGCCCATTGGGTGGCGCGCGCGCTCGGGCTCCCCGAGGTCATCCTCGGTGTCCGGATCCATCCCGGGGCGAGGTTCGTGCCCCCGTGGCGCGCCTGCGCACCGCTCAGGGCCCAGGTGCGCCGGCTTCTCGGCCTCGACGGGACCTTCATCATCCTCGGCGGCGAGCGCACGAGGGGGGCCGCCGGGGCCGAAAGGTGAGGTTCCGCCATAAATTGGATGTTTTAGACTTGTCTAATTACTGTTGTTAATTTTCTCATCTTTGCCATGAAGACCGCGGGCGCGCGCCGAATCGCACTTAGAGCCCTCCTCGCGGGCGCCTCCCTTCTCTCCCCGCGGGCCCTGGGACAGGCCCCCCGGTATTCCACGGAGTCGATCACCCTGGGAACCGGGGGTTACTCGCTTAATTTCGGCGTCCTTTGGACCTGCGACGACGACCCCGGCGGGACGCAGAGCGCGCCCGGGCAGGTCGACCTCGTCGACGCCGGGGGCAACCTCGTGGGCCAGGTCATGGCCACGGCCGGCCATACCGGTCCCTCCGTGAGCGTGACGGGCGCGGGCAGCATCGCCAATGCGGCCTCCACGGTGAACCTCTACGGCGCCGGCGGCACGCCGGCCGACGGGCACCTGCGCGCGACGTGGAACATATCCGGCCCCGCGCCGGGGGCCTACACGCTCCACTTCTGGACGGCTACGCGCAAGGTCTCGAACAACCCGGTCAGCACCATCACGACCCTCTCTTTGGACAATGGGGGCGGAGGAACGGTCGGCGGGGTCCCCACCCCAACCCCGACCCCCACCCCCACGGCGACGCCCACACCAAGCCCGACCCCTACCCCCACCCCAACGCCTACGCCAACGCCCACACCCACACCAATCCCCACACCAACCCCTGTCCCGGCGACGCCCCCGTCCGTCGCCATCACAGGACCCCAGTCGGCGACGGCACTCCAGCCGGCAAGCATCCGTGCGACCGCAACCGTGTCCTCGGGAGGAAACCCGCTTGCCTCGGTCTCGATCGACGTCACCCAGGACAACGGGAACACGTGGACGCGCATCCTCGCCGATTCCTCGCCGTCAAGCCCGGCGGATTCCGAGTCTGCGGTGTTCACGTTCCCGGCCGCCGGCAACGCGACGCTCCGTGCCACCGCAACCGACACAAGGGGGCTCACCGGAACGGCCACGCAGGCCGTGGCGATCGCCAGGGCGGCCCAGCCCGGCGTCTCCATCTCGCCGGCCCAAGCCGCCCTTTCCGCAGGCCAGAGCGTCACGTTCACGGCCTCGGGAGGTGCTACGGGCAACTACTCCTGGGGAGGGTCGGCTGGCGGGACCGGGACCGCGGTATCAGCTTTCTTCCCGGCGCCGGGCAACTACACGGTCACGGTCATGGACATGGGAAACGCAAGTTACGGGCCCTCGGCCGCCGCGTCGGCGTCAGTGACGGTGGGTCCCGCATTCTACACCCTCTCCCTCTCGGCGTCGCCGGGAGGGTCCGTCTCCGGCGGGGGAAGCTATCCAAGCGGCGCCCAGGCGGCGGCCGTTGCCGCTGCGGGCCCGCAAAGCGCGTTTGTGGGCTGGACAGGCGACCTCGTTGGGGCGGCCCCCACCCTCCTGGTCGTCATGAATTCGAACACATCCCTCACCGCCAACTTCATCCAGCTCCTCTCCCAGACCCTCACGGTGGCCGCCCCGTCCTCAGTTTCCACGCGCACCCCTCCCTTCGCCCTGTCCGCAAGTTCGTCAAGCGGGCTTCCCGTCACGCTGGTTCTCAACTCGGGGCCCGCCACGCTCTCCGGCAACGTCGTCACCCCGTCCGGGTCGACCGGCCTGGTAACCGTCACGGCAACCCAGTCCGGGAATTCGCAGTATCTGCCGGCCCAGCCGCTCGTGGTCACGTTCCCGATCGGTGCGCCGTCCCCCGGTGTCGTCATTGCGGATGATGCATCGGCAACAAAGCGCTCCGACCGCTTTACCAGGACGACGAGCTACACGAGCAACGCGTCCCATTGACCCCGCGCCCATGCAACGGTCCGCCTATCCCTTTCCGCTCGCGGTCAACTCGAGCCACCATTCCCACTACCACAGGTTCCTTCTGGGGGCCGACCCGTCGGTGCTGGAGCCCTTTCCCAAGCCCTATTGCACGGGGGCGATTGCCACGGATTTGGGAAGGCTGACCGAGAGCCTCAACCTGCAGCGCTGGAGAAAGCTCTACCACGGGGCCTTCCCGTGGGTCGCGGGATTCGGACCCTCCCATTTCGACCTTGGCAACGTCCCGTCCCACCGGCCGCTCCCTCCCGAATACGGCAGACCGCCGAGACGATTCGCGGCATTCGACTTCGTGCAAATCGCGGACCCCTCGGTCTCGGCGCTCGCCCTCGTGGCCGGCGACCGCCGCGTCCTCGACCGCTTTGTCTCGCTCGGCGACGAGTTCTGCGCCCGCCTCGAGGAGGGGGCGTGCTCGCGCGACCGG
>Ga0265338_10009550_pt1 | contig 11544 bp, 8 predicted proteins | sample 42126metaG_FD_193579 | JGI IMG/M metagenome (GOLD analysis project Ga0265338, IMG submission 193579) | Rhizosphere microbial communities from Carex aquatilis grown in University of Washington, Seatle, WA, United States - 4-21-26 metaG | ecosystem: Host-associated > Plants > Roots > Rhizosphere >... | reverse complement strand
TAGCTCTGGAACACCATCGCTATGTCGCGGTCCTTGGGCGACTTGGCGTTCACCACCGCGCCGCCGATGCGCAGCTCACCCGAGGTGATGTCCTCGAGCCCGGCGATCATGTTGAGGGTGGTCGACTTCCCGCAGCCGGACGGGCCGACCAGGATGACGAACTCGCCGTCGGCGATGTCCAGGTTGAAGTCGCTTACCGCCACCTGTCCGTCCGGGTAGCGCTTGGTGATGTGATCGAGGGTGATGGGGGCCACTGAATCCTCCTGTTAGCCCTTGACCGCGCCCGAGGTGAGGCCGGCGACGATACGGCGCTGGAAGAAGAGCACGAAGATGATGATCGGGATGGTGATGACAACCGCCGCCGCGGCGATCGGCCCGGTCGGGGTGGTGAAGACGGAGCCGCCGCTGAAGTACTCCATCGCGGCAGGCGCGGTGCGCGAGCTGACCGTCGAGGTGAACGAGATCGCCAGCAGGAAGTCGTTCCAGCAGGCCAGGAAAACCAAGATGGCGGTGGTGACCATGCCCGGGGCGGCCAGCGGCGCGATCACCATGGTGAACGCCTGGAACGGGGTGGCGCCGTCCATCTTGGCGGCCTTCTCCAGCTCCCAGGGGATCTCACGGAAGAAGGCCGACAGGGTGTAGATGCCGAGCGGCAGCCCGAACGCCACGTAGGGGATGATCAGCCCGAACCAGTTGTTGAACAGGCCGAGCGCCCGCTCGATGGTGAACAGCGGGGTGACCAGCGCGATCAGCGGGAACATGGCGATCAGCAGCGCCAGGCCGATCAGCACGCTCTTGCCGGGGAACGACAGCCGGGCGACGGCGTAGGCCGCCATCGAGGCGAGCACCACCGAGACCAGCGTGGAGATCAGGCCGATGCCGATCGAGTTCACCAGCGGCCGCAGGAACTGCGAGCTGGTCAGGATGCCGCTGAAGTTGCCCCAGGTCCACTGGGAGGGCCAGTACGTGGGGTCGGTGACCGCGGCCGGCGGCTTGAACGACAGCGAGACCAGCCACAGCACCGGGATCAGGGCCAGCAGGATGACGACGACGTTGGCCGCCGTCCAGCCGACCCGCTGGCGCGCGGTCAGGGCAGCCATCCGGACGTCACCTCGTTCCGTTGTCGGAGCCGGGGGCGGCGGTGCCGAACCCGAGGATGAAGATCACCGCGATGACCGCCACGCAGATGAAGATGAGGATCGCGATCGTCGACCCGATCCCCAGGTTCAGCGCGTTGAACAGGTTGTCGTAACCGAGGGTGGAAACCGACGCGGTGCCGTTGTTACCGCTGGTCAAGATGAAGATGTTGTCGAAGATGCGGAACGAGTCGAGGGTGCGGAACAGCAGCGCGACCAAGATGGCCGGCTTCATCAGCGGCAGCGTGATCCGGAGGAACCGCTGCCAGGGGGTGGCGCCGTCCATCTTGGCCGCCTTGAGCAGGTCGTCCGGCACCAGGGAGAGCCCGGCCAGCAGCAGCAGCCCCATGAACGGGGTGGTCTTCCAGATCTCGGCCAGGACGATCACGATGATCGCCTGGACCTGGCTGGTCAGCGGCGCGCTGTTGTTGAACGCGGCCGACAGGTAGCCCTGGCCCGGTGTCCACGCGAACTGCCAGCTGTAGGAGGCGGCGACGGTGACGATCCCGTACGGGATCAGCGAGATGGTGCGGATGCCACCGCGGAAGAACACCGTGCGGTGCAGCACCTGGGCCAGCAGCATGCCGAGGACCAGGGTGATGCCGACCGAGAAGACCGTGATGATCAGCGTCACCCACAGCGCCTGCCACCAGAAGGGCGACGACAGCACCGCGCTGTAGTTGGCGAACCCGATGAACTTGGTCTGCTGCGGCAGCTCCAGGTTGTACCGCTCAAGGGACAGGATGACCGCGTAGACCAGCGGGTACCCGGTGACCGCGATCATCACCAGGACGGACGGGGCGACCAGCCAGAAGGCGAGCCGGCGGTCGGCCCTGGCCCCTTCCGACAACGGCACCCGGCGGCGGTGCGCCCCTGCCGCGGGTACCCGGCTGGCGGCGGTGCCCGTGTCCGGGGTGACGGTGCTCATCGCGTGCTCCTCGCGCTCACGGGACCTGCGCTCACGGGACCTGCGCTCACGGGACCTGCGCTCATGGGACTAGGCCCTTGGACTGCAGGGCACTGGTGATCTGGCTGGCCATCGACTGCTCGGTGCCGGTCGGGCTGATGCCGGAGGCCGGCGAGATCAGGTGCGACAGGTCGATGGAGATCACCTGGTAAAGCGGCGTCTGCGGGCGCACGCTGGCGTTCTCGAGCTCGGACAGGATGTCGGCGTGGAACGGGTAATCGGGGAACAGCTTCGGGTTGTCGTACAGGCTGGCGATCGTCGGCGGAACACCGCCGACGGTGGCCCCGATGAGCTGGTTCTGCGCGTCGCGGAGGCAAAGCGCCGCCTGGAAGGCCAGGTCCTGGTGCTGCGAGTAGGCACTGACGGCGAGGTCGATGCCGCCGATCGTCACCTTGGCCGGCACCCCGGCGGTGACCTCCGGGTACGGCGCCCACTTGAAGTTCTTGAACATCGCCGGGTCGTCCGACTTCATCGACGGATAGACGAACGGGTAGTTCAGCTCGAAGGCGGCGGTGCCCGCCTCCATCGCCAGCCGGTTCTGGTTCTCCATCTGCACCGACAGCGACGGGTCGGCGGCACGGGAGTCAGCCAGCTGCTTCATCACCGACAGGGCCTTGGCCGCGGGCGCGCCGAGGGACGGGGCGCTGGCACTCGGGTTGAGTATGCTGCCGCCCGCGCTGGAGATCATCGTGTTCAGCCAGACGGTGGCGCCCTCGTACTGCGCGCCCTGGATCTCGATGTAGTGCGGCTTGCCTTCCTTGGCCAGCTGCTCGGCGTCGGCGATCATCTGCGCCCAGGTCTGCGGGGGGTTGGGCACCAGGTCGGAGCGGTACCACAGCAGCTGGGTGTTGGTGTTGTCGGGGACCGCGACCAGCTGGCCGTTCCAGATGGCGGTCTGCAGGGCCGGCTTGAGGGTGCCGTTCTCCGCTTCGGCCTTATAGGCGCCGGTCCACGGCACGATCAGGCCCGCCCCGGCGAACTCGGACTCCCAGGTCACGTCGAGGCCCATGATGTCGATCGAGGCGTCGTGCGCGACCAGCCGCCGCACCAGCTGCTGCCGCTGCCCGTCGGACGCTTGCGGCAGCTGCTGGTAGGAGATCGCGTACTTGCCGCCGCTGCTCGCGTTGCAGTTGGCGATCGCCTGGTCGGTGGCACCGGAGGTGTCGGGGTAGAGGTAGAAGTTCAGCGTCACCGGGCCGGCCCCGGCGCTGGCGCTGGCGCAGGCGCTGAGGGCCGCGCCTGCCAGGATCATCCCTGCCGCCGCCGACGCGAGACGGAACATACGGCTCCGCGGTCCGCGCCGGCCCTTACGTTCGATCAACTTTGACCTCCCGGGGGCGTCCCTGAACGTACGCCACCGGGCCTGGCGGGCCGCGGCGTCGCAACACCCAGATGCCTCATAGTCACGCAAAGTGGTAAGAGCGTCAATAGAAACCCGGCCGCCGCGAGGAACGGGTCCTGCCGGTGCCGCCAGGCTTCCGGGCGCTACGGTGCTTAGGCAGGGCTAATGGCTTACCGGCCCGCAGCGCACCGACCGCACGAGGAGACTGGCGATGGCAGGCACCAACGGCGACACCTACGACGTGATCGTGATCGGGGCGGGGCCCACCGGCGAGAACGTCGCCGGCCGGGCGGTGCGCGGCGGGCTCACCGCCGTGATCGTCGAGTCGGAGCTGGTCGGCGGCGAGTGCTCGTACTGGGCGTGCATGCCGAGCAAGGCGCTGCTGCGCCCGGCCAACGTGGTCGCCGAGGCCAGCGCGGTCCAGGGGGTGGCCGGCGCCCGGCTCGAGCCCGCCGAGGTGTTCAAGCGGCGGGACTCCTTCACCCATGACTGGAAGGACGACGGGCAGGTGCAGTGGCTCGACGGGGCCAAGATCGACCTGGTCCGCGGGCACGGGCGGCTGGCCGGCGAGCGGACGGTGCTGGTTGCGGTGACTGGGCAGGCCGGCCAGCTGACACTGCACGCGCGGCAGGCGGTTACCGTCGCCACCGGGACAAGCGCGGTGGTACCGCCCGCGCTGGCCGGCGTCCGGCCGTGGACCAGCCGGGAGGCGACGAGCGCGCAGGCGGTGCCCGCGCGGCTGGCGATCGTCGGCGGCGGCGTGGTCGGCTGCGAGATGGCGGCCGCCTACGCCGCCCTCGGCGCCCAGGTCACGCTGGTCGCCCGGGGCGGGCTGCTCGACCGGCTGCCGCCGTTCGCGGGCGACCTGGTCGCGGCCGGGCTGCGCGACGCGGGGGTCGACGTCCGCCTGAGGACCGGCGTCAGCCAGGCGGTCCGCGGCGCGGCCGGCCCGGCCACCCTCACGCTGAGCGACAGCACCACCGTCGAGGCGGACGAGGTGCTTTCCGCGGTCGGCCGCCTGCCGAAGACGGCGGACATCGGGCTGGACACGGTCGGGCTCACGCCCGGGTCATGGCTCGACGTCGACGACACGCTGCGGGTCAGCGCGGTGGACGGGGGCTGGCTGTACGCGGCGGGCGACGTGAACCACCTGGCTCTGCTCACCCACATGGGCAAGTACCAGGCGCGGGTGTGCGGCGACGCGATCGCCGCCCGGGCGGCCGGGCGCGAGCCGGCCGTCCGCGACCTGGCCTCGAGGTCGTGGGTCCCCCAGGTGGTGTTCACCATCCCCGAGGTGGCCGCGGTCGGCCTTACCCCGCAGCAGGCGTCGGCGGCCGGGCTGCGCACCCGGGTGGTGGAGTACGAGATCGGGAACGTGGCCGGCGCCAGCCTCTACGCCGACGGCTACGCCGGCCGCGCGCAACTCGTCGTCGACGAGGACCGCGAGGTCATTGCGGGCCTCACGCTGGTCGGCCCGGGGGTCGGCGAGATGATCCACGCGGGCACCATCGCGGTGGCCGGCCAGGTGCCGCTGCGCCGGCTGTGGCACGCGGTGCCCTCGTACCCGACGATCAGCGAGGTGTGGCTGCGCCTGTTGGAGGCCTACGGCCTGTAGTCACCCTCTGAGTTCATCTGGTGACGAAAAAAATTCTTCGGCGAAGGTGTAACGCCCTGGGGGCGGGTAGCGTTCCGGTAGCAGGGCTTACCCCGCTAGGAGCCCCCGGATGCCCCCCCGTCCGGGGGCTCCGCCTTCGGACCACTCTTCTTTTGCGGGACCTGACCGGTTCAGCCTCTCGGGAATGGCAAAAGAAGAGTAGTCCGGGTCAGCGAACTGACCTTGGGGCGGAGCCTGCTAAGTCGTCCTCGGCCGCGGTCCGCCATCAACCGCGGCCGATGGACGGCGTTCCCCCTCCGTCACTCGCCAGTGAACTGGGCCGGGCGCTTGCCCAGGAACGCGGTGATGCCCTCGGTGAAGTCCTTGCTCGCGGCCAGCTGCTTCTGCACGGTCGACTCGACCGTCAGGTGCTCCGCCATCCGCGCGTACACCCAGTGGTTCAGCTCCCGCTTGCTGCCGGCGTAGGACCGGGTCGGCCCGTTGCTCAGCCGGATCAGCAGCTCGGCCGCCTTTTTCTCGAACTCGTCGTCCGGCCAGCAGGCGTTGATGAGGCCGATATCGGCCGCCTTGGCCGCCGCCACCGGCTCGCCCAGCAGCGCCATCTCGGCCGCCCGGGTGAACCCGACGCGGGCCGGGATGAACAGCGAGCTGCCGCCGTCCGGCGCCAGGCCGATGTTGACGAACGCGAGCAGGAAGTAGGCCGACTCCCGCGCCACCACCAGGTCCGCCGCCAGCGCCAGGGACACCCCGGCCCCGGCCGCCGGGCCGTTGACCGCGCTAATGAACGGCTTGGGCATCTCCCTGATGGCGGTGACGATCGGGTGGTAGTACTCCACCAGGATCTGGTCGGTGTCGACCGGGCCCGATTCCATCGCGGCCGAGAACTCCCGCAGGTCGGCGCCGGCGCAGAAGGCCTTGCCCGCCCCGGTCAGCATCACCGCGCGGACTTCACTGTCGGCCGACAGCTCGCGCAGCACGGCAAGCAGCTCCGCGGACAGGGCACTGGACCAGGCGTTCATCCGCTCCGGCCGGTTCAGGACGATGGTGGCCGCCGAGCCGGTCCGCTGCACCAGCAGGGTCTCGTAACGGCGCGCTGCTTCTTCGCTCACGAGCCTCAATGTATAGCGTTGGGTGATGGGAGAGAAGCTGCCGAAGAAGGCGTACGAAGATGAGCTTTACCGGCTCCAGGCCGAGCTGGTGAAGATGCAGAACTGGGCGCGGTCGGCCGGCGCGCGGATCGTGGTGATCTTCGAGGGGCGGGACGCGGCGGGCAAGGGCGGCACCATCCGCCGGGTCACCGAGTACCTGAACCCCCGCTTCGCGCGGATCGCGGCGCTGGACCGGCCGACCGAACGGGAGAACGGCCAGTGGTACTTCCAGCGGTACGTCGCCCACCTGCCCACGGCCGGGGAGATCGTGCTGTTCGACCGGTCCTGGTACAACCGGGCGGGGGTAGAGCACGTCATGGGCTTTTGCACCAAGGAGGAGTACAGCCGGTTCCTGCACCAGTGCCCGATCTTCGAGCGGATGCTGGTCGAGGACGGCATCCTGCTGCGCAAGTACTGGTTCTCGGTCAGCGACGCGGTGCAGCAGGCCCGGTTCGAGTCGCGGCTCGACGACCCGATGCGGCGCTGGAAACTCTCCCCGATGGACACGGAGTCGATCACCCGCTGGGAGGAATACTCGCGGGCCAAGGACGGCATGTTCACCATGACCGACACGCCCGAGGCGCCCTGGTACGTGGTCGAGTCGGACGACAAGCGCAGCGCCCGGGTCAACATGATCGCGCACCTGCTGTCCAGCGTCCCGTACCACGACGTGCCCGAGCCGAAGCTGAAGCTGCCGCGCCGGCCCAAGTCGACCGGCTACGTCCGCACGCCCAGGGACATGCAGACTTTCGTGCCCGATCACGCTGCAACGCTCATGTGATCCGCTCGCAATGTGAGTAAGCCCACTCTTGGGGCAGACTTACCCGGGTGAGCATCGGGGAACTGCGGCAGCGCGCCGCCGAGCTAGGCGTGTCCGTCAGCTACTGGGACTGGCAGGGCCAGGAGGTGCACGTCGGCGACGAGACCCTGGCCGCCATCGTGGCCGAGCTGGAGAAGGCGCCGCCGGCCGATAGCCAGTTCAGCCCGCCCGAGGCGGTCGCGCCGACGCCGGAAGAGCGCTCCTGGGGTTTCGCCGTGCAGCTGTACTCGCTGCGCTCACGCGGCTCCTGGGGCCACGGCGACCTGCGCGACCTGGCCGACCTGGCCCGCTGGTCGGCCCGCGAGCTGGGGGCCGGGTTCGTGCTCATCAACCCGCTGCACGCGGCCGAACCGCTCCCCCCGGTCAGCGCGTCGCCCTACCTGCCGATGAGCCGCCGCTGGGTGTCGCCGCTCTACCTGCGCATCGAGGACATCCCCGAGTACGCAGAACTGAGTGATCCCGAACGGGTGCGGCTGACTCAGCTGTCCCAGCCGCTGCGGGACGCGTCGGCGACCCCGGGGCTGATCGACCGGGACGCGGTATGGACCGCCAAGCGCGAGGCGCTGGAGCTGCTGCGCAAGGTGCCGCTGACCGACGAGCGGGCGGCGGCGCTGCACGCCTTCCGCGAGCGGCACGGGCGCGCCCTGGAGGACTGGGCCGCCTGGTGCGCGCTGGCCGAGGTGCACGGCCCCGACTACCGGGCCTGGCCGGCCCGGCTGCGCGACCCGCGGACGGCGGATACCGAGGTACGGCGGGGCGACCTGGCCGCCCAGGCCGAGTTCCACACCTGGGTCCAGTGGCTGGTCGCCCAGCAGGCCGAGGCGGCCCAGGCGGCCGCGCGGGAGGCGGGCATGGCCATCGGCATCATCGCCGACCTGGCCATCGGCGCCCACCCGGGCGGGGCCGACGCGTGGGCCGGCCAGGAGTACTTCGCCACCGGGTTCAGCGTCGGCGCCCCGCCGGACGCGTTCAACCAGCGGGGCCAGGACTGGGGCCTGCCGCCGATGCACCCGCGGGCCCTCGCGGCGGCCGGCTACCGGCCGCTGGCCGACCTCATCGGCGCCAACCTGGCCCTCGGCGGTGGCCTGCGCATCGACCACGTGATGGGGCTGTCCCGGCTGTGGTGGATCCCCGACGGCAAGCCGCCGACCGAGGGCGCCTACGTCTACTACGACGCCAGCGGCACCCTCGGCACCCTGGCCGCGGCGGCGGCCGCCCGCGGCTCGGCCGTCATCGGCGAGGACCTCGGCACGGTGGAGCCGTGGCTGCGCGACTCGCTCGCCGCCCGCGGCGTGCTCGGCACGATGATGCTCTGGTTCGAGCGCGGCTGGTCGAACGAGCCGCTCGCCCCGCAGTGGTGGCGGGCCAACAGCATGGTCACCGTGTCCACCCACGACCTGCCGCCCGCGGCCGCGTTCCTGTCTGGGTCGCAGGTCACCGACCGGCTCGCGCTCGGGCTGCTCACCCGGTCCGCGGCCGAGGAGCGGGCCGAGGCCGAGCGGACCGTCAGCGACTGGATCGGGGCGCTGGTCGAGCAGGGACTCCTGCCCGCGGGTGAGCACCCGTCGGCGGACGCGTTTACCGCCGCCCTGTACGGGTACCTGGCCCGCACCCCTGCCCGGCTGGTCAGCGTCAACCTGGCCGAGGCGGCGGGCGAGGTCCGCTCGCAGAACATGCCGGGCACCTCCGACGAGTACCCGAACTGGAAGCTGCCGCTGTGCGGCCCCGACGGCACCCCGGTGCTGCTTGAGGACCTGCCCGCCAGCGACCGGGTCCGCGCGGTAGCCAGCGCCGCAGCAGGGAAACCAGGGTCGGCCCGGGGCGGTCCTGTCAGCGAGGACGGGGCTTAGCTCCGACTTTGCCCCCCAGACACCCCGGGGACTACCCCGCCGTGGAAGGATCGGGGCGGTAAGCGACACCGGATTAGATCCTTGACGAGGGGAGACCACCATGCCGGGTACCCCGCTGCGGGAGCGGAAGGCGTGGCAGGCGCTTGAGCGCCATTACGCGGAAATCTCCGGGGCGCACCTGCGCGACCTGTTCGCGGCCGACCCCGGGCGCGGGATGAGGCTCACGGCCGAGGCCGCGGGCGTTTACCTCGACTACTCCAAGAACCGGGTCACCGACGAGACCCTGGCGCTGCTGGTGGAGCTGGCCGAGGAGTCAGGGGTGCCAGCACACCGGGACGCGATGTTCCGCGGCGAGCACATCAACGTGTCGGAGAACCGGGCGGTGCTGCACACCGCGCTCCGGCTGCCGGCCAGTGCCGCCCTTGTCGTCGACGGGCAGGACGTGGTGGCGGAAGTCCACGCCGTGCTGGCGCGTATGCGTGACTTCGCCAGCCGCATCCGTTCGGGCGAATTCAAGGGGTTCACCGGCAAGCGGATCAAGAACGTGGTCAATGTCGGCATCGGGGGATCCGACCTCGGCCCGGTGATGGCGTACGAGGCGCTGCGGCACTACTCCGACCGCGGCCTCACCTTCCGCTTCGTGTCCAACGTCGACTCGACCGACTTCGCCGAGGCGGTCCGCGACCTGGCGCCGGACGAGACGCTGTTCATCATCTCGTCCAAGACCTTCGGCACGCTGGAGACGCTGACCAACGCGGAGTCGGCCAAGGAGTGGACCGTGTCCGCGCTCGGCTCGCCCGACGCGGTGGCCAGCCACTTCGTCGCGGTGTCGACCAACGCGGAGAAGGTGTCGGCGTTCGGGATCGACACCGCCAACATGTTCGGCTTCTGGGACTGGGTTGGCGGGCGGTACTCGATGGACTCCGCCATCGGCCTGTCCACCATGATCGCGCTCGGGCCCGAGCAGTTCGACGAGCTGCTGGCCGGCTTCCACGACATGGACGAGCACTTCCGCACCGCGCCGCTGTCGGCCAACCTGCCGGTGCTGATGGGACTGCTGGCGCTGTGGTACCGGGACTTCTTCGGCTCCCAGACCATCGGGGTGATGCCGTACGACCAGTACCTCAAGCGGTTCCCGGCCTACCTGCAGCAGCTCACCATGGAGTCGAACGGCAAGCACGTCACGCTGGCCGGGCAGCCCGTCGACTACGACACCGGGGCGGTCTACTGGGGCGAGCCAGGCACCAACGGGCAGCACTCGTTCTACCAGCTCATTCATCAGGGCACGGTGCTCATCCCGGTCGACCTGATCGGCTTCGCGCGAACCCTGAACCCGCTCGGTGACCACCACGACTACCTCTCCTCCAACGTGTTCGCGCAGGCGGAGGCGCTCGCCTTCGGCAAGACCGAGGAGCAGGTGCGGGCCGAGGGCACGGCCGAGAACGTGGTGCCGCACCGGGTCATGGAGGGCAACCGCCCGACTAACACCCTGCTGTGCGACATCCTCACCCCGCGGCTGCTCGGCACGCTGGTCGCGCTGTACGAGCACTCGGTGTTCGTGCAGGGGGCCATCTGGGACATCGACTCCTTCGACCAGTGGGGGGTCGAGCTCGGCAAGCAGCTGGCGCAGCGGATCATTCCCGAGCTGACCGCTTCCAGCGAGCCCTCGCTCGCCCACGACTCCTCTACCAACGCGCTGATCCGGCGCTACCGTTCGCTCAAGTCCAAGGAAGCGTGAGGACACGCCATGGCAACCGACACCCCGATGCAGCTCGGCATGATCGGCCTCGGCCGGATGGGGGCCAACCTGAGCCGCCGGCTGATGCGTGACGGCCACCGCGTCGTCGTCTACGACGTGAACGCGGACGCGGTCAAGGGCCTTGAGGCGGAGGGCGCCACCGGCACTCACACGCTGGCCGACTTCGTGCAGGCGCTGGAGAAGCCGCGCAACGTGTGGATCATGATCCCGGCCGGGATCGTCGACTCCACCCTGGAGCAGCTGGTGCCGCTGCTCGAGCGGGACGACGTGCTCATCGACGGGGGCAACTCCTACTACCGCGACGACATCATCCGGTCCAAGGCGATCACCCCCAAGGGCCTGCACTACCTGGACGTCGGCACCTCCGGCGGGGTGTGGGGCCTGGAGCGCGGCTACTGCCTGATGATCGGCGGCGACTCGGCCGCGGTACTGCGGCTCGACCCGATCTTCTCCACGATCGCCCCGGGCACCGGCGCCGGCAGCGTCGAGCCGACGCCCGGCCTCGCCCCCGGCTCGCAGGCGTCCCAGGGCTACCTGCACTGCGGGCCGTCCGGGGCCGGGCACTTCGTCAAGATGGTGCACAACGGCATCGAGTACGGCATGATGGCAGCGATCGCCGAGGGGCTGGCGATCATCAAGGGGGCCGGGATCGGCCTGCAGGAGAGCGCCACCCACGACGCGGAGAACACCCCGCTCCGCGACCCCGAGTTCTACCAGTACGACATCGACGTGGCCGACGTGGCCGAGGTCTGGCGGCGCGGCTCGGTGGTGTCGTCCTGGCTGGTCGACCTGGCCGCGGCGGCGCTGGCCAAGTCGCCCGACCTGGCCGGGTTCGGCGGCCGGGTGTCCGACTCGGGCGAGGGCCGCTGGACGGTGGAGGCCGCGATCGACGAGGGCGTGCCCGCCC
>Ga0265338_10009549_pt1 | contig 11544 bp, 11 predicted proteins | sample 42126metaG_FD_193579 | JGI IMG/M metagenome (GOLD analysis project Ga0265338, IMG submission 193579) | Rhizosphere microbial communities from Carex aquatilis grown in University of Washington, Seatle, WA, United States - 4-21-26 metaG | ecosystem: Host-associated > Plants > Roots > Rhizosphere... | reverse complement strand
GTCCTCGCGCCAGAGCGACTCGTACGGCGGGCACGGCGCGCGACCGGGGCCGTTGAGCAGGCGCTCGTACTCGCCGAGCAGCTCGTCGCCGGCCGAGTCGACGAGTGCAGACCGCAGCGCCTCGACCCCGTCGCAGCCGAGGCCGAGCAGACCTGCCACCTCGCACGCGCCGGGCCAGCACGAGGCCCACGACTCGATCTCGTCGCCGGTCGGCCTGCTCCACCAATGGGCGAGCAGGCGGGCGGCCGGCGCAGGGCCGGCCGCCACGTCGAGGACGCCGTCGGAGATCACGCAGGAGCTCCCGCGCGTTCGAACGACCGAATCCAGCGGTAGCCGATCGTGATCAGCAGCGCGAGGAACGCCGCCAGTGCCACGACGATCCCGTACTCGACCCACGTCGGGTGGTAGATCCCCTGGAACTGGAACGACGTCTGTCCGAACCGATAGGAGCCCGTCGCGTTCCCGGGCGGCAGCTGCAGCAGCGGCTTGATCATGCCGCCGACCACGAGCTCGATCCGGAAGGCATAGACGCCCACCATCACGAGCACCGACGAGAGCGCGAGCAGGCCGGGCCTGATCTTGAAGCGCGGCGTCACCAGCAGCACGAACGGGACGAGGCCGCCGACGAGCCACTCGAGCCAGAACAGCCATTGCCACGAGCCACCGGGAAGGATCAGGTCCAGCGCCGCGCGCTCGCGCGGCACGTTGCCCCAGAGAATCGTGACGTAGTCGCTGCCGACGAGGAACAGGTCGACCGCCAGGGCCGTTGCCATCAGCCCGGCGAGTGTCGTCCACGTTTCCCGCGGAAGCTCGAAGCGGTCGAACCGCTGCGCGACGAGCGCGACGAGCGCGATCAGCGCCGTGCCCGAGAGGATCGCCGAGGTGACGAACAGCGGTGCCATCAGCGCCGTGTTCCACCAGGGCCGCGAGATCTGGAGCCCGAAGATCCACGCGGTGATCGAGTGCAGCAGCACGGCGGTGGGAAGCCCGACGTACGCGAGGATCCGCAACGTGCGCAGTCGCTTCGTCTTCTCCATCGACCGCCGGTGCATCACCACGAGATCGGTGACGGCGAATGCGAAGTAGACGACGATGATGATGACGTCCCAGACGAGTGGCGAGCTCCAGTTCGGGTAGCGGAAGATCTCCCACACCCGCTGCGGGTTGCCGAGGTCGGGGATGATCGTCATCGCCGCGACCAGCACGCAGGCCGCCGCCGTGAGCACGCCGATCGGCGCGAGCGGGCGAAGGCTCTTCACGCCGAACACCTCTGCGCCGGAGGCCATGATCAGGCCGCCTGCCGAGAGGCCGACGAAGAACGCGAACGAGAAGATGTAGAGGCCCCACGACACGACGTCGCGCATGCCGGTCGCGATCAGGCCCTGGGTCAGCTGGTAGATCCAGGCCCCGAGCCCCCAGACCATGAGGATCCCGAGCAGCGCGAACCAGATGCGGCTCGAGCGGCCGAGCGAGACGGCCCGGAGCCCAGGGGTATCGACGCGAGCCGCCATCACACGCTCCTCTCTTGTTGGACCGGGAGATAGAAGATGCGTGGCTTCGTCCCCAGGTCGGGCAGGAGCTGGGTCGCACCGCCGTCGTCGACGAGCTGCGCCACCTCGCTCTCGGAATCGTCCAGGTCGCCGAAGACGCGCGCCCCGACCGGGCAGACCTCGACGCAGAAGGGCTGCTCGCCCGTGTCGATCCGCTCGACGCACAGGGTGCACTTCTCGACGACGCCGCGCGGCCGGTCCGGCGTGAAGACGAGCCGGCCGTCGGTGCGGTAGTCCTTGCCGTAGCCGATCGTGAAGTCGACCGGCTGCTCCGCGTCGCCCCAGTTGAAGACACGGATCCCGTACGGGCAGGCCGCGATGCAGTACCGGCAGCCGATACAGCGTTCGTAGTCGACGAGCACGGTTCCGTCGTCGCGACGGAACGTCGCGTCGACCGGGCAGACCTTCACGCACGGCGCGTCCTCGCAGTGCTGGCACGCGACCGGCAGGTAGGCCATGTCGACGTCGGGGAACGTTCCGTGCGGGACGTCGATCGAGTCGCTCGCCGGGTCGGCAACCGTCGAGGAGCTCTCGCCGGTGGTCTCGCCGGGGCTCGCGGTGAGGATGCGGTTCCACCAGAACCCGAGCGGCTCGTTGTTGATCTCCTTGCAGCCGACGGCACACGTCCAGCAGCCGATGCAGCGGTTCTGGTCGATGACCATGCCCCACCGCTTCGTCGTGGTCTCAACAGCCATCGCCGATCACGCTCCTTCCCGCTGCACTTCGACAAGGCAGTCGTAGTAGGCCGCGTTCGACCTGAAGTTCGGGATCACCGACTGGGCCGGGTTCGCGATCTGGTGGGTGAGGTTGTTGGGGTGGCCTTCGATGTAGTGCTTGACCTTCACCGTGTCCCAGCCGCCCTGGTAGCAGTTGACGACGCCGGGCTTGATCCCCTCCGTCAGGCGGGCGTTCACCTTCAGCACTCCGCGGTCGTTGAAGACCTTGACCACCTCGCCGTCGGAGATCCCGCGCGCCTTCGCGTCGATCGGGTTGATCTCGAGGAATCCGTTGCCGCCGTTGTTGATCTCCTTGAGCCACGGCAGGTTCACGAATTGCGAGTGCGTCCTGAACCGCGTATGCGTCGACAGGAACGTCAGCGGATACTTGGCGTAGAGCGGATTCGATTGCGACGCCTCGAGCGGCTCCTTGTAGCCGGGCAGCTGCTGGTCGTACGGGATCAGCAGCTCGACGTAGAACTCGATCCGCCCGGACTTCGTCGGGAACTTCTTGTCGAAGAACGGCACGTACGGCACGGTCGGCGTATTGAGATGCGGCGCACTCGTCGTGAGCTGCTCCCACGTCAGGCCGACCACGTTCCCGTCCGCCTTCGGGTCGCCGATATGGAGGATCTCCTTCAGGTACTCGTCGGCGCTCTGCTCGAAGTACTTGCCGACTCCCATCTTCTGGGCGATCAGCGTGATCGCTTCGAGGTCGGACTTCGATTCCCAGAGCGGGTCGATCACCTTCGGCATGTACTGCAGGTAGAAGTTGTTCGACGAGAGGAGATCGGTCTTCTCGAGGTACGTGCAGGCCGGCAGGACGATGTCCGCGAGGTCCGCCGTCGCCGACATCACGTAGTCGGAGACGACGACGAAGTCGAGCGACTTCAGCGCCTTGACGACCTTGTTGCGGTCGGACATCTGCTGCGCGAAGTTGTCGACCATGAACCAGGCGGCACGCACCGGATAGGGCTTGCCGTCGAGCATCGCGTCGCACGCATCCATCGGCTCGAGCACGGTGAACATCTCCGTGCCCTTCGGCGCCCACCAGTTGCCGAGGTCGAACGCCGTCGTCGTCAGCCCACCCGCGAAGGTGGTGACGCCGCCGCCGTGCACGCCGATGTTGCCGGTCAGCGCCTGCAACGTGAGCAGCGCCTGCATCGTCAGGTCGCCACGGCCCCAGTGCGAGAGCGCGAAGCCGGAGCGGACGGCGACCGGGCCCTGCTTCGTCCACAGCTCTGCGAGCTGCAGCACCTGGCTCGCCGGGATGTCCGTCATCGACTCGACCTTCTCCGGCGTGTACTGCGCCATTTCGTCGGCGAGGAGCTTCAGCGCCGACGAGGCGCCCGAGTGCTCGCCGAAGAGATCCGGGTCGGAGGCCTTCTCGATCGGCTTGAGCGTCCCGTCCGCCGCGTCCACGACGAGATAGGACTTCCCTTGCCGGAGGAACTTCTTCGTCTTCGGATCGACCAGGAACGGGGCGACCGTGTAGCTCTTGACGTACTTCTCGTCATAGAGCTTGTGCTGGAGCACGTAGTTGATGATCCCGTCGATCAGCGCCGTGTCGGTTCCCGGCCGGACCGGCAGCCAGACGTCGGAGCGAGCCGAGGTGGGCGTGAAGCGCGGGTCGATCGAGACGATCGTCGTCCCGTTCTTCTTCGCGTCGGCGACGATCCGCCAGTCGGGGAGCGAGGTCTCGGCGACGTTGTTCGCCCAGAGCACGATCACCTTCGCGTTGAGGAAGTCGGTCATCTCGTGGCCGTCGAAAATGCCGCCGGCAGTCGCGTCGGGGTCGGCGAGCAGGTAGTTCCACCCCGCCGGGGTGGCGCTGTCGCCTTCGTTGTCGCCTTCGAAATCTCCCGCGGAGGCCCCGATCGCGCTTGCGAAGCGGAAGCCCGCGCCGACAACACCTTCGAGGATCGCGAGCGACCCGGTGTACGGCGCGACCCACAGGGACTTCTTGCCGTGCTTGGCCTGAATCTCCTTGAACTTCTCGGCGATCGTCGTCGTCGCCTCTTCCCACGAGATCCGTTCCCACTGGCCCGAGCCGCGCTCGCCGACCCGCTTGTACGGGTACTTGATCCGGTCCGGGCTGTAGGTGTTCTGGATCTGCGCGACACCGCGCAGGCAAATTCTTGGATCGAACTTCGGCGCGACATCGCCGCCGATCGTCTTGGCGGTGAACGCGGCGCTCGTGATCAACCGGATCCGGCCGTCGACCACCTTGACCTGGTGGCCGCAGGCGCCGTCGCAGTTGTTCGAGTGCCCGGTGCGAAACACCGTCTCCTGCCCGAGCACGTCGCCCGCCGCCGCGGTATCCGCATGCTCCAGATACCGAAGCCCGCCGCCGACGCTGAGCAGCCCGATCCCACCGGCCGCTCCCTGAACGAACCGCCGACGCGTGATCGGGTTCACATCAGCCATCAGAACCTCCTTCTCCGAAAGCGCACGCACGCACGGCTCCGATTCTCAGCGAGGGCTGTCCCGTCTGGCTGATGAAAACTGATCAACCACAGGGGATTACCGTGCGCCGACGGGCAGGTCTGCCAACACCCCCCAAACCGGCAGCGGGTTTCTCCGCACCGTGGGTGTGGAGACTCCCGATGGCCGCCCGCAACGCCAACTGTGATCGTCGTTGCCATGCGTCGGCTGCGATCGGGTACGGCGGTGTTTTGCACGGGTCCGGACGGCCGCATCGATGAATGGAATCGAGAGGCCGAGCGGCTGACGGGAATCAGCGCCGCCGACGCCGAAGGACGCCACTGCTGGGATGTCCTCCCCGGGAGAGATCCCGACGGCGGGATCGTCTGCCACCCCGGCTGCGCGACGGCACGGCTGGCGCGGGAGGACTGGCCCGTCCGCTGCCAGGAGATCATCGTTCGCGTCCCGGCCGGCGAGAAGCGGCTCATGCTCTCCACCATCGTCGTCCACGCCGACAACGGCGGCCTGATCATCCTGCACCCGATCCAAGAGGCAAGCGAGCACGCAGCTGCCGCGCCCGCGAGCGCAGACCCGCGGCTGACGCCTCGGCAGCGGGAGATCCTGCTCCTCCTCGCGCACGGGGTTCGAGCGAAGGAGATCGCCGAGCGCCTGATGCTCTCCGAGACGACCGTGCGAAACCACATCCAGGCGATCCTGCTCGCGCTCGGGGTGCACTCTCAGCTGGAGGCCGCGGCGCGAGCGCACACGCTCGCGCTGGCAGACGACGAGTCCGCGGCCTGACCGGCGGCCGGCGGATGAGCCAAGCCAGGGAGCCGTTGCGCGACACACTGCGCCGCCCGCTGCACACGCTGCGGGTCTCGATCACGGACCGCTGCAACTTCCGTTGTGTCTACTGCATGCCGAAGGACGTCTTCGGACGCGATTACCCGTTCCTCGAGCGCAAGGAGCTGCTCACGCTGGAGGAGATCGCGCGGGTCGCCTATGTCTTCGCCGAGCTCGGCGTGCGGACGGTGCGAATCACCGGCGGCGAGCCGCTCGTGCGCCGAAACGTCGAGCACCTGGTCGAGCTGCTGGCGGCGATCCCGGGCCTCGAGCTCGCGCTGACGACGAACGGGTCACTGCTGACGCAGAAGGCGGCACCGCTCGCGCGCGCCGGGCTCGACCGCGTCACCGTCAGCCTCGACTCTCTCGACGACGCGACCTTCCGCGGGCTCAACGGCGCCGACTTCGCCGTCGCTCGCGTGCTCGAGGGCATCGACGCGGCGGCAGCGGCCGGCCTGGCCGTCAAGGTCAACGCGGTTGTGAAGCGCGGCGCCAACGAGGACGGAGTCGTCCCACTCGCCGGCCATTTCCGCGGCAGCGGCCACACGCTCCGCTTCATCGAGTACATGGACGTCGGGTCGACCAACGGCTGGCGCCTCGACGACGTCGTCCCGGCGGAGGAGATCGTGCGCAGGATCCACGCCGTCTGGCCGCTGGAGCAACTGCCCCCGAACCGCGGCGACGAGACGGCTCTCCGCTTCCGCTACTGCGACGGAGCAGGCGAGATCGGCGTGATCGCGTCGGTGACGCAGCCGTTTTGCGCGGGCTGCTCGCGTGCGCGCCTCTCGGCCGACGGCCGGCTCTTCACCTGCCTCTTCGGTGTGCGCGGTCACGACCTGCGCACATCGCTTCGGGACGGCGCCGCCGACGGGCAGCTCGCCGACGAGATCCGCCGCGCTTGGACCGGGCGTGCCGACCGCTACTCGGAGCTGCGCACCGGCGACACCGCGGCGCTGCCGAAGGTCGAGATGTCGTACATCGGCGGCTGAGAGCGGGCCCGAGCTCAGCCGCTGCGCCCGATGACCTCGATGCGGTAGCCGTCCGGGTCGCGGACGAAGCAGAGGAAGGAGCCGCCGTCGCTCACCTGGTAGGGCGCGCGCTCGGGCTCGATTCCCTGCTCGGCGAGCCGCGCGAGCGTCCCGTCGAGATCCTCGACGCCGATCGCGATGTGGCCGTAGCCCGTGCCGAGGTCGTAGGTGCGCCCGTCGTGGTTGAACGTCAGCTCGAGCACCGACTTCTGGTCGCCGACGGAGAAGAAGTAGTTCGTCGCCTCGCGTTCGCCGTTTCGGACGATGTCCATCTCACGCTCGAAGGTGAAGCCGAGCGCCTCGTAGAAGGCGCGGCTGGCAGCCGGATCCGTGATCCGGACCATGGTGTGCAGAAAGCTCGTCATGCAGAAGACTTTAGGCGAAGTGTCGATTCCCGTCGGCGCGACTCGTCATCACTGGGAAACCACCCAAGGAGGCAACCATGAAGTACCTGATGCTCGTCTGCGTCGACCCGTCGATCGAGCACGGCCCCGGCCAGGGCGAGAAGGTCGAGCGCTGGCTCGAGGAGACGAAGACCACCCGGCTCTTCGGCAACGAGCTCAAGCCGCAGTCGGAGGCGCAGGTCGTCCGCGTGCGCGGCGGCAAGCCGTTCGTGACCGACGGACCGTTCGCCGAGACGAAAGAGCAGATCGCCGGCTTTGACGTGCTCGAGTGCGACAGCCTCGAGGAGGCCGTCGCGATCGCATCCCGGCATCCCGTCGCGGCGTTCGGCGCGATCGACGTGCGGGCGTTCCAGATCTACGACGAGGAGGGCTAGAGCGGCAGGTCGCGCTCGAGGATCCGGCCGGTGGCGTCGGTGCGCCGCGCGTCGGCGTGCTCGCACCACCGGTCGCGGTGCGCGCGCTCGTGCTCCCATGCCTCCAGCCGGGCGAGGTACGCGAACGCCGCATCCGTGCCGACGAAGCGCTCGCCGTCCTCGGTGACGAGCGTCGGGATCTCGTCGACGACGGTCCGCTGCTCGGGCCACGGCTCGACCTGCCGCGCGACGAAGTCCACGCCGAGCTCGGTCAGCCGTTCCCGCACCGCAGCTGAGAACGGGCACCACTCGGCCTGGTACAGGGTCAGCACTACTCGAGATCCTCCCGGAGCAGCGCGAACAACACTGCGTCCTGCCACTCGCCGTGGCGCAAGTAGGCCCGGCGCTTCACGCCCTCACGGACGTACCCCACGCGCTCGGAGTGCGCGATCGCGCGCTCGTTGAAGCCGTAGCAGGCGAGCTCGAGCCGGTGGAACCCGAGCTCGAAGATCAGATAGCGCTGGAAGAGCCGCGCTGCCTCGTCGGCGACGCGGCGGCCGCGGAAGTCCGGGTGCACGGCGAGGCCGCCGAGATGCGCGATCCGGTTCGCCTCGCTGAGCTCGTCGAACCCGACTGTCCCCGCACGCTCGCCGTCGATCTCGATGATCATCCGCCCGATCTTCTGCGGCTCCCGCTGCGAACGCTCGACCTCGTCTCGAACCGACGCGGCATCGCGTGGATGGCGCCCGCCGAGAAACGGCTCGACCTCTTCGTCGTTGAAGAGGCCGACGAGAAAGTCGACGTCGTCCGGCGTGGCGCGGCGCAGCGCGATCATGTCGGCTCGGCAGCCGAAACGAGCGTGCGTCGCCGCTGTAGCCCCGTGCCGAGCGCGACGCCTCCGAGGATCAGCGCGAGCCCGCCGAGCGCGGCGCCGCCGATGTGCTCGCCGAGGAAGATCGACCCGTATGCGAGCGCAACCGGCGGCACGAGGTAGGTGACGAACGACGCGTACGCCGCGCCGGCCTTCGCGATGATCGAGAAGAACAGCAGGTACGCGAACGCCGTCCCGAGAATCCCGAGCACCGCGACCGAGCCGAGCGTCTTCCAGCCCGGGAGGTCGGACGGCGCCTGCACGACGCCGGCCGGCAGCACGAGGAGCGCTGCGACCGCCGAGGTACCGAACGCGACGACCTGTGGACGTGCGGTCACGAGATGCCGCCGCACGAGCAGCCCACCCGCGGCGTAGCAGGTCGCCATGCCGACGACCGCGAGCGCCCCGAGGATCTTCCCCTGCGGCTGTGCGCCGACGAGGAGCGCGACGCCGGCGAAGCCGACAACCACGCCGATCAAGCGCTTGCCCGTCACACGCTGGTCGTGGAAGAAGCCGAACGCGAGCAGTGCGTTGAAGATCGGGACCGAGCCCTGGATGATCGACGCGAGCCCGGAGTCGACGCGCGTCTCGCCCCACGAGAGCAGCCAGAACGGCAGCGCGGTATTCACTAGTCCAACGACGATCAGCCAGCGCCAGTGGGCGCGCAGATCCGCGAGTGTCTCCTGCACGCCGACGAGAGCCGGCACGACCACGGCGAGCACGAGCGCCGCGAGCCCGATCCGCCCGAGGATCAGCGTCGCGGGCTGCAGTTCCCGCACGGCGACCTTGATGAACATGAACGAGCTGCCCCAGATCAGGGCGAGCGCGATCAGCATCGGGAGCGGACGGCGTGTCATCGGTGTTGAAACGGGGGCGCGGCCCGGGTTGTGAGATTCAGACGCTCACCGCAGTGAGACTGCGCATCGCCTCGAGCTCCGGCTCGTAGACGTGAGCCGACTTCGCGTGGATCACCAGTCTGCCGATGGGCGCGGTCACGGCGTCGGCGACCTCGTGCTGGAGCCGCGCGAGCTCGACCAGGTTGCCGTACGCCTTCTTGCCGAAGTCGAGCGAGTGCGCGTAGACGACGAGCTCCAGCGCTCCGGGGGCAAGCCAGAAGTCGAGCAGCGAGACGCAGGGGATGTAGCTCGTGTCGGTGAGCGGCTGGAAGGTCGTGATCGTCGCCGACCTCGTCTCCGCGTCGGTGCGGAGCTTGTCGATCACCCACGCGACCTGGTCGCGGCCGTCGTAGTCGCGCAGGCGGCGCGCGTACGACCTGGCGCCGCCGAGCTCTGCGACGTCGTCCGGCTCCGTGAAGTTCCGCCGCATCCACTCGAGCCAATCGGGATCGGCGAGCGAGGCGATCAACTCGTCGGCGGGATCCGGGGCGGTGACCGTCAGCGTGACGAGGGAGAGCTCCTTCGTGACCTGTCCGTCGTACGTCGCATCGCCGCCGTGCTCGAGGATGCGGCGCGAGACCTCCAGCCAGCCCTCCCCCAGTGTGCGCGACTCGATCGTCTCCACGGGGGCCATCCTAGATCCCCGATACCATGACCCTCTGAGCTCGGTCGCGGAACCACTCCACACGAGACTCGGTCTCACCGACTGGGAATTCGAGCGCATCTGCGTGCTGCTCGAGCGGTCCCCGAACGACTTCGAGCTGGCGGTCTTCTCGCTGCTCTGGTCCGAGCACTGCGGCTACAAGCACTCCGCGCGGCTCCTGCGCCGCCTGCCGTCGAGCGGAGCGCGCGTCCTGCAAGGGCCGGGGGAGAACGCGGGCGTGATCGACCTCGGCGACGGCGTCGCGGTCGCGTTCAAGGCCGAGTCGCACAACCATCCGTCGGCCGTCGAGCCGTTCCAGGGCGCGGCGACCGGCGTCGGCGGGATCCTGCGCGACATCGTCGCGATGGGCGCGCGGCCGATCGCGCTGCTTGACGGGCTGCGCTTCGGCGAGCCCGACTGGCACTTTCGACGCGCCGTCGCGGGCATCGGCCACTACGGCAACTGCGTCGGCGTCCCGAACGTGGGTGGCGAGTGCGCCTTCGACGAGGCGTACGCCGCCAACCCGCTCGTCAACGCGATGTGCGTCGGGCTGCTGCCGACCGAGCGCGTCCTCAGCGCCCGCGCGCAGGGGCCGGGCAACGCGCTCGTTCTCTACGGCGCGTTCACCGGCCGCGACGGGATCGGCGGTGCGTCGGTGCTCGCCTCTCAGGATCTCGAGGGCTCCGACGAGAAACGGCCGTCGGTGCAGATTGGGGATCCGTTCCGCGGGAAGGCACTGATCGAGGTGTCGCTGGAGCTCGTCGAACGCGATCTGGTGCTCTCGTTGCAGGACTGCGGCGCGGCAGGGCTTGCGTCCTCGCTCTCCGAGATGGCGCGCGACGTCGGCGTCGACGTGCATCTCGACCGCGTGCCGCTGCGCGAAGACGACCTCGAGCCGTGGGAGATCATGATCTCCGAGTCGCAGGAGCGGATGGTCGCGGTCGTCGCGCCCGACCAGGTCGACCAGGTGCGCGAGGTCTGTGAGCGCTGGGAGCTGCCGTGCACGGTGATCGGCGAGGTGACCGACCACGGCGAGCTGCGCTCCTTCTTCGACGGCGAGATCGTCGGCTCGATCCCCGCGGCGCTCCTCACCGACGAGTGCCCGCGCTACACGCTCGAGACGCGCGAGCGGGTCGTCGAGAGCGCGCCGGTCGCGCCCGTGAACCACGAGCCGAAGACGTGGGTCTTCGAGCAGTACGACCAGCTCGTCGGCTCGCGCACCGTCCGCCGCCCGGGTCTCGACGCGGCCGTGCTGCGAATCGACGGCACGCGCGGGATCGCGGTCTCGCTCGACGGGCCGCCGCTCGGCTGCCGCAACCCCATGGAAGCCGGCTGGAGCGCGGTGATGGACGCCGCACTGAACGTCGCCTGCGCCGGCGGCGAGCCGCTCGCGCTCACCGACTGCCTCAACTTCGGCAACCCCGAGAAGCCGGAGATCGCCTGGGAGCTCGAACAGGCGATCGAGGGGATCTCGCGCGCCGCGGAGTCGCTCGGCATCCCCGTCGTCTCGGGGAACGTCTCGCTCTACAACGAGACCGGCGGCAGCCCGATCCCGCCCACGCCGGTCGTCGGTTGCGTGGGGCTCGTGCGCGACGTGACGCGCATCCCCGACCGCTGGCAGCGCGGAGACCGCATCGCGCTCCTGCGCGGCTTTGGGCACGGCTTCGTGCACTTCGTCTGGCGGCACGCGCACCTGTGGACGCTTGCGCACGACGTCTCCGACGGCGGGGTCGCGCTGGCGCTCCGCGAGGCCGAGGCCTGGTCGGGCGTGCGGGCCGACTACACGGTGGTCGAAGGGGAAGTCGTGATCGTTGCC
>Ga0265338_10009548_pt1 | contig 11545 bp, 10 predicted proteins | sample 42126metaG_FD_193579 | JGI IMG/M metagenome (GOLD analysis project Ga0265338, IMG submission 193579) | Rhizosphere microbial communities from Carex aquatilis grown in University of Washington, Seatle, WA, United States - 4-21-26 metaG | ecosystem: Host-associated > Plants > Roots > Rhizosphere... | reverse complement strand
TGCCGGGCTATCTCGGGGGCCAAATGCGGAACCGGCCGCTGCAGTGGAGCAAGCTCAGCGTGTAAAGCATACCGTCGTAATAGCGCAATTGGCCAGACGGGATTGGCGCCTCCCAAAGTGCGGTTACGAAATCCTTGGCACGAGGATTCGCAGCGGCGAGGCTGGCGACTGCGTTCATGGCGACGAGGCCTGGCGAGTGCTTCGAGCTGATCGGCGTTCCGTCGAGGGTAAATTGATCGCCGTATGTGGCCAATCCTTGCGATGCGAAGAAGGCCTGAATGCGATCGCTGAGATCTCGTTCCTGCGGAGCTTTTTGCCACCAGGACCAATCCACTGACCAATTGCTCGCGGTGCGCCAGGAGTCGTAGCCAAATGCCTCCGACTGCGGAAACTTTGTTCCATGAGGCGTCCCATCGAAATTGGCATAGGCCGGAGCGAGAGCCGTCTTGGGGCCGGTTGTCCTGGAGAAAAATGCGCGGCTCGCTTCCGCTGCTTCCGCCCAGAAGGAGCGATCGGCGGCGGGTCCCCAGCGCGCCCAGAGCTCGTAGAATGCGGGCAGATGGTAGGAGGGATCGGTGAAATCGCCGCGGTTGATGGAAGGGACGAAGCGGATCATTTTTGCGTCTTCGTTCACTTCGGCGGCCACGGTGCGCTGGCCAAATTTCGAGGCGCCCGTCACCGACGGATGATGGCGCATTGTGGCCAGAAGCTCATCGGCCTGCGCCTTGTAATTGTAGATTCCCGTGCCGTTGCCCCAGCGTCCGGCGGCGAAATAGAGCGACATCACGAAATACTCTTCGCCATCCGGCGCAGGCGTTTCCTCGTTGGGAGTGCCATCGGTTTTGCAGGACCACGAGAAATAACCGTGTGCGGGATGATTCGCGTCGGTGATGTACATGTACGTCAACGCCCAATTCCATAGAGCGTCGAATTCCGCCTTCTTATCGAGTTGTACGGAAATCATCATGCCGTAGGACATTCCCTCGGTGCGGACGTCGTGATTATTCCAGTCCGTGAGATAGAGCAAAGGCCCGTTGGCATTCTTGCCCGCGGGAAATACCACCGACTGAGTCTGCGGATCACCGTGGAACAGCTGCTGGTAGGCCGCGTCAATTTTGGCGGAGATTTCAGCCTGCGAGTGTCCAGCTTCGGCGAACAAATCGCGATAACGGCCTGTGGCAAAGGCCCCTGAACCATCTCCAGACTGAATTGATTTTGCGCCTGGCGGGTTGGCAGATAGCTGTGTCGTCAGCAGAACCAAAAGAACGACCATGGCGATTCTTGCAGGCCCATGTTTGGCATGAGGACTCGAGATTTTCATGCAGAGTGTCCGTCGAGCAAAGGAGTTATCCGCAACGCGAGGTTACGCGAACCACGAGCCATTTGAAAGCCGGCTCTGCGCCTCACTCTAGGCAGAGTTCACCGAGCGATTGCGCCAAGCCGCGCGAGTGGGCTAGACTCTCTCGCTGCCCCAGTCCAACGACTCGACCGAATGACTCGAATCTCCCTATTTGCTCGAAATATCGCGGCCGTAATCCTTGTGCTCGCAGGCGTCGCGCTGCTTGCGACGTGGTGGATCGTCCGCCGTCCATTGCCAACGCTCGACGGGAGCCTGACTGTACCGGGCCTGAAAGCGGGCGTTATCGTGGACCGCGACGAATGGGGACGGCCGTGGATTCGAGCGAATTCCGTCGAAGACCTGGTGACGGCTCAGGGATACGTGATGGCGCAAGACCGGTTGTGGCAAATGGACTTGCTGCGGCGCGCATCGGGCGGAGATCTTTCCGAGATTTTCGGTGACGTCGCGCTCGATTTCGACAAGGAAAACAAGACGCTCGGGATGCACGAGGCGGCCGAACGTGCCGTGGCGGATTCCTCCCCCGAGATTCGCGGCCTGCTGGAAGCATACGCAATCGGAGTCAACCAATACATCGAGCAACGGCAAAACCGCCAGCCGATCGAATTCACGCTGCTGAGATACAAACCAAAATCCTGGACGCCCGCTGACACCTATCTCATCAGCCTTTACATGTACAAGTCGTTGACGTCCACCTGGAAATCGAAGTTGAACCGTCAATGGGTGATGGAGAAGGCTGGGCCCGAGCGTTCCAGGCTTTTGTTCAATGAGGATTCTCCGCTTGATATTCCCGTCGTGAGCGCGTTGCCCGCCACAATAGCCAAACCTGCGGGAAGAATTTTGCCCAAACTGTCACAGCACGCCGATGGTTCGGCATCGTCTGCGGCAACAGGTTCTGCCACATCCGCAGTGGACGCGCCGCCGTTCGCACCTCAATCGTGGGATGCCGCGCGCGGATTCCTCGCGCAATTTGAAGAGGAATCCAGCGAAATCATCGGCAGCAATAATTTTGTGGTAAGCGGCGCGCACACGGCTTCCGGCAAGCCGCTGCTCGCGAACGACACTCATCTGGGACTCGGTGTGCCATGCATTTGGTATCTGGTGCATCTCACAGCGCCTGGCTGGAATGTGGAGGGATTCGCGCTGCCGGGAGCACCGCTTGTGATCATCGGGCACAACGATCGGATTGCCTGGGGATTCACGAACAGCAACGCCGATGTGCAGGATTTGTACGCGGAGACGTTCGACGCAAATAATCCGCTCGTATATCGCGTGAACGGCAAATGGCAGACTGCCCAGGTGCGGCACGAAACGATTCACGTGCGCGGAGCGGCGGATGTTGGGCTGGATGTGTTGTTGACGCGGCACGGACCAGTTGTCTATCGGGAACCCGCGAATGAGGGAGGGCGCGCGTATGCACTGCGATGGACAGCGCTCGAACCCAGCGGCCTCGATTTCGGATTTCCACTGCTAGGTCGCGCACGAAATTGGGACGAATTCGTCGAGACCACGCGGCACATTGCTGGCCCGGGGCAGAACGCAGTGTACGCGGATGTGGATGGCAATATCGGATTCACGATCCCTGCGAAGATTCCCATCCGCGCAAAAGGAAACGGCGCGCTGCCCGTGGCGGGCGATACGGACGACTTCAATTGGAAAGGTTACATCCCATTCGAGGAGTTGCCGCGCGCGGAAAATACTCCCAGTGGAATCATCGCGACCGCCAATGCTCGCACGGTTGGTGCTGGCTATAAATACTACCTAACAGACCGGTGGGCCGGTCCGTATCGTACGCATCGCATATACGACCTGTTGATGGGGCGTACTGGCCTGACGCCCGAGGATTGCAATGCGATTCAAAACGACATTTTCAGCATGCCTAACGATTTTCTCGCGAAGCAACTCATCGCGGCTACACAGTCGAAAAACCCAAAAGATCCGCGTGCAAGGGGAATCATACAAGGGCTTACTCTGTGGAATGGGCGAGCGACCTCTGGCTCAGTCGAGACGAGTTTTCTTGAATACACGCGACATGCCCTTCTTCATCGATTGCTTTCACCCATCCTGGGCGATGCAAATTCTAAGTATGAACTGTGGGAACCTGGTAGCGTTTACAATGACGTTTGGTGGCGCGACAAGGAATTTCTCGCCGATCTGTTGAAGACGAGGCCGGCTGCGTGGCTGCCGAGCGGCTATGCAAGTTATGATGAATTGCTGCTGGCGAGCGCAGACGACGCCGTCGCGCAGCTCGAAAAGAAAACGCAGAGCCGCGCACCCGCAGATTGGGGTTGGGGGCGGTTGCACACTCTTGATATGGCGCATCCAATGGGACGCACAGGGTTTCTGCACCGACTGCTAAGTATCGGTCCGTACGAGCAAGGCGGAACGATTGACACGGTTCGGGCGATGGGAATTGGCGAATCCGGCGCACCGGGCGCAGGGCATGGCCCGGCGATGCGCATCGTGGCGGACCTTTCAAATTTTGACAATTCGCTGATGGAGATCGCCACAGGCGAATCCGGCCAATATGGCAGCGCATACTATCGCGACCAGTTCCCCGAATGGTTTGAGGGACGCGGAATTCCCGCTCCGTTTAGCGAAGGCGCCGAGAACCGATCACGCGCGCACCATTTGGTGCTGATGCCGGTTGCTCACTAGCATCTGATTGCGCAGCAAGTGCCAGTCTCGATTTCTCACACACGGAAACCATGCCAGAACTGCCTGAAGTAGAAGCTTTCGCGCAAGCGTTACGCCCTTTCGTAGAACGGCGGACGATCTTGAAATGCCGGGTGATTCATCCGATTGCTGTGCGGCCTTCGTCAGGACGTGGGGCAAAACAGGCCGCGGCGGCGATGGAGCGGCACGTCCGCGGGCAAAGAGTGATGGCCGTTCAGCGCTTCGGAAAATATCTAATCCTGCAGCTCGCCGGCGGATGCCTGGTGATGCATTTCCGCCTCGATGGGCAGCTTTTATGGTTCGATTCGCGGAAAACCACAGGGCATGTGGACGTCGCATTTGAGATGAAGCACGGAACGCTTGGGTTCGTGGATCAGCGCCATTTCGGACGCGTGCATTGGGCCGCGTCGCCAGAGGTGATTCCTGGAATCGCAGCGATGGGCGTTGATCCACTCTCGAAGGAATTTACGGCAACGCGGCTAACCGAATTACTGGCGCGCAGTCGCCGCCCACTAAAACTGTTCCTGCTCGATCAAGACAAAATCGCGGGTATCGGGAATATCTATTCGAACGAAGCGATGTGGCATGCTCGGATTGACCCGCGCCGCCCCGCATCCGGCCTTTCCACGGCCGAAGCGCGAAAGCTGCACAAGGCCATTGTTGAGGTTCTCCGACGTGCGCTAGAATGTTGCCTCCATCCGGCGCCAGACCTTCGCGACGCAAACTGGTGGTTTCAAGGCCTCGAGAAGATTGTGCGGGTTTACGGGCGCGAGGGGAAGAAGTGCCGCCGCTGCCGGGCGCCGATTCAGAGAATCGCGCAGGGCGGAAGATCCACATTCTGGTGCGCTCATTGCCAGAAGTGAAGTGATGCCGAACGAGACGAAATGAATCCCGCACCCAACAAACCGGTCGAGCCGCCCCGCAAGGGAGATTTCGAGAAATCGCTTTCGCGGCTCGAAGAAGTGGTGAAGCGCCTCGAGAGCGCCGATCTGTCTCTCGATGAAGCGATGAAATTGTTCGAGGAAGGCGTCAAACTCTCGCGCGATTGCCAGAAACAGCTCGAAGAAGCGGAAGGGCGCGTGGAAATTCTGCTGAAGAAAGCGGACGGCAAAATGGTAGCGGAGCCGTTCGAGCCAGAGGACGAACCCTCGTAAACGGCGGTCCCCTCACAGCATTTTCTTTTCAATCTCAATAGGAGCACACCTGATCGCATGAAGATCGCCGATTTTCTTGAAGCTGACCGCGCCGTGATGGAAGGGGCGCTTGAAAAAATCCTTCCTCCGGATGGCACGCCTCCGTTGACGATTCACCGGGCAATGCGTTATAGCGTGTTCGCCGGCGGTAAGCGTGTACGCCCGATCCTTTGCTATGAATCCGCGCGCATGTTTGGAAAGAGCCCGGAAGGAGCGGTGCGCGTGGCATGCGCGATCGAGTTGATTCACACTTATTCACTGATCCACGACGACCTCCCAGCGCTCGACAACGACGATTTGCGCCGCGGCAAGCCGACCAATCACAAAGTATTTGGCGATGCGATGGCCATTCTTGCCGGGGACGCTCTTCTCACGCTTGCGTTCGAGACACTGGCGAATGCGCCGATCGAACCCGCGCGGCGAGTCCGCGTAATCGCCGAGGTTGCGGCAGCGGCGGGGACTGTTCATGGAATGGTTGGAGGGCAGGTTGCCGACGTCGAGGCGAGCGGGAAGCATGTGGATGGCACAACGCTTGAATACATTCACCGCGCCAAAACGGCAGCGCTGATCCGTGGCGCGATCGTCGCGGGCGCCATCGCTGGGGGTGCGACCGACGCGGACGTGGAGCGGCTGCGAAGTTTCGGCGAAAATATAGGTTGGGCATTCCAGGTGGTGGACGACATTTTGGACGTTTCGGAATCCTCTGCCGCGCTGGGAAAAACCGCCGGCAAAGACCAGACCCAGCAGAAGGCGACCTATCCCGCGCTCTACGGGATTGAAAAGTCGCGGCAAATTGCCGCCGAACTCGAAGCGGCCGCCCTCAAGCAGCTCGATGCCTATGGCAAGCGCGGCGAACGCTTGCGCGTGCTGGCAACATATCTAGTCGAACGCCGATCCTAAATTCACGGCAGTTCCCTGCTTCATATGACACCGAAGAAAACTCGGGAAGCCGAATCCGCGGGAATCAGCAAAAAACAACGCAAACCGAATAAAGAACGCCTCGACGTCTTGATGGTGGAGCGCAGCCTTGCGCCTTCACGTGAGCGAGCGCAGGCAATGTTGTTGGCAGGGCAAGTGCGCGTGAATGGCGCTCCGATGAGCAAACCAGGCACGCAAGTTGACACCGAATCGAAGATTGAAATTGTGGGCGAGGCGCTCCGCTATTCGAGCCGTGGCGGCATAAAGCTGGAAGGCGCGCTCAAGGACTTTTCAATCTCGCCTGCCGACCGCGTTTGCCTTGATATTGGGAGCTCTACAGGAGGCTTCACCGATTGCTTGCTGCAAGAGGGCGCGCTCAAGGTGTACGCCGTGGACGTCACGGTGAACCAATTGGATTGGAAGCTGCAAAAGGACAAACGCGTCGTTCCAATTGAGCGCAACGCCCGCTATTTGCAGCCAGCGGATGTCGGCGAGCAGGCCGAACTTGTAGTGATGGATGTTTCTTTCATTTCTGTGAGCAAGATTCTTCCGGCGATTGTGCCCGTGGTAGCCCCAGGTGCGGACTTCCTGATTCTCATCAAACCGCAATTCGAACTGGAGAAGAACGAGGTGGGCAAAGGCGGTATCGTCCGTGATGCAGCGCTTCACCAAAAGGCGATCGAACGCGTCCGCCAGTCGGCCCTGGATAATGGCCTCGATGCTCTCGGTGTTCAACCCAGCCATTTGCCCGGCACGGAAGGCAACCAGGAGTTTTTTCTCCACGCCCGCCGCCGCGGGTAGAGTAAAATTCTGTCGCCCATGAAGATTCACGCCGCAGGCATCATCGCCAAACCTGTCAAGGACGTCGTGTGCTCTTTCGTCCCGCCGCTGATTGAATGGCTGCGGAAGCGAAATATCGAAGTGTTTGTGGATGCGGAAACGCAGGCCTGCATTGACCCAAGCGCGCTTTCTTATACCCGCGAAGCGTTAGCGGACAAGATTAATCTGCTCATCGTTCTCGGAGGTGACGGCACATTGCTTTCCGGCGCTCGTGCCCTGCGCGGGAAACAGGTTCCGGTCCTTGCGGTAAATTTGGGCGGTCTTGGATTTCTTACCAGCGTGACGCTCGAAGAAATGTACCCACTGCTCGAACAGGTCCTGGCCGGGGAATACCGCTCGAGCGAGCGAATGATGCTGGATGCCGAAATTCTCCGCGGCGGAAAAGTAGTCGAGCGGGAAATCGCGTTGAACGACGCCGTCGCCAACAAAGCCGAGCGCGCCCGCATGCTCGATTTCGATGTCTATGTCGAAGGAAACCATGTCGGCCGATATCGCGCGGACGGCCTAATCGTTGCCACTCCCACGGGTTCCACCGCTTATTCCCTGGCTGCCGGAGGCCCCATCCTGCATCCAGCCCTCGATTCCTTCGTGATAACCCCCATCTGCCCTCATATGCTGACCAACCGCCCTCTGGTGATTTCGGGCAGTGCTCGCATCGAAATTGACTTCGCCGCTGCTGCGGATCCCGCCTACCTGACCCTCGACGGGCAAGTGGGATTTCAGCTCGAGCCGATGGACCGCGTGACTATCACGAAATCGGCAAGCAAAGTGACGCTCGTCCGCCCTCCCAATAAATCCTATTTCGAGATTTTGCGGAGCAAGCTGCGGTGGGGCGAACGTTAGACGGCAGGTGCTTTCCTGTAAACTTCAGCGAACCTTCAAGACCACAAGAGTCCTATCGTCGAACGGATGCTTGCCCCCCGAGAACTCATCCACTTGCTCCAAAATGGTGTCCGCGATTCCGTCGGCAGAGAGCTGCTGCTTTTCCAGGATGATCGCCGCGATGCGTTCATGCCCAAAAAACTCCAGAGCCGAGTTTTGCGTGTCGCCAATACCGTCCGAATGAAATACGACGACATCTCCCTGGTCGAGAATAACGCTGCGCTCGTCGTAAGTTGCATCCTCAATCATTCCGAGCGGAAAACCTTCGAGGCGGATTTTCTCGCAGCGCCCGCCATGCAATAGGAATGGCTGCTCCTGCCCGGCGTTGGCAATCCGCAATCGCCGCCTTCCGCGATGCCACGTCGCAAAACACAGCGTCATGAAGCGCCCTTCGATTTGCCGCTCGGTAAGAAAGCCATTGATTGCTCGCAGCATGTTTGCCGGCCGCGGCTTTTGCGAGCCAATGCTGCGGAGCGTGCCGATGCCCACTGCGCCATAAAGAGCAGCAGCGCTTCCCTTTCCACTCACATCGCCCAATGCAACGCCCAACTCTTGCGGACCGTAGCGTAAAAAATCGTAGAGGTCGCCGCTGAGTTCTCGCGACGAAACAACGCGTGCGGCAATATCCAGACCAAATTCCGGCCCCGGCAACCTGGGCAACAGCGCTCCCTGAATTCGGCGCGCGGCGCTCAAGTCGCGCTCCATGCGCGATTCATCGCGCGCAACCTGCTCGTACAGATGCGCATTCTCGATTGAAACAGCAAGCGTCGCGGCGAGAATCGAAAGCACCTGCACGTGATCCGGCGTGAAATAATTCAGCTGCGGACTTTCCAGATCCATCACGCCCACAACACGATTCTGGTAGATCATCGGAACGGCCAGCTCGGAGCGCGTCTCCGGATTAAGCATGATGTACCGCGGGTCGAGCGTCACATCGGGGACCACAACGGCGCGGCGCAACGAAGCCGCTGCGCCAATAATTCCCTCATGCGCGGGAACAGTGAATTTCTCCTGAATGCGCTGCCCGAACTTCACCGTGACGCGATGGTGGAAGACGTGGTCTGACACATCGTAAAGCAGGATGCTGAAGATCTGATAGTCGATCAGCCGCTTGGTCAATTCGGCGGAGCGCCGAAGGATTTCCTCCACCTGAAGCGAGGAATTCGCCTCACGCCCGATTTCGTTCAGCAGCAAGAGAGTTTCGGCCTGGCTGCGCGCATTTTCAAAGAGGCGCGCATTTTCAATCGCTGTGCCGATACGGCTGGCGACGAGCGTCAGAATATTTTGCTGGTCGGTCGTGAAATAATCCGGATGGCTGCTTTCGATATCGAGCACACCGATCACCCGCCCGCGAACCACCAGTGGAACAGCCATCTCGGACCGCACGGCTTCGAGCGCATTCAAATACCTCGGGTCTCCGCGAACATCCCCCACGCGAATCGCCTGCCCTGTGGCCGCTGCCGCGCCGATGATGCCGTCGCCGATCGGGACGCGCCAGTGCTCAACCACTTCAGGGCGATGCCCAATCGCAAAGCGGAAATAAAGCTCCTGCGTCCCTTCCACGGGCATCAACACGGCGAAGATTTCGTAGTCAATCAGCCGCTTGATCTGCGCCGCCGCGCTCGCCAGCACTTCGTCAAGATTCAGGGACGCGTTAATTTCCTGGCTGATTTCCGCAAGTACGGCGAGCGTCTCAGCAGGCATCTCCAACTTCGAATTGAGTTCGGCCGATCCCATTTTATTCGAGCAATTGCTCCCTTATCCCGTTTGGGGAGCATGAAGAATTGATGAAATCATTATAGCAGGTGAGGTTTCCGCGCTTGGGTGAGATGTGGCGGGGATGAAAACATTCCAGCGGACGAAACGTCTGCGTTAGTAGTTCCCTGCGGGAGCTGCCGCAGCCGTCTCGGGCACGCTGGCGCCGGCCTTAGCTTGTTCCAGGATCTTGATGCTGGCGCTTGCGCCAATTCGGGTAGCTCCGGCTTCAACCATCTTCTGTACATCTTCAAAGCTGCGCACGCCGCCCGCCGCCTTCACACCGATTTCGCCACCCACCACGGCACGCATCAGCCGCACGTCTTCTGCCGTTGCGCCGCCCGGGCCGAAGCCAGTGGACGTCTTTACGAAATCTGCGCACGCATTTTTTGCCGCAAGCGACCCGCGCACCTTTTCTTCCGTCGAAAGAAGCGCCGTTTCCAGGATTACTTTGCAGATCGCCCCGCCGCGGTGACTGGCCTCGACAACGCCACGAATGTCAGCCTCCACGGCATCATCCAGCTTCGATTTCAGAGCGCCGACGTTAATCACCATGTCTATTTCTTGCGCGCCCAGCTTAATGGCTTCTTCCGTCTCAAACACTTTCACCTGCGGCAACGTCGCACCCAACGGAAATCCCACGACCGTGCATACCAACACCAGGCTTCCACGAAGAATCTCGGCAGCCTGCGAAACGTTCCACGGATTCACACAAACGGAAGCGAAGCCGAATTTCAAGGCTTCCTGGCACAGTTTTTGGATGTCGCTGCGCGATGCTTCCGGCTTCAGCAGCGTATGGTCAATCAAGCGTGCAATGTCCGCTTCAATGGGTCCAACGGCGGCTCCTGCTGAAATTCGCGCTGCGCCAGCTTCCACAACTTTCCTTGTCTTCCGCGCGCACTTCTCCGCGCATCTTTGGTCGCATCCGGGGCAAACGAGTGAATCAATTTCCAGGCCGCACAGGTCAGCGGAGCGTTCAGGCCCGAGGTAGCCGAGGATTTCTTCGGTGATGGCTTGGATGATTTGTTCGAGCTGCTGCTGATCCACGCGGGGCGCTCCGAACTACCAAATCCCTTCGCGCTGCGATGGCACGCGGCCTCTAGCGTTTACGGTGACGCTCTTCGATCGCGATAATTTTGTCAACGCGCCGTTGATGGCGTCCGCCGCCAAACGCCGTTTCCAGCCACACAGCCAGAATCTCGCGCGCGACTTCCGCGGGAATCAGGCGCGCCCCAAGCGAAAGGACGTTTGCATCATTGTGTTCACGACTGTTTCGCGCGGTGGCCCTATCATAACATAGCGCTGCGCGAGCTCCCGGGACCTTGTTCGCCGCAATCGACGAACCAATTCCAGCGCTGTCAATCACCACGCCGCGCCACGCATCGCCGCGCACCACCGCATTCGCCACCGCCTCCGCAAAATCAGGATAATCCACAGCCTCGCGGCCAGACGTGCCCAGATCCAGCACCGTGTAACCCCAGTCCCGCAAATAACCAGCGAGCTGTTCTTTGAGGTCAACTCCGCCATGATCCGCGCCCAATGCAACCACACGGCCAGGCTCAGCCTGCGCGGATGCCCCCGCGGCACCTACTACGCTCACAGCTGCCGTCTTCGAAGAATCAAATCGAATTTGAATCCCGCGCTTTTCGGCCTCATCGCGAGCAAGGGACGTAATGATGGTTCCCGGTGGGACGGCAATTTCGCCGCCCGGAGCGATGCCCTCGATGTCCCGCGCTGTGAGAACGTTTCGCGCCACGTTTATGCCGGAGGAAGGCTGAGGATGCAGACGTCTTTCAAATTGCGATACCGCTCCGAGTAATCGAGTCCGTAGCCCACCACGAATTCATTCGGAATTGTGAATCCAATGTAATCGCCCTTGACGGCAATCAGACGCCGCGAAGGCTTGTCCAGCAGGGCAGCAACG
>Ga0265338_10009547_pt1 | contig 11545 bp, 12 predicted proteins | sample 42126metaG_FD_193579 | JGI IMG/M metagenome (GOLD analysis project Ga0265338, IMG submission 193579) | Rhizosphere microbial communities from Carex aquatilis grown in University of Washington, Seatle, WA, United States - 4-21-26 metaG | ecosystem: Host-associated > Plants > Roots > Rhizosphere... | reverse complement strand
TTGTTTGTCTCTTACTGATTTTTGCATAGCTTTTAATCTAAACTATTCACGTATCATATAAATACTAAAAAATGATTAATCTATGTATATTGATATAATACCATAGGGAAGTGTGATCTGCAAGCCTGAGAGATTTTTTGCCAGAGGAGCAGGACTATTTCATACTCTTTGTAAGGCTTTGCTCCTCCCCTCCTGTTTTAGTAAAGGATGTTTTTCGCGCAGAAAACGGAGTTTTCTGCGCGAAAAACATCCTTTTGAATCTCCAGGGTGGGATCTGGCATTGATAAGTGGCGAGAACTACATAGCCTTGCAGAAAGAATGGGAGAGCTTGACTTTGCATGCTTCTCCTTTTATAATTCTACCAGTTGTTTAAAATAATACTTCGGGTTGGCCAGGAAAAAAACCGTGGTTGCCAGGAGCTTTTTTGAGACAGGAAGGGAAATCGATGGCGATATCTCCTGCTCCCGTGTTGCAAAGCGAAGAAGCCGTTCTTGAACGACTGCGCAAACAACAACTGGTCGAGACAGTTGAGCAGATGAGCCCTATCTATCTGGAGGGTATCAAACGCATCCTGACGGTTTCGGCGGATACCGAATTAATCAGCGGGCCAGCCTACTACCACGCTGCTCTTCACGCGCCCTCGCTCAACGCTTTCGGCTCAGCCATCTCCATTATTCAGGACGAGCTGGGGCATGCGCATATCGCGTTCCGTCTGCTACGCGACCTGGGTGTTGATACCGACTGGCTGATTTTTGAACGCGAGCCAAAACAATTTAAATACCCCTACGCGTTTGATGTTCCCCTGACGAGCTGGCCGGAATTGCTGGTGGCCAATGCCTTCTATGATCGCGCAGGTTATACCTTGCTGGGAGATATCTATCAGTGCACCACCTTTGGTCCCTGGAAACGCGCCCTGGTGAAAGTGGATAAAGAAGAGACCTTTCATCTGCGCCATGGTGAACAGGGTATGCGCAAACTCAATCAGACGACCGAGGGGCATGAGCTGTTGCAGCGGGCCGTCGATTGGATGTTTCTCCTGACGGTCGAGTGGTTTGGTTTGCCTGATACAATGAAAAAGCACACTGAGCAACTGGATTATGGTTTTAAAGGCAAGAGCAACGATGAACTGCGCCAGCATTGGATGTCTACGGCGGTTCCGCTCTGTGCAGAACTGCAATTGACCATTCCTGCGCACTATGATGCCGAACAGCAGAAATATCTTGTAGATGGCGCTTTTCCCCAGCATTTTGACGCGCAAGCCAGGCATTGGGAGGGGGCCTGTACCTGGGAAGATGTGATCAAACGTTGGAAGGCGCGTGGGCCGGCCAATGAGCAATTTGTTACGATGCTTCAACGCGGAAAACGTGAGATGCTGCGCTTGCTGGAACAAGGGGTCTGAGATGAGCACGACTTACCCCTCTCTGCGTACTCACGCGCCTCATGATCGAGTCTGTCCCGCGCTCTGGGATGCCTTGCGCGATGTTATGGACCCGGAACTGCCCGTCAGTGTGGTGGATATGGGTCTGATTGTCGATCTGCGGGAACAGGATGGATGTGTTGAGCTTGCGCTGACCTTCACCGCCATGGGTTGTCCAGCGATGGAATTTATTATAGACGATATTCGCGCGCGTCTGCTCCGCGAACCTGGCATTCGTGAGGTTCAGATCGAAGTTGTCTGGGACCCGGTCTGGACCAAGGCCCGCTTGAGCGAAGATGGCGTGGATATTCTGCGCTCCTGGGGGGTTTCGGCATGAATGGAACACAGGATGCAATCCCTGACCAGGCGTCCGCCCGCCGCGCGGCCCTCAATGAAGGAAGCGTCTGGCTGGTCTATGCCCGGCGTAAATATGATGAGCCATTGCATGAAATTGGCAATGTCGTGGCCGATGATGTTGAACTGGCCAGAGTGTATGCGCTCAGTATCTATGATGAGTTTAGCTGGATTGAGATGGTCTTGATCCCGCGCACTTCTCTGGTGACCATTATTGCGTCCTGAGCACCGAAAGGAAGCCTTATGACCACACAGGCGCGGGTAGATCATGCAGCGCTGTTCGCCGTGCTTTCCTCGCTGGCTGATAACAAGCAGACGCTTGGACGGCGTTATGCTTACTGGTGCAATGGCGCACCAACCCTGGAAGCGGCGGTCGCAGCCGCCGCAATGACTCAGACAGAGCTGGGGCATGCGCGCACGCTCTATCCCCTGTTAGAAGATTTTATCCAGGCCGACCCGGTCCAGGTAGAACCGATGACGCGTACACTTCATTACAGCCTGGCAGCGCTGGATCGGGATTTTACCGGCTGGTGCGATTTTGTCGCCGCCAATTTTCTGGTCGATACAGCTTTTACGACCTTTTTCGAGGCCGCGCAGGACTCCAGCTATGAACCGTTACGTGTGCGTGCGCGTAAGATTGTCCAGGAGGAGAATCTGCACCGTGTTCACGCCGAAGGTTGGGTGCGCCGCCTGAGCGGGGTTGGCGGAGCGGTGCGCGAGGCACTGATCGTTTCCCTGGACCATTTCTGGGACGAAACCCTCTGCTGGGCCGGTCCTCCCGATGATCCAACGATGTTGCAACTCTGTCGCGAGGAGATTATCGATGCTGAGCCGGACCAATGGCGTCTGCGCTTTTTACAGAAAATCATGCCGGTCCTGAAGCGCGCGGGAATTGAATACGCTGCGTTTTTGCAACCAGAAACCCGGCGGTGGGGGCTGACGCCAGCGCTCTCCTGGAGCCATTGGGATGCCACTGCGCGCCGCCAGGAGTCGCGAGCATGAATGTCGAATGGAACACAGAAGCGCGCCGGGTCATCTGTCCCTACTGTGCTTCAAGTGCAACAGAACTTTTCTCACTGTTCGGTCAGCAATTGTTGACCGCTCAGTATTATTGTCGAGACTGTCATACCCCTTTTGCATATATCAAAGACGATGAGCTACCCGGAACGCACCCTGGAGAGCCTTGTTCCGCACAGAGTGTCTCCGAGCTACTGGAAAAACGAAAGGCAACGACCAATGACAACTACGAGTGAACGTACCCTGGTCAACTACACCACCAGCGAAGGTGTGGCGATTATCGAACTCACCAATCCCCCGGCCAATACCTATAGTCATGAGATGATGCGCCAGCTTGACGATGCGATTTTGCAGGCTCGCTTCGATGACGATGTGCATGTGCTGCTCCTGCGCGGCCAGGGCGAAAAGTTTTTTAGCGCGGGCGCGGAGATCAGCATGCTCAACTCGGTTACGCCGGGTTTCAAATACTATTTTTGTCTGCATGCCAATGAAACATTGACGCGCCTGGAACAAACGCCCAAGCTGGTCATTGCGGCGCTCAATGGGCATACCGTTGGTGGTGGCCTGGAAATCGCCCTGGCCTGTGACATCCGCATCGCCCGGCGCGGTAAAAGCCAGATAGGTTTGCCGGAAGTAAATCTGGGCGTGCTCCCAGGTACCGGTGGCACACAACGCCTGGCGCGTGCCCTGCCTAAGAACAAAGCCATTGAACTGATGACCGAAGGTAAGCTGATAAGCTTTGAAGAGGCCCTCTCGCTTGGTCTGATTAATTATATCTATGAGCCTGAGAACTACTGGGATGAGGTCTTGAAATACGCAAAATCCTTCTGCCCGCCCCACAAAGCCGCAAAAGCTGTCGGGCGTATCAAACGCGCGGTGCAATCCGGTTCCGAAGTCTCGTTCTCGGAGGGACTGGCTATTGAGCGCGAGTTACAACAAATCCTCTTCCAGAGCGAAGATGCCAAAGAAGGGATCGCGGCCTACGTCGAAAAACGCCAGGCCCACTTTAAAGCGCTTTAGCATGCCTCTGTTTTTGTTGGGAAGCGGAATAATGCAACACACCGGTTGCGTTATTCCGCTCGCTTCTTTCTGGTATGACGCTGTTTCTCTGCTCATGGTATGATCTTCAGGTAGAGGAAAAGTACACAGATGTCTTTGACGCTGCTGTTCTCAGGGTCTTGCTCCAGGAATACACCGTGAAAGTCTCTTGCTATCATGCTCAAAGAAGAGAGGAAGGATCTTTCCATGTCTACCATTTCTTCAACTATTCCCTCCGTCTCAATCCCGGAGCGGTTCAATGCCGCCAGCTACTTTCTCGACCGCAATCTTGTCGCCGGGCGAGGTGAGAAGACTGCCATCTTTTTTCAGGAGCAGGCGTATTCCTACGCGCAGCTTGCCGAACTGGCCAACCGCGTTGGCAATGGTCTACGCGATCTGGGTGTAGAGATTGAGCAGCGAGTTGCCATGATCTTGCTTGACTCTCCCCAGTTCGCCGCCACTTTTTTTGGCGCGCTCAAAATTGGCGCGGTGCCTGTTCCCCTCAATACACTCTTAAAACCCGCTGATTACCTCTATCTCTTACAGGATAGCCGGGCGAAAGTACTGTGTATTCACGCGAGTCTCTGGAGCAAAGTGCAAAGCATCCTTCCGCAACTTACCTATCTGCGCCATGTCGTCGTGGTTGGTCTGGAGACACTGAGCACGCCAACACTGCACGATTTCGCGGACTGGACACAGCGGGCTGCGTCACACCTGGATGCCGTTGAGATGAGCAAGGACGATAGCGCTTTCTGGCTCTATAGTTCAGGTAGCACTGGTTTTCCCAAAGGCTGTGTCCACTTGCAGCATGATATGGTCTATTGTCTGGAGTATTACGCTAAGCCCTATCTGAACGTCACCGCCAATGATATCTGCTTCTCAGCCTCGAAGCTCTTCTTTGCCTATGGTTTTGGCAATGGCCTCTATTTCCCCTTTGGGGTGGGAGCCAGCGCCGTCCACCATCCGGGAAAAACCACGCCAGAAGAGGTATTGAGCGTGGTCAATCAATCTCATCCGACGATCTTTTTCGGGTCGCCGACCCTCTACGCCAATATTCTGGCGTTGCCTGAAGCCGAAAAGCGCTATGATTTCTCCTCTGTGCGTCTCTGTGTCTCCGCTGGAGAGGCGCTGCCAGCGGATATTTTGCGCCGCTGGCAAGAACGTTTTCAGGTGGAAATTCTTGATGGCATTGGCAGTACCGAGGTGCTGCATATCTTTATCAGTAATCGTGCTGGAGAACTCAAGCCGGGTAGTACCGGTAAGCTGGTACCGGGCTATGAAGCACGTATCGTGGACGAAGTGGGCAATCCAGTGGTTCAAGGAGCATTAGGCTCGCTTTTGATTCGCGGCGATAGTACTACCGCGTTTTACTGGAATAAGCATGAAAAAACTAAAAATACTATTCAGGGGCACTGGATCGCGACCGGCGATACCTATTACCAGGATACCGAGGGCTATTTCTGGTATGCCGGACGCGCAGATGATATGCTAAAAGTCGCTGGCCAGTGGGTTTCGCCAGCGGAAGTTGAAAGCGTCTTGATCGAGCATCCCTCAGTGCTTCAGGCCGCTGTGGTTGGTGTGCTTGATCATGATGAACTGGTTAAACCAAAGGCATTTATTGTTTTACAACGTGGTTATGAGCCTTCAGAGATACTGGTTGAGGAACTTAAAGAGCTGGTTAAAAACAGACTGGCACCTTTTAAAGCCCCGCGCTGGATTGATTTTCTGGCAGAGTTGCCTATGACCGCAACGGGTAAGATTCAACGTTTTGTCCTGCGAGAGGCTGCGCACCAGCAGGCGTAGTGCAGAAAAGAGTATCGGAAAGGAAAAGCAAAAGCTATGGAAGATGCAGTCATCATTTCCGCCGTGCGCACCCCGATAGGTCGCTATAATGGAGGGCTGAGAGAGGTTCGCCCTGATGATCTCGCTGCGCTGGTCATGGCAGAGGCAGTGAAACGCGCGAATATCGAGGCGGAAGCCTTTGAGGATGTCATTTTTGGCGCCGCCAATCAATCGGGTGAGGACAATCGCAATCTGGCGCGCATGGGCTTATTGCTGGCGGGCCTGCCAATCTCTATACCCGGCCAGACGGTGAATCGCTTATGTGGCTCTGGTTTACAGGCCATAAATAGCGCTGCCCAGGCTATTCGAGCGGGAGAAGGAAGCGTCTTTCTCTCCGGTGGGGTCGAAAGCATGACGCGTGCCCCCTTTGTTATGGGCAAAGCGGAAACCGCCTTTGGCCGAACCATGCAATTGCAAGACACGACCATGGGCTGGCGCTTTGTGAATCCGCGTCTCTCAGAGAAATATCCACCCTATACGATGGGAGAAACGGCGGAAAACGTCGCCGAGAAGTACCAGGTCAGCCGGGCGGACCAGGATGCGTTTGCCCTACGTAGCCACCAGCGGGCCATCGCCGCGCAACAGGCAGGCCATTTTACGCGTGAGATCCTGCCTGTCGCGCTGGCACAGAAAAAAGGTGATCCCGTGCTTTTTTCTAGCGACGAAGGACCACGCTCTGATACCTCGCTGGAAAAGCTCTCCAGGCTGGCCGCAGTGTTTCGCCAGGGAGGCACCGTCACAGCGGGGAATTCCTCTGGGATCAATGATGGGGCAGCCGCGCTGGTTCTTGTCTCCAGGAGTCGAGCCGAGTCGCTGGGATTGCGTCCGCGCGCACGCATCGTTGCCTCAGCCGTTGCTGGCGTCGATCCTGCCTATATGGGATTGGGACCGATCCCAGCGACCCGCAAGGTTTTGCAGCGAGCAGGACTGCGGATAGATGAGATCGATCTGGTTGAACTGAATGAAGCGTTCGCCGCGCAGTCGTTACAATGTGCTCGCGAACTGGAACTTGACCAGGAGAAACTGAACGTCAACGGGGGAGCGATTGCCCTCGGTCATCCGTTGGGATGCAGCGGGGCGCGCATTGTCGTTACGCTGCTGCATGAGCTAGAGCGTCAGCAGAAGCGCTATGGTTTGGCGACCATGTGTATTGGTGTTGGCCAGGGCATCGCCACGATTATTGAGCGCCTGGAATAGTCCTGATCTTGCGAGAAATGGAGTGAGAAAATGTATATTTTTCAATATCACCCGGATATTCTAGCGCGCTATCCACAGATCGTGGGTGGCGCGATTCTGGCACGGGATGTAATGAATGGACCAACCCCGGCGGGTTTACAGGACCTCTACGGGGCCGAACAGCAACGGGTCCTGCAACGGATAGGTAGCACTCCCCTGAGCCAGATTGAGTCCCTGGCAGCCTGGAGGAGTGTCTTGCGTGGTTTTGGGGTAGATCCGACGCAGTACCGGAGCGCCCCGGAAGCCCTGTTGCGTCGTCTGACCAAAAAAGGTACGATACCAGGTATCAATCTGCTGGTTGATCTGGGCAATCTTGTCAGTATTCGCTATGGGTTGCCAGTGGCAGTCTTTGAGAGACGTACTTTGCAGGGAACAGTCACGGTACATTTTGCCGATGGATCAGAGCGCTACAGCGAACTGGGCGAAAGCGCTGAGGATCACCCGGAGCCAGGCGAGGTCGTGTTCTCTGATGAAACCGGGCTGGTGATCGCTCGCCGCTGGTGCTGGCGTCAGAGCGAACCAAGCGCAGCGGTCGCGCAGACCCGCGAGTGCCTGATTACGGTTGAAGCCCATCACGCTACAGCCCATCATGACATCGAGGCCGCGCTGCACGATCTGCTGACGTTATTGAAGGAGTATGCTGGAGGCACCTTTACCTCGGCCATCCTGGATGTGCAGCATCCAGCATTGGTGTACGTAGAAAATAAGTAAGTAGTGGTTTACCAGTGCTCTCCTCTTCTGCTCTTTGCGCGCTCTGCTTCTCTTTCTAGTATACCCTGAAAAGGCTCCAAATACATCGTCCAAAGGGCCGATGTGCGTTTTCGCTCTTTCTCGTTATGATAAGGGCCGTCGTCTGCTGCTCATTTCAGCGAACCAGCAGGATTTACTCTTCTGCTGCTCCGAGAGCGCAGGAATCTGCAGAAAGCGAGGCACACTCATGCTCATCCGACGTTTTAGCCCTGATCACAAAGTCAAAATCCCTGGCAATCATCCAGGTCTCTACGGAGCTATGATCCAGATGAACCGTATGGAGATCCCACCCGAACAGCAGGAAGAGGTAGCCAGGCGCTTCAATGGCCTGCCATTGCTTATGGAAACCGGTTTTCAGGTGGAAGCAATGTACTTTGATCCACAGGCTTCAATGGAAGAACATGCGACTGACCATCCTATTCTCTTCCTGGTCATTCATGGGCAGGGGCATGTGCGCATCGGTGGCCCTGATGGGGAAACGCGCGAGGTCCAGGCTGGTGATGCTCTTTTCTGGCCTGCTCACACCGACCACATGGTATGGACAGGAGACCAGGAACTCCATGCGATTGTAATCAATGCCTTTCAAGACCAGACTTCGCGCTAACATCCTTGCCTTTCGTCTCAGTGACTGTTTTACTACAACCTCCGTCGCCCCTTTTCTTTTAGAGGGGCGACGAAGGTTCCCTCTGACCTCCTGCAGCAACCTCACGTCCTGAAAGCACGACATTCATGTTTCATCTACCAACAACCTCGTTGCGCCATTTGTGAGCCTATCACTGCGCAGGGCTCGAAATGGGTACGGCCTCGGCAACTTCCTGCTCTTTTTTCGGCAGGTAGCGTTCGGCGTGACCAAGTGCAGTGAAGGAGAAGCAAAAAGGGATCAACATGCAGAGAACGCCGATACCACCATACACCAGCGTGATGTTGCCCGTTGTGTTGATCAGATAGCCGCCGAGCAGCGAGCCGAGTGGAATGGCGGACCATGCCAGCACGCCAGCGATGCTCATGACACGCGCCAGCATTTGATTGGGTACAATCGCCTGACGCAGGCTGCCAGTGTTGATGTTGAAGAGAATACCACACCCCTGTTGGAGAGCCACAAAGATCAGCGCCAACCAGTACGAGTGAGTGAACGCGAGCGCAAGGATAAAGAAGCCCATACACATCAACGCGCTCAGAGCGACTCGGCTGAAGGTCCAGTGCTTGCGGAAAACACCAGCCGCCAGGGAGAGGAGAACAACGCCAAGGCTACCAGCCGTAAAGAGCAGTCCGACCTGGGTATCGCTGGCCTGCAATTGTACTTTGGCGAACAACACAAGTTGTGCCATCGCTGTTGTAGAAACGAAGTTGACCAGAGCCATCATGAGCGAGATATTCCGCAGGACTGGATGGCGTAAGACGTAGCTCAGCCCCTCGCGTACATCGTGCAGAATGTGCTTGCGTTCGCCCTGTTTCTCCTTGCTCTCGTTAAAGCTGATCGTAACCAGCACCAGTGAGAACGCGGAGAGCAGAAACGACAGCGAATCCACGAGCAGCAATGAGGCAAGCGGCATAAAGACAACCAGCAGGCCAGCGATTACCGGCCCCAGAACACTCGCACCCGAATAGCTGGCCTGGATGCGTCCATTCGCGGTCACCAGGTCGTTCTGATCAACGAGGTTGGGAATGGCCGCGAACTGGCCAGTCTCGAAACAGATCGTGAGCGTTGAGTGCAAAAAGCCCACACCGTAGATCCACCAGACAGAGAGATGGTTCAGGGCAAACATCAGGGGAATCGTCGCGATGACCGCTCCACGTGCGATGTCCGTCAGAATCATAACGCGTTTCCGATTCACACGGTCCATAAGCGCGCCGAGCAAAAGACCAAAGAGCAGATAGGGTACCATTTCGGCAGCCGATTGCAAGCCAAGATTGAGTGCCGAGCCAGTGAGTTTATAGACCAGCAGCGGCAGAGCAAAAAGGGTCACAGAATTGCCAAGATTTGAGATGGTCTGACCAGTCCAGTATTTCCAGAAATCACTCTTGAGTTTGCGCGGGACTTGCGCCGTCCCGTCCTGCTGTTGCTCTCTTTCCATAGAAATAGTTCCTTTCGCAGGTAGCGTTTTGAACCCTTATTCTTCCTTTTGCTCCAGCCTGGAGTTTTGTAAATAGGGTGGTGCCAGGAAAAAGGCAGAGGATAACGCGTATATGTCGCCCTCGGGATCTGATGTCGTGGTCGCGAATTCTTCGACCAGGGCACTCAGGCGTCTATTGAATTCAAGCGCCCGCTCACGTGTAAGCCTGGCATGCGGAAAACCGATAGAGCAGCAAATTTCGCCTTTGCCATCTGTGAAGAGATTCGCGGGCTGCTCCTCGTTCGCAATCAATGCCTCCTCAAGTTCCTCGCGCGCGTTGGTAAGAAATCTAAGAGTACTCTCGATGCCGGGTGTGACCTCCGGGGGAAAGTCGAATATGAAGAGCCGGGCTGTACGCGTATAATATTTTGCTACAATGCCATGCACCAGTCGGCGCGCAACAATCCGGGCTAACCCGGCTGCCTCCAGCACCTGGAGGTGATGGCCGATCGTCCCAGGTGGAATGTGTAACCGTTCGCCAAGTTGTTTGGCGGTCAGCGGTTCGTGTTTGATAATGCGCAAAATGCGCTCGCGCGTGGGATCTCCGATAGCTTTGAACTGCTGCGCTGTATGGATGCGCAACTTCAATGGTAAGTCCGGCATGGTCACTGGCCCGTCTTCCGGCAGCCATACCTCGCCCTCGCCTGCTGGTAATGTGCTCATCGCGTTTCCTTTGATCGAGTGGCTTCTCTCGATCGTCTGCTTTATAACGATCATACGGCTTTGACCGTACGTAATGCAAGTATAATTCGTGAAACTGGTGAATGTCAAGAAAGGAAAACCACCTCAATGGGAGCAGGTACATTTTGGCCCAATGTAGCAAAAAGCTCATATGGGAAGAGACAAGATACTTTTCCAGGTACGAAAAAAGGGAGCGCAGTTGCCTGCGCCCCCTCTTCTGCTATGGTTTCCCCTGATCCAACTTAGGGATGCGTCCAGGTGTACGTGCTGCTGTCGTACTGGAGACCATTTTGTTGATAGGTATACGAGTAGGTAATAGACTGCCCGGAACTCAGCCCGCTCACCCCGTACTGCCATTGTCCGGCACTGCTATTGTAGGTTGTATACACATTTTGTTGTGACTGACCCGACACTGTATAGTGCAGGATCACATAGCCAGCCGTCCAGTTACAGGGCTGGAACCAGAATTGTGCTGCGCTGGAACTGGTACTGGTTACTCCCTGGTTGAAGGTACCGGTGCAGGTAACGGGCGTAGGCGTGGGTGTGGGTGCGGAGCCCACCGTGTACGTATACGAGCCGCTATCAAACTGGTTCCCATTTTGTTGATAGGTATACGAGTAGGCAATGGTCTGTCCAGAACTCAATCCGCTGACCGTATATTGCCATTGCCCGGCACTACTATTGTAGGTTGTATACACATTCTGTTGCGCCTGGCCAGAGACTGTATAGTGCAGGATGACATAGCCAGCCGTCCAGCCGCTGGGCTGGAACCAGAATTGTGCCTGGCCGGAAGCAGGACTGGTTACTCCCTGGCTAAAGCCAGTGCCGCCGGTCGTTGGTGTCGGTGTTGGAGTTGAACCGGCTGTCGTGGGGGTAGGTGTGACATTACCATTGGCAGTGAAGACATGGACATAGTCCACATTCATGCTGGCGCCAGACTGTGTCGCACTCGTTGGGCCTCCGCCAAAGGCTGCCGGAAAGGCACCGCCCATGGCCAGGTTGAGGATAATAAAGAACGAGTGGTCAACTGCATTGGCCCAGGTCGTGGCATCAACTTGATTAGCGCTGATCGTGAAGAAGTTTGTGCCATCCAGAT
>Ga0265338_10009545_pt1 | contig 11546 bp, 11 predicted proteins | sample 42126metaG_FD_193579 | JGI IMG/M metagenome (GOLD analysis project Ga0265338, IMG submission 193579) | Rhizosphere microbial communities from Carex aquatilis grown in University of Washington, Seatle, WA, United States - 4-21-26 metaG | ecosystem: Host-associated > Plants > Roots > Rhizosphere... | reverse complement strand
CGGCGCTGATCCTCGGCGAGTCGCCGTCCGGCCTGCAGCTGCTCGGCGCGGCCGCGATCCTCTCCGGGCTCGTGATCGCGGCGCTCGGGCGGCGCCAGCCGGTCGCGGAGCCGGAGCTCGCGGGCTAGCTAGAGCTCGACGCGCGCGCTCGCGCCGTCGAGCGCGGCGAGCGCCTCGCGGATTGAAACGTGCTTGCCGACGAAGATCGGCGTGTCGCGCTCGGTGTAGCTCGACGCCTCGCTGTCGCGCAGGCGCAGCATCAGGTGCATGAAGTCCGCCGGCTCCTCGCACTCGAACGCGGTCATGAACTCCTGGTCGTCGATCCCGAAGGAGTACGTCGTGTGGTTCTTGATCCCGGGGAACTCCTCGCGGCCGATCACCATGTGCTCGTCCATCGCGCGCTGCCGCTCCTCCTCGGTGAGCGCGTACCAGGGGCGCACCTTCACGAACGGGTAGACGACGAGGTAGGGGAGGCCGTGCGGCGTGATCTTCCGCGGCTTGCGCGCGTTCGTGTACTGCGAGGCCTTCGTCGTCGCGAGGTAGGAGTACGGCGTCTCGAGCCAGCCGGCGAGTGGCGTCCCGTTCAGCGCCGCGCCGAGCTCGCCGAGCTGGTCGTAGCGCTCGCTGATCTTCCAGAGGAAGAAGTCGGTCTCGGGCCGGACGCCGGCGGTCGTGTAGGGGCGGAGGTGGTCGAACCGCTCGGCGAAGTCCTCGACGACCTCGGCGAACGCGTCCTTGTGCGCCTGCCGCTCCTCGACGGGGAGCCGCCGCCACGCCGGGTCGACGCGGTAGAAGGTGTACGCCACGTACTGCCCCTCCATCGGCACCATGCTAGCCGTGCCCTCGCGCGTGGAGAACCAGCTCAAGACCCTGCCCACGAAGCCGGGCGTCTATCTCTTCCGCGACGCGAAGGGCGACGTCCTCTACGTCGGCAAGGCGAAGTCGCTGCGGCCGCGCGTGCGCTCGTACTTCCAGCGGACGCCCGACGGCCGCGCCCAGATCCGCCAGCTGCCGGAGCGCGTCGCCGACATCGAGGTGATCGTCACCGGCACCGAGGTCGAGGCGCTCCACCTCGAGCAGAACCTCGTCAAGCGGCACCGGCCGCCGTTCAACGTCCGCCTGCGCGACGACAAGTCGTTCCCGTACATCGCCGTGACCGTGGAGGACGAGTACCCGCGGGTCATGTTCACGCGGGAGCGGCACCGGCCCGGCGTCTGGTACTTCGGCCCGTACGCGAACGCGAAGAAGGTGCGCGAGACGCTCGACGTCCTCAACCGCGTCTTCCCGTACCGGCCGTGCGAGGGGCCGAAGCCGGGCCGGCACAGCGGCATCCCGTGTCTCGACTTCCACATCGAGCGCTGCCTCGCGCCGTGCGTCGGGTACGTCACGCAGGAGGACTACCGGGCGATCATCGACAGCGTGATCGAGTTCCTCTCGGGCGACGTCCGCCCGATCCAGCGGGAGCTCGAGGCGAAGATGAAGGAGGCCGCCGCCGGCGAGCGCTTCGAGGACGCGGCCCGCTACAGGAACCGGCTCTACGCCGTCCAGCACCTGGTCGAGCGGCAGGCGGTCGAGCGTCAGTCGGTCGGCACCGTCGACGTGATCGGCTTCGCGGCGGAGGGAGACCGCGCCGTCGTCCAGATCTTCCCGCTGCGCGGCGGGAAGATGGTCGACCGGCACTCCTTCCACCTGGAGAACGTCGGCGGCCAGGACGTGACGACGGTGCTCGAATCGTTCGGGCTCGAGTACTACGGGAGCGCGCCGAGCGTCCCGCCGCAGATCGTCGTGCCGCGCGACGCCGGCGATCTCTCCGCGCTGGCGCAGTTCCTCAGCGAGCGCCGCGGCGCGAAGGTGGAGGTGCGCGTGCCGCAGGCGGGGGAGAAGCGCCGGCTGCAGGCGCTCGCGGACGAGAACGCGCGCCACGGCCTCACGAACGATCTCGCGCAGGGCGAGCAGCGGCGCCTGCGCCGGGTCGAGGCGCTCGAGAACCTGCGCGAGGCGCTCAACCTCGAGGCGCTGCCGCTGCGGATCGAGTGCTACGACATCTCGACGGCGATGGGGCAGGACAACGTCGGCTCGATGGTGGTGTTCCAGGACGGGCTGCCGAAGAAGGCGCACTACCGCAAGTTCGGGATCCGCGGCCAGGTGGGGATGGACGACTTCGCCGCGATGGCGGAGATGATCTCGCGGCGGTTCGCGCGGCTCGCGGCGGGCGTGACCGCCGAGGAGTACGACGAGTCGTTCGCGGCGACGCCGAACCTCGTCGTGATCGACGGCGGCAAGGGCCAGCTCTCCGCCGCGCTCGCGGCGATGCAGACGTTCGAGTTGCCGCGGGTTGCGGTGATCTCGCTCGCGAAGCGGATCGAGGAGGTGTTCGTCCCGGGCCGCGCCGCGCCGATCCGGCTCTCGCGGCACGACCCCGGCCTTCAGCTCCTGCAGCAGATCCGTGACGAGGCGCATCGCTTCGCCGTCGGCTTCCACCGGCAGCGGCGCGAGCAGCGTGGGTTCTCCTCGCTCTTCGACGAGCTCGAGGGCGTCGGCCCGGCCCGGCGCCGCGCCCTGCTCAATCACTTCGGCTCGGTCGACGCGATGATCGCCGCTGCGCAGGAGGAGCTGGAGGGCGTGCCCGGCGTCCCGGCTGCGACCGCGCGCAAGATCTACGCGCAGCTGCACAAGACAGGCCGCTAGACGCTTCGCAATCGTTGACACGATCCTCACGGATCGCTAATCCCGCGGCTCTAGCCTCTGGGCATGGAGCCGCACCGGATCGCCGACGATCTCGAACGGCACGAGTGGTACGCCGAGCTGGCGGCGCAGACGATCGCCGACATCGAGGCGTTCCTCGCGAACTGGGCCGCGTTCGAGCAGGCCGTCGCCGCGGTCGCCGACGACGGCGTCTAGTCCTCGTCCAGGAACGGGTAGCGGTAGTCGCGCGGCGGCACGAACGTGTCCTTGAGCGTGCGCGGGCTGACCCAGCGGATCAGGTTCCACATCGAGCCGGCCTTGTCGTTCGTCCCGCTCGCTCTCGCGCCGCCGAACGGCTGCTGGCCGACGACCGCGCCGGTCGGCTTGTCGTTGACGTAGAAGTTGCCGGCGGCGTAGCGGAGCCGCTCGCGGGCCTCCTCGATCGCGCCGAGGTCGCGCGCGAAGACGGCGCCGGTCAGCCCGTACGTCGTGCCCTTGTCGACGAGGTCGATCGTCTCGTCCCAGCGCGAGTCGTCGTAGACGAACGCGGTCACGACCGGGCCGAACAGCTCTTCCCGCATCGTCCGGAAGCCGGGGTCGGAGGTCTCGATCACGGTCGGCTCGACGAACCAGCCGTCGGAGTCGTCGTAGCCGCCGCCGGCGATCACCTGCGCGGTGCCGCCGGACGCCTTCGCCTCCTCGATCGCCTCCTTCTGCGTCGCGAAGGAGCCGCCGTCGATCACGGCGCCGACGAAGTTGGAGAAGTCGGAGACGTCGCCCATCTTCATCGAGCCGATCTCGTCCACGAGCTGCTCGCGCACCTGCGGCCAGAGGCTCTTCGGCGCGAAGACGCGTGAGGCAGCGGAGCACTTCTGGCCCTGGTACTCGAAGGAGCCGCGCAGAATCGCGGTCGCGAGCGCCTCGGGATCGGCGCTCGGGTGGGCGAGGATGAAGTCCTTGCCGCCGGTCTCGCCGACGATGCGCGGGTAGTTGCGATAGCGCGCGATGTTGTCGCCGACCGTCCTCCACATGCCCTGGAAGACCGGTGTCGAGCCGGTGAAGTGGATGCCGGCGAGGTGCTCGCTCGCGAGCGCGGGGTCGCCGACGGCGGCGCCGGAGCCGTAGACGAGGTTGATCACGCCCGGCGGCAGGCCGGCCTCCTCGTAGATCTTCATCAGGAAGTAGGCGCTGAAGGCGGCGGTCGAGGCCGGCTTCCAGACGACCGTGTTCCCCATCAGCGCGGCCGAGGTGGGGAGGTTGCCGGCGATCGCCGTGAAGTTGAACGGCGTGACCGCGAAGACGAAGCCCTCGAGCGGGCGGTACTCCATGCGGTTCCAGACGCCGGGGGAGGAGACGGGCTGCTCCTCGTAGATCCGCTCCATGTACTTCGGGTTGAAGCGCCAGAAGTCGATCAGCTCGCAGGCGGAGTCGATCTCGGCCTGGTGCGCGGTCTTCGACTGGCCGAGCATCGTCGCGGCGTTGAGCGTCATCCGCCACGGCCCGGCCAGCAGCTCGGCCGCGCGCAGCAGGACGGCGGCGCGGTCCTCCCAGGGCGTCCGCGACCAGTCCTCCGCCGCGTCGGCGGCCGCCTTGATCGCGCGCTCGACCTCGGCCGAGCCGCCCTTGTGGACGGTCGCGAGCACGTGGGAGCGGTGGTGCGGCTGGACGGCCTGGAAGGTGTCGCCCGTGCGCACCTCTTCGCCGCCGATGACCAGCGGCAGGTCGAACTGCTGCGACTGGAGCTCGTCGAGCTTCACGCGCAGCGCGGCGCGCTCGGGACTGCCCGGCTCGTAGCCCTTGATGGGCTCGTTGTATGGCTCGGGGACGCGGAAGATTCCGTGGGTGCTCATGTGCCAATCCTAGAATCGGCGGGGTGGCCGTGACGCATGTGCTCTACGAGGCCGACGGTTGGGGCGTCGGGGAGCTGGTCGTGGAGGACGAGCGCGTCGTCTGGCACGAGCTCCCCTTTCCAGGACGGACACCGCCGAAAGGGACACGGCCACAGGGGACGGGCACCCTCTCGGCCCCATCCCTAACCCCCTCCCACCCGGGGCATGGGGCAGGCATAGCACGGAAAGGGTCACGAGATCGTGGAGGCTTCGTGCCGGAAGTGCTACGGCTGTTGCAGCGCTACTTCGCCGGCGAGCCGGTCGCGCTCGGGCCGGTGCCTGTCGATCTCGAGTACGAGTCGCCGTTCCTCGCGCGCTGCGCTGACGCGCTGCGCGCGATTCCCCGCGGCGAGGTCGTGACGTACGGCGAGCTCGCCGCGCTCGCGGGCGCGCCAGGCGCGGCACGCGCGGCCGGGAGCTTCTGCGCCCGCAACCGGCTCGGGCTGTTCGTTCCGTGCCATCGCGTCGTCTCGGCGGGCGGCCTCGGTTCCTACGGCTCGCTCGGCCTCGGCTACAAGCGTCGCCTGCTGGAGCTCGAAGGTGCTCTCTGAGGATCTCCGCGAGGAGCTCGCCGCGATCGCGCCCGAGCGCGACTGCGACCGCCTTGCAGAACTGTCCGGGCTCTTCCACGTCGCCGGGAGCGCGCATCTGCGCGGGCGGGGCGACGTCGCCGTCCATCTCGACCTCGTCAGTTCCGGCGTCGCCCGCCGTGCCTTCGCGTTGCTGCGCGCCTTCGCCGTCGACTCCGAGATCCGCACCTACCGGCGGCCCTCCTTCGACCGCGCGACGCGCTACCAGCTCCACATCGCGCCGTCGCAGCGCGCCTACGAGACGCTCCATCGCGCCGGCGTGCTCGACGCCGCGCACCGGCCGCTCGACCACCCGCCGCGACGCGTCGTCTCCCGCCGCTGCTGCCTCGGCGCCTACCTGCGCGGCGCGCTGCTCGGCGCCGGCACCCTGAGCGGCCCGCGCGACGCCCACCTCGAGATTCGCGCCGCCGAGCCGGAGGGAGCGGCGTTCCTCGCCGAGCTCGCCGCCCGCGCGGGGGCACAGCTCAGCGTGCAGGAGCGCGGCACGCACTCGGTGGCGTACGCGAAGGGCGTGGACGCGATCGGCGACGTGCTTCTCGCCGCCGGCTCGACCGACGTCGTGCTCGCGCTCGAGGAGCAGTCCGTCCTCGCGGCGATCCGTGCCGACGCCAACCGGCTCGCCAACGCCGACCACGCCAACCTCGTCCGCACGAGCCGCGCCGCGCACGCGCAGATCGAGGCGGTGCGGAAGCTCGATCTCGACGCACTTCCCGACGAGCTTCGCGAGATCGCACTGCTCCGTCTTCGCCATCCAACCGCATCGATCCTGGACATCGGAAAGCGATGCAAACCGCCTGCAACGAAGGCGACTGCGTACCGGAGACTCCGCCGTTTGCAGGAGCTCTCCGAGCCGTGACCTGTGTGTCGTATCTGTTACAAGTCGTCTAGAACGACAACAGCGGCGCAGGCATACTCGGCACGGCGGGTCTGCGCTCGTCCGGTGGCGGATTCAGACCCCGTCTGCTGCTGGGTCTCGGGTGTAGTAAAGGACCGGGAGGGTCGTCCTCGGAGCTTCCCGGTCCGCCCGCCGTCCTCCGTGGAAACCCCGGACCCCTGTGGAGTTGTCCCGATTTGAGCTGGCGGTCGCCTCGCTAGAGTTCGCCCCGAAATCGACACAGAGAGGCGTGAGAGACGATGGCGAAGGTCAGGGTCGGGATCAACGGTTTCGGACGGATCGGGCGCAACTTCCTGCGCGCCCAGCTCGAGCGCGGCGGCGACTTCGAGATCGTGGCCGCCAACGACATCGGCGACACGAAGACGATGGCGCACCTGCTCAAGCACGACTCCGTCCTCGGGCCGCTCAACGTGCCGGTCGAGGCGGGGGACGGCGTCATCACCGTCGCCGGGCACGAGATCAAGTTCTTTGCCGAGAAGGATCCCGCGAACCTGCCGTGGGGCGAGCTCGGCGTCGACATCGCCATCGAGTCGACGGGACGGTTCACGAAGCGCGAGGACGCGGAGAAGCACCTCGCCGCGGGCGCGCGCAAGGTCGTCATCTCCGCGCCCGCGACCGACCCCGACCTGACCGTCGTGCTCGGCGTCAACGACCGCGAGTACGACCCGGAGCAGCACAACATCGTCTCCAACGCCTCCTGCACGACGAACTGCATCGCGCCCGTCGCGAAGCTCCTCCACGAGGCCTACACGATCGAGCGCGGCTTCATGACCACGATCCACGCGTACACGAACGACCAGAACGTGCTCGACCTGCCGCACAAGGACCTGCGGCGGGCGCGCGCGGCGGCGCTCAACCTGATCCCGACGTCGACGGGTGCGGCGCGCGCGATCGGCGTCGTCCTGCCCGACCTGAAGGGCAAGATCGACGGGATGTCGATGCGGGCACCGGTGCCCGTCGGCTCGATCGTCGACTTCGTCGTCCAGGTGGCCAAGGAGACGACCGTGGACGAGGTCAACGCGCTCTTCCGCTCGAAGGCGGACAGCGGCGACCTCGAGGGGATCCTCCAGTACACCGACGAGCCGCTCGTCTCTTCGGACATCGTCCACTCGGCGTACTCGTCGATCTTCGACAGCGACCTGACGATGGTGAACGGGAACCTGGTCAAGGTCTTCTCCTGGTACGACAACGAGTGGGGATACAGCTGCCGGCTCGTCGACCTCGTGGTGAAGATCGGCCAGACGCTGCCGGCCGCCGTCGCGGCATAAGGGAGGAGACATGCGGCTTCCGAGATCGGTTCGCGACGCCGACGTCGCGGGCAAGACCGTGCTGGTCCGCGCCGACCTGAACGTGCCTCTGCAGGACGGGGCGGTCGCGGACGACACCCGCATTCGCGCCTCGCTGCCGACGCTGCGGCTGCTGCTCGACGGCGGCGCGAAAGAGCTGCGGGTCTGCTCGCACCTCGGCCGGCCGAAGACCGAGGAGGACAAGGCCAAGTACGCCATGGCTCCCGTGGCCGCGCGGCTGGCCGAGCTCCTGCCCGACGAGCGGGTGCATGTGCTCGAGAACACGCGCTTCAATGAGGGCGAGACGAAGAACGACGAGGGCTACGCCCGCGAGCTCGCCGAGGGGTGCGACCTGTACGTGGACGACGCCTTCGGGTCGGCGCACCGCGCGCACTCCTCCACCGAGGCGGTCGCGCACCTGCTCCCGGCGTACGCAGGCCTGCTCCTGCTCGACGAGCTGGAGCATCTCGGCACGCTGCTCGGCGAGGTCGAGCGGCCGTTCGTCCTCATCTCCGGCGGCGCGAAGGTCGACGACAAGCTCGGCGTCCTGCAGCACCTCGGCGGCAAGGCCGACGCCGTGCTCGTCGGCGGGAAGATGGCCGAGCAGATCCGCGTCGAGAACCCGCTCACGTTTCCCGTCGAGCTGCCGGTCGACGTGGTTGCGGCAGCCGAGTTCGCCGAGGACGCGGAGTCGCGCGTGACCGGCTACGACGAGCTGCCGGACGGCTGGCTCGGGCTCGACATCGGCCCCGAGACGCGCGAGCGCTTCGCCGCGAAGCTCGCCACCGCACGGACGATCTTCTGGAACGGCCCGATGGGCGTCTTCGAGTGGCCGCGCTTCGCCGAGGGGACGAAGGCCGTCGCCGAGGCGGTGGCCGCGAACACGGACGCCTTCTCGGTGGTGGGCGGCGCCGACTCGGTGCGCGCGCTGAACGAGCTCGGCCTCGCGTCGCGCATCTCCTGGGTCTCGACCGGCGGCGGCGCGAGTCTCGAGCTGCTCGAGGGCAAGGAGCTGCCCGGTGTGGCGGCAATCCCCTCATAGGATGCGGCGATGCTGATCGCGGGCAACTGGAAGATGTTCAAAGGCCCCGCGGCGACGCGGGAGTTCACCGCTGCGTTCCGTGCGCCGGACGGCGTCGGCGTCGTGCTCGCGCCGCCGTTCGTGTCGCTCGCGGTCGCCGTCGAGAGCGGGCTCACGATCTACGCGCAGAACGTCCACTGGGCCGAGGAGGGCGCCTTCACCGGCGAGATCTCCCCCGGCATGCTGCTCGAGCTGGGTGTCGCCGGCGCGATCGTCGGCCACTCGGAGCGGCGTCAGTACTTCGGCGAGACGGACGAGACGGTGGCGAAGCGTTGCGAGGCCGCGCTCGCGGCCGGGCTCGGCGTGATCGCGTGCGTCGGCGAGCTCGAGTCGGAGCGCGAGGCGGGCGAGACCGAGGACGTGCTCCGCCGCCAGGTCTCCGTCCTGCCCGACGACGAGCGGCTCGTGATCGCCTACGAGCCGGTCTGGGCGATCGGCACCGGCAAGACGGCGACGCCCGAGATGGCCCAGGACGCGCACGCGTTCGTCAAGTCGCTGCTCGACCGGCCGGTGCTCTACGGCGGCTCGGTCAAGCCGGAGAACGCGGCCGAGCTACTCGGGCAGCCGGACGTCGACGGGGCGCTCGTCGGCGGCGCCTCGCTCGAGCCCGAGCCGTTCGCCGCGATCTGTCGCGCGGCGTCCGGCGTAGGCTCGACGGAGCCGGGAAATGGCGAAGACACCAGCTTTGCCGGTGTCTGAGCAGAGAACACCGTGAAGACCGTCCCGCTCGTCGCGATCGTGATCCTGGACGGCTGGGGTCTCGCGCCACCCGGCCCCGGCAACGCCGTCGAGCTCGCGGACACGCCCAACTTCGACCGGCTCCAGGCCGAGTACCCGCACGCGACGCTCGTCGCCTCCGGCGAGGCCGTTGGCCTCCCCGACGGGCAGATGGGCAACTCCGAGGTCGGACACCTGACGATCGGCTCCGGGCGGATCCTCGACCAGGACCTCCAGCGCGTGAACCGCGCCGTCCGGAACGGCTCGCTGTTCGAGAACGAGGCACTCGTCTCCGCTTTCCGGCGCGCGAAGGAGCGCGGCGGCGACGTGCATCTGCTCGGGCTCGTCTCCTACGGCGGCGTCCACTCGCACATCGATCACCTGCGCGGGCTGCTGGAGCTGACGCGTCGCGAGGGGATGGAGGAGCGCACGTGGATCCACGCCTTCACCGACGGCCGCGATGTCTCGCCGACGTCCGCCGTGCACGACCTCGCCGAGCTTCCGGACGAGCGGATCGCGACGGTCGCGGGCCGCTACTACGCGATGGACCGCGACAACCGCTGGGAGCGGACGCAGCTCGCGCTCGACGCGATCCTGCTCGGGAGCCCCGAGCCCGCCGCGCACGCGGTCGAGGCGGTGCAGGCGAGCTACGACACCGGCCTCACCGACGAGTTCATCGTGCCCGTCTCCCTCGCGGGCAGGCCGCGCCTGCAGCCGGGCAAGGACGCCGCGATCTTCTTCAACTTCCGTCCCGACCGTGCGCGCCAGCTCTCGCAGAAGCTCGGCGAGGCGGGCGTCGACCTGACCACGATGACGCGCTACCGGGGCGACTTCGACTTCGCGGTCGCCTTCGCGGAGCACGAGGTGAAGGACGTGCTCGCCGAGGTCGTCGCCGCGCACGGCCTGCGCCAGCTCCACGTCGCCGAGACGGAGAAGTACGCGCACGTGACCTACTTCTTCAACGGCGGCCGCGAGGAGCCGTTCGCCGGCGAGGAGCGGGCGCTCGTCCCCTCGCCGCGCGACGTGCCGAGCTACGACTTCAAGCCGGAGATGTCTGCGGCGGGCGTGGCCGACAAGGTCGTCGCCGAGGTGGAAGCGGGCGGATACGCGCTCGTCGTCGTCAACTTCGCCAACCCGGACATGGTCGGCCACACGGGCGTGATCCCGGCGGTGGTGAAGGCGGTCGAGACTGCCGACGCCTGCATGGGTCGCGTCGTCGAGGCAGTCAGCGAAGCCGGCGGCGTCTGCCTCGTCTTCGCCGACCACGGCAACGCGGAGGTGCTGCTGATGGCAGATGGGAGCCCGCACACCGCGCACACGACGAACCTCGTCCCGCTGCTCGTGACCGCCGACGGCGCCCACGTCCGCGACGGCGAGCTCGCCGACATCGCACCAACGGCGCTCGCCCTGCTCGGGCTGCCGCAGCCCGAACGTATGACGGGCGTAAATCTGCTCATCTGACAGCGCATTTTCGACGTATACTCGGGCACCTTGCCACTGCCCCAGCCTGACTTCGGCGTCCTGCGGAAGGCACAGCATGGCGATGAGCGCGCGTTTTCACTGATCGTCCGTGCCTACCAGGTGCCCGTCTACAACTACGTGCTGCGCCTCGTCGGCGACCGTGCACTCGCCGAGGATCTGACGCAGGAAGTCTTCCTGCGCGTCTTCCAGGGACTGCCGCGCTTCTCGCACAACTCGAAATTCACGACGTGGCTCTTCCAGGTGACGAAGAACCGCGTCCTCGACGAGCTGCGCGCGAACGAGCGCCGGCCGCGCGGGGTGGTCGACATCGAGGACGTGCCGGCGCTGGTCGTGCTCGACGCGCCGTTCGAGCGGGTGGAGGCGATCGACGCCGTCTGGCGTGCGGTCGAGAACCTGAGCGTCGACCTGAAGATGGCGCTGCTCCTGCGCGACATCGTCGGGCTCTCCTACACCGAGATCGCCGACTCGCTCGAGTGCACGCTCGCGACGGTCAAGTGGCGGATCTACAAGGCCCGCGAGGACGTCCAGCTCGCGCTCGCCCGCGAGGGCATCGAGCTGTTCGCCGAGAAGAGGCCTGCCGCGGTCGTCGACGCGCCGCCGGCCTCAGCCGCCCTGGTCTAGCCCGAGTTCGCCCGCAGCCAGGCGGCGAGGTTGCGCGCCTGCTGGGCGGGTTGCACCGCGGGCGTGACCGGCTGGACCGCCGGCGGCGTGCTCTGGTGCGGCGAGGAGCCACCCGAGAGCGTCAGCGCGAGGACGAGCCCGAGCAGCGCGCACGCCGCCGCGGCCGCGCCGACAAGCAGGCGGCGGTCGAGGCTCCGCGGCGGCCGCGCGAGGATCTGCGTCGCGCGCTCGGCCGGTGCGTGCGGGAGCCGCTGCGTGTCGACTCCCGGCAGCGCCGCCGCGAGCTCGTGTGCGAGCGCG
>Ga0265338_10009543_pt1 | contig 11547 bp, 9 predicted proteins | sample 42126metaG_FD_193579 | JGI IMG/M metagenome (GOLD analysis project Ga0265338, IMG submission 193579) | Rhizosphere microbial communities from Carex aquatilis grown in University of Washington, Seatle, WA, United States - 4-21-26 metaG | ecosystem: Host-associated > Plants > Roots > Rhizosphere >... | reverse complement strand
CGCAGGGGGACCCAGCATCGAGATCAGCGGATTGGCGACCACCTGGACGATGGTGATCCCCGCGGCCAGCACAAATAAGGCCGCGAGAAAAATTCCGAACTGAGCAGAGGAAGAGGCCGGGATGAACAGCAGGCAACCTGCCGTCATCGCCAGCAGTCCGATGGCAGCGGTGCGCATGTAGCCGAACCTGCGAACGACGGCCGCCGCTGGCAGCGAGACGATGAAGTAGGCCATGAAGAAGGCGAACTGCACCAGCATCACCTGGCCGTAGCTGAGGGTGAAAAGAGCCTTGAGCTTGGGAATCACCACGTCGTTGAGGCTCGTGATGCCACCGAAAATGAAGAACAGCGCGAATATGAAGATGCGCAGGTCCGGCACGTCGGCATGGCCCGCCGCGGCGTCGGCCGTCGTTTTTGTTGGAGTCATGATGCTCCTGCCCCGCTTCCCGGCTAAGACTCTGGCTTTAGAGTAAGACAAAGGCGCGGCCAGCAGGAAGGTAAAGTCGGGGATCGACGCAAAATCTGGCTCGGGAGCCACCGCTGTCGCCGCTATAATCGGGACGGCGACGCGGGAATCCACACCCCATCCCGCGCCGAGGCCTCAACCGTGATGCTGCAGCTGTTATCTGCCGTGGGACTGGATGCTTCCTCCAACCGGGAGCTGTTCCTGCTGTGCGCCGGCTGGACTTTTCTCGCCATCACGATCATCTGGATCGTGGGCCTGTTCCAGGGTAATCACTCCCTGATCGACGGCTACTACGGCTTCGGCTTCGCGATACCGGCATGGATTGCCTACAGTCTGAGCGGCGCGGCGTCCGCGACCGCCGCTGTGCTGCTGGTGCTCACCTCGCTGCACGGCTGCCGACTCGGTTTCTATCTGACCAGGCGCTGGTGGGGCTACCGCCGCACGAGCGGCGGCGACCAGCGGTACCTGAACTTCCGGCAGAAGTACGCACGAGGCTACTGGTGGAAGAGCTTCCTGATTGTCACCGAGCCGCAGGCGCTGATCATTGTCCTCATCGGTCTGCCCTCGATCATCGGCATCCTCTCAACGCGCGCCGCTGCCAGCCCCCTCAATCTTCTGTCAGCCTGCGGCGTGCTGGTGTTCGGCATCGGCTTCTACTTCGAGGTCGTCGCTGACGGCCAGCTGCAGGCATTCAAGGCTGACGCCCACAACAAGGGCCGTTATCTGCGCACCGGTGTGTGGACCAACACGCGCCACCCGAACTACTTTGGTAACTGCACGGTCTGGTGGGGCATCTGGCTGGTCGCGCTTGCCGGCAATCCATCTCTCTGGTGGACCGTGGTCGCCCCTGCCTTTAACACACTGATGCTGACCTCCTTGTTCGGGCGCGCGCTGCAGGACAGCCTCATGGGTGCGCGGCCCGAGTATCAGCAGCTCATGCGCGAGACCAACAGCTTCCTGCCGCTGCCGCGCGCGAAGTCGCCGCCCGCCTGACGCGGGGTGGTGCCGCGCTTCACCGCGCCTGGCGTGTACGATAGGCTTGTCAGCTTGCAGGCTTTCGCAGGGGGCGGCGGTGGCCGGACTTTATTTCGAACAGTTCAGCGTCGGCCAGAAGTTCGTGCACTCGATCCGGCGCACCGTCACGGAAGCCGATAATGTCTTCTTCTCGGCCCTGACTCACAATCCAGCGCCGCTGCACCTCGATGAGGAGTATTGCCGGCAGCACACCGAGTTCGGTCAGCGCCTGGTCAACAGCTGTTTCACACTCGGCCTCATGGTGGGAATCTCGATCGGCGACACGACTCAGGGCACGACCGTGGCGAATCTCGGCTGGGATGAGGTGCGCTTCCCCAAGCCGGTATTTCACGGCGACACACTGCATGTGGAAACCGAGGTGCATGAACTGCGCGAGAGCAAGAGCCGGCCGCAGAACGGCATCGTGATTTTCATCCATCGCACCTACAACCAGCGCGACGAACTCGTCGCGACCTGCAAGCGCTCAGCGCTGATGCTGCGCAAGCCGCACCAGGCCTGACGGTGCGATCGCTGCTGTTTGTACCGGCCGACAGCGAACGCAAGCTCGCAAAGGCGCAAGGCACCGGCGCGGATGCGCTGATTCTCGATCTGGAAGACTCGGTGGCCGCCGCGCGCAAACCCGTCGCGCGCGGCCTCGCCGCCGAGTACCTGAAGGCTGCGCGCGAGCGTGCCGGTATCTGGGTTCGCATCAACGACCGCGGCAGCGGCCTTGCCGAGGAAGACCTGGCAGCGGTGATCCCTGTGCGGCCTGCGGGCATCATACTGCCCAAGATCGAAGGCCCGCGCGACATCGACGCGGTGGCGCAGCGGATCGGGCAGCTCGAGATCGCAGCGGGACTTCCGGCCGGCACGATCGCGCTGCTGGCGCTGGTGACCGAGACGCCCGCCGCGGTGCTGCGCATGCCGCAACTGCTCGAGCTGCCGTGTACGCGGCTCGTGGGCCTGAGCTGGGGCGCGGAGGATTTGAGCGCGGCGCTCGGCGCGGGCGATCCACGCACGGCACAGGGAGGCTGGCGACCGACCTACGAATTTGCGCGCACGCAATGTCTGCTGGCAGCGCATGCGCTGGGCATCGATGCCATCGACAGCGTCTACGTCGATTTCCGCGATCTGCAGGGGCTCAAGGCCGCCTGCGCATCCTCGCGGCACGACGGTTTCGGCGGCCGCCTGGCGATCCATCCGGACCAGGTGCCCATCATCAATGAGTGCTACACGCCCAGCGAAGCCGAGCGCCAGCAGGCGCAACGCATCGTCGACGCCTTCGGCACCGGCGATGGCACCGTTTCGCTCGACGGTAAGATGTACGATCTTCCCCATTTGAAAGCCGCGCGGCGTGTGCTGCGCGGCTTCACCCCACAGGAGAGTGGTTCTTGAGTACCAGGATCAGCCCGCTCGCCGGCAAGCCGGCCACCTCGGCGCCCCTGCTCAATGTTGCCAGTCTGCTCGATGCTTACCGGAACCTGACTCCCGATCCATCCGAATCCACCCAGCGCGTGTCTTTCGGCACCTCGGGCCACCGCGGGACCTCCTTCGAGCGCAGCTTCAACGAATGGCACGTGCTCGCCATCACGCAGGCGATCTGCGAATACCGCAGGCAACAGGGCATCGACGGGCCTCTGTACATAGGCATCGACACACACGCTTTGTCCCTACCCGCCTTCGAGAGTGCACTGGAAGTACTCGCGGCCAACGGCGTGCAGACTCTGATCGCCGCGGGCGGGGAATTCACACCCACCCCGGCCATCTCGCACGCCATCCTGGTGTACAACCGCGGACGCAGCACTGGCCTTGCAGATGGCATCGTCGTAACGCCATCGCATAATCCCCCGCCGGATGGTGGCTTCAAGTACAACCCGCCCAATGGCGGCCCCGCCGATACCAGCATCACCAAATGGATCGAGGTGCGTGCCAATGCGCTGCTGGAATCGAAGCTGGCCGGCATTGCGCGACTGCCCTACGAGCAGGCGCGGCGCGCACCCACCACGCGCGAGCACGACTTCATTGGCACCTATGTCGCCGATCTGGGCCAGGTGCTGGACTTCGACGCGATTCGCGCGGCCGGCATCCGCCTGGGCGTGGATCCCCTCGGCGGCGCCGGTGTGCACTATTGGGCGCGCATCGCTGAGCGCTACGGACTCAATCTCCAGGTCGTCAGCGAGCAGGTCGACCCGACGTTTCGCTTCATGACGCTCGACTGGGATGGTCGCATCCGCATGGACCCGTCTTCATCCTGGGCCATGCAGCGACTGCTCGCGCTCAAGGACCGCTTCGATATCGCCTTCGGCTGCGATACCGATCACGACCGGCACGGCATCGTCACGCGCAGCGTCGGGCTGCTGCCGACCAATCATTACCTGAGCGTCGCCATCGACTACCTGTTCCGCGAGCGCAAGGGCTGGCCGGCAACGGCTGCCGTAGGCAAGACGGTAGTCAGCAGTGCCATGATCGATCGCGTCACCGCGCGGCTCGGCCGCCGGCTTTATGAGGTACCGGTGGGATTCAAGTGGTTCGTCGAGGGACTGCTGGATGGCGGGCTGGCATTTGTGGGCGAGGAAAGCGCGGGCGCCACCATGATTCGCCGCGATGGCACCACCTGGACCACGGACAAGGACGGCATTGTGCCCGCACTGTTGTCGGCCGAAATCACGGCTCGCACCGGGCGCGACCCGGGCGAGTGCTATGGTGCCCTCGCGCGCGAATTCGGCGAGCCCGTCTCCGATCGCGTGGACGCGCCGGCAACCCCCGAGCAGAAGAAGCGGCTGTCGAAGCTGTCGCCGGACCAGATCAAGACCGCGGAGCTGGCCGGAGACCGGATTGAACAGGTGCTCGATCGCGCGCCAGGCAATAACGAGCCGATCGGGGGCATCAAGGTCATCGCCTCGGGAGGATGGTTCGCGGCGCGTCCATCGGGCACCGAGAACATCTACAAAGTCTATGCGGAGAGCTTCCGCAGCAAGGACCACCTGGCTGTCATTCTCAAGGAGGCGCAGGCCGTGGTCGATGCCGCGCTGGTGGCTTAAGCATGAAACACATAACCGATGATTTCCGCGTCCGCGAAGGTGCCGAGGTCAAACTGCGCAAATGGCCGACCAAGGTCAAGCCGATCTATGACTCCAAGCATGAGTATCGCAAGCTGCTCGAGCGGCAGGTCGCGCAGCTCAGCGAGCAGCAGCAGCTGCTCTACTCATCGAACTCATTTTCGATTCTGCTGATCTTTCAGGCCATGGACGCCGCCGGTAAGGACGGCGTCATCAGGCACGTCATGTCCGGCGTCAATCCGCAGGGCTGCCAGGTCTACAGCTACAAGCATCCCAGCCCGACCGAACTGATGCACGATTTCCTCTGGCGCACGACCCGCGATCTGCCCGAACGGGGCCGCATCGGCATCTTCAATCGCTCCTATTACGAGGAAGTGCTCATCGCGCGCGTGCATCCGGAGATTCTGCTCAATGAGGGTCTGCCGATCCCGGCGCAGGATGAAGAGTCGGTCTGGCATCAGCGCTATCAGTCGATCGTCGGATTGGAACGGCATCTGTTCCGCAACGGCACCCGCATCATCAAATTCTTCCTGCATCTGTCGCCCGAAGAGCAGCGCCGGCGCTTCCTGGATCGCATCGATGAGCCCGAAAAGAACTGGAAATTCAGTCTGGCGGATATCCAGGAGCGCAAGTTCTGGAAGCAGTACATGAAGGCGTACGAGAAGTGCCTGAGCGCAACCAGCACGGAGTTCGCGCCCTGGTATGTCGTGCCTGCCGACGACAAGGCCACCTCCCGGCTGATCGTCGCGGCGGTGCTGCTCGAGACGCTCAAGGGCCTGAAGATGCACTATCCACAGACCAGTGCGGCGCGACGGCGCGAATTGCTCGCAATCCGCAGGCAGCTCACCCGCTAGACCGGCTCCTGCGCTGGACCCTTCCCCGTTCGGCCGGGTACTGTATGGACATACAGTACCCGATGCGGCACCCTTTTGCCATGAGCCACCGAGCATTCCGCTGCCAGCTCTGCGGGAGCGGGTTTTTCCGCCCCGTCGTTGTGCCGCGGCCGGACGGCTCGCGCTACCCGACCAGCTTTTACGAATGCGCCGGCTGCAGCGTGGTCTTCATCGACCCGCACGCTTTCAACGCCAACGAACCAGGCCCCCCCTGCAGCGAGGGCGCCAAGCCGGCCGCGGCAGCCCCGGACCTGTCCCTGGAGACCTACGGCAAGCGATGAGAGTGGTGCGGCGGCACGATGTCTGCTACCAATCTGCGCCGCATGGCCCGGATTCTGACTATTGAGGACGACGCAGTGACCGCCGGCGAGATCCTCGCCGAACTGCAGAGTCATGGGAATCAGGTTGAGTGCGTCAGCAGTGGCAGCGCGGGCCTGCAGAAGGCCCTGACCGGCAACTACGATGTGATCACGCTCGATCGCATGTTGCCGGAGCTGGATGGACTGAGCCTGGTGAAGCGTCTGCGGGAAGCGGGCGTGCGCACGCCCGTGCTCATGATCAGTGCATTGAGCGATGTCGATGAGCGCATCCGCGGGTTGCGCGCCGGCGGCGATGACTACATGACCAAGCCGTTCGCGCCCGATGAAATGGCCGCGCGCATCGAGGTGCTGTTGCGCCGGGAACCCGCGCAGCAGGAGACGGTGCTGCGAGTCGCCGATCTGGAGCTTGATCTGATGACGCGCACGGCGCAGCGCAACAGTGCGCTGATCGAGCTGCTACCGCTTGAATTCAAACTGCTCGAGTACCTGATGCGCCACTCCGGTCAGGTGCTCACTCGCACCATGATCTTCGAGGCGGTGTGGGGCTACCGCTTCGATCCCGGTACCAACGTCATCGATGTGCACATGGCGCGGCTGCGGCGCAAGGTCGATGCCGGCCATTCCCTGTCGCTGATCCACACGGTGCGCGGCTGTGGCTACCGGCTCGGAGAATCCGAATGAGCGCGCGGCCGCTGGTCGGCGGGTTCAGCGAGCTGTGGCGCACGAGCACGACGCGGCTGATCCTGGGCTACGGCGCGCTGTTCGCCGCCTGGAGCATCATGCTGATCGGCGCCATCAGCTGGGAGACGGCGCGCTACCTGGAAAGCGTCGTCGACCGCATTCTCGTGCAGCGCGTGCATTTCCTCGCGGCCGTGGACCGGGATCGACTGCCCGACCTGCTGGCCGCAAGCACGGCGCTGGATCTGCGCGGGGTACTGTCCTTCGGACTCTTCGATGCCGACAGCCGCTATGTGCTGGGCGATATCGATCGGCTGCCTGCCGAGCTGCCGGTGGATGGCGAAGTGCACCCTCTGCCGCGCGGCGTGCCGCGGATCAGCGGCCAGCGCGGCTCGCGCACGCGCGGCGTCGCGCTGCGGCGCGCAAGCGACAACCTGATGATCGTACTCGTGCGCGACTACGGCGCGGTGGATCGCGTGGGCACGATCATCCGCGGCAGTCTCGTCTGGGCACTATCGCTGACCGTGATTCCCGGGCTGCTGGGCGGCTTTCTGCTGGCACGCGGCCCGTTGCGGCGTGTGCGCAGCATCGAAGCGGCCATCGAGCCGATCATGCGCGGCGATCTGCGCGCGCGCCTGCCGCTATCGCCTCGCCACGATGAACTCGACATGCTCGCGGACATCGTCAATCGAATGCTCGATCAGCTCGAGCGTCTGCTCGGTGAAGTCAAGGGCGTCTCGGACAACATCGCGCACGATCTGCGCACGCCGCTGACGCGCCTGCGCGCGCAGCTCTATCGGTTGCAGCGCGAACGGCCTGAAGGTGAACAGGGGACGCTGCTGATCGAGAGCTGCCTGGGGGAAACCGATGCGCTGCTGGATCGCTTCCGTGCGCTGCTGCGCATCTCCGAGCTCGAGGATCTGCATCGGCGCGCCGGCTTCCGCCAGGTCGATCTGTCCGAGATCCTGCGTCGCGTGCATGAGCTGTACGCCCCGCTCGCCGAGGACAAATCGATGGAGTTCCTGGTGCAGGCCACCGCCGTGCCTGCCGTGAACGCCGACGCCGATCTGCTGTTCGAGGCGGTCACGAATCTGGTCAGCAATGCGATCAAGTTCACACCCGCCGGTGGACGCATCGTGCTTCGAACCCAGGCGGATGTCCGCGGCACCCGCATCGACGTGCTCGATAACGGTCCGGGGATTGCGCCGCAGGAGCGCGAGGCGGTGCTGCAGCGCTTCTATCGCGCCCAGCGCGGCGAGAATCGTCCTGGATTCGGGTTAGGCCTGAGCATCGTCGCCGCGATCGTCAGACTGCACGGATTCCGGTTGGAGATCAGTGCCAACCAACCGACCGGTGCATGCATGAGCATCTATTGCTCGGCCGCGCCCGCATAAAGTTATGACGGGCTGACAACATAAAAAAATCTTCATTGAAATGGCCGCGTTCGATAGGCCGGCACGTCGGATAATTGTCCGCATCTGACGAGCTCATCGGAATCCCATGGATCTTGTAGGCATTGCCCTTCGGCGACCTTACACATTTGTCGTGCTGGCGCTGCTGATTCTGATCACGGGCACGCTCGCCGCGCTGCGTACACCCGTGGATATCTTCCCGGATATCCGGATTCCGGTCATCGGCGTCGCCTGGCAGTACACCGGACTCTCGCCCGATGAGATGGCTGGCCGCATTACCACGCTGTACGAGCGCGTGCTGACCACCACCGTCAACGACATCGAACACATCGAAGGTAATTCCTATAACGGCTTCGGCATCGTCAAGATCTACTTCCAGCCCAACGTCGATATCCGCATCGCCAATGCGCAGGTTACGGCTGTCTCCCAGAGCGTGCTCAAGCAACTGCCCCCGGGCGCCACACCGCCGCTCATTCTCAATTACAACGCCGCCACCGTGCCCATCATCCAGCTGGCACTCTCCGGGCGCGGCCTGTCGGAGCAGAACCTCGGCGACCTCGGCATCAATGTGGTCCGCACACGCCTGGTCACGGTGCCGGGCGCGGCGATTCCCTATCCGTTCGGCGGCAAGACTCGCGAAGTGCAGATCGATCTGGATGCCAACGCCATGCAGGCGCGCGGCCTCGGCGGCCAGGATGTCGCCAGCGCGCTCGCGGCACAGAATCTGATTACACCGATCGGCACGCAGAAGATCGGCGATTTCGAATACAACCTGCTGCTCAACAATGCGCCCGACAAGATCGAGGCGCTGAACGATCTGCCTATCAAGACGGTCAACGGCGCGACGGTGTACATACGCGACATCGGGCACGCCTACGACGGCAATCCGCCTCAGACCAACATCGTGCACGTCAATGGCGGACGCTCGGTGCTGATGTCGGTACTCAAGAACGGTTCCATCTCCACCCTTTCGATCATTTCCGGCATCAAGCAGAAGCTCATCGAGATCAAACCCGCGTTGCCGCCGACGCTCGAGATTGCTCCCATCGGTGACCAGTCGGTATTCGTCGAGGGTGCCATCAGCGGCGTGGTGCGGGAAGGGGTCATCGCGGCCCTGCTGACCAGCGTCATGGTGCTGCTGTTCCTGGGCAACTGGCGCTCGACCCTGATCATCGCCGTATCCATTCCGCTCTCGGTGCTGGGCGCCATCGTGGTGCTGGCGGCCTGCGGTGAGACCCTCAACATCATGACACTGGGCGGGCTGGCGCTCGCCGTGGGCATCCTGGTCGACGATGCCACGGTCACCATCGAGAACATCAACTACCACCTCGAACTCGGCAAGGATGTGCAGACCGCCATCCTCGACGGCGCGGCCCAGATCGTGACGCCGGCCTTCGTCTCGTTGCTTTGTATCTCGATCGTATTCGTGCCGATGTTTTTCTTGCAGGGCGTACCGCGGTTCCTGTTCGTGCCGCTGGCCGAGGCCGTGATTTTCTCCATCGCCTGGTCGTTCCTGCTGTCGCGGACGCTCGTGCCGACGATGGCCAAGTACATGCTGCATCCGCATAAACCGGCCAGCCATGATGATGCCGCTTCACGTTCGCGCAATCCGCTGGTGCGGTTCCAGCGCGCCTTCGAGGCGCGTTTCGAGCGCATCCGGCACAGTTACCGTGCGTTGCTGTCGGTGCTGATCGCGCGCCGCCTGGTGTTTCTGCCCGTGTTTCTTTTCTGCGGCGCGCTCTCATTCCTGCTGCTGCCGTTCCTCGGACGCAATTTCTTCCCGTCGGTGGATTCGGGCCAGATCCTGATGCACGTGCGCACGCAGGTGGGCACGCGCGTGGAGGAGACGGCCAACCGATTCGCCGACATCGAGAAGGCCGTTCGCGAGATCGTCCCGCCCTCACAGTTGGCGACCCTGGCCGACAATATCGGCCTGCCCATCAGCAGCATCAATATGACCTACAACAACACCGGCACGATTGGCGAACAGGATGGAGACATCCAGATCGCTCTGAAGCAGGGCCACGCGCCGACCGAGGACTTCATTCGCCGAATGCGCGAGCAGCTGCCGCGGCGCTTTCCTGGCATTACTTTCTCCTTCCTGCCGGCCGACATCGTCAGCCAGATCCTGAATTTTGGCTCCCCGGCACCCATCAACATCCAGATCCGAGGCGCCACGATCGCCGCGAACATGACTTACGCGCAGGAATTGCTCGCGCGTCTGCGGCATGTGCCCGGCCTGGCCGACGCGCGCATCCAGCAGTCACGCAGCGAGCCGGCGTTTCAGATCAACGTTGATCGCGCGCGCGCGCAGTACGCAGGTGTCACCGAGCGCGACGTCGACAACAGTCTGGTGGTCAATCTCGCGGGGTCGAGCCAGGTGCAACCCACCTACTGGCTCAACCCGCAGAACCGTGTTTCATACCCGATCGTCATGCAGTCGCCGCAGTACCAGATCGACTCGCTCTCGGCGCTGCGGAATCTGCCGATCACTCCAGCCGGCGCTGGCTCGCAGCAGGTGCTCGGCGGCATCGCCGATCTCAAGCGCACCTGGACCAACGATGTGGTTTCCGAGTACGACATCCAGCCGATGGTGCAGATCTTCGCCACCACGCAGGACCGTGACCTTGCAGGCGTTGCGGGCGACATCCGCCAGATCCTGGCAGACACCGCCAGGGATGTGCCCAAGGCCGCCACCGTCGCCATGCTCGGGCAGGTCAAGACCATGCACGACTCGTTCTTCGGCCTGTTGTTTGGACTCGCCGGTGCCGTGGTGCTGATCTACCTGCTGATCGTGGTGAATTTCCAGTCCTGGAGCGATCCATTCGTGATCGTGACCGCCCTGCCCGCGGCACTGGCCGGCATCGTGTGGATGCTGTTTGCGACACACACGCCACTGTCGGTGCCCGCGCTTACGGGCGCGATCATGTGCATGGGCGTCGCCACCGCCAACAGCGTGCTGGTCATCAGCTTCGCGCGCGAAAAACTCGATGAGTTCGGCGATGCCACAGCGGCCGCGCTCGAAGCGGGCTTCGTGCGCTTCCGTCCCGTGCTCATGACGGCGCTCGAGATGGTGATCGGCATGGCGCCCATGGCACTCGGACTTGGTGACGGTGGCGAGCAGAACGCCCCGCTCGGCCGCGCGGTCATCGGCGGCCTGCTGTTCGCGACCGTCGCCACGCTGGTCTTCGTGCCAGTGGTCTTCAGTTTCGTTCACAAGCGGCATGGCCAGAAATCATCGCCGCCCGCCAAGGGAGATACGCATGTCCCCGCCTGATTCAAACCTTGCTGCCGTCGCGCCGGTCTACAGCGATGGCAGCAACACCAGCGGCGCCCCGCCGTCGCGCCGCGCGCTGCGCCTGGGCGCGGTCATCATCGGGTGCCTCGCACTGCTCGTCGTGGCCGGCGGCCTGATCACGCGCGCGGAGGAAAGCACGCAGCTGCGCGACTGGACCGAAGCACAGGCAGTACCCACCGTTGCCGTGGCTGCCCCTGGGGATGCGGCTGCAGGTGGCGCGCTGAACCTTCCTGGTCGCCTCGAGGCGTATGCACGCGCACCGATCTATGCGCGGGTCAGCGGGTATCTGAAGAGCTGGAAATACGACATCGGTGCGCCCGTCAAAGCCGGCGCGCTGCTGGCGGAAATCGACGCGCCGGATCTGGATCAGCAGCTCGCGCAGGACGAAGCCGACCTGTCAACGGCCCA
>Ga0265338_10009542_pt1 | contig 11548 bp, 15 predicted proteins | sample 42126metaG_FD_193579 | JGI IMG/M metagenome (GOLD analysis project Ga0265338, IMG submission 193579) | Rhizosphere microbial communities from Carex aquatilis grown in University of Washington, Seatle, WA, United States - 4-21-26 metaG | ecosystem: Host-associated > Plants > Roots > Rhizosphere... | reverse complement strand
AGCATCAGCGGCAGGGCGACGAGCCAGGCGAGGCTGCGGCGCATCGCCCCGAATGGTAGAGCGCGGAAGGCTCAGGAACGAGCCGGGACTGCCACCGCGCTGCGCCCGAGGCGCCATACCGTCGCGGCGGCGACCGAGCCGACCGCGCAGACGTAGAGCAGGCGCAGCCAGTGCTCGTTCGTGTCGGTTCCGGCGCCGATCCCGTGCGCGGTCGAGGCGAGCCAGACGGCGAAGCCGAGGTAGTGCCAGCGCTTCCAGCGGGCGAAGCCGAGCCACTTCTTCAATCGGGTCGTCACCGCGACCGCGATCAGCAGCTCGCCCGCGACGGTGCCCATCCCGACCCAGAAGGGGCGGTAGTGCGCCGCGCCCGGCACGAGCAGCTGCGTGAGCGAGATCGGCATCACCGTGTCGAGCGAGAGCGCGAAGACGTGGATGCCGACGAAGACGCCCGCGAGGATCCCGGCGAAACGGTGGACATCCGTGACGGCGAAGGCGGGCCAGCCCTTCGGCTTCGCCCGCCCGGAAAGCAGCAGCCCGACGAGGACGGAAAGCGTGATCAACGCGTACGCGACGATTCCGGCCGCGCGCGCCGCGTACCAGTCGACCGGTATCACGAGGTCGCGGTCTGAACCTGCGGTGCCGCGAGCCCGCTGCTCGGCGACGACCCGGTCGAGGGGGAGGGGGATGCGACCGAGCCGCCGCCGAGCGTGAGGCTTCCTCGGCTGGAGGAGTCGACCCCGGCCAGCGAGCGCGACGAATGGCTCGTGCTCGAGCTCGCGGTGCCGGGATGCGTGTACCGAGCGACCCCGAGCAGGGCCACGAAGCCGCTCGCGGCGACGAGGGCGAGCGCCCGCTTCGCCGCAAGCGCGCGCCTGCGTCCCGTTTCGATCCTGGAGTCCTTCGGCATGGCTCCATTCAGCCCGCCGGCGGTGAGAGCGCCGTGAGACGGCCCTGTGAAGCACCTGAGGATCGGTCGCGAACCGCCGGAACAGCCGCGCGGGGTGAGGAATTGCTCAGCTTCCGCCCGTAACTCCTGTTACGAACGCATAGCTTTTCTGATTTTCACGCAGGAATTGTGTGTAAATCGAGTGGTATATCCCCCAAAAGGGGGATAGGCGCTTTCAGGGTCCCCTGTTGAGATGGGCGCCCTACCGACAGAGCGGCCGCTCTCCATGCAGCCGCGCCCCTTGTTGGGAGATCCCCTTATTCCATGCGGCGTCTACGCCTCCTCCTAGCCCTGCTCGTCCTCACGTTCGCTCTCCTGAGCGCGCTGATCCGTCCCGGATCGGGTCGCGCCAGCGAGGCGGGTGGTCCGGGCCACGCGATCGGGCTGACCAGCGAGAACGGCCGCGCGGCGCAGCCGAAGCGGAGCCTCTTCGGTCGCAGGCACCGTAAGCACGTCAAAATCACGCGGCATCTCGCGATCGCGACCGTGCGGGCGATGCGCGAACGCGTCGTCTTCCGCCGGAAGGTCGTCCACTACGCAAAGCATTTCCTCGGCGTCCGCTACGTCTACGGCGGCAGCTCGCCGCGCAGCGGCTTCGACTGCTCGGGCCTCGTGCGCTACGTCTACCAGCATTTCGGCGTCTCCCTGCCGCACTCGAGCTGGGGCGACATGGCGCTCGGGAAGCGCGTCGCACGGAACAACCTCCTGCCGGGCGACGTCCTCTTCTTCGACGGCGGCGGCCACGTGGGCATCTACATCGGCAACGGCCGCTTCATCCACGCGCCACACACCGGCACCGTCGTCCGGATCGAGACGCTCGCCGGCTGGTACTCGGGCGTGTACGACGGCGCCCGCCGCTTGCGCTAGCGCCATCTCCGCGTAGACCCGGATGGAGCGCGCGCCGGCACGGGCGATGCTGGGCAGGCCGATGACGGTCCTCCAGCCAGAGCTCTCGTCGCTTCGCGTGCACGAGATGCCGGACGAGCTGGTGCTCGAGGTGCAGGTGCCGGACGGCTTGACGTTGGCGCAGCTGTCGGCCCGGATCGAACACGGCCTGCTCGAGATCCACGTGCCGCGCGTGGCGGACTCGTCCGACGACGATTAGGCGCGGCGGGCGCGATAGGCGCGCGTCTTCGTGCGGTTCCCGCAGACGGCCATGTCGCACCAGCGAGCGGAGTGGTTGCGCGACCGGTCGTAGAAGAGCCAGCCGCAGCGCTCGCTCCGGCACGCCTTGAGGCGCATCCATGTCCCGTCCACGACCGCGGCCGCGAAGACGCCGGCGAGCGTCGCGAGCGCGCCCGGGACGCCAGGCGCCGTGCCGGCGAGCTCGGCTCGGCCGGCCTGGAAGCGGACGCCGAGATTCCCCTGCGCGGCCGCGCGCTCGACGGCCTCCTCCGCGTCGCGCGGCGCCGGCACGCCGTTGTTCGCACGTGCGAGCGCGCGCAGCGCGGTCCGGACGTCGAGCGCGGCAGCGAGATCGCGCCCGGAGACGCTCGTGCCGGGCGTGATCAGGTCGAGTTCGAGGAGAAGCCGCTGCAACGCTTCCGACGAGTGCAGCACCTCGCGGCCGTGCTCGGGGTCGACCGTGTTGCAGAAGTCCTCGACGAGCCGGAGCCGGCCCGGAGCCGGCAGCCGGCCGGTCTCGTAGACGATCTGGTCGACAGGCTCCACCCGCCGACACTAGCGACCCGGGAACGCTGGTGTCGCCGGCTCTAGCGGGTCTTCTCGGCCATCGCCGTGAGCAGCTTCCACGCGATCGCGGAGTTGCTCTCGACGAGCGGCCGGAAGTCCCACGGCGTCATGCCGTAGCAGAGCATGTCGGTGCGCGCGACGATCGACGCGGTGCGGTTCGAGCCGGTCAGGAGCGCGATCTCGCCGAAGTAGTCGCCCGGGCCGATCGTGCCGCGCGACTCGCCGCCGATCGCCACGTCGCCCTCGCCTTCCTCGACGACGAAGAACCCGGCACCGGCCTCGCCTTCCTGCGTGACCTTGCTGCCGGCGGCGAAGCGGCGCTCCTTCATCGTGTCGGCGATTTGGCCGAGCTCGCGGTCGTCGAGACCGGAGAACAGCGGCACGTTCTTGAGCATTTCCACCGAGGCCCTGGACATGCGGCAGTTATACAGGACCGCTGTTGCGACGCGCACCCCGGCCCACGCGCGAGGATGCCCGGGTGCGCGTCCACGTCGTCGGCTGCTCCCCCGCCTGGCCCAATCCGGGCGGCTGCCAATCCGGCTACCTGGTCGAGGAGGACGGCCGCAGGCTCCTCCTCGACTGCGGCCCCGGCGTGCTCGCGAGGCTGCGCGAGCAGGAGGCTTGGCCGCGCGTCGACGCGATCGTGGTCACGCATCTTCACCTCGACCACATGGGCGATCTCGTCCCGTGGGCGTACGGCGTCACGTACGGCGCGGGCGGCTCGGCGCCGCTGCCGGAGCTATGGCTGCCCGCGGGCGGCGAGGAGACGCTGCGCGGACTCGAGGCGATCGGCGGTGACGCGGTCGTCGCCACGTTCCCGCTGCGCGAGTACGGGAAGGAGCCGTTCGTCGCGGCCGGCTTCACGCTGCAAGCGTTCCCGACCGCCCACTACGACGCGCAGAGCTTCGGGATCCGCGTGGAGGGAGCGCGCGGCGTGCTGGCGTACAGCTCCGACTCGGGGCCGACGCCGGCGCTCGCGGAGCTCGCTCGCGATGCCGACCTCTTCCTCTGCGAGGCGACCCTCTCCGAGCCGGAGCCGGGCAAGCGCGGGCACCTGACCGCGGAGGAGGCGCTCGACGCGTTCCGCGACTCGGGGGCGCGCCGGCTGCTGCTGGTGCACCGCCCGGAGGAGCTGCCCGTCCCGGCGGGCGCCGAGCTGGCGCTCGACGGGATGGAGATCGAGCTCTAGCGCTCCGGCAGCCGGAAGGCGCGCTCGCCGAGCAGGCGGTGGCCCTCGACGGAGGGATGATCGCCGTCGTCGCTGAGTCCGTCCGCCATCCGGGACGGGTCACCCGGGTCCGCAAGCGTGTCGAAGAAGGGCAGCAGCGTCGCGCCGGCGCCGGCGGCGACTGCGCGGATCAGCGCGTTGAGACGGCCGATGTCGGCTGCGGCGCGCGCGTCGCCGTTGTCCCACGGGAGGATGTCGGGGATCGCGAGTGGCAGGCCGGCGCGGCGGCCGCGCTCGAGCATCCCGGCGAGGTTGCGCGCGGCGGCGTCGAGCGAACGGCGCTGAACGACGTCGTTGATCCCGCCTTGGACGACGAGCAAACCGGCGCCGTCGAGGACGTCGTCGAGCCGTGCGGCGATCTCGTCGGTGCGCTCGCCGTAGACGGCGCTGGTGCGGAACTCGAGGCCGGGGCTCGCGCGCTGGGCCCAGTACTGCCACTGGCTCCGCTCGTCGGACTCCGCGAGCCGAGCGCGAACGCCGGGATCGGGATCCCAGAGCGGCGACCCGGCCGAGATCGAGTCCCCGACGACCGCGACGATCAACGCTTGCGCGGGTGGAGCTCGACGAGGAGCTCGCAGTCCAGCGCTTCCGCGATGCGGAGGAGCGTGTCGATCCTGGGCGGGCGGCCGCCGCGCTCGAGGCGCGCGATCGCCGATTGCGTCGTGCCGCACCGTTCGGCGAGCTCGCGCTGCGAGAGCCCCTTCGCCGTGCGCTGTGCGACCACGCGGTCCGCGATCTTCGCGAAGAACCAGCCGCGATCGCCCGTGACGATGCGTTCGTGGAGCCGCTCGAGCGGCCGCTTGGGCTCCTCACGCGCTCGCGCTGCCATCGCGGCCACGATAGCACGTGTGCTATATCGCGACGGCGTCCCCGACCTGGACGCGGCCCGGCTCCGCGACGTCGCAGTAGACGCCGAACGGGAGCGGCTCGACGACGCCCTCGCGCCGGTACGCGGCGAGGATCTTCAGCGTGTCGAAGTCCGAGACCGCCGTGTCCGGATCGCAGGTCGTGACGACGCAGCGGCCGACGTCGCCGAGCGGGACGATCGCCGCCTCGCCGACGCGCACCCGCAGGCCGAGCCACGTGTCCTCCTCGTGCGCAGCGACGCCGTCGATCTCGAAGAGCATCCGGAAGCGACGGCCGTCCACCGCCTCGGCGGCTCCGGCCTGCTCGCGCATCCGTTCCAGCGAGCCGCGCGAGATCAGTGACGCCCAGCCGCCGCGGTCGTTGCCGCGATCCTGCGCGCCTTGCTCCGACCAGAGCAGCGTCAGCGGCTCGCCGGCGAAGTCGGAGAGCGCTTCCTGCCAGGGCCCGGGCACGAGCCGGGAGGGATGCGACGTCCGGTACAGCTCGGCGGCGAAGGGCTCGGCCGGCTCGACGACGCCGTCGACGACGGAACCGTCGGGGAACGAGAGCACGAGCCGGCGCGCCGTCTCGTCCCACTCCGGCCGCACCTGCATCAGCTCCGGGTGCCGCTTTCCGTTGAGCAGGCGCCCCTCTGCGTCGACGAGCCAGAAGCGCCGGTCGCCGTGCACGCCTTCGTGGGTCAACTCGACCGACTCGGGATGGACGAGCCCGAGCGACTTGACGGGAGCGACCGAGATCCGGGCGACGCGCGCGTCCACCCTCAGACGGTAGCTTCGGAGTCGTCGCGCCGTCAGAAGAAGAAGCCCGACCACGCTGACCACCAGTCGTCCCCGCGGACGACGATGGAGCGCGGGCCGGTCACCTCGACGCCCGTGCGGTTGCGGTACTCCTCGAGGCGATCGGGCGAGGTGAAGTCGATCTCGATCTCGCACGGCTTGCCGGGGTCGTACGGCGCGACCGCCTTCAGGTCCGTCAGCGCGCGCGTCGCCGCGTCCTCGATCAGCTCGCGCGCCCGCACCGGCGTCTTCTGGCGGGCGGAGAAGCGCCCGAGGCCGACCTTCACCTCGCAGGTCGTGAGCCCGTCTCCGAGCAGCGACTTCGCCTCCTCGCAGACGGCACGGTCGCCCGTGACGAGGAGTACCGGCACGCCGAAGTGCCCGCAGAGCGCGGCGTTGATCCCCGTCTCGCCGACGAGCGTCCCGTTGAAGCGGAGGTTCTGCCACGCCTGGCCGGAGACGGTGTGCGAGAGGACGCCCGTCTCGGCGCCTGCCATCGCGTGCATGCCGACGAACAGCGCCGCGTCGCAGCCCTCCTCCAGGAAGCTCGTGTACTCGGTCCACTCGCTCTGGACGACGTACTCGCAGTCGGGATCGAGCAGGTCGGGAACGAGCGAGTTGAAGGTGAAGTCGCCGCCGGCGCCGTGGCAGTCCATGACGACGATCTCGGTCGCGCCGGCCGCTTTCGCACCACGCACCGCCGCATTGATCTCCTCGGTGTAGAGGACGCGGCCCTCCTTGTAGAGGTCTGAGTCGCCGCCGGTCTGGCCCCACTTGACGATGCCGGCGACGCCCTCCATGTCGGAGATCACGTGGACGCGCACGAGGGGAGCCTAAGGGACGGTTAGCCTTGCCGACGTGGACTCGGGCCTCGCGGGCAAGGGCGTGCTCGTCACCGGCGGCGCCGGCGGAATCGGCTCCGCCTGCGTCCGCGCGTTCGCGGCCGAGGGCGCGCGCGTCGCGATCCACTACCGGACGAGCGGCGAGCACGCCGCAGAGCTGGCGCGCGAGACCGGTGGCGTCGCGATCCAGGCCGACCTGACGCAGGAGGACGAGGTCGACGCGCTCTTCGCGACGGCGCGCGACGCACTCGGCTCGGTGGACGTCTGCGCGGCGGTCGCCGGCGTCTGGCCGCGCGCCGACGAGCCGGTCTGGCAGCTCCCCCTCGAGCGCTGGCGCGCGACCCTCGACGCGAACCTGACCGCGACCTTCCTGACCGCGCGCGGCTTCCTGCGCGAGGTCGAGCGAACCGGACACGGCAGCCTTGTCCTCGTCGGCTCGACCGCAGGGCGGTTCGGCGAGGCGGGGCACGCCGACTACGCGGCGGCGAAGGCGGCGCTGCAGGTCGGGCTCCTGCTCAGCCTGAAGAACGAGATCGTCCGGATCGCGCCGAAGGGCCGCGTCAATGCCGTCGCGCCCGGCTGGACGTACTCGCCGATGACGCGAGGCGAGCTCGACCCGGAGCTGGTGGAACGGCTGTCGCGGACGATGGCGCTGCGCAAGGTGGCGCTCGCCGAGGACATTGCGCGTGCCGTCGTCGTGCTCGCGTCCGACGAGCTCTCCGGACACGTGACGGGCGAGCTGATCACGGTCGCCGGTGGGATGGAAGGACGGACGGTGCACCCGTGAGCCGCTTCCTGGACAGGCTGGTCGAGGGGACGCCGCTCGTCGCGGACGGCGGCATGGGCGCGCTCCTCTCCAGTGCGGTCGCCGGCCTGCGCGCACCCGAGGAGGCGAACCTCCGCGCGCCGGAGAGCGTCCTCGACGTCCACCTCGGCTACATCCGCGCCGGCGCCGACCTGATCGAGACGAACAGCTTCGGCGCCAACCGCGCGAAGCTGGCGCAACGCTTCCTCGAGGACGAGTTCGAGGCGATCAACGCGGCAGCGGTGCGTCTCGCCCGCGAGGCGCGTGAGGTCTCAGGGCGGGATGTCTTCATCGCCGGCTCGATCGGGCCGCTCGGCGACGTCGAGCTCTCCGGTCGCGACCCGGCGGAGCTGTTCGCGGAGCAGGCGCAGCTGCTCGAGGGGCGCGGCGCGGATCTGTTCATGGTCGAGACGTTCTTCGACGTCGGCGAGCTGGAGACCGCGATCGCCGCGATCCGCTCGGTCTCCTCCCTCCCACTCGTCGCGCTCATGACCTTCGACGCCGACGGCGTCACGCTCGGCGGCGTCACGGCGGAGCAGGCGGCCGAGCGGCTGCGCGGGCTCGGGCTCGCCGCGTTCGGCGCCAACCACGGCGCCGGCCCGACTGCAGCGCTGCGCGCGCTCTCGCGGATGGGGAACGACGGCACGCCGCTCGCAGCCCTCCCCAACGTCGGCCTCGCCAGCATGAGCGGGCAGCGGATCGTCTTCCCGCATGCGACGCCGGAGTACTTCGGCGAGTTCGCCGCGCAGGCGCGCAAGCTCGGCGCCCGCCTGATCGGCGGCTGCTGCGGGACGACGCCTGCGCAGATCGCAGCGATCCGCGCCGCCGTCGACGAGGAGCGAGCTCCCGCCGGGACGCTGCTCGTGCGCGAGCGCGAGCAGGCGCGCCCATTCGTGCCCGCGACCGAGGACACGCTGCTCGCGCGCAAGCTCGCCGCAGGCGAGTTCGTCGTCTCCGTCCAGGTCGACCCGCCGCTCGGCGCCAATCCCGAGGCGCTGCTCGCGACGGCCCGCGCGGTCAGCGAGACCGGCAAGGCGGACTTCGTCGACGTGAACGACAACCCGCGCGCGCGGGCCCGCATGAGCGGGATCATGGCGTCGGTCGCGATCGAGCGCTTCACCGGCGTCGAGACGATCCCGCACCTGACACCGCGCGACACGACGATCACCGGACTCGAGTCGCTCCTGCTCGGCGCCCACGCGGAGAGCGTCCGCAACATCCTCGCCGTCACCGGCGATCCACCCGAGGCGGGCGACTACCCCGGCTCGGGCACCGTCTACGACGTCGACTCGATCGGGCTCGTCGAGCTGATCGTGCGGCTGAACGCAGGCGAGGACTGGCACGGCCGTGCGATCGACGCGCCGACCTCGTTCTTCCCGGGGGTCGCGGTCAACCCGACCGCGGACGACCTCGGGCTGGAGGCGGAGCGCTTCCACCGGAAGGTCGAGGCCGGGGCGCGCTTCGCGATGACGCAGATCCTCTTCGACCTCGAGCCGTTCGACGCGTTCCGGGAGCGGATCGGCGGCGCGTGGCCGGTGCCGGTGCTCGTCGGCGTGTGGCCGATCCGGACGACCGAGACGCTGATCCGGGTTCACAACGAGACACCCGGGATCGTCGTGCCCGAGCACGTGCAGGAGCGCTACCGCGCCGCGGGAGCGGGCGCACGCGACGTCGGCCTCGAGCTCGGTCAGGAGCTGATCGAAGCGGCACGCGAGCTCGCGCAGGGCGTCTACGTGATGGCGCCGTTCCGGCAGCCGCTGAACGTCGTCGAGCTGCTACCCGAGCGCCGCTAGGGCGCGCAGCTGCCGGTCGAGATCGCGGCCGTCCCCGCCTGGTCGAGCACCTTCCGCACGATCTCGGCCGGGACGCCGTAGCCGCTCGGCGCGCCGCTCCGCGCCGCGAAGATCGTCGACTCGACCGCGCCGTTCTCGTCGATCGCGGGCCCGCCCGAGTTTCCGTGGCGCACCGTGCCCGCGACGGCGGTGATCCTGCGCGTGACCGGCCCGTGCCCCAGCGCGTCTTCGGTGATCACCGAGGAGGTGGTGCCGATCCGGCCGGCGATGGCCCCGAGCGAGCCGTTCTCCGGGTAGCCGACGATCGCGACGGCCGCGCCGTCGACCGGGTCGACGAGCGGGAGCGGCGTCTCGTTCGCGCCGACGACGCGCAGCACGGCGACGTCGTCGTGAACGTCGAAGGCGACGACCTGCGCGGGGAACGGCCGGTCGCGGCCGGGGATCTCGACGACGGTGTCCTGCTCGCCCGCAACGACGTGGGCGGCGGTGACGACGAGGTCCGGGCGCGCGAACCAGCCGCTCCCCTCGACCCCGAAGCCGCACGCCGTGCCGAGGATCTTGACCACGCGCTCCGCCGCCGCATGGATCGTCGGATCCTTGAGCACGCCGGTGTTCGGCGGCTCCGACGGCGCGGGAGGTCCGGCGATCGACGGGAACGGGTCGATCCGCGCCAGCAGGTGGAGGAGCGTGCTCGGTGGCACGACGCTGTTGAGCCGGCGCACGAGCACTGAGCGCTGCACCTCCTGCCGAAGCTTCGTCTGTCCCGGCGCGAGCAGCGCGACCGCGGCGGCGACCCAGACGAGCGCGACGCCGGTCGCTGCGCCGAGCACCAGCCCGCCGAAGGAGTCGAGGAAGCGCAGCGGCGTCAGGCGCAGTCCGCCGCGGACGAAGGAGCCCGCGAAGCCCGCGAGCGACTGGAGCAGCACGGCGCCGACGAGTGCGCCGACGAGTCCGGCGAGCGGCGTCCACGCCGAGCCTGCGCCGCCATGGAGCAGATGCGGCCCGACGCGCGAGCCTGCGTACGCGCCCGCGGCGAGCCCCGCAAGCGAGAGCGCGCTGAGCACGAGCCCGCGCCGCATCCCGCCGAGCGCGGCCAGCGCAACGAGGGCGAGCGCAGCCCAGTCGACGATCGTCAGGGACACCGCGCGGAGCGTAGACGCGGTACCGGCTCGCGGAAGGGCACAGTCGCGCAGCGTCGAACAGTGCGGCGATGTTCAACGGCGCGAACACGGGCTTCATGCTCCTGGCCGCAAGCCTCGTGATGCTCATGACGCCAGGCCTCGCGTTCTTCTACGGCGGGCTCGTCGGCCGCTCGAACACGCTCACGATCATGATCCAGAGCTTCGCCTCGATGGGGATCACGACGATCCTCTGGTGGGCGGTCGGCTACTCGCTCTGCTTCAACGGCGGCTCGGACGGGATCTACGGCAACTTCCATCTGGCGTTCCTACGCCACGTGGGGGTCGACACCCTGTACACACCCTCGGGGATACCGCTGAGTGTGCTGATCGCGTACCAGATGATGTTCGCGATCATCACCCCGGCGCTGATCACGGGCGCGTTCGCGGGTCGCGTCACCTTCAAGGCCTACTTGGTTTTCCTCGTCGTCTGGCAGGTCGCGGTCTACTACCCGTTCGTGCACATGTTCTGGGGCGGCGGCCTGCTCGCCCACTGGGGAGCCCGCGACTTCGCCGGCGGCATCGTCGTGCATGCCAGCGCCGGCTGGGCCGCGATCGCGTCCGTGCTCTACGTCGGCAAGCGCAAGTTCGTCGATGTGCCGCACAACATCCCCTTCATCGCGCTCGGGACCGGTCTGCTCTGGTTCGGTTGGTACGGCTTCAACGCGGGCAGCGAGCTGAAGGTGGACAACATCACGGCGCTCGCGTTCCTCAACACCGACATCGCCGCCTCGTTCGCTGCGATCACCTGGCTGTTCGTGGAGTGGTGGAACGCGAAGAAGCCGCACTTCGTGGGCCTGCTCACGGGTGCGGTCGCCGGTCTGGCCACGATCACGCCCGCCGCCGGTTACGTGCCGATCTATGCCTCGGTCGTGATCGGGATCGCCGCAGGGATCGTCTGCTACTACGCGATCCAGCTCAAGAACCGCCTGCACTGGGACGACGCGCTCGACGTGTGGGGCGTGCACGGGGTGGGCGGTCTGCTCGGGATCGTGCTCCTCGGTGCCTTCGCGAGCACTTCGATCAACCCGGCCGGCGCCCAGGGCCTCGTCCACGGCTCGGCGACCTTCCTCGGGAAGCAGCTCGCCGCGGGCATCGGCTGCTCGGCCTACGCCTTCGCATTCACCTACGTGATGCTCAAGGTGATCGACCGGATCACGCCGGTGCGTGTGGGCGCCAAGGCCGAGGAAGGGCTCGACGCCGCGATGCACGGCGAGTCCGCGTACGAGCTCGCCTGACCGGCTCGCCCGGCGCTACACGCGGCTACACTGGGACGCCCGCGGGGGCGTAGTTCAGTTGGTTAGAACGCCGGCCTGTCACGCCGGAGGTCGCGGGTTCGAGTCCCGTCGCTCCCGCTTCTTGCACCGAAGACGCTCGCCTGCCGGAGACGCGCATCCGGCCTAGAAGGTCGCGCAGCCCAC
>Ga0265338_10009541_pt1 | contig 11549 bp, 14 predicted proteins | sample 42126metaG_FD_193579 | JGI IMG/M metagenome (GOLD analysis project Ga0265338, IMG submission 193579) | Rhizosphere microbial communities from Carex aquatilis grown in University of Washington, Seatle, WA, United States - 4-21-26 metaG | ecosystem: Host-associated > Plants > Roots > Rhizosphere... | reverse complement strand
CGAACGAGTGTCGCGACGGCCGCACGACGATTCTCTTCTTCGAGGCGAATGTCGGCGACCGCGACCTGCAGGGGATTGACATCCTCGAGGAGAACGAGGCCGGCCTGATCGAGAAGTTCACGGTGATGATCCGGCCGCTCTCGGGCCTCCAGGCGGTCGCGGAGACGATGGCAGCCCGCCTGGGTCTCGCGTAACCCCGGCTATACTGGCGACCGTTCGCGGATGTAGCTCAGTTGGCTAGAGCGTCTGCTTGCCATGCAGAAGGTCGTGGGTTCGAGTCCCATCATCCGCTCCTCCTCTCTCGGCGAGTTCCATGATCAGTTCCAAGAATTGGACTCGAGGTCGCTGTTCGCTCGATCCCGCCAGAGAGTTGGGCACGTCCCAAGCAAGAGCCGCGGATGTCCTCGTAACGACCGACATGGCGAGGTTCGTGCATACCGCGGGTCGTCTGCGATGATCTCCTCATGGATACCACGACGATCGACCACGAGTTCGAGCAGCTGCAGGCCGAGTTTCAGGATGTCGCCAAGACGGTTGAGAGCCTGGCAGCGAAGATGCAGGCGGCAGAGAAGTCAGGGGACACCAACGCGACGGAGTGGCTGGGCGATCTGAAGCAGGTCGCGCACGACGTTGACGACGAGCAGGCACAGGTGAAGGCGCTCCTGCTCGCGATCCACGGCTTCATCGGCGGCGTCGCTCAGACCCAGCAAGCGTCCCCGGCGGCGGCCGCGGCTGCTGCGGAGGAGAAGCCGCCGCTGTTCGCGCCCGGGCACGAACCGGTAGAGAGTGAGTCCGCGCAACAGCCCGGACCGCAACACCACGGCATGCTCGGCGGAATGCTCGGAGGCATGATGGGCGGCGGGATGATGGGTGGAGGCATGTTCGGCGGTTACTACGGCGGCGGCTTCGGTCGAGCGATGGAGATGGGGATGGCTATGAACCTCGGAGCGAACCTCGTCAACGGCATCTTCCGCTAGCCGCGCCGCGACCAGGCTGCCGCCAACGCCGCATCGCCGGTACATCCCCCGCAGGCGTTTGCGGCCGTGCGACACTGGCCGCGACTGACCGATGCTGCTGATCCTCGCCCTCGTGGTTGCGCTGATCTTCCTGCCGTTTCCGGCGAATCTCGCCGTGATCGGCCTTGGCGGCGTCTGCGAGCTGGGGGTGATGCTGCTCGGGTTCCGTTACACGAACCACTTCAAGCGGAAGGTCGGCGTGGAGACGCTGATCGGCGAGACCGCACGCGCGATCACCGCGCTCGCGCCTGACGGTCAGGTGAAGCTGAACGGGGAGATCTGGCAGGGTCGCGCCGAAGGCACGATCCCGGCCGGTGCTTGTGTGCGCGTCAAGGCGATTCACGGCCTGACGCTCGAGGTCGAGGAGGCTGCTGGCGGGAGCCCTTAAGGAGCTTTCCGAGCGGCGTCGCGAAGAACCGTTGAGGGTTCTCGACGAACATCTCGTCGATCTGCTCCTGCGTCACGCCGGCGTCGAGCAGCTTGGGAACCACGTTCTTCGAGATGTGCAGGTAGTCCGGCCGCTCGTTGGCGAACGGCGGGTTGCCGATCATGAAGTCGTAGAAGCACCCGCCGTCGTGGCCGAGGTGCACCTGGCCGGCATAGCCCTCCGCGCACAACGCGGTGAGCGTCTCGATGCGGTTCGCGTCGGGGTTGAAGTGCTCGATGTTGAAGCGGTCGCAGCCGAGCCAGGCGCCCGTGCCGGCGATCGCGCGCAGGTAGTCGAGGTCGTTGCTGTCGCCGGCGTGGGCGATCACGATCCGGGTCGGGTCGACGCCCGCCGTCGTCAGCGCGTCGAGCGCGAGCAGCCCTGTCTTCGCCGGCGCGTTCGTGTGCACCATCACCGGCACGCCGGTCTCGACGGCCGCGGCGGCGATCAGCCGCAGGATCCGCGGGGTATCGCCGACGAGACCATGCTCCTCGACGGCGCACTTCAGGAACGCCGCCTTGACGCCCGTGTCGTCGATCCCGTCGCGGATCTCGCGCACGAAGAGCTCGGTCACCGCATCGTCCGAGCGGTAGGCGAGGAAGCTCGGCAGCTCGAGGAACGCGTAGACGCCGGTTGCGACGACGATGTTCAGATCGACCTCGGCGTTGATCCGCTGGATGCGCGGGATGTAGCGGCCGAGGCCGGGCGCGGTCGGGTCGACGATCGTGTGGATGCCGCCGTCCCGCAGCCGCTGGAGCTTGGCGATCGCGTCGGCGACACGTACCTCCTCGTCCCAGTAGCTCGGGCCCCAGACGTGGCCGTAGTTCAGCAGCGCCTCGGGATCGAGCACGAAGACGTGCTCGTGCATCAGCGTCGGGCCGAGCTCGCTCAGCTCGACGGGGCCGCGCACGGTCTCGACGGTGGCCAGCCTAGATCCCTTCGGTCGCGGGCAGCCGGCCGCTCCGCACCGCTTCGGCCAGCGCCTGGTGATCCTGTTCGTTGACGTCGGCGTAGGCCGTTGCGAACTCGGCGACCGCCCGGTCGAAGACGTCGCCCTTGCCGAGATACGCCGCGATCGCGATCCGGTCGCCCGAGCGAGCATGCGCGCGCGCCAGCGTCGCGCCGCACCAGCGCCCGTAGATCGTCAGCGCGCGCGGCAGGATCTGCGTCAGGTCGACCGACATCTTCCAGTCGCGCAGCTGGCGGACGTAGAAGTCCCGCGACGGGCCGTCGTTGTTCTCGACATGCGTCCAGCCGAGGAAGATGTCACTCGAGGCCTGCGAGACGCGCTGTCCTCTGACGACTCGCTGCGCGTGGCTGGCGTAGTTCCCTTGGCCGAGGTGCGGCTCGAGCACCGACGCCTCCGCTTGCTTCAGCTGCAGGAACAACAGATCGGATTCGTCGCGCCCGAGGAGCAGCAGGATCCAGCTGCGCAGCCCGACGCTCCCGATCCCGACCACGCGCCGCGCGAGGTCGGCGAAGCGGAATTCCTCGAGCAGCTCCCGGCGGTCGGTTTGGAGCGAGTGGCGGTAGGCGCGGAAGACGGAGCGCACGGCGGCCTCCAGCTGCTCGCGCCGGTCGCCGAGCTCGGTCACCGGGACGGTCAGCGGCGGGTTGGAGACGATGCGCGGCTCGCCGTCGACGACCTGCAGCAGGCGCGCGAGCGCGTGCCGGTCGTTCAGCGGCGCCTTGGCTGCGGCGCGCCGGAGGCTGCGCGCGTCCTTCTGCTCGCGCTCTTCTTGCAGGTCGGCGACGAGCGAGTCGACGTCGGCGTGCGCGTACCAGACGTCGAGCTGCCCGAGCTTCGCCAGCTGCCGCATCGCCTCGCGGTAGCCGCCGACCGTTGCGAGCACCGCCGCACGGCGCTCGGCGCGGCTGAAGCCGCGGTCGCGCCCCGCGATCTCGGTGCTCGTCGCGAGTCGCTTGACGTCCCACTCGAACGGGCCGGGAAGCGTCTCGTCGAAGTCGTTGATCCCGAAGACGAGCGTTCGCTCGGGCGAGGCATAGCCGCCGAAGTTGAGCAGGTGCGCATCGCCGCAGAGCTGTGCGTCGAGGCCGACGCGGGGCGTCGGCGCGAGGTCGGTCGCCATGATCGCCGCGGCGCCGCGGTAGAACGCGAACGGCGAGGCGAGCATCCGCCCGTACCGGATCGGCAGCAGCTCCTGTATGCGAGGCTCGGCCTGCGCCTCCAGCAGCCCGATCGGATCGCGGGCCGCCTGCGCGTCGAGGGTCGCGTGGCCGCTGCGCGCCGCTGCCTTGCGGGCCGTGCGACCGAACTCGACCCGCTCGGCGACCGTCAGATGCTGGACGTGCGGAGCGGTGGAGGAGTCACTCACTCCGCGCAGTTAAACACCGGGGGCCCCGCAGAAGCGAGACCCCCGGTGAGGGAAGGAAGAACAACGCCCCCTACGTGCGTGTCGTGCACCGGTTGAACCTCCGAACAGACGGACGCCTCCGTCAGCACCATGATCGGCCGCTCGGGCGCCGGATCCCTGCAAGAAGCCTTGAGGAACGGCCCTCCCAAGCGCTGAGGGAGACCGCATCCCTCAAACGAGGGTAGTGGCTCCCGGCGAGCGCGACGATATCGCGGGCACCGGTTGAACCTCTCCACACCCTGCAGAAAGGGAGTCGAGAGGAATGTTGTTCAAGAAACTGCGCCAGCGACTGCAGAGCGAAGAGGGTTTCACCCTGATCGAACTGCTCGTCGTGATCATCATCATCGGGATCCTGCTCGCGATCGCGATCCCGTCCTACTTGAAGTTCAAGGATCGCGCGAACACCGCCGCCGCTCAGGCGAACGTCAGTGCGGCGATTCCCGGCATCGAGGCGTACGCCGCCGACCATGCGGCCGGCTACTCCGGCGTGACGTCGGCGATCCTCCAGGCGTCCTACGACGCCGGCATCAAGCACATCACGATCGTCTCGGCGAGTGCGACGACGTACTGCGTGCAGTCGACCGTGGGTGCCGCGACCTTCAACAAGAACGGCCCGTCGACGAACATCGCGACCGGGCCGTGCTCGTAAGCCCGACCGGCCGGCAAAGGCGGGGGCGCGGCGAGACCGCGTCCCCGCCGCGTTCTAAGCGGTAAGGGCGCCGAGCAGCGTGCCGACCTGGTGGTGCGCCACGGCTGGGTGGCGCATCGGCTGTGACGAGTCGACGCTGTAGCGATTACGCCGGCCGACCCGCGTCCGCGTGACGTAGCCGGAGGCGACGAGATCGTCGAGCACACGGTGCATCTGGCGCTCGGTCAGGCGCGTGCGCGAGGCGAGCTCACGGACGGTCGCATCCGGCGTCCGCGTCATTTCGAGGAGCGTCAGCGCGTGTGACGTCAGGAACCCCCACGAACGCGTCGTTTCGGGTGTCTGAGACAGGGATGTCATGCATTCATCATGCGTTCTGATCGTTCGGTCGGAGTTCAAGAATCCTTGAGGGAGCGCTGCGCCATGATGTGCCGGTGCGCGGACGCCGGATTCGGCTGGGGATGCGGTGGTGGCTCGCCGCGGCCTTTGCGGCCGTCGCCGGCATCACGGCCGTCGCCGTCGTTGCCGTCCTGAACGGACGCTCAGAACATGCGTTCCGCCGCTACTCCGAGGATCTCGCCGTCGGGGCAGCCGTCTCGGCCGCCGAGAACATGAAGCACGACCACACGCGCGCCGATCTGCAGGCGAGCGAGGTGACGATCTCCTCGAACAACAAGCTCGCGCTCTTCGCGTTCGACGGCCATGGGCGGCTGCTGACGGCGACGACGTCGAACCAGACCGCCTGGAATACGGTGCCGGACCGCGACGCTGCGGTCCGCGCCGTCCTCGACCACAACCGGTACATCGCCGGGGCCAAGGACGGATCCGCCCTCGTCGTGGGCCTGGGCATCCACGGCGGCCCCGCCCGCGGGCTGGTCGAGTACGCCCTGCGCCCGGAGCTGAAGACCCAGCTCGGGATCGTGCGTAACGAGTTCTCCGACTCGGCGCTGATCGCCTTCATCCTCGGTGCAGCCGCCGGCCTGGTCCTGGCGACCCTGACCGGCCGCCGGTTGACCCGGATCGCCGAGGCGGCGCGGGCGATCGGCGCCGGCGACTTCTCGGTGCACGTCGCCGACCGGTTCCCCGACGAGGTCGGGAGCCTCGCCGGCTCGCTCGAGGAGATGCGGATGCAGCTCGAGAGCGCCTTCGACGTGCTGCGCGACGACCGCAACAGGCTCGAGCGGCTGCTCGACCGCCTCGACGAGGGAGTCGTCCTGATCCGGCGCGACCTGAGCGTCGAGTTCGCAAACGGCCGCGCCCGCGAGCTGCTCGGCCCGGAGCTCGCCACGAGCAAGCTCGCACACGACCTCCAGCGCTTCGCGACCGACGTGTTCACCTCCGAGATCGCGGCGCAGATCCGGCTCGGCACCGACGACGACCGCACGCTGCTCGTCTCGGGCATCCCGCCCGGCGCGGGGGCGGATACGGTGATCGTCGTGCTGACGGACGAGTCGCAGCGGGCGCGGGCGGAACGCGTGCAGCGTGAATTCGCAACCAATGCCGCCCATGAGCTCCGCACGCCGCTCGCCTCGATCGTGACAGCGATCGAGATGCTGCAGACAGGCGCCAAGGACGACGCCGGCGCGCGCGACGACTTCCTGCGCGTGATCGAGACGGAGGCGGGGCGGCTCACGCGCCTCACGCATGCGCTGCTGATCCTCGCCCGGGCCGAGGCGCGCCAAGAGGAGCCGAAGCTCGCGAGTCTCGAGCTGGGAGGCGTGATCGAGCGCGTCGTCGCTGCCGTGCCGCATCGCGGTGTCGAGATCGTCGCCCAGTGCCCGCCGGGCCTCTCGGTCGCCGCCGACCGGGATCTCCTCGAGCAGGCGCTCTCCAACCTCGTTGCGAACGCCGTTCGCTACGGCGGCGGCGACCTCGTGGTCGTGCGCGCAGCGACAACGCCTGACGGGTGCGTGGAGATCGACGTGATCGACCGGGGAAAGGGCATCGCGCCGGCCGACCGGACGCGAATCTTCGATCGCTTCTACCGCGCAGCCGAGTCCGACGACGGCGGCGGTTTCGGTCTCGGCCTGCCGATCGCGCGCGACGCGGTGCAGGCACTCGGCGGGACGATCGACGTGATCTCGGAACAGGGCGCAGGAACGACGGTGCGGATCAGCCTCGCCGCCGGCCGGCCGGCGGAGGTCGTGTGAGTCCCCGGATCCTCGTCGTCGACGACGAGCCGTCGCTCGTCCGCGGCGTCTCGTACGCGCTCGAGCGGGAGCAGTTCGAGGTCGAAGTCGCGCGCGACGGGCCGGCTGCAGTGGAAGCCGCCCTCGGCCACGCAGTCGATCTCGTGCTCCTCGACTCGATGCTGCCGGGTCTCAGCGGCCCCGAAGTCTGCAGGCGCATTCGCGAGCAGAGCGGGGTGCCGATCATCATGTTGACTGCCCGCGACTCGGAGCAGGATCTCCTAGAGGGGCTCGCTGTCGGCGCCGACGACTACGTCACCAAGCCGTTCTCCGCGAGTGAGCTGATCGGCCGGATCCGCGCGCTACTGCGCCGGCGTGAGCTCGATCGCGCCGGCGGCGAGCTCGTGCGTGACGTCGGCGGCATCCGGATCGACCTGATGCACGACGAGGTGGAGGTCGAGGGCCGGCGCGTCTTTCTGACGCCGTCGGAGTTCAAGGTGCTCAGCCTGCTCGCGTCGAACCCGGGCTCGGTGTTCACACGGCGCCAGATCATGGAGCGCCTGTGGGGAAGCGCGCACGTCGGTGACGAGCACACCTGCGAGGTGCACGTCTCGAGCCTGCGCCGGAAGATCGAAGTGGATCCCGCCGCCCCGGCGAGGCTTGTCACGGTCCGGGGGAGCGGCTACAAGCTGGACGCCCCCGCGGCCCCATAGGCGATGGCGTGGGGGGTCGGTGCTGCGGTCGCGCTCGTGGCGATCGGGTTTGCCGTCGGCGCGTTCGGGACGCTCGTCGGCGCGGGCGGCGGGTTCCTGCTCACACCGCTCCTCCTGATCCTCTACCCGCACGACTCGCCGCAGACGATCACTGCGATCAGCCTGGTGGCTGTCTTCTGCAACGCCACGTCTGGCTCGATCGCCTATGCGCGGCTGAAGCGGACCGACTACCGGAGCGGGCTCGTGTTCGCGGCCGCGGCGCTCCCCGGCTCCGTCGTCGGGGCGATCGCTGTCGGGTACGTCTCGCGCGGCGCCTTCGACCTGATCATGGGCGCCGTCCTCGCGGTGCTCGCCTTCTGGTTGTGGCGTGCGCCCGCTCCGCCGGTTCCCGGTGCGCGGAGCGGCGGCGTGCACCGGGAGATCGTCGACCGCCTGGGAACGCGGTACGCGTACGACGTGTCGTTGCGGCGCGGTGCGCTGTTCAGCGCGTTCGTTGGCTTCATCTCCAGCTTCCTCGGGATCGGCGGCGGCGTGATTCACGTGCCGCTCCTCGTGCGGGTGCTCGGCTTCCCGGTGCACGTAGCGACCGCGACGTCGCACTTCGTGCTCGCGATTCTCGCCGGCAGCGCGACGATCACCCACGTGATCCAGGGCAGCTTCGCGCACGGTCACGGGCTGCGCCGGTCGGCCGCGCTCTCCGTCGGCGTGGTCGTGGGCGCACAGCTCGGAGCCCGCGCGTCGCTACGCACGAGCGGGCGGATGATCGAACGCCTCCTCTCGATCGCACTCGCGATCCTTGTCGTGCGGCTTGCGCTGCTCTCGCTCGCGGGCGTCTAGCGGCAGCGGTACGTGTAGACGAGGTCGGCGGGCTTCGACTTCGGGTACGGCGACGGGCCGATGAACGCGATCGTCACGCGCTTGTAGGCGGTGGCGGAACCACACTGCTGGCGGCCGTCGACGACGATCACCGCCGGGTAGTTGTGGAAGTGGCCGGCGACGCACGTCGGGGTGCAGTCGTTCGCGTACACCGTCCCGGTCGCGGCGGCTCGCGCGTCGCCCCAGCCGATCCACCGCAGCTTGCGGATCCCGAAGTTCGCGTCGGCGCACGCGAAGATCACCTGCGCCGGCTTGACCTGAGGCTGCCCGATGCAGTTCGGCAGCGCGGTCGGGCCGGCGGCGAGCGCGAGTGCGGCGAGCAGGATCATTCCGGATCGGGGACGTGGTTGACGTAGTTCGTGTGCAGGACGTGCAGTGCCTCTGCCAGGTCCGGCGAGGTGAGCAGCGCGTGTTTGTGCAGGAACCCGACGGCACCCGCCGCGTCGGCCCGGGCGACGTCGTCGTACTCGTCGGAGCCGGTGTAGATCACGACGTGCTGGCCGGCGTCGCGCGCGTGGATCGCGTGCGTCGCCTCGATCCCGTCGCGGCCCGGCATGCCGATGTCCATCAGCACGATGTCGGGGGCGTGCTCCTCACAGAGTCGAACCGCCTCGTCTCCGTCTTCCGCGCGGCCGACGACGATGAAGCGTCCGTCCTCGTCGAGGATGCTCTCGACCAGGTCTGCGAGGTGCGCGTCGTCTTCGGCGACCAGGATGCGGAGGGGTGTCTCGTCCACGAAGGGAGGAGCCTGCCACAGTACGTCCGTAGGATGCGGCAGTGATCATCGACGGCCACAACGATCTCGTCCTGCACCGGTGGCGCGGCGAGCCGACGGAGCACCTCGATCTCGACGCCGCGCTCGCCGCGGGCTTCTCCGGGGGATTCTTCGCGCTGTACGTCCCATCGCCGCCTAGGCCCGACCCGGACGAGGTTCCCTACACCGTCCCGCTGCCTGCGGCAATCCCGCACGAAGAGGCCGCGCGGATCGCAGAAGAGCTCTTCGCGGCCCTGTGCGCGCTGCCGGTCACCCGCGCGACGTCGGCCGACGACTTCCGCGACGGGCAGGTGACGGCGATCGTCCACATGGAGGGCGCGGAGCCGATCGCGGCGGATCTCTCGAATCTCGAGGAATGGTACGACCGTGGCCTGCGCTCGATCGGGCTCGTCTGGTCGCGGCCGAACGACTTCGCCGAGGGCGTGCCCTTCCGGTTCCCGTCGTCGCCCGACACCGGGCCGGGGCTGACAGCCGCGGGACGGGAGCTGGTGCAGGCGTGCAACCGACTCGGGATCCTCGTCGATCTGTCCCACCTGAACGAAGCCGGATTCTGGGACGTCGCCGGGCTGTCCGACGCGCCGCTCGTCGCAACCCACTCGAACGCGCACGCGCTCTGCGCCGCCTCGCGGAACCTGCTCGACACGCAGTTGGATGCGATTCGCGACTCGAACGGCATCGTCGGCGTCAACTTCGCTGTCACGTTCCTGCGCGAGGACGGCTCGCTCGTGCCCGAGACGCCGATCACCGAGATCGTGCGTCACATCGACTATCTCGTGCAGCGAATGGGCATCGACCACGTCGCGCTCGGCTCCGACTTCGACGGTGCGGTCATGCCGGAGGAGCTCGGCGGCGCCGCCGGCCTGCAGAAGCTTGTCGCTGCGCTGCGCGCGGCGGGCTACGACGACGACGCGATTGCGAAGATCACGCACGAGAACTGGCTGCGCGTGCTGCGCGCTACGTGGAACTAGGGCGTCGCGCGAAGAACCCACGCGCTTTGAACGTCAGTACGAGCACGCCGTCCTGGTTGAACACCTCGTTGCTCGTGAACACCGTCCCGCGCCGCGGATCCTTGGACGACGGTTGCACGTCGGTCACCGTCGAGCGCCCGGTCAGCGTGTCACCGGGCCGCACCGGCGCCGTCCAGCGGATCTCGTCGACGCCCGGTGACCCGAGCGACGCCGAGTCGAGCAGCACCGCGCGGACGAACATCCCCATGTAGAGCGCCGCCGTGTGCCAGCCGCTCGCGATCAAGCCGCCGAACATCGACTCCTTCGCCGCCTCGGGATCGACGTGGAACGGCTGCGGGTCGAAGCGCGTCGCGAACTCGACGATCTCCTCCTCCGAGACCGTGACCGGCCCGACCTCGGCGACCTCGCCGATCTGAAAGTCCTCCCAGTGCCGCATGACTCGAGACGCTACCGATACGTTCCGGGCATGCGCACCAGAGAGCTCGGCCCAATCACTGTCAGCGTCGTCGGACTCGGCTGTAACAACTTCGGCGGCCGGATCGACGAGCAGACGACGCGTGCCGTCGTCGATGCCGCCATCGAGGTCGGCGCTACGTTCTTCGACACCGCCGACATCTACGGCAACCACGGCGGCAGCGAGGAGCTGCTCGGCCGCGTCCTCCAGGGCCGCCGCGGCCAGATCGTGCTCGCGACGAAGTTCGGCAAGGAGATGGGGGACGGCGCGGAGCGGCGAGGCTCGCGCGAGTACATCCGCGCCGCGCTCGACGCGTCGCTGCGGCGGCTGCAGACCGACGTGGTCGACCTCTACCAGCACCACGAGGAAGACACCGGCACGCCGCTCGAGGAGACGATCGGCGCGCTCGAAGAGCTCGTCGCCGAAGGCCGGATCCGCGCGTACGGCACGTCGAACTACCGTGCCGAGACGCTCGAGCGCGCGCAGGCGCTCGCCTCGGCTGCGTACGTCTCCGAGCAGAGCGAGTACTCGTGGCTGCGCCGCGATGTCGAGGCGGACGTCCTGCCGGCCTGCGAACGGCTCGGGCTCGGCTTCATCCCGTTCTTCCCGCTCTCGAGCGGGCTGCTCACCGGCAAGGTCTCGCGCGAGAGCCCGCCGGCCGAGGGGACGCGCCTGCACGGCCGCGCGATCGACGACGCCGACCTCGATCGCGTCGCACGGCTGCATGCGTGGGCAGAGGCGCACGGCGTCTCGCTGCTCGACGTCGCCATCGGCGGGTTGGCCGCCGTGTCGCCCGTCGCGTCGGTGATCGCGGGCGCGACGAAGCCCGAGCAGGTGCGTGCGAATGCCGCCGCGGGGGAGTGGATCCCCTCGGACGCGGAGCTTGCGGAACTCAAGAACCTCTGATCCGCTACGCCCGAACCAAGACCGAACCAGATTCGTTCTTTGAATCTGATTCGCGAGTTTCTCGGAGGCCGCGGCGGTTCGAAACACGTGAACCTGGTTCGGCTACGCCGAACCAGGTTCAGTGGCTGGGCGAGGGGCCTCTCGCCAGAGCCTCGACTTGTCGCCCCCTGGTTCTACTCTCCTAGACGGTGAGCTCGACGCGGTTCCCGTCGGGGTCGAGGACGACCGCCTCGTAGTAGCCGTCGCCGGTCGTGCGCGGCCCGT
>Ga0265338_10009540_pt1 | contig 11550 bp, 8 predicted proteins | sample 42126metaG_FD_193579 | JGI IMG/M metagenome (GOLD analysis project Ga0265338, IMG submission 193579) | Rhizosphere microbial communities from Carex aquatilis grown in University of Washington, Seatle, WA, United States - 4-21-26 metaG | ecosystem: Host-associated > Plants > Roots > Rhizosphere >... | reverse complement strand
TCCCATTCCTCGCAGGCGCAGGCGGCGACGATCTGCTGCGACAGCACGTCGAGCGGCGCATCCCGCAGCGCGATGGCGTCGATCTCGGCGCGGCGTGCGGCGCGCACCAGCGCCGCGCACTCGACCAGCTGGTCGCGGGTGAGCGGAAAGAGGCGCCCCTTGGGCGTGGCGCGCAGCGCGTGGCCCGAGCGGCCGATACGCTGCATGCCGGTCGCGATCGAGCGCGGCGAGCCGACCAGGCAGCAGAGGTCGACCGTGCCGACGTCGATGCCCAGCTCGAGCGACGCGGTCGCGACCACCAGCTTGAGGTCGCCGTCTTTCAAGCGCCGCTCGGCCTTGAGCCGCCGTTCGCGCGATAGGCTGCCGTGGTGGGCGGCGACCACGTTCTCCCCCAGCCGTTCGCCCAGGTGGTGTGCCACGCGTTCCACCAGGCGGCGCGTGTTGACGAACACCAGCGTCGACTGGTGCGCGCGCGCCAGGTCGGCGACGCGATCGTAGATCTCGCCCCACTGCTCGTTGGTGCACACCGCGCCGAGCTCGTCGTGCAGGACCTCGATCCCCAGGTCGAGCTCGCGCCGCTGGCCGACGTCGACGATGGCCGGGGCCGGCCGCGCCGCCCCGCACAGCAGCTCGCCCGCGACAGCGAGCGGCCGCACCGTCGCCGACAAGCCGATCCGCTGCAGCTTGCCGCCGGCGCCGGTCACCAGCGCGTCGAGCCGCTCGAGCGACAGCGCGAGGTGCGCGCCGCGCTTGTCGGCGGCGACGGCGTGGATCTCGTCGACGATCACGGTGCGCACGTCGCGCAGTGCGCGCCGCCCCGACTCCGACGTCAGCAGGATGTAGAACGACTCCGGCGTGGTGACCAGCACGTGCGGCGGGCGCTTCACCGCCTCGCGCCGCTCACGCGCGGTCGTGTCGCCGGTCCGGACCGCCGTACGGATCGCCGGTGGCGGCAGACCGAGCTCGGTCGCTACCGCGCGCAGCTCGCCGAGCGGCTCTTCCAGGTTGCGCCGGATGTCGTTCGACAGCGCCTTGAGCGGCGAGACGTAGAGAACCTGCGTGCGATCTTCGAGCACGCCGCCTTGCCCTTTTTCGATCGCCTCGGCGATCAGCCGGTCGAGGCACGAGAGGAACGCCGCCAGCGTCTTGCCCGAGCCGGTCGGCGCGGTGACCAGCACGTCCCGTCCCTCGGCGATCAGCGGCCACGCCTGGGCCTGAGCCGGGGTCGGTGCGCCGAAGCGCCGCGCGAACCAGGTGTCGACCACCGGGTGAAACATCCGTTCAGTATATGCACGCGCTAACCTGGCGCGCCACCCCAGGGTTTCGCTTGACGCCCCCACCCGGGTGTTTACTTTGGGCGCCGTACGGCGGTGGGAAGTTAACCGTCGGAATTCATTTACAAAAAGAAAGAGCCGTCAGGGCGCGAAGGGAAACCCCAATGGGCAAGATCATCGGAATCGATCTCGGTACGACCAACTCCGTCGTGGCAGTCATGGAGGGCAAGGACCCCAAAGTCATCGCCAACGAAGAGGGCGGACGCCTGACGCCGTCGGTGGTCGCGTGGGACGACAAGGGTGAGGTGCTGGTCGGGCAGATTGCCCGCCGCCAGGCGATCACCAACCCGGAGAACACGGTTTACTCGATCAAGCGTTTCATGGGCCGCCGCTTCGAAGAGGTGGGCGAGGAGATGAAGCGCATCCCGTACAAGGTCGTGCGCGGGAACAACGGTGAAGCCACAGTCGAGATTCGCGGCAAGAAGATGAGCCCCCCCGAGATCTCGGCGAAGATCCTCGGCAAGCTCAAGAGGGCCGCCGAGGACTACTTGGGCGAGAAGGTCACCGAGGCGGTCATCACCGTCCCGGCCTACTTCAACGACGCCCAGCGCCAGGCGACCAAGGACGCCGGCCGCATCGCCGGCCTCGAGGTCAAGCGCATCGTCAACGAGCCGACCGCGGCCGCGCTGGCGTACGGCCTTGACAAGGGCAAGGACCACATCATCGCTGTGTTCGACTTCGGCGGCGGTACGTTCGACGTCTCCATCCTCGAGGTCGGCGAGAAGGTCGTCGAGGTCGTGTCGACCAACGGCGACACCCACCTCGGCGGCGATGACATCGACCTGCGGGTGATGGATTGGCTGATCGCCGAGTTCAAGAAGGATCAGGGCATCGACGTCTCCAAGGACAAGATGGTGATCCAGCGTCTGCGCGAGGCGGCGGAGAAGGCCAAGATCGAGCTGTCGTCGGTCTCGGAGACGGAGATCAACCTCCCGTTCCTCACCGCCGATGCGAGCGGTCCGAAGCACATGCAGGTCAAGCTGTCGCGCGCGAAGCTCGAGCAGCTGATGGAGGACCTGATCAACCGCACGATCGAGCCGACCAAGAAGGCGCTCGCCGACGCCAGCAAGAAGCCGTCGGACATCGTGGAGGTCGTGCTGGTCGGTGGCTCGACGCGCATCCCGATGGTGCAGAAGCTGGTCAAGGAGTTCTTCGGGAAAGAGCCGCACAAGGGCGTCAATCCCGACGAGGTCGTGGCGCTGGGCGCGGCGGTTCAGGCCGGCGTGCTCTCGGGCGACGTCAAGGACATGCTGCTCCTCGACGTCACGCCGCTGTCACTGGGCATCGAGACCCTGGGCGGCGTCATGACCACGCTCATTCCGCGCAACACCACGATCCCGACCAAGAAGTCGGAGACCTTCTCGACTGCGGCCGACAACCAGAGCTCGGTCGAGGTCAAGGTCTACCAGGGTGAGCGTCCGATGGCGGGCGACAACCGGATGCTGGGGAAGTTCGGCCTCGACGGCATTCCGCCGGCGCCGCGCGGCGTGCCCCAGATCGAGGTCACGTTCGACATCGACGCCAACGGCATCGTCAACGTCTCGGCCAAGGACAAGGCGACCAGCAAGGTGCAGCACATCACCATCACCTCGTCGTCCGGTCTGTCCGAGGCCGACATCCAGAAGATGGTCAAGGACGCGCAGGAGCACGAGACCGAGGACAAGAAGCGGCGCGAGGCGATCGACGCGCGCAATCAGCTCGAGTCGCTGAGCTTCCAGGTGCAGAAGCACTTCGATGAGAACAAGGACAAGATCGCCGAGCCGGATCGCGGCGAGCTCGAGGCGGCGTTGAAGGACGCCAAGGACACGCTCGAGGCGAACCGCGACCCCAAGGAGCCCGACGCGCTGAAGAACGCGTTCGAGCGCCTGCAGAAGGCGTCGCACAAGATGGCCGAGGCGCTCTACAAGAACGCGTCGCAGAGCGGCGACGGCGGTGGCGCGGCAGCGGGCGAGGGCGGCCCCGCGGCCGGAGAGGGCAGCGGCGGCAAGGACGACGTGATCGACGCCGAGTACACCGACGCGCCGAAAAACACGTAAGAAGGGGCAATTCAGCGAGTCACCCTCTCCCGCGGTCCGCCGCGGGAGAGGGCCGGGGTGAGGGCAGGCCTTGCGAGACGCGACGCGCGCGGCAGGCCTTGCGAGCGGGCGACGTCTCTTGCGATGACGACGGGACTGTTCTACTTTCCGGAACCCCTGAGCTTGCTCTCGATGAACGGGCGCAAGCGTTTTCGGGAAGCGAAGGAGACGACCCATGGCAACCCTGCGTCCTGCGGCCTTGGCCGTGCTGCTCGGCACGGTTCTGTGCGCGCTCTCCTGCGGCAGCAAAAGCATCGTCGACGAGGTCTGCCCGACCAATCCCCAGCGGACCGCGACCAGCTCGGCGATGACGCCGTCGGAGTTCTGCCAGATCTACATGCAGACCTGCTCGGGCTCGAAGGCTCCTCCCGGCAGCTATATCACTCAAGCCGAGTGCGAATCGGCCTATACCGCCTTGATGTTCGAGTCCACGCGCGAGTGCCGCTCGTACCACATTTGCAACTCTGCGTCGTACGACAGCAGCATGGCGCTCCTGCACTGCCGGCACTCTTTCGGTCTCGACCTGTGTGCCGACACGGGGCCCTGAGCTCAGGGCTGCTGCTCACAAGGTTACTCGCTGTCAGTCTGTTGTCGCACCGGGCCTGGTGCCGCGGGCGCGGGGCCGGTCGGAGGTTGAGGTGGCGCGCCGCTGGTCGCTGCTGGCGTTGAGGGACGGGGGCCAGAGGGGGGCGGGAGCGACGACCAGCTATCGCTGTCGGGCGGCGGCGCGACTCGTCGCGGCCGCGGACGGGGCGCTGAACCATGCCTGAGCGCGTCGTTGCACTCGTCGACCCGGGTGTATCCGACGGTCGCGGAGATCGCAAACAGAGTCATGAAGGCGAGGCCAAAGCCGATGTCGGCGGGTCGCGGGATCTTCGAGCCCTGATAGGCGGCATCGGAAGCCGTGGCCGCGACCCCCGCGCGCACGAGCTCGAGGCTCGCCACCACGGTGTCGAATACCGGCCACCCGACGCTGGTCGAGCACTTTATCTCCCACGACGGCGCGTAGTATTTGGGTGGACCGTCCACGAACATCAGCGAGCAACCGCTGAGAGGCACGGTGGCTGCGAGCCCGAGCCAGATTCCAATCCGCACGCACCACGGCTGTGCACGTGACCCCCACGAGGACTTCCTCACGCCGTCGTGGTTATCACGGTCGGGCTGGGGAGCCAAATCGTTTGTGAATCGAATGCGGCGCTGCCACGGTCCTCTGGCGTCGGGTTGACCCGGGCGGAGCACCGGAATATCTAGAGGGGGCCCCATGCGCCCCATTCTGGTCAACATCCCGGCCAAGCTGCTCTTCGTCGTCGCCCTCGTGCTGGCCGTCGCGGGCGTCGTCCGCGACCTCATCCGGCGGCGGCGCGACCCGACGCTCCCTCTCAGCTCAACGCCGCTCTACCTGCTGGTCGGGGCCGAGATCCTGGTCAAGGTCAAGACCGGGTCGCTGATCCTCAGCTTGGCGGCTCTGCAGCAGCCGTGGACGCCGGTTCCAATCTACTCGTACGGCGTGATGCTGGGTACGTCGCTGATGGTCGGCTGGCTTCTGGTGATGCGCCTCGCGAAGCAGGACGGCATCGGGCAGGAGGCGGCGGCGGCGATCTACATGTGGAGCGCGATCTGGTCGATCATCGGGTCGCGCGTGCTCTGGTGGATCACGACCCCCAACGTTCCGCTGCTCGAGATCATCTTCATCAATCGTGGTGGATTGGTGGCTTACGGCGGCATGATCGGGGGCTTCCTCGCCAGCTGGTACGGTTGCCACAAGCGCAGGATTCCTCTCCTGCGCTGGGCGGATGTGGCCGCGCCGTCGGTGGTCTTGGGCACCGCGATCACGCGCGTGGGTTGCTTGCTGTTCGGGTGTGATTTCGGACGTCGCTCCGACGTACCGTGGGCGATCTCTTTTCCGAAAGGGAGCCCCGCCTGGAGCCACCACGTCGAGGACTTCAAGCTCGCGCGGGACGCTGCCTGGTCATACCCCGTGCATCCCACGCAAATTTACGAGTCGCTGGTCGGCCTGTCGCTCTTCGCGTTGCTCATGCTCCTGCGCCGCTACCGCCGCTTCTCGGGCCAGGTGTTCCTGGGGTGGGTGTTCGGCTACGGCATTTTGCGGTCGATCATCGAGATCTATCGCGACGACGATGATCGCGGGCTCTACACCGTGCCGTTCACGCACCTGTCGTTGTCGACCTCGCAGATCATCGGCATCGTGTCGGTCGTTTTGGGGCTCTTCCTCCTGGCGAACCTCAGGCGCCGCTCCCAGCGCGATCCAGCGGCGCTGCGGCTCTGGGAGCAGCCGGCGGTCGCGGGTGGCGCGCCGGAAGAGGCGGCGGCCTCGTCATCGAAATCGGTTCCCAAGCGGCGGAAGCGTCGCTAGTGGCGCCGCTGTTCGCGCCGGTGTTCCTGCTGCTGCTGGCGGCGGGCGCCGACGCTCCCGCCGCTGCGCCGGCCGCGCCGGAGGCGACCCCGCCGGCCCCAGCCGTGACCCCGCCGGCCCCCGCGACCCCGCCGGCCCCTGCGACGCCACCGCCGCCCGCCGTTTCCGGCCAGACCACCGAGGAGGCCCAGCAGGATCTCGAGGCCAGGCTGATCCAGCTGCAGCGCGAGCTCGACGGCTTGCAGAAGCAGCGCGCCGCCTGGGAGGACATGCGCCGCACCCTCGACGAGCTTGGGCCGCGCGTCGACGAGCTGTCGCGACGGGCCGAGCAGCCGCCGACGCAGCCGAGGCCTTCGCCGCTGCGCAACCCCAGCGAGTCCGGCAGGTTCTTCCGCAACGCCGACGGCAGCACCTGGTTTCGCCCCGAGGTGCGCCTGCAGGCCGGGTATGCCGGCACGCTGGTTCAGCGGAAGGGGCCAGGCCAAGAGGTACTGCCCACGACCTGCTCGGCGCAGGGGACGGTCCCGAGCGACTGCTCGACGTTCCTGGTGCACCACGCCGAGCTGCTGTTCGAGGGCAACATGCTCCAGCGCCGCTTCGAGTACCGGCTGCTGTTCGACTTCGTCGATCCCCAGTACTTGAAGGACGCGTTCGTGCAGTGGCGCCAGGGGAGCTGGATCGCCGTACGTGTCGGCCAGTACAAGCTGCCAATGGGGTTCCAGCGCTACCTGCGCAGCACGTACTACGACTTCGTCGACCTCAGCGAGGCGATGACTGCGTTCAGCCTCGAGCGCGACATCGGCGTGATGGTGCTGGGGCGTCCACTGGGCGGTCGCCTCCAATACCAGCTGGCGGTCACGAATGGCGCAGGCGCCGGCAAGTTGAACGATAACCGCGACCTCGCCTATACCGCGCGTGTCGTCGCCGCGCCCTGGGGGCCGCTGCCGGACTCCGAGGGCGACCTCGTCGGACAGCCCCGCCCGCTGGTCTCGATCGGCGCCGCCGGCTATTTCAACCTGGTGCCGACCGACGTGGTCGCGCGCACCGGCAACCCGCAGGCTAACACTGACCTCGACGGCAACGGGCGCATCGACAACGTCGCGATCTGGCAGGGTGCCGTCGAGCTGCGCGTGCACTTCCGTGGCGCGGCGCTGCAAGCCGAGCTGTTCAATCGCCTCGAACATCCGGGAGCCGACGTGGCCGACCGCACCTTCAGGGGCGAGTACCTGCAGGCCAGCTACTTCGTGATCCCCCGCTTCCTGGCGGTCGACGCGCGCGTCGAGCGAACCGATTTGCCGCTCTATGGCGCGACGCTGGCCCAGCGCAACGCCAGCGGCACTCACATCGACGGGCAGACCGCGGGCATCAGCGCCTTCGTTCGCGGGCACGACCTCAAGTTCCAGGCCGACTACACCCACCTGCGCACTGAGGGTGTGGTGGTGCCGGCGGGGACCTATTCTCCCGACAGCCATCGCCTGCGCGTGGCCGCGCAGCTGATGTTCTGATCACTGGGAAAGGCCCATGAGTGGTATAAGGCAGGCCTTCTGTGCGGACTGCGGACCGAGGAGAATAGCCGATGAGTCTCAAGCGTAGCCATTCGGGTGGAAAGAGCTCCTTTGGAGGGAGCGGCGGAGACGCGGGCGCCAAGGTCGATCGCCAGGAGCTGTTCGACGAGCTGAAGCGGCTGGCCGGTGCCAACGATTCGTTCACACCGGTCGACGTCGCCCTGGCGATCGGCGCCGGGGAACCCCAGGTGTCGAAGTGTCTGCTCGGGCTCGCGGCCGAAGGCTACCTGGAAAAGGTCGAGGTCGGCCGTTACCGCGCCTCGCTGATGGCCGATATGGGCCAGGCCGAATTCCTGAAGGCGTTCGCGCGCGCGTCCAAGGTCGATTCCACCCGGCAGCGCGATCTGTCGGAGATCGGCCGTCTCAAGCAGAACAACGATACGATGCGCCAGCGGCTGCTGGCCGCGATCGCCGAGCGCGATCACTACCTGGCGGTGCTCAAGACCCACGGCATCGATCCGGGGCCGCCTCCCGCGCCGGCTCCCGGGGCGTCGGCGTCCGGAGACGCGGCGCCCGGGCCTGCCGGTCTGGCGGTTCCGTCGCCCGAGTCCGAACGGCTGCCGTCGGGCCCAGGTGATTCGGGTGGGCATGGGAGCGAGTCGGCCGGTTCGTCGTCGCCGTCTCCGTCCGAGCACGGCCACTGAACACGCGCGCGGGCGATGCGCATCACGCTGATCCGTCACGGCGAAGCGGGTGAGGACGCCTCGCGCGACGAGGAGCGGTCGCTGACCAAGGGCGGGCGCGCCGAGGTGCTGCGCGTGGCCGAGGGGCTGGAGCGCGGGGGCGTGCACTTCGGGGCGGTGATCACGAGCCCGCTGGTGCGCGCGGTGCAGACCGCGGAGATCACCGCGGCCGCGCTCGGTTACCGCGGGCGTGTCCTGGTCTCCGACAAGCTGATCCCCGACGCTTTCCCAGCCGGCGTGATCTCGCTGCTGGTGACGCTGGGCAACGCTGGCAAGAAGTCGATCGCGCTGGTGGCACACGAGCCGGTGCTGTCGCGCGTGGCGGCGATGCTGCTGCAGATCGGACGCTTTCCGGCGCTGCGCAAGGCCGAGGCGATCCGCATCCGCCTGCCCGGTGGTGCCGAGCAGCCGGGCACCTTTCGCTGGCGGATCGATCCCAAGACGGGGCGCCGCCGCCGCCGATGACCCGGCGCTGGGAGAGACTCTCGTCATATATGCTGTCCGGTGCGATCGCCGGGCTCGGCGCCTGTGCACCCCCGCCGCCGCCGGCGAAGCCGCAGATTCCGGACCGCCCGCTGGATCTGCAGCTGCCGCCTCCCGCGCCCGACGATTCCACGATGGCGCGCCTGCCGGCGGACTGGGAGGCCGCGGCGGCGGCCGCGGCGACCAAGGTGGAGACGGGCCCGCTGCAAGGCCCGGGCAATTTCAACGAGCTCGACGGTGCCTTCATCTCGGCGTACGCGCGCAACCCGTACCTCGTCGCCGACGGCGGCGACTCCGACCGCAAGCTCATCACGCGGCTGCCCGCCGACAAGGCGCGGCCGTTCATGGATGCGGGCAACCAGGAGTTTGGTGCGGGAAAGCTCGAGGAGGCGCTGCTCGACTACCGCAAGGTGATCGAGCGCGATCCCCTGTACGCCAAGGCGTACTTCTACGTCGCCGAGATCGAGAGCCAGCGGCGCGACATGGACGGCGCGACCTCGTGGAACGACCGCGGGCTGCGGCTGTCGCCGCGCGACTCTTACGGGCATGCGCTGCGGGCCGAGATATTGATCTCGCAGGGACGCGATGAGGTCGCGCGGCTATCGCTCGCCTACGCGCTGGCGCTGGATCCATTTTCACCGCGCGCGAGCAAGCTGCTGCAGCGGCTGGGTGGGCGCCCGCCAGGTATCGAGCCGCCGATCTTCGTGCAGATGCAGCGGCAGCCGGGCGCGGCGCCCGTGCTGGTCGCACGGGGCGGCGGCAGCTCGGCCTGGCAGCGCTACGCTGTCTGCCGCGCGCTGCTGACGCACGACCAGCGGATCCGCGACGAATTCGTGCAGACCGAGTCGCGCCGCGGCAGCGTGAGCGTCGAGTCGTGGGCCGAGGGGCAAAGTCGCGGTGAGTCCGTGCAGAGGAAGGCGCGCGTGGTGCCACCAGGTGCGCTGTCTCTCGCCGAAGAAACGACATGTGGCTACATCGCGACCGCCGCCTATCGCGAGCTTCGCGGTGCCGGGCCCCGGGACGCGGATCTCGAGCGCTGGTCGCGCGCTTACGAGGCAAATCTTCTACGAGAAGCCGTGATTTACGAGACGATCGGCTGCCGCCGTCCCGAGGTTCTTCCATTGTTGGACGACGAAGCGCTGGCTCGAATGGTGGATTACGTGCGTTTTTTCGTGCTATCGCCGGCCGGCCCTCCCGCCGGCGTCACCCCGACGACCATTACGAAATAACAACGCTCGAGGGTTCCGGGTTAAGATGATACGCCATGGAATCAGGGGAGGGTCGCGGGATACCAGACGACACCGGGACCCAGACGCAGCCGGCGATTCCGCCCGAGAGTGACCGCGAACAGAGGCGCAATCGAGCCTACCTGGTCGTACTTGCCGGTGTCAGCGCCGGTGAGATGTTCAAGATCACCACGGAAAAGACCCTGATTGGGCGCGGCGCGCACGTGTCGCTGCGGATCACCGACGACGGCGTCTCGCGCGAGCACTGCCAGCTGCTGCGCGAGGGCGAGCGGATCGTCCTCGTCGACATGGGCTCGACCAACGGGACGTACTGCAACGGCGCGCGCGTCGATCGGCGCGAGCTGGTCGACGGCGACAAGATCATGGTCGGGTCGACCACGATCCTCAAGTTCACCTATCAGGACTATCTCGACGAGGTGTTCCAGCGCCAGATGTACGAGTCGGCGCTGCGCGACGGGCTGACCAAGGTCTTCAATCGCCGCTATTTCACCGACCACCTGGAAAAAGAGTTCGCGTATGCGCTGCGCCACGACACGCCGCTGGCGCTGATCTTCATCGACATCGATCACTTCAAGTCGATCAACGACAACAACGGCCATTCCGCGGGCGACTTCGTGCTGTCCGAGCTGTCGGCGATGCTGACCACGATGCTGCGCACCGAGGACGTGCTGGCGCGATTCGGCGGTGAAGAGTTCACGATCCTCTGCCGCGGTACCGACCTCAGCGGCGTCAAGGTCGTCGCAGAGCGGCTGCGCTCGGCGATCGAGCGCCGAGCGTTCGAGTTCGGCGGCACGCGCATCCCGGTCACGGTCAGCGTGGGGGTGACCGCGATCCCCGACTCTACGATCAAGGACGCGGCGGCGTTCCTGGCCGACGCCGACAAGGCGATGTACGAGGCCAAGCGCTCCGGCCGCAACCGGGTCTGCGTGCGCACGCGCGACGAGATGACGCCGACGCCGCAGCAGCGCCGGGACCAGCGATAGCGACCAGCAATAGGGGCGGCTAGGCGCGCTGCGCCGGCAGGCGCGAGGCGAGCAGGCCGGCGCCGATCATGCCGAGCGCGCCCAGGTAGTACGGCGCGCTCGGGTTCAGCGCCTGGTAGAGCACGCCGCCCGCCGCCGGGCCGAGCACGCGCGCCAGCGCCGACGCCGACTGCAGTGACCCGAGCGTGACCCCTTGCGATTCGGCGCCGGCGCGCCGCGAGACGAACGCCGGCAGGGTGGGCGTGCACAGGCCGTTGCCGAACGCGATGAGGCCCGCCGACGTGTAGAGCCCGATCAGCGCAAAGCCCCCCATCTGCGGGCAAAAGCCCAGCAGACCGAAGGCCAGCGCCTGAACGAACATGCCGGTGCGCAAGAGGGGCACGTCCCCGTAGCGGCGCGACAGCCGTCCGATCAGCCCGCCCTGAACTGTGGCGGAGACGATGCCGACCACGCCGAAGATCCGGCCGGTCTGCCAGTCGTTCATACCGAAGCGGTCCTCGGTGAACAGACGGAAGGTCTGCTCCATGCCGGCGAACCAGAACACCATGTTGAAGTTGATCGCGATCGCCTGGCCCACGCCGGGCAGCGCAACGGCGGCGCGCAGCTGCTTGAAGTCGAGCGGGCTCATCCGCCGCGTCGACTTGCCGCGCGCCTCGGGTGGCAGCGACTCGGGCAGCGTCACCAGCGCGAAGACCAGGTTGACGACCGACAGCCCGGCGGCGACGAACGCGGCCAGAGCGCCCGGGCGGCCGTGGATCAGCACGCGGCCGAGCGCGCCGCCGACGAACGGCCCGATGATGAAGCCG
>Ga0265338_10009539_pt1 | contig 11551 bp, 10 predicted proteins | sample 42126metaG_FD_193579 | JGI IMG/M metagenome (GOLD analysis project Ga0265338, IMG submission 193579) | Rhizosphere microbial communities from Carex aquatilis grown in University of Washington, Seatle, WA, United States - 4-21-26 metaG | ecosystem: Host-associated > Plants > Roots > Rhizosphere... | reverse complement strand
GCCTAATTGGCCTGTCAGTAAAATGGTGTTCCAGTGCTTTTTGTTAAGATGATAGCCCGGCAGAACCGTTTCGTATTTTTGGCGCAAAAGTACCGCCAGTTGGGGGTCGCATTTTAGGCTGAGCTGTAGCGGATCGGATTTCTCCTGAATCAATGCGAACATTTTATCGTCGGTTTTATAAACAGCTACGCCTTCGCCAAACGGGTAATCCAGCTTGGCGTTCGGCATGCTTAAAATATATTCTTCAACTTCTTTGTGCTTCATTACTATCTAATCTTATCAAACACCACAACAAATTTTTGACACCGATGCACAGTAGGTTGATAATAAACGGCATATCAGGGGAGATATAAGGATGGTCCGTATTTCATTAAGTAGGGTGGTCCGTTCCGTAAAATCAAAAGTTTTTCCAAAAGCTCTCAATTTATCACTGGCAACGATCTTGGCACTGAGCGGAATATTTTCTGCCGTGCCGTTTTTATTTCCGTCATCCGCCGCCGCGATCAATTCGCCAAGTGTAGTTTATGATGCGACTCCGAGCTCTTTACCACCGAATGTCGCAAGCGTTGGTTTTCAAGCAACATCAACTTCTGAATTTGGTGATTATATTCATCTTGGTGGCGCGAATAGAGCTCTCAGAACCATCACAGTTACTATGAGCGACTGGGCCCTCGCATCTAACCCAGATAATATAGCTTTTTGTTCAGCCCTAGAATCGAACTGTACGGTTAACGGGTTCAATTACCCTATAACGTTAAATGTTTATGGTAGCCACTTGGGCGCTAATGGTGCCCCGGACACATTACTTGCGACAAAAACCCAAGTATTCAATATTGCATGGAGACCAGAAGCCACAACGGGCCCAAGCGTGTGCACTGACCCCACGGCATATAGAGCTGGCGATGGCAGTTGCTACAGTGGTATAGCCCAAAACATTACATTCGATCTTAGTAGTAATAATGTCACCTTGCCGAATGATGTGATTTTAGGCGTAGCCTATAACACTCAAAGTTATGGCACAGCTCTAGTAGGGCAACCCGGTCCCTACAATTCATTGAATGTGGGAGTGCCCACCAGCCAGACTGCCAGCGTTGGTACTGATGATAACGCCGACAATGTTTTTTGGAACACATCACATGCTGGATTTTACACAGATGGCGGCCAGGCTGGAGTGGGTATTCTGCGCCAAGACACTGTTTGGACACCAAATGGCACAGTCGCATTCCAAATCACAGCTGCTCCAGTTACCCCTAATGACGTATACGTAAATTCTTCCTGGGGAACAGTACCTGCAGGGCAAGATCCTGATGGTTCAGGTGGTCCAGCAACTCAGATGGGCTATGACGCCTTTAGCACGATCCAAGCTGGCCTAACCGCTGTTGCGGCTGGCGGCACAATAACAGTTAGTCCTGGAACGGGGCCATATATTGAGAACCTAACAATCAATAAAGCAGTCTCCCTACTCGGCCCCAATGCCGGCGTTAACCCGAATACTACATCTTGGACGACAAGAGCGACCTTAACTGGCCAAATTTTAATCACAGCTAGCAACGTTTCTGTAAAGGGCCTGACGATTACTGATCCATCTTACGCCGGACCAACTATTAAAGGTGTTCAGATATTTAATACCGGTCCAATAATTAATGGTGTAACCATTCAAAACAACGAGTTTACTAATATTCAAAACGGTGCGGCTCATGGAGCCTACGCTGTCATGGTCCAAAGTAACGTCAGTGACATCAATGTCTTGAATAATAGAATCAGCGGCATTGGCGCCACGGTCAGCGGCGGTTGGGCGCATGCCATAGAGGTTACGCCATCAAGTGGAAGTACAGCAGTACCGCAAAATGTCACTATTACCGGCAATGCAATTTCAAACGTAACTAATGTGAGCTCACTTGATGCCTATGCATTTAGTGTCGATGAGTCTTCGCCAACATCAATCGCGGATGCGTCCCAGGTCACTTTCCAGAACAACAATCTTTCTGAACTTAAGGTCAGAAACCTTGACCCAAATCATAGTCTAAATGCCACAGATAACTGGTGGGGTACATCAGATAAATCTACTATTCAGGGTTTGATTAGCGCTAATGTGAACTTTGAACCTTACTTCACGGATGCCGGAATGACCACACTTGAATCCACCGGCTCTGATGTCAGTCTACAAGAAACTAGTGACGGAGTTGTTGGCTTGCCAGATGGAGTTACCGATCTAGCACTTAGTAACGATACTAATCTGGATGTTCATAATAGCGTTAATGACGTCAGCGGAGGTAATGTAGTTACTGGTAGCGGAACTCAAGATTTGACTAACTATACCGGCGGCGATTTAGGTAGCGGCGTTAACCTAGATCTAGCACAATTGGTGGGCGATCAACAAGTTACCGTTGCCAAGGCCGTGACACTCCAGTCTGGTGATAATAGCTCTCCGATCACTCTGACCAACACCGACCTAAGCGACGTAACTGTGGAAATACCTAATAGCACCACCGTTTTAGCCCCTAGTAGCTGGAATGGTACTATCACCCCCCCAACATCAAGCACCGATTCGTCAGGTACGGCTCCATCAGGCTTTTCTGTGGGCAGCACGATCATAGAGGTCGGCGCCCCTCATACTGTTCTTCTGTTTGATAAGGCTGTTACGATCACACTCACGGGCGTCACTGGCCAGGTCGGGTATAGGCCGGCCGATTCTACCGTATGGATACAAATCACCACGACTTGTGGCGGGACTTATGCCTTGCCCACTGACCCAACCTTCCCCGGTGAATGTGCTATCAGCGACGGTACTAACACTAAAATTCTAACCTACCACTTCACATCATTCGCCGGATTAAATGTAGTTCCTGCTTCAAACTCAGGCTCCAGTAATTCTTCTTCATCTAGCTCATCAAGCTCAAACAAGAAAGTTACTTTGGCAAGCGCCTCGACTGGTTCTAGCTCAGCCGCACCGGTGCTTGGCGCCACAACCACTACACCAGCTACAGGCACTTCTACCCTATCCACGCGCACAACCAAGCCATCAGTAGCGGTTGTTGAGTCGACAAAGACTACCGCTAAGCTACTTGGCCTAAACTGGTACTGGTGGATCGCCATACTGGTAGTCATGGCCGGCGTGGGCGTGTATTACGCCTACTACATCGCCGACATTACAGACAGAAAAAACTCTAGCTCGAAATAAGAATTTTACTTTTTAGCTTTTTTAGCCGGTTTAAAATCCAGGCTAGCTGAGTTAATACAATAATGTTTACCGGTGGAGCTGGAACTGTCATCAAAAACATGCCCCAGATGGCTGCCACAAGTTTTGCAAACAACTTCTACTCGATGCATGCCAAAGCTGTCGTCATCAACTAGATTAACCGCGTCACTACTGGCAACTTCCGAAAAACTTGGCCAGCCGATCAACCCGGGGGTCGTAGAATCGTATTTGGCCTTGCTGCTGAACAACTCCGCGCCGCAAACCGGGCAAGTATAAATACCGGTTTCTTTGTTCTCTAAAAGCGCGCCTGTAAAAGGCGCCTCGGTGCCAGCCTCGCGCAGGCTATGATATTGCTCCGGCGTCAGCTTTTTCTTTAGTTCTTCTTCTGATAATTGCTTAACCATGTCTACATCTTTTCTGGGGGCTCAATATTCAATAATTTTAAGCCGTCGGCTAAAATATCTCTGTAAATTTTTACCAGTTGTAGGCGCAATGCCTCGCGGGGATCACCCACTACCCGGCTAACTTCGTAAAAACGATTAAAAGCCTGGGCTAATTCGTATAAATAATTAGCAACGTGGTGCGGCATTAATTCTGCGGCCGCTTTGGCAACCACCTCTGGATATTCACTGAGCTTGCGGGCCAGCGAGCGCTCGGAAGGGTCAAAGTCTTGAGGCTCAGGCTCCCCAGCCTGGGATTTTGCCAAAATATTGGAGGCTCTGGCGTGCGCATACTGCAAATACGGTCCGCTATTCCCTTCCAGGCTAATAGATTCTTTGATATCAAACACAATGTCCGAACCTAAGCGGTGTTTCAAGAAAGCGTACTTAACGGCGCCGAAGGTAACTTCTTTTTTAGCCAGGGAGTCGGGGTACTGCTCGTGAACGGCGTCTTTGACCGCCAGCAGCAAGTCCATCGCGGCATAAATATTACCGGCTCTGGAACTCATTTTGCCAGTTGTCAGGCTCAAAAAGCCATGCGATAAGTGGGTGGTTTTCTTGACCAAGTCGGCATTAATTTCAGCCAGCGCTGCCAGCATAACTTTAAAATACTCGGCCTGCTCGTTAGCCGTTATGACTATGGATCGGCCAGCGTCAGGGTAATCTTTGTCCTTAAGAACTACCAGCCCCAGATCTTTAGTCTCATAGGTTGGCAACCCTTTAGACGTAATAAAAACCCGGGTATGGAGGCCAGCTTTTTCGCCTTCGAAGACAACGGCCCCCTGGCTCTGCTTAAAGACTCGGCCGATATTTTTTTCTACCAGCTCCTTGCCTAACGGCACGGTCTGGCTCTCCAGATAGCGCTTATCGTACCTAATACTTAACAAGTTAAGTATTCTATCGAAGGCCTCGAAGCTTAATTGGCGGCCGGTTTCATAAATTTTATTGATCTCGGGGTCATCCTTGGCATAAATATGTTCGTTAATGTCCAGAATTTCTTCTTTAGCAGCCGAGTCGTCTTCAAACGCCTTGGAGCCCTCGGCGTAGAACGAACCGACCATCGCATCGGTTTCAAAAACATCAGCCAACTGCAAGCCAGCCGTACTGTCGAGCCGTTTTTTAATCGCCCAGATAGTTTTGGCTATCTGCAGGCCGACATCGCCGTGATAACTCAGCCGGCGCACCTGGGCGCCGTTGGCCTCCAGCAGGCCGGATATGGCATCACCAATGACGTAACTGTAAAGATGCCCGATGTGCATTTCTTTAAACGGGTTAGGGTCACCAAATTCGACCAATATTTCTTGGCCGCTAAGGGGCTTTGCCGGTTTAGCACTAAGCATTTGCCATAAAGCCTCATCTGTTAGCGTGAAGTTTATAAATCCAGGACCGGCAACTTCTATTTTGGCGACTCCAGTAACGGTTTGCAGCTTGTTGGCTAGCTGCTCAGCGATTTCGCGCGGGCTTTTATCGAGCTGAGCCGCCAACTGCAGGGCGACATTGGTGCTGTAGTCGCCAAATTGCTCTTCTGGCCGGCTAAGTTCCGGTTCCACATCAATGCCGAACAGATTTTGGCTGGCTTTTTTGACAGCCTCTTTTAACTCATCAGTCATGTTCTTCTAATAATACAGGCTTAGTGACTGGTTTTAGAAGCGCGGATGAAACTTACGCCGCGGTAAAAAGCAAAGTAGGTAGCGCTTAAAAGCACAAAAAATAGCGCCGTCATGTTCAACGAACGCGGGTGCCCGAACGGGTCAATAATGCGGTCTGAAACGTTTATAACCAGGCCGCCGGGGTCTGACAGCACATCCCAACTGTTCCAACGCAATATCCTGCCCAGATAGATCGCAAAACTGCTAATTAGAATGACGATTTCAATTAACAGATAGCTCCTAGCCAAACTACAGCGCTTGTCTAGCTCCCGATGGACCAAATATAAGCTGGTAAAACCCAGGATAAAGCCGCACAGCACTAAATTAAAAATCAGGACGATATCAAAAAGCTGGCTAATCTCTCCGGTGGCGAAGACATGCACAAAATCGGTCAGCACATACCAGGTGTTGGGTAAAAAGATGAGCCAAAGGACGCTTAGAGCGATGTTTTGCCAGCTGCGCCAGGGGCTGGTTTTTAGCCGGTTGACTAAAACCCAGGCAAAAAATAGGCCGGCCCAGGCCAACGCCAAGTTCTCCGGGACAAACCAATAACGGCCGGTGCCGGTAACAATCATCCGAAGGCCAAAGAGACTAAGGCAAAGCAAGCTGATCAGGCCAACTGATTCGATGTACACCTTCAAAGCTCGGCTTTGACGCATGGTTAGATTATAGCTAAATCCTAGTGGAAGAGAAATCTACAACATTTAAACATTTACATGTTTGGATATTTAATATATGATCATTTTACCAATGAAAGACGCCCAAACAATCACCGTGCTAAAGGCTCTGGCTGATCCGACCAGGCTTAAACTGGTGCGCTCCCTGGCCTCTTGCCCGGATAGCGTTAAATCTTGCGGAGACCTATCGGCCGTGGCTGATTTGAGCCAGCCGGCGATGAGCCATCACTTTACGAAATTAGCCGCCGCCGGAGTTGTGCTGGAGTCTAAAGAAGGTACTCACAAGATTTATCGCCTCAACGATAAGCTGCTTTCAAGTATCGGTATAGATATTAAAAAATTGTAATTAGGAACGGAGAAGAATATGAAACTATTAGTAATTCTGGGCAGCACTCGCCCCGGCCGCATAACTGAACGACTAGCTAAATGGGTAGTTTCGGAGGCTAAAAACCTGCCAGATACCACTGTCGAGCTTGTAGATCTCGTCGATTACCCCCTGCCTTTTCAGGATGAACCAATCAGCCCGCGCTACAACCCGGAGCGCAAGCCAAGCCCGGCTGTCCAAAAATGGATTAGTAAAATTGCCGAGGGTGATGCTTACATCTTTGTGACCCCGGAATACAACCATTCCATCACCGGTGTTTTGAAGAATGCCATCGATTACTTAACTTTCGAACTAGTCAAAAAACCAGCTACCGTCGCCAGCCATGGCACGGTTGGTGGCGCCCGAGCAGCGATGCATCTTAAAGAGATATTAAGCGAGTCAAAAGCGGCTATTATCCCAAGCCAGGTAGCTATTGCTGGCGCTAGTGAGAAAATCAACGAGGCCGGCGAGCTAAGCGCAGAGCAAAAGGCCCTGCCTTACGGTCCGCAGACATCGTTAAAAGGCGCCTTAGACGAGCTTAAGTGGTACAGCGACGTATTGGCCCAAGCACGCTCTAAAGACGCTGCGAACTAGTTGTAGAAGGTTAGCCACTGCGGGCTGTCTATGACATGCTCCAGGCGAAACTCTAATTCTTTGAGGTATTTAGCCAGGGCATTTTGATCCGAGCCTAAAACATTCATAGCGACAAATGGTTCGTGAACGTTGAAGCCGCAAAAAGCCAGCGTAGCGTGGTTAATAGGGTGCAAAACCTGTGGTAACGTCGCCTTATGCTTACCGTTTGGCTGGTAATATTCTGCCGGGTGCCCGCTGGCAAGAACCAACATTGCCTGTTTGCCGCGGAGCAAGCCAGTTTCATAAATCTTACCGCCGTCCCAGGCAAAGCCCATAGCCAAAACCCGATCAAACCAGCCCTTTAAAATTGCCGGCACACTGGACCACCATAGCGGTGCTACGAAAATTACCAGATCAGCGCCTTGAATTTTTTGAATCTCGCCGGTGATATCCGGCGAAAAAGACATTTCCAACCGCGCCGCGTGGCGTTGCTCGAGTATGTAATTAAAATGCTCGCCAGTGGTTGTGGCGAAGTCCCATTTTTGAGCCAGCGCGTTGAAGCCCTGGCCATATAAATCGCTAACGACAACCTTATGGCCTTGGCGGCTCATCGTCTCGATGACGATATTCTTCATGGCCGAAGTAAAACTACTCGGCTCGTGATGTGCGTAAACAATTAGGATATTCACTCGGAACCCACCTTAATTCTTACGCTTATTGTACCGCAAAAAGCCGGGTCTGTGGCGTTAAGCCGCCAGGGGGCTGACAGCCTGGTCCTGCAGGCGGAATATCATCTGGCTAATCTTCCATGTGCCATTGGAGGTTTTGACCAGAATGTAATCAATGGTACCGCGGACCGTCCAAACATAGCGTTCACCCTTATCGGCGACGTAGTGTTTGTGCTCAACCGACGTCGTGACTTTAGCCCGGCGCGAGCTAACCATGCGTACTGCCAATCGCTTAATAAAATGGCGGGTGGCGTAAAAGTAGCTGCCGATCTCGCGGCGCCAACTGTCGATTAGTCTTTTGCGGGGCACGATGGCCGGCATTTCGCCGCTAATTGATTTGTCATCAACGAATGGGTTTTTAACAAAGTATTCTTCAAGTTGCTCCCATTGCTTCATATCCTGGAGTACCGAAACGTTGGTCACTACATCTTTGATTTGCTGTTTGTCGTTCATCCTAATGCCCTCCTTTTGAAGTAATGTTTGTTGTTACGCCCCAAGCATAATTACCAAACCTGAAAATAAGCTAAGGAATGTGTGGATAAATAAAGCTTATGTATACATTATACCTTGCCTGGCGGAAGGGGCGGGTCTGGGATTTATTGCATCCGGAAGAGCAGCCCGAGCAAAAATCACACTTTTTGCACGGCGCGATGAGAAACCGCTAAGCGGTGTCTCATGGTTCTTGGCGGAAGGGGCGGGATTCGAACCCGCGATAAAGTTGCCTCTATACCGCCTTTCCAAGGCGGCGCACTAGACCAGCTATGCGACCCTTCCGTATCCGGACTAATTTTACCAGAGAATTACCTCTGATTTTTTACCCACACGCCTTTCTAGGTGCTCTACAATCTGATTGCAGACTGCTCCGCCCTAGAAAGATGAGGGGCTTCATCGGCTAGTGTAGCCGATTTCGCAACTTTTTATTTTTGGCTGCGTCACTAGTAAAAGCGTAAACTTTAGATGAGGACAGGTCGCCCGCCCATCATTTAAGATTTTAGGCGGATAGGTGGAGGCCTGTTTTTTAACATTTAAATTTCGAAGGACTATTCATTCGTGGCACTGATTGAACTACAAGAGATATCCAAGCTTTACGGATTCGGCGACGCAACGACGCTGGCCCTGGACGAGATCGCCCTCACTGTTGAGCGCGGCGAATTTGTGGCCGTCATGGGACCCAGCGGCTCCGGCAAAACCACGCTTATGAATGTCATTGGGCTGCTGGATAGGCCAACTCACGGTAGCTATCTTCTCGACGGTCGCTACGTTTCGCGCCTGCGGCCCAATCAACAAGCCCGGCTAAGACGAGATCGAATCGGCTTTGTTTTCCAGTCTTATAATCTCTTACCGCGCTTGAACGTGCTGGATAACGTGGCGCTGCCGCTAACCTACAAAGGCATGACGCCAGTGAGGCGCACTCAAAGAGCCAGCGATATCCTCGAGATTGTCGGCCTAAGGGACCGCGAATATTTTATGCCCCGCCAATTATCCGGCGGCCAAGCACAGAGGGCCGCCATCGCCCGGGCATTAGTTAATAACCCAAGCATTATTATCGCCGATGAGCCCACCGGTAATCTGGACAGTACGGATAGCCGGGTAGTGTTGGAGCTGCTGGCTGACATTCACCGCCAGGGCAATACTATTTTGCTGGTCACCCATAACCCGGAGCTCACTCGTTACGCACAGCGGGTAATTTATATGCGCGATGGTCAGATTATCGCCGATGAAAAAACCCAAATTGGCAGCATGGCCAAAGGTGTTAAGCGTAAATATTACGAAAAGCAGGTCCGCGACGCGGATGACGTCGTGGCTGGAGTTTCGGCACTGCTACGTGATGTCCCGGGCAAAGAAATTACTAGTAAAACTAAGCGTCGCAAGTTAGTAAAACGCCATCGAACCGGTACCCGCCATGTCAGAAAGGTCCAAAAATGAGCTGTCCCTTAGTTTTTTTAAGGGAAAAGAACAGGACCGGTTCGCATATGCGAATTCGGATTCACTCCGAAAGGTCCGATAGGAAAAACCTCATGGTTTGTCCTATAGACCGAAGGGATAATTATGTGGAGCGGTAATTTCAAAACGGCCGTTTCCAGCCTGCGGATGGCTAAGTGGCGCAGCTTACTGACCATGCTCGGTATCATCATCGGCGTTAGCTCGGTAGTTACGATCGTCAGTCTGGGCGAGGGCCTAAAACACCAGATTGTCGGCCAAATTAATACCCTTGGCAGTAACGTTTTGACTATCCGCTCCGGCAAATTAATCAGTAGTGGAGCAAGCGGCAAGGGTGATAATCTTAACCTTTTGGCCTTTTTATCGGCAAGCACGCTAACCGATAAGGATATAACCGCTCTTAACCACCTGCCCTCGCTGTCGGCGGTCGTACCATTTGATTTTGTGACTAATAGCGCCAGCGCTGACAACCACCGGCTAGATAATGTCTACGTTGTCGGCACCAGCCCCGACATGACCAATGTCTTAAACCAAAGCGTCGCTTATGGCAGTTTTTTATCGGCTGATGATAACGCGCGGAATTTCGCAGTTATTGGTAACGACATTGCCCATAACCTTTTTGGCGAGTTTAACCCGGTCGGCCAATCTTTGAGCCTTAGTGGGCGGGACTTTACGGTCAGCGGCGTATTGGCGCCAAGTTCGGGCGGTCTATTGTCGGTTGCGCAAACCGATTTTAATTCGGCGGTCTTTATTCCCTACTCTACAGCTATCGGGCTGACCAGTGGGCACTCCGACATTTTGCAAATTTTAACAAAAGTTAAAGATGGCCAGAACGTTGATAACAGTATCGCCAGCATTCAAAAAACTCTGGAACGTACACATGGCGCAGACGATTTTTCGGTTTTAAAACAGTACCAGCTACTTAATATCGCCGGTGGCGTAGTTAGCACTGTAACGGCATTCATCTCCGGGATTGCCGCTATTTCTTTACTGGTTGGCGGCATCGGCATTATGGATATTATGCTGGTTAGTGTTTCGGAACGAACCCGCGAGATTGGTATCAGAAAAGCTGTTGGCGCCACTAACCGTCAAATCTTAAATCAATTTCTGGTCGAGGGTTTAGCTCTAACTATCGGCGGCGGTTTGATCGGCATTATTGTATCGCTTTTAATCAATACCGGGCTCAGAGTCTATACCCACTGGAAGCCGGCTATTAGCTGGCCGGTGGTAGTCTTGGCGGTTGGTATTTCGGTAATAGTAGGTATTATTTTCTCAATTGCGCCAGCTCTCAAAGCCGCCCGCAAAAACCCTATCGACGCCCTACGCTCTTAGTTTGTAGGCTAATTTAAAGCCTTCTTAAATTTTTCGACCAGGTCAACCGGAGATGGATTAACCCCGTTCAACAACGCCACATAAATTGATACAAAGTCGCCGTAATTCACACTCCATAGGAGTTGTTCTAGCAAATCCTCGCCTTGAGCTTCAACGACGTGCGGCGCCGGGCGGCGTCCGGAAAGCATCCGCTCGCCAACCTCAAAACGGCGTTGCACTCGCGGGTGTTCAAGCTTGGATCTAAGTTCTACGATGCCATACGGCTTTTGAATTGGGTGGCTAGACCAGCCGGTTAGTTCGTTATGGTCAAATTCCGGCAATTCGTTCCACCAGGCGACATTTTTGGCATTCTCATTAAAACCAATCTTCCATTTGTAAGCCGCCGGGGCCATCAATGGGCCGCCGTAAATAGCGATCGATTTACCGGCTAACTCCATGGCCAGTTGCTTAGCGGGGTTTTCATTAGCCGGGACCGTTGGTAGCCAGGGCTCAACAGCCGCCTTCAAGAATGTTGAGACTCGTGCCAGTTCGGCATCGCAGTTTTTAACCAGCCCGGCTTGTTCGAGTATTTTTAAAAGTGCCTTAAAATTATAAAAAACCGCGTAGCGGGGTTGCTCGGCTTTGGGAATAACCAGTAGTGGATATGAC
>Ga0265338_10009538_pt1 | contig 11551 bp, 13 predicted proteins | sample 42126metaG_FD_193579 | JGI IMG/M metagenome (GOLD analysis project Ga0265338, IMG submission 193579) | Rhizosphere microbial communities from Carex aquatilis grown in University of Washington, Seatle, WA, United States - 4-21-26 metaG | ecosystem: Host-associated > Plants > Roots > Rhizosphere... | reverse complement strand
GACCGCCTTTCCCGACCGGACACGAACGGCAACAAGAGCAGTGTTCAGCCGACGGTCCGGGGGCTGCCGGTGCCGGCCAATGCCGCCGGCGCGAGCTATTTATCCCCGCGGCTCAAGGCGCGCATGGACGAACTTGGCCTGCACGCCGCCGATCTCGCGGGCGTGGCCGGCAGCGGCGCGGCCGGCCGGGTGACGATTGAAGATTTCGAACGGTTCATCGCCAATCTCGAGAAACAGAAGATAACGCCGGCGTCCTCCATGCGCGTGGCCGTGGCCGACGCGATGCGGCGGAGCTGGACGCGCCCGCTGGCGCACGTCGGCATGCCGGTGTGTCTCGACCCGCTGTTTGCCTACCGCAAGGTCACCCGCCCGAAACCCGGCCCGGCGCTCTGCGCATTACGCGCGCTGGCCGTGGCCCTCGCCGAAAACAGCGCGCCCGCCGGACGGCTGGTCGGCAGCAAAATCGTGCATCCGTCAGCCATTGACATCGGTTTTGCCGTGGAAGCCGATGACGGCGTGCTCGTGCCCGTGATCCGCAATGCGGACAAACGGCCCCTGAAAGAATTGATTCCGCTGTACAGCGAACTCGTCGAACTCGCGCGCGAACGCAAACTGCCCGTAGACGCCACCGGCGGCTCGATTGCCACGGTCACGAATTTCGGAACGTTTGGCCTGGAATGGGCGACACCGATTCCGCTGCCGGAACAAACGCTGGTGCTCGGCATGGGCGCGGCGCGGCACGAGCCACATTGGGACTCGGTCAAAGGCCAGTTCGTGCCGATCATGGAGGCGAATTTCACCTTGAGCTTTGACCATCGCGTACTCGACGGCGGCGCTGCCGGGCGGCTGCTCCAGCGCGTCGCGGAATTGATGTCGCACCCGGATAAGTTGTAATTAGATGCTGCAAACTATTGAGCAATTGCTCTGACCCTGAAAAATCGATTTGTATAGGTGCTTCCGTAAATGCCGGGTAATGAACTTGTCCAATTCAGCAAATCACTACTGGATTCCAACACAATCTGAACTGGGCCTTTGGCATCGGTTGGAATAACAACTGCATTTGCTGGAATAGGTGATGATGACGAACCCGGTGTGGTGACTGAGAATGTTAGTATTCCCGGGAGAGTAGGCGCAAAGGAGCTAACAGAAATTTGCGTCAGCCCTGTGAAAACGTCGCCTACTTTAATGGCTGAAGCAGCAAATAAATTCGTATATGTAACCCCATTGGTGAATGATAGCAAAACGGTCGGCGTATAATTGAAAGTTCCTGCTAAAGTTCCATCGAAAGCAAGAATCGTAATAATTTGATTTGTTGCACAAGTATAGCTAGCGGATTGATTACCCAAGCCAACGGCCAACGTCACTGTCTGCGTTTGGGCAATTCCCGTAGTTGCGAATGCCAAAAACACGATTGCAGTAGTTAATGAAAGTTTTGTGAGGATAATCTTCATGTATGCCATATAGCAAAATTGGGCTTTCTTCCGCAATAAGAAATCATTCATTGCGCGATACATACGACCCTGATTTTCGCATTATCTTTTGAGAATGCCCCAATAAATGAATACCAAAAACACAACACAACCAGCCCCAAAATAAGCAAGCTGTTTGTTTGGTCCTTCACCAAAAAACAAACAAATGAAATTAAGGCCAAACAAACTAAAAATCACAACAACAGCCAACAACCCATCTTTCTGGTATGGCTTCATAAAAAATCGCCGTGTTGAATTATCCCTTTCGCCTCGCTCGTCCTCTTTTTTCCTCTGCAATGGTTACTCGAGTTAAATACGTGTAAGCTACATCTATTTCATCCCTAACCTTGTTCAGCCAGTCGGAAGGGTTATCTGGTAAAGAAGCAGCCGGGTCAACTTGCTTGGGGAGATATTTTGCCAATTCCGTCCAGTACAAGGTGGCTTCATGGCAATCTTTTTCGCTTTCTTCGCAACGTAAAGTTTTCACTTTCCTCGCACATAGATATTCTTGCGGGAAATGGCCGTACCAAAATTCTGGATTTATGTCCCGGTACGCTATCTTAAAGAAAGGGTCTTTTCTGTTTGGAGTGCTAAACCCCATTTTCTCACAGAGGGTAAAATTGTACTCGGAACAGTAGAAAAACGGGAGCATAGACGTGATGCTCCTTTCACCAAACTGTGGCGGCAGGACTGCCACTACTTTGCATTTTCCGTTGTGCTCAGATTCAGGGCCTTCCCATGTAATCAGCCATGCGGTTTTACATTTGTTTTTCATGCGTATTAGTGGCTCTGTACACAGGATTGCTGCTTAATTCGGTTGGAAGCAAGCGTCATTTGTTCGTCTTGAAGGTTGCCACGATGGGCCGGGGTCGGAGCCGAATCGCGGCTAAAGATCCTGAATCACGCGGCGAACAGCATCGTGGTTGCCGACGAAGAAGAATTCCAAGGTCTCCCCATTTTGCCGGAACAGCAGACGCACTTTCAATCCGGCACGGCACTCAAAAATGTTTTTTCGCAACCGCCGGATGGAAATACCGCTGTGGGCGTGCGGATGGCCGAAACAGTCGGGAATCACCTGAAGCGCGGCCTCTACGCGGTCGAAATCCGCATCGCTCAACTTCTTGAGTGCCGCGTGAAAGCGCGGACTGAGCAGAACGGCGGGTCTAGGCACGCTTCAGCTTTCCGGTGAAAGGTTTGAGCCGCCCGGCTTTGCGGTCGGCGTCCAATTCCTTGTTTGCGCGCTCGGCAAACCGGTCAAGTTGCTCGCCGGTTGCGCCATATTCGTGCTCGGCATAATCCTCGGAGTAGATTTTCACCGGACGAAATGCGACAATCGCGCCGTCAATCATCACCCCGACATCCTCGCCGCGCAGGGTGCGCTTGAGCCACGCGCCCAGATTTTGCCGGGCCGCCGTAACCGTTAAAGTTTTCATAATGACATTATAATGTCATTATTGCGTCCGTCAACCCCGTTTCGCTCAATTCGTTCTGAACGTCGCCACGATGGGCCGGTGATCGGAGCCGATGCCCCAGTTCGGGATGGTGGCGATGTACGTTTCGTCCTTCACCCAGTCGCGCGCCATTCCCGGACTGAGCAAAATGTAATCAATGCGGCTGTAGGTGTCTTCCTTGCCGTAGAAATGGGTCCACGTCACATAACGCGGCTCCCAGGCCGGGATTGGACCCGGCTCGTTGTCACCGTTGCGCTCGGCGGGTCGCGTATCCACCAGCTTGAATTTGCCGCGGCCGATGACCGCCTTCGTGGAATCGGAATCTTTCGCGTCGTTGAAATCGCCGAGGACAATTAATTTCGCGCCTGGATTCGCCTTGAGGTGTTCGTCAACAATACCACGCAGCACCTTGGCCTCCTCAAGACGCAACTGGGCCTCGTCAGCTTCCGCCACAGTCCGGCGTGATTTCAAATGCGCGGCGATGACCGTGACCGTGAAGTTCGCCGTCACCTGGACGTCCACCTCGGCAAAGCCGCGGCTGACGGAAAAGCGGCGGCCATCGAGCAAAAAATTATCGTTCGTATGCGGGTGGCTGGCGACAATCGGCAGCCGGCTCAAAATGGCAACATGGATGTTTGTGTCCCAGCCCGAAACGTGTTCCCAATACGGAAAATCCAGCCCGTCCGCCTTGAGCGAACGGCGCAGTTCCAGGAGTGCGTTGGTGGTGCCCATTTCTTCGAGCGCGAGCACGTCGGGATTCAATGCCCGGATGCTTTCGCGGATTTTGGCGCGAGCGGCGTCGGATTTGACAAATTTCCGCGATTCGGTCGGCTGGTCGAGATAATTTTCCACGTTGTAGGTGGCGACCCGAAAAGTGTCCGACCCGAAGGCGGCACCAGCGGAGACAACAAGAATGAAGGCATACAGTCGGCAATGGGGAAAAAGTTGTTTCAACATAGGTGATGGCTGGCAGCTTAAACCCTAACCTGCATCCGTCTAATCGGATATTGTCAGAACGTTTTGCCAATTTCTGCAAAGCTGGTATTGTTTTCCCATGCCAACAACCGGCCGACATCGTCCTGCCAGGCGCGCGACCAGAAAGCCCGCAACGCAGAAGCTGGACGACAAGCAGAGCGAGCGCGATCACCGCGAGCTGCGGATTGACAAGGTCGGGGTGCGCGGATTGCGGTTTCCGATCCAGGTGCGGGACAAGGCGCGCAGCATCCAAAACACAGTGGCGACCATCGGGATGTTTGTGGACCTGCCCAAGGAATTCAAGGGCACCCACATGAGCCGGTTTGTCGAGGCGCTTAATGCGCATGGCAGCGTCATCCACGTGGAAAACCTCATGGACATTTTGCGCTCGCTGCAGGAGCGGCTGAACTCGGCGACGTCGCACCTGGAAATCGAGTTCCCGTATTTCATGTCCAAGACCTCGCCGGTGTCCCGCAAGAAAAGTTTGATGGATTACGTGGCGCGGTTCGATGCGGCGGCGTGCGGAACGGAGATTGATTTTGTGCTGACGGTGAAGGCGCACGTCACGACGTTGTGTCCCTGTTCCAAGGCCATTGCCCGGTACGGCGCGCACAACCAGCGCGGGCTGGTGACGGTGGCGCTGCGGTTTTCGAAACCGGTCTGGATCGAAGACGTGGTGGCGATGATCGAAAGCTCGGCCAGTTCCGAACTTTACGCGCTGCTCAAACGGCAGGATGAAAAGGCGGTGACCGAGCGCGCGTATGAAAACCCGGTGTTCGTCGAGGATCTGGTGCGGAACGTGTCCTTGAAGCTTAACGCCCATCCCCGGGTGACCTGGTACAAGGTCGAGGCGGAGAATTTCGAGAGCATTCACAATCACAATGCCTATGCCTGCATTGAAAAAGGCTGATGGCCGGTCAAAAATTTTGAAAGATTTTAGTGGCGTATTTGGCTTCGTTTGCTACATTCCCGCCCCTTTGACGAAACAAAACCGAATTTAATCGTGACGATAAAGAAAAAAACGACCGCCAAGTCGCAAGCTTCCGCCACCTCCGCGGCCATTCTCGGCCGGCCGGTGTTGAAAGCCGCGAACCATGCCGACCCGAAGAAAGTCAAGGCCGAGTGGCAGAAGTACTGCCAGCGGCTGCTGGAATTGCGCGAGCAACTGCTCCGGCAGATGAACGGCCTGGCCAAGGAATCCGCGCAGGAACTGCCCGGTTACAGCCTGCACATGGCCGATTCCGGCACGGACAATTTTGACCGCGACTTCGCTCTGAGCCTCCTGTCGTCCGACCAGGACGCGGTTTATGAAATCGAGGAGGCGCTGAAACGCATCGAGAAAAAAACCTACGGAGTCTGCGAATTGACCGGCAAGGCGATTCCCAAGGCGCGTCTCGAGGCCATCCCGTGGACGCGCTTCACTGTCGAAGCCCAGGCGCAGTTGGAACGCGAAGGCGCGCTGCGTTCTCGCCGCATCGGCCAGCTGGGCACGATTGACAGCGCCGGCGCCAGCGACGTGGAAAGCGACGAAGACGAGCCGGAGGAAAAGACCGCCAAGGAAAAGGAATAATTTATGGCCCGCGAAACCATCACCCTTGAATGTTCGGAAGCGCGCAAGGAAGGCAAGTCCCCTTCACGCTACACCACCACCCGGAACAAGAAACTGAAGACGGAGAAGCTGGAAATCCGGAAGTACAATCCCGCGCTCCGCCGCCACACGCTTCACCGCGAAATCAAGTAAAGTTATGCCCCGCAAGACCCACGCCGACAAGGACCGCCGCGGCAAACGCAGCGGCCAGATGGAAAACCGCACGCCCCGGCCGAAGCCCAAGATTGACTTCACCGCCGACGCGCTCGATTTCAAAAACACCAATTTGCTCCGGCAATATGTGACCGACCAGGGCCGCATCCTGCCGCGCAAATACACCGGGATGCCCGCGCATTACCAGCGCCGCCTGACCCGCGCCATCAAGCGCGCGCGCCAGATGTTGCTGATGAAGTAACGAAGACAGCGGATTTTGGAGTTTCACCGCCCGGCCGCATTGTGGCCGGGCGGATTTTTATTTCTTTTCTTATTATTTCGGGGACGGTGCGGCGGAATTTTACCATCGGGGATGCGATGACGGGTGTCACCGGCACCGGCTGTATGACAGTGGTTGAAATTGCCAAATGGTTTTAAACGCAATTCACTCACGCCTTGCAGCCGCGAACAGCTTCAACGGCGTGTCCGCAAATTCAAATTTTTCCGCATGCGCCCGGAGTGCCAACGACACTCCGCCCCAAACGAAAAAGCCGCGCAAATGCGCGGCTCGTTCATTGGTACTGGGCAAAAAGTATCATACCATTTCTTCCTGCCAATCACCCAGGTGCAGATACTCCTTAACTTTTCTGCGTTCGTAGCGGTTTTTCAATGGTTTTTTGGGCTGATGATCCAGCTTGCGGAATGGGTGTTTTGGATCCCGGACAGCCTCCGTGATAATTTCCATCATTCTTTTCATAACATTGCTCATGTTACCTCGTATTTCAGAGCCAGACAGCGTCACACCTTCCTTGTTGGCTGACGTTAACCGCCTGTGCTACTGAGTATAAGACCGATCGCAGTGTTTGTCATTCAAATTTATATTTAAAAACTTAAATGCGCCTAAACGAACCCGATCGCCACTCTTTTCCCACCTTGCTGCCAGCAGGTTTTAAACCAAGTTTCACAAAAACTTTCTGTACCGCCAAAAATTCTGATTTTAGAATCCCCGCCAGCACCAGCCGTCCGCCCGGTTTCAAGTGCGACACAATCCGTTGCCGCTCAGCAATCAGCAGCGGCGAAATCAGATTCGCACAAATCAAATCGTATTGCCGCACCGGATGAATCGGCAGTTTGGTCACGTTCCGGCGCATGATCCGGAGTTGATCCTGAATGCCGTTTGCCTTAGCGTTGGCGCGCGCAATGCGAACTGAATCAGGATCAAAATCGAATGCGTGAACCGGTGAAAAACCCAGCTTTGCCGCCGCAATCGCCAGGATGCCCGAACCGGTGCCGATGTCCAAAAACGACCAGCCTGCTCCTTTTTTCCAACACCGCGCCAGTTCGTGCAGACAAAACGCCGTGGTCGGATGTTGCCCCGTACCAAAGCTGAGTCCGGGATCCAGCACCACCACCGCCTGATTTTTGCGTGGACGCTTTTTACTCCAGCTCGGTTTGACGAGCAGCGCATCGCCGATTTCAATGGGTTTGAAATGGCGTTTCCAGGATTCGGCCCAGTCTTCCCGGCAGATGCTTGCCAGGGCGATCTTGCCGGAACCAATGTTCAGGCCACACCGTTTGATCCGGTCCAGCCCGACGCGAAGATCGGCACGCCAAGCCGCCGGGCGGGACGGCTTGGACTGGCAATAAACCTTGACCGTTGTCCTGCCGGTCTCCAAATCAAAATAGGATGAGGCCGGCTCGCCAAGTACCGTGCCAAGCAGTTCCGACACGGCGTCTTCGGCTTCAAGGATGGTAACGACGGAAACGCACCAGAGCGGTTTGGTTGTCATTTTCGATTCCTTCTCGTCCTCGTCCTCGAAACCAATTCGATTGCGAGAACGAGGACGACGACGAGGACGATTATCCGGGCAGATCACGCCACGGCGTGAAGTTGAGCAGTTCGATCTCGTTCAAGTGCGGATGCAGGGCGACCTGGGTGACGCTGGCATATTCGATGTCGAACGAATTGGTCTTGGGCAGCGGTAGTTCGAGCAAAATTGCCAGGATCATGCGGATGACGCCACCGTGACAGTAAATTGCCACCGTCCCGCCCGGATGCCGCCGGATGATTTTGAACAGGCAGGCTTCGACCCGCGTGCGGAACTGAACACCGGTCTCACCCTTGGGCACCGCACCCCGCTCGATTTCGTCGAGCCAGTCATAGGGGTGAACCCCGAACTTTTCCCGCACTTCCTCCCAGTTGTACCCGGTCCAATCCCCGAAATCCACCTCGCGCAACCCCGGCAGGATGGTCTGCTTGGGCGTGCCGTTTTTCAGCAGTGGTGCCAGCGTCTGCCGGACCCGCTTCATCGGGCTCGCGTAAATCGCGTCGAAAGATTTGTCCCGCAGGTATCCGGCGAGCGTTTCGGCCTGATCGCGGCCGCGCGCCGAGAGGTTCATGTCAATCCGGCCACCGAAGGTTTTCTGGTAACGCGTGTCAACCTCGGCATGACGGATGAGCCACAGGCGCGTGAGAACGGGCAATGCTGGCTTGCGCCGCGATTTTTTGGAGGTGGCCAAGCGAATCACCCCTTTGCAATCGCCTGAGCCTGGGCCGCGAGCAGTTCGCGGATGCCCGCTTTGCCCAGCGCCAGCAAATCGGCCAGCTGGGCTTCGGTAAACGTGGCCTCCTCGCCGGTGCCCTGAACTTCAATGAATTGTCCGTCGGCATTCATCACCAGGTTCAAATCCACCGCCGCCGCCACGTCCTCCGTGTAACACAAATCCACCATCGGCCGGCCGCCCACAATGCCAACGCTCACACCGGCAACAGCGTGGAGGATCGGGGTTTCCGTCAGTCTCTTTTCGTCCATCAACTTCTTCATTGCCAGCGACAGGGCGACAAACGAACCGGTGAAGGCTGCGGTGCGCGTACCACCGTCGGCCTGGAGCACGTCGCAATCCACGCAAATCGTGCGCGCCCCGAATTTCTGAAGATCCAGCGCTGCGCGCATCGAGCGTCCAATGAGCCGCTGGATTTCCGATGAACGACCATCCAGCCGGCCTTTGCTGATGTCGCGCGGTTTGCGCTGCAACGTGGAATAAGGGAGCATCGAGTATTCGGCGGTGATCCAGCCGCCCTCGACCTTTTGTTCCTTCATCCAGCGCGGCACGGTTTCCTCGATGGTCACGCCGCAGATGACGCGTGTGTTACCCCATTCAACCAGGGTTGAACCGGCAGCGTGAGGTGCGATGTGATTTTGAAAACGAATGGGCCGGAGCTGGTCCGGACGACGGCCATCGGAACGGAGCGAAGAGGAAACTGGTGTTGGTGATTCAGCCATAGGCAGCAGGATACTAACGGGCAATTCAGGTGATCGTCAAACAGTTGCACCGACAATTCGATGCCTGGTCGGTTCTGGTTGATGCCGCTGGCAGACTTCCCACGCCAGGCCGCCGAAGTGAAATTTATTTTTTCCCGGCTTCAAGGCCGGCGAAGAGATTTTCCAGGCTGTTGAGCCGCGATTGATGCGTCTCATTCTTGGGGTTCAAGACCTGCCGCAGGTATTCCACGCCGTCGGAAATGTTGCGGACGGATTTGGGCAGGATCGCCCCGGAAGCATTGGCATGCCCGCCGCCTTGAAATTTTTCCGCGACCTTGAGCGCCTCGCCGTTGCGGCTGCGAAAACTGGCAAAGACCGCGTTGCCGCGACGGAACAGCGTGACCAGCACCGGATATTTGGTCGCCTGCTGCTCCAGCAACTGGTGGACGATGAGATTGTTGTTGCCGATGATCGTGTCCATGAAACCAACCGTCGGGCTGATGTCCGTGATGTTCGATTTGCTCCATTCAAAGCCGAGGGGATTTTCGACGCGGCGTTTGACGGCCATGACTTCGAGCAGCGGATGGTCAATCAACTTTTCAACTTCGCCGCCAATGAGCGTGTGCAGATTCCAGAACTGGTAAATCTTGACCAGGTTGGCGTAATCGCCCGCAATGGCGAAGTCGGGGTCGTCCTCCAGGAACAGGTCGGCAACATTGTTCAAGTGTACCAGCCGGTCCAGCGCGGGCGAACTGATATCGTGCTGTTTGCAAAGTTCGTAACAAAGCAGCCCGGCGGATTTGTTGACGTCATGGATCAACCGCGCGTTCTTCGGCACGAATTCCGTGACATGATGGTCAAGGATGACCCAGTCCGGCTTGTCGAGGCGCGGCTCGAACGTGAAATCCGCAACCCACGCGGATCGCTCCCGCAGTTCGCGCTGCTTCCAAAAATTGTAATGATATGCCTCCAACGGAATGTCCGTGCCAAAAAGTTTTTTGGCTAGCTTTTGCAGCAGCGCCCCCGCGAGCAGCCCGTCGAGATCGCTTTCGTGGGTTAAAATCACATCCGGTTGCGGCAGTGGCGTCATGGCAACAGAAGATTAATTCAACCGGACGCGCGTGGCGAGCGGGGAATTCACCGCGGTGCTTCCTGGCACTGCCTCGGAGCGCCGAACTCCGATTCGGCAAGGTTTGCGAGAAATTGCTTGTTGTGCCGATTCGGAGATCGGCGTTCCGCTTTCCATATGCCAAAATTCTCTTTGAATTCCGACTGAATCCACGCCAACATGGGCATTCAATTTTGCCGCGCTCTCACGAGACGCAGCTACGGATTTTGACATGAAACGCACACATCATTGCAACGAACTGCGCCCGGCACACATCGGGCAAACCGTCACCTTGTCGGGCTGGGTCCACTCGCGCCGCGACCTCGGCGGCCTTATCTTTATTGATGTCCGCGACCGTGAAGGCCGCACCCAGACCGTTTTCGATCCGTCCGATCTGCCGAAGGAGCTGTTCGAGCGCGCCGCGGCCCTGCGCAGCGAATGCGTCATCAGTGTCACCGGCAAAATCCGCCAGCGTCCCGCCGGCACGAACAATTCCAAGATTCCCACCGGTGAAGTGGAAATCATGGTGCAGGGACTCGAAGTGCTCAATGTCGCCGAGGTCCTGCCCTTCCCCGTGGACGACCCGGAAGCCGCGAGCAAGGTGAACGAGGAACTGCGCCTCAAATACCGCTATCTCGATTTGCGCCGGCCAGAGATGGCGCGCAACCTCCGCGTGCGCAGCAAGGTGGCCACGGCCACCCGCGTATTCATGGATGAACAGGGTTTTCTCGAAGTCGAAACGCCCACATTGTTTAAGTCCACACCTGAGGGCGCCCGCGAATTTCTCGTGCCGAGCCGGACGAACCCCGGCCTGTTTTACGCGCTGCCGCAGTCGCCGCAGCAGTTCAAGCAAATCCTCATGGTCGCGGGCGTTGAAAAATATTTCCAGCTCGCGCGCTGCTACCGCGACGAGGACCTGCGCGCCGACCGTCAGCCGGAGTTCACGCAGGTTGACATCGAAATGTCGTTCATTGAACGCGAGGACATTTACAGCCTGATCGAGGGCCTGCTCAAACGCGTCTGGAAAACCGCGCTGAACATTGACATTCCGACGCCGTTCAAACGCCTGACCTTCCAGGAAGCATTGAACCGTTACGGCATTGACAAACCGGACACGCGCTTCGGCATGGAACTCGCGGAGTTCACCGAGGAATTTCGCGCCAGCACGTTCAAGGTCTTCAGTGGTGCGGTGGCCAACGGCGGCGTGGTGAAGGCATTGAACGCCAAGGGCATGGCCGGCGCCACCCAGGGCCAGATCGAAACCATGACCGAATACGCCAAGAGTTTCGGCGCCAAAGGCCTGGCGTTCATCAAGGTGGAAGGCGGCGAGTGGAAATCGCCCATCGTGAAATTCTTCAACGACGCCGAGAAGGCCGCACTGTCGAAGAAACTGGCCATCGAGGAAGGCGATTTGATCTTGTTCGCCGCCGACCAATGGCTGAACGCGTGCGAAATCCTCGGCAAGATCCGCCTGTATTGCGCTGATGTTTTGAAGACGCAGGGCAAGCTGACAATTCCCGCCGACCGGTTTGATTTTCTCTGGG
>Ga0265338_10009537_pt1 | contig 11552 bp, 4 predicted proteins | sample 42126metaG_FD_193579 | JGI IMG/M metagenome (GOLD analysis project Ga0265338, IMG submission 193579) | Rhizosphere microbial communities from Carex aquatilis grown in University of Washington, Seatle, WA, United States - 4-21-26 metaG | ecosystem: Host-associated > Plants > Roots > Rhizosphere >... | reverse complement strand
AACGATCTTCCCTGATTCTGACCTTACTTGTATTCCTGGCCCTGGCCTCGACAGCATTGGCTGCCAGCCAACACTTCAAGACGATTTATTCGTTCAAAGGCGGCACCGACGGATCCGTTCCCTCAACGCTTGTAATGGATGCAACGGGTAACCTCTACGGCACCACAAGCAGTGGCGGCGGTCATGCCAGCAGCAACTGCTTCGACGAATGCGGCACCGTATTTGAACTTTCACCCGTCAGCGGCGGCTGGAAAAAGAAAACTCTCTATCGCTTCACCGGCAACGCGGACGGCGGCGTACCTGACGGCGGGCTGCTGCTGGACTCCTCGGGAAATCTTTTCGGGGTCACTTTCAGCGGAGGCATCCCCGGATGCAACGGCAACGGGTGCGGGGTCGTATTCGAGGTCTCCCGGAGTGGCGACGTCTGGGAAGAAACCGTCATATACAGTTTTACAGGCGGCCGCGATGGCGGCAATCCGACCACTCCCTTGGTTCGAGACTCTACAGGCAGGCTCATCGGCTTCAATTCAAGCGGCGGTGACCTGTTGTGCCGTTGCGGAACCATATTTGAATTGACGCCATCTGGCTCGAGCTGGATCGAGTCGACGATCTATTCAATTGCCGCAGTGACGCCGATGTGGATTGATCCCGACGACCGCATCTTCACCGCCACCACCAACGGCGGCAATCTGAAAGGGAGCTGCAAGGATCTGGGCGGCTGCGGCCAGCTGCTGGAAATAGAGCCCATCCCCGGAGGTTGGGCCGCCTCGGAGATCTACGCTTTTCCAAGTTCTTCAACCGGCTGGTTCCCGCAAGGCCAAATCATCGAAGATCCCTCCGGCCACCTGTTCGGAACCACCGAGGCGGCCACGAATGGCTATGGCACTGTCTATGAGATGACCTATTCCTATCCCCCGGGATGGGTGCGCAACGTAATCCACCGCTTCAACTACACCAAAGGAGCCTTTCCCGAGTCCGGCGTCGTCCAGGACACGGCCGGCGCTCTCTACGGCACGACCGCGGGCGGCGGGAATCCCTCCTGCGGCAACGGCACCTATGGCTGCGGCGTGGTCTACAAACTGACACCCACCCCTGTCGGCGGCTGGTCTGAGACCGTGCTTCACCAATTCACCGGCGGCGCCGACGGCAGCTTTCCGCTGCAGCTGATCATGGACGGCGCCGGCAATCTCTACGGCCCCGCAATCACCGGCGGCAACACCAACTGCAATGGCGGCTGCGGCACGGTGTTTGAAGTGATCCCATGATTTCACACCGAGCCTCGGACGCCCCGCCCCCACCGCTCGATGTGAAAGAAGCTGCACAATGAGCCGAACCAGACTCCGCTCAACCGAACGCCGACCAATTAAGACTGCAACTTTTTCTTCGGCGCCGGGTTTGTCCATCACTCGGCATGCAACGCGAACCCTGACATCGATCACCTCAACCGGCCCCATTTCTTCTTAGGAGAATCTCAATGAATCGCACTCTCTCAGGGCCCCTGCAACCTTCGTGCACAATTCTCAGGCGCACCGCTGTCCTCACGCTTCTTGTCGTCGGCCTTGCCGTTTCTTCGTCTGCCCAGGCGTTCCAGAGTCTGGCCAATTTCAACGACACCGACGGCTACGGGCCGGGCGCCGCCCTGGTGCAGGGCGTGGATGGAAACCTTTACGGCACCACCGGCAGCGGAGGAACGAGGAACTCCGGCGTCATCTTCAACATATCGCCCACTGGCACTCTCACGCTGGTGCGGTCGATGTGCACGCCCGCCTCGTGTTCACTCGGCGCCATCCCGACCAGCGCGCTCGTTCTGGCCTCCAGCGGCTTTTGGTTCGGCGTAGCGGGGGGCGGTGGGGAGCATTCTACCGGGACGGTTTTTCAATCCAACCACAACACCATATTTCACCCCGACTACAGCTTTTGCTCGCAGATCAACTGCTCCGATGGCGAAAATCCGACCGGACTGATCCAGGGAGCTGACTTGAACTTCTACGGCACCACATATAACGGAGGCGCATTCAATTTTGGCGAAGTATTCGTGCTGCAACCACATGGGCAAACGCCCACCACAATCCACAGCTTCTGCGCTGAGCCCAGTTGTGCGGACGGAGCGGCCCCCGCGGCTCCTCCGATTCAGGCGGCCAATGGAAATTTCTACGGGACAACCTACGCTGGCGGCGTCAATGACAAAGGCACGATTTACGAACTGACTCCCGGTGGTGTTCTGACCACGCTTTACAAATTCTGTTCACAAGCCAACTGTGCCGACGGAGGCCAGCCCGTCGCCCGCCTGGTGCAGGCATCAAACGGCTACTTTTACGGAATCACCACCACGGGAGGCGCCAACGGCTCCGGAACCATCTTCCGGATCACGTCCGCGGGCGTCCTGACCACGCTGCACAACTTCTGCGCGCAGGCCAACTGCCTTGATGGAGGATCGTCGAACGCCGAGCTCATCCAGGCCAACGATGGCAACTTCTATGGCGTCAGCCAATCGGGTGGAGCTCATAACGCGGGGATCATCTTCCAGATGGCGCCCGGTGGTTCGTTCGTCGTGCGCCACAATTTTAACGTGCACACTGGCGCGTTCCCGGAAGGCGCATTGGTCCAGGCCACCGACGGCAAGCTGTACGGCACCAACGCCGGAGGCGGCTCTCAGGTCGCAGCCTGCGCCGCCAGTTCGGGCTGCGGCAGCGTTTTTAGCCTCGACCTGGGGCTCGCACCGTTCGTGAAAACTCTTCGCACCTGGGGCGTGACCGGAATGACGATCATCGTTTACGGCCTCGATCTGAGCGGAACCACGAGCGTGACATTCAACGGCACGCCGTCGGCGAGTTTCAACGTCGTGTCGCCGTCAGAAATCGAAGTTACCGTTCCCGCGGGAGCGACCTCCGGCAAGATTCAAGTGGTGACTCCGAGCGGCACGCTGTCGACGCTGGGCGAATTCCACATCAGACCCTGATCGCAGAAAGATCGAGACCTCGGGAAGAATTGAGTAATTGCGAAATTTGGTGATTGTGTGATTGAAGAACTGAAAGACAAGCAGGGGTGCCCCGCGTCTCGCCGATTTTGCGAGACGTGGGACTCTTGCTGTCGACTGATGCAGCACCGGTTTTCACTTCCCCAACTCCCCAACTCCCCAATTCTTCCCGTCCGACGCCCGACGCCTGACGTCCGAAGCCCGACGCCCGAGGTCCCACCAGGTTACCCCGCCCTTGGACTGATGGCTGTGGCGTCGGCCCTGCGCCTTGTCCTATGATGATCCCGTCATCATGCGGGCGAAGTCTTCGCCCGAGCGGGTCTCAGAGTGGGCGAGTTCGGAAATAAATTCCGCAAAGAGCGCGAGAAGAAGGGCATCTCGCTCGATGACGTTTCCAACGTCACCAAGATCGGCTCGCGCATGCTCCAGGCCATCGAAGAAGAACACTTCGAGCAGCTTCCCGGCGGCGTGTTTAACAAAGGATTCATTCGCGCCTACGCCAAGCACCTTGGACTCAACGACGAGGAGGCCGTCAACGACTACCTCGCCTGTCTTCGCCAGGCGCAGATCGACGCTCACGAAGTCTGGGAACCCGCCGCCAGCGCGCGCACCGTCGCACCCAAGCGCGGTACCGCCCCTTACGTCAAACCCGCAGCACAGGCACAGGCACAATCCACCACCCAGGTAGAAGAACTTCCCGAGCTGCAACTGCCGAAGGCCGAACACGTTCGCCCTCCGTCCAACAAATATCTCAGCGAGCGCAGCCCGCTACCTTGGGGGCTGATCGCTGCGGGCGCCCTTGTGATCGTCCTCGCGCTATTTCTGTGGATTCGCCACTCGCGCGTCCAAAACACGAGTCAGCCTGGTGACCAGGTCCATGCATCCCCCGCGCCGCTCACGCAGCCTGCGGCCTCCACGCCCGTGAGCACCGCGACGATCCCTGGAGCCATGCCCCCCAGCTCGCATCCGGCGTCTGCCACTGCATCCCCGAGTCCAACTTCAACGACTCCGCTGAAGCCCGCGTCCAAGCCCGCATCCGGCGGTACACCCGCGCAGCAGCCAGCGCTCCCGCCCGCCCCTCCGGCGAGCGCACAGCCAGCCAAGGCTCCGTCCTTCGTTCTTGTAATACGCGCCTCGGAGAATTCCTGGATCTCGGTCAATGCCGATGGACAGACTGTCAGCGAGGAGACGCTGATCGCCCCGGCCCACGCCTCCTTCCGCGCGAATCGCGAAATCAGCGTGAAGGTGGGAAACGCGGCGGGCGTCACGTTCTTATGGAATGGAAAGGAAATTCCCGCGCAAGGCGCGGAGGCCGAAGCCAAGACACTCGTCTTCGATTCAAACGGCCTACGCTCCCCGCAGCCCGTTGCAGCCCAACCCGCCCCCGCTCCATAAACGAACAAGAACTTCAAGGGGATCAAGTGGCCTTGATCCCCCGAGTCGCTGGCGCATTCTGAAGCAGCGCTTACTTATCGTTCAGGATGTTGCCGATATTCACTCCGAGCGTGCACGTGACCTGGAGGTCCTTCACCGGAAACGGCAGTCTGAGGTTGGTGTTTTTCCCATCCGGCACCAGGACCGTGCCTCCCAGGTTGGGCGATCCCGTATAACCCACCTTCACTGTCAGCTTCACCGGTCCAGCCGGGATCGACGTTTCCACTCCCGTAAGACCGGCCGTAGCCGGACCAATCTTCACTGTCGGCATTGATGGCCCCGGATCGGTCGGCGCGTTGGGAGCTTTCAAAATGCCGGATTGTTCCAAGGTTGGGTGATCGGGCACCCGCGGCCCTTTGGCGGTTTTCTGATCCACCGGCCTCGGTCCCACGTCCTTCACATCCGGACCTTTCGGATCTCTCGTCGGCGCATCCGAGGGCAGTTTGCACGGGCAGGTTCCATCCAGCCCCGAAGGATCCACCATATTGATGGGGTCGTTCAGCACATATCCGTACAGGTTCGTATCGCCGCCGTCGAAGCGGATCGGGTCCTTCGCCGTCCAGCGCCCGGCAGAAGCGTCATATTCGCGCGCTCCGAAATGCACCAGCTTCGTATCTGCGTCATACAATCCGCCGGCAAATCCGAAGGGCTGGAATCCTGGATTCGTGTCGTTGATGACGTTGCCAAATTCGTCGTAATCCATGCGCTGCGCGATGACGCCGGTCGATGCATTCACCACCAGCCGCGGGCTCCCCAGGTGATCGGAGAAGATGCGATACGTCACGCCTCCCGCGATCATGTAATTCGGCGCGCCGCTGTGGCCGCCATACACAAACTGGCTCACAACCTGATTGTTGGCATCGAGCTGCGCCACCAGGTAGGGGCCGTCGTAGAGATATCCCGCCGTCACCACGCCGTTGACCTTCTTTCCAACGCGATTGCCTTCGGCGTCCACGAGGTAGCTGATCGCCGACCCGCTCGGCAGCGTAACCCCCTGAAGGTTTTCCATGGCATCGAACTGATACGTCGTGGTCTGCGAACCCACGGTCTTGGTCGCCAGCTCGCCGTTCGCCGCGTAGGTGTAGGCCGCCGAGCCATAAGTCAACAGCCGGTCCTGCGCATCGTAAGTCGCGCTCACTGTGCCGCCGGGGGTCTTCGCAGACGTGCGGTTCGAGTTGTGATCGTAGCCGTAAGTGCTGACGGTGGTGGATCCCTTCTTCACTCCCGTCAGCCGTCCCGTTTTGTCGAAGCTGTAGCTGTAGACAGTCGTTGCTCCGCCGATCGTCTCCGTCAGCCCGCTCACGCGTCCGACTTTGTCGCGCGTGTAAGTTACGCCATAGAGAATCGTCGAGTTGAACTGCGCCGTGTAGCTGCTCCGCTCGCCAAACGTGCTGTACGAAATGCTGTCGGTCGTCGAACCCAGCGTTCCGCCTGTATAAAGCCCGGTCGAGGCCACGCGCGCCAGCGTCATCGATCCAGCTTTGGTCAGGAGGCCGTCTTTGTCGTAGCCGAGCGTGATATTCGATCCCCCGGTCACGCCCTGCGACGACTCCCAGAAATTGTTGTTGAAAGCACGCGTCACCGTTCCCGCCACGGTTCCCGTCCACACCGCCCGCGTCGGCAATGATCCGTTGTAGGAGTACGCAAGCGTCTCCCCGCCGGAAACCGCCGCCTTCGACAGATTGCCGGTGGTCGCGCTGTAGCCATAACTGATCGTCGCCGTCGGCAGCACGATCGAACTCAACCGTCCCGCCGAGTCGAATTTGTCAGTAACAATCGCTCCGTCCGGCCGCGTGATCTTCGTCACATCGCCATCCGCATTGTAGGAATACGTCGTAGCGCCCGTCCCGCTCAAAACGGGCGGCGTATACGCTGTCGGCAGATTCACCGGCGAGTACGAATACCCATGCGAAGGCTGCCCCGAAGGCAGCACCGATTTCAGATTTCCATTCGCATCGTACGCGTACTTGATCACTCGCCCGTCTTCCATCGTCGTGCTCAACAGGTTTCCCGCCGCGTCATAGCTATAGCTTCGCGACAGGTTCAGCGGATTCATCATGCTGGCCAGGTTTCCGTTCGCGTCATAGGTGAGGGTCGTCGTTCTCGTTCCCTGCGTGACCGACGAAATACGCCCAAGGCTGTCATAACTCAGCGCCGTCGCCAAAAGGCTGCCCACCTGCACGCTGGTCGGACGTTCCTGCGCATCCACGATGGTCGTCGTCGTCCGGCCCACCGGAGTCTTCGTCACCAGGCTGTGATTCGACGCCGTGAATGTTGACGTATACACGTTTCCGTTGATGTTCGTCGTCTCGGTCTCGCTGGTCAGGCTCAACGGATCCCCCACCGTCCCCAGCGTCGCGCTTCGCGACTGCGTGATCGTTTGGGTCAGATTCCCGCGGGTAATCGAAGCGCTCGTTGTCACCGGCACCTGCATCCCCCATCGCGGATCGGGCCCGGTCGTCCTCGTCGAAGACGATCCCGTCGGATACGTCGCGCTGTCGCTGACCTGTCCGTCCTGCTGCGTCTGCGTTTCCGTGGCGTTCAATCCGTCGGGCCATGTCGTCGTCGAAGCCTGGCTCGTCTGCGTCGCCGTCGACGCAAACGTAACGGCATACGTGCTCTTCCGCCCCGCTCCCGTCGTATTCAGCACTGAGTATCCGTTCGCCGAGTTGGTGCGCGCCAGCGTGACCGATCCGCCCGCCGGATCGGAATGCTTCGTCAGCATCCCGAGCGGGTCGTACTGGTACGAATACAAGCGCCCGTTCGCGTCCGTCAGGCTCAACAGCAATCCGGCCGCACTGTTCGTCAGCGTGGTTGAGTGCCCCGCTGGATCGGTGATCTTGCTCAGGTATCCATTGCCGTCGAGCGCCAGCATCGTCTTCTGCCCATACGGAGAAGTAATCGACAGTGGCTTGCCGTTCGCATCGCGATCCACGGTCGTGACGTTCCCGCTGCCATCGATCACACTGATCAGCCGGTTCTGCGAGTCATAGCCAAACGTGTACTTCACCGCGCCCATTAGGCCGGTCAGCGTCCGCAGGTGCATGCCCTTGGCGTTGAACACATAGACTTCCGATCCATCCTCTGACGCGATCAGATAGTTCCCGTTCGACAAAACCGCCGCCTGCACATCGGCGTCACTGCGGCTGGTGCCATCGCCGAAAAACACCGCCTTGGGCACGACTGAATACGGCGTGCAGCTTCCGCCCGCGCAATATCCCAGCAGCAGCGGCTCGAATACATGATGCACGCTGATCGTCCATCCCCCAAGGTTCTGCGCATCTTTCAGCGCGAACAGGTCCGCGCCGGCGTGGCCGGGCACGCGGCTGCTCTCATAGTGGAGAACAAACGGCGTGCCCACGATGGCAACATCCTCGCCCAGAGCCTGCCCGCGCGGGCTGATCGCCGATCCGGTTGCCGGATAGTCGCTCTGGCGGCAGTGGTCGCAGTCATCGTCGGGCCCTGGAGAAAACAGCCAGTCAATTTCCCATGGCACCTCCACCAGCGACCCCTGCCCGTTGTGGAACGCAAGCGCGCTGAAGTTCGCCGTTCCCCACACCATCGCTGCTCCTGCAGGAAGCGGCAGCGGATTCAGCGTCGCACCGCCGCTCAAAGGTCCCCAAGTAATATCTTCGGCGGTGGAATTGGCACCGTTGGTGTACGTCCCCATCGTCGAGTCGAACGCCCCAAACCCGTACTCCGCCGAAATTGGAGTAATCGCAAACGAAGTATTCGCCCCAGTCGAGTCCCCCGGCCCGGAGGAATTCCAGCTGATGTTCGTGCTTGTGTTCACCAGGCTGTCGTTGACGTTCGATGTGCTTTTCATCGCGCCAATTCCCTGTACTGGAACCGCCATAAAACTGCAGCTGCCCGGGATCAGTTGCGGCATCTTGGCATTTACCTGCGCGTTCTGATTCACCGTCTCGGTGATGCCATCCAAGTTGCCCGTCCCATTGCCACTCAAAATGACCACACCAATCGCATTCTGCGCCGTAGCCCAAGGCGCCGGACACCCCTGCCCCCAAGCCGGCGCAAAAGACAAAAGTGCAAAAAACAACACTCCCACCCAGCGCCAGGCTCCAAGCCCTCTGCCTCTGCACTCCTCAGAAATGAACTGTGATTGGATCTCTCCGGCGCCCATGTCTCCTCCACAGGAGCACGGACCTCAGTCCAGCTCCTGCCAAGACATGTGAAAAATCAGGTCAAATTGGCTCAGGAATATTGGCTCAGGAATAAAGAAGCAGGAATAAAAAAGCAGGAATAAGAAAAGAAGAGCGGGGCGGGAGCTAGCAGCCCGCTCGCCCCGCGGGCGAGCGTCACACCAGTTCTTACCGAGACTGCGCGACAAAAGTGAAGTCGGACTGCCGACCATCCTTCGCGGACGCTCGACCTTCCCGCCGCCCAACCTCCAATTCCCTCCATCCACCTCGCCATTTCCCCTATTGAATTCACCCATAAGCCTTTAGCGCCAAAACCATTGCGCCTGGGGTCCCCCTCTGGTAGCCTTTTATAGGACTTCCCTTCAATGCGGTGCCCTGTCGCGACCGTATGGATTTCCCTTGGTCCCCAGTTCCAGAGTCCTATGTTTTTCCGCAGTAATGCGTGCAAGAAATAGCAACACAGACACGCGCAATATAAGGAGACACCTAACTTGGCAGCAAAGAACCGATATTTATTCACCTCTGAATCTGTGACCGAAGGCCATCCAGACAAAATCGCCGACCAGATTTCTGACGCCATTCTCGACGCCTGCCTCACCGATGATCCCGTCAGCCGCGTCGCCTGCGAGACTCTTACCGCCACCGGCCTGGTCGTCATCGCAGGCGAAATCACGACCAAAGCCTACGTCGACTTTCAGCAAGTCGTTCGCGGCACGGTCCAGTCCATCGGATACGACAATGCCCTCCACGGCTTCGACTGCAATACCTGCGCCGTAATCTCCAGCATCAACAAGCAATCCGGCGACATCGCCATGGGCGTAGACACCGGAGGCGCCGGCGACCAGGGAATGATGTTTGGCTATGCGGTCAATGAGAATGAGGAGTTGATGCCAACCCCTATCTCTCTGGCGCACAAGCTGACCATGCGGCTCGCGCAGGTTCGCAAGAACGGAACACTCCCCTTCCTTCGCCCCGACGGCAAATCCCAAGTCACAGTTGAATATGACGCGAACGGCAAGGTACTTCGCGTCGACGCCGTTGTTATCTCCACGCAGCACTCCGAGAACGTCGGCAACGACGAACTCCGTGCCGGCATTTTGAAGCACGTGATTCAGGCCGTCGTGCCTGCTCATCTGCTCGATGAGGACACGAAGTATCACATCAATCCCACGGGACGCTTTGTCATCGGCGGTCCCATGGGCGACACCGGGCTCACCGGCCGCAAGATCATCGTCGACACCTACGGCGGCATGGGACGTCACGGAGGCGGCGCCTTCAGCGGAAAGGACCCGACGAAGGTCGACCGCTCGGCCGCGTACATGGCGCGGTACATCGCCAAGAATGTGGTCGCGGGCGGACTCGCCGATCGCTGCGAAGTGCAACTCGCCTACGCCATTGGCGTGGCCGATCCGGTCAGCGTGCTGGTCGAAACGTTTGGCACGGCCAAGGTCGATCCGGAAATTATTCCGGACATCATTCGCGCGCATTTCAAGCTAACGCCGCGCGGGATTATCGACTCGCTCAACCTGCGCCGTCCGATCTACCGCAAGACCGCGGCCTATGGACACTTTGGCCGTACCGATCCGGACTTCACCTGGGAGGCAACCGACAAGGCCGCCAAGCTGGCCAGCGATGCCGGTGTCGGACGTCCCGCAGCAGCGGTTCGCAAGTAATAGCTCCGCCGGAGAGACGTAGCTTCGCTACGTCTCTACCGGCAGCAATAGCCCAGAGGTGCATAGAGGCCAAGTCCGAAGGGCATATCCCAAATGGGGCAACAGGGACGCTGACCGACCCCCCAAGGTTCGTGTATCCTGCGATGAGAATTGTGGGCTCAACATCATTCACAGGTAATCAAATCTTAATTTTTCCGCCGCTTCAGAGCGCGCCACACACAGGAGAAGCATGTCAACAGCAGCCGTTAGTTGCGACATTAAGAACATAGAACTGGCCGACTTGGGGAAGAAGCGCATTGAGTGGGCAAACCAGTCCATGAAAGTGCTGCAGATCATCCGCAAGGAGTTCATCAAGAATCAGCCCTTGAAAGGGATCCGCATCTCCGCCTGCCTGCACGTCACGGCCGAGACTGCAAATCTTGGCATCTGCCTGCGCGATGGCGGAGCCGAAGTCGTGCTCTGCGCCTCGAACCCATTGTCGACGCAGGATGACGTCGCCGCCAGCCTTGTCCGCGACCACGGCATTCCCGTCTACGCCATCAAGGGCGAGGACAATGACACCTACTACAACCACATCCTCGCCGCCATCGATCACAAGCCGCACATCACCATGGACGACGGCGCTGACCTGGTCACCCTGCTTCACACCAAGCGCACCGACGCCCTGGAAGGCGTGATCGGCGGAACCGAAGAGACCACCACCGGCGTCATCCGCCTGCGCGCCATGGCGAAGGAAGGCATGTTGAAGTTCCCCGTCGTCGCCGTCAACGACGCTGACACCAAGCACTTGTTCGATAACCGCTACGGCACCGGACAGTCCACGATCGACGGCATCATCCGCGCCACCAATTTCCTGCTCGCCGGATCGAAGTTCGTTGTCGCCGGCTACGGCTGGTGTGGCCGCGGTCTCGCTTCCCGCGCCCGCGGCTGCGGCGCCGAAGTCATCGTCACCGAAGTGGATCCCACGAAAGCCCTCGAGGCCGTGATGGACGGCTTCCGCGTCATGTCGATGGCCGAAGCCGCCAAGCTAGGCGACGTGTTCTGCACCGTCACCGGCAACAAGAGCGTTCTCACCAAAGAACACTTTGACCTGATGAAGGACGGCGCGATCATTTCCAACTCGGGGCACTTCAACGTCGAAATCGACATCCCCGCGCTGGAGAAGATGTCGTCGTCGAAGCGCACCACGCGCACCTTCGTCGAAGAGTATTCGCTCAAAGATGGTCGCAATATCAACCTCCTCGGCGAAGGCCGCCTCATCAACCTGTCCGCCGCCGAAGGCCATCCCGCCTCGGTGATGGATATGTC
>Ga0265338_10009535_pt1 | contig 11554 bp, 6 predicted proteins | sample 42126metaG_FD_193579 | JGI IMG/M metagenome (GOLD analysis project Ga0265338, IMG submission 193579) | Rhizosphere microbial communities from Carex aquatilis grown in University of Washington, Seatle, WA, United States - 4-21-26 metaG | ecosystem: Host-associated > Plants > Roots > Rhizosphere >... | reverse complement strand
GCTTCGAACGCAGCGGGGGCTTGGGCGAGGTAGCTCTCGGGATTCGAGGCGATCCAGACCGCAACGTCGTTTGCAGCGAGCTGGGGGTCGGCGTCGAGTCGGGTCCGGATCTCCGCCGCGACGAGCTCGAGCTCGCGCCGCGGACTCGGACACGCGAGCACGGTCACGCCAGGAGCGCTGGCCAACTCGCCGCTCGCGAACACTTTGCGTTCGCGGGCGTCGGCGAGCAGGCGGGCAAGCGCGGTCGTGCCCGTTGCGGTCGAGAATCGGCCGTCGAGGTCGCCGTCGCTGCGTTCGACGAGCGCACCGATCGTCTCGCGGGCGGCGCGGCCCCACAGCGCGAGTGGCAACGGATCGCCACTGGCCGTCGCGTTCGCGACCGCGCCTCGGCCGGCGACGTCGTCCCACAGCTCCGCACAAGGATCGAGCATGTAGATCGTGACGTCGCTGGTCGCTGCGAGATCGGTGAGCGCCTCGAGTTGCGAGCGCACGAGGAACGACAAGCCGAACACCGACACGGGCACGGTCGAGCGCGCCGGGGCGAGTCGAGCCTCGCGCCGCTTCGCAGGAAGCATCGGCACCGGGACCGCACCGTCGAGTCGAGCGAACACGTTCGCAGCTAACGCGACTTGCCAGCTCGCGGTCGGGTCGGCGGCGAGCTCGCTCGGCACGCGACCGGCGACGAACCCGGCCAGCCAATCCGATCGGGTCGACGCGTAGTGCCACAGCACCTCCGCGAGTCGATCGGCGAGCTGAACTCGTCGCGGGCCCGCGCGATCGCCCGGCGCGGGGGCCGCTGCGAGATACGACGCGACCGCCGGTAGTTCGCGCATCGCTCGGTCATCGGCGAGCACGGATGCGATCACCGCCGCGAGCTGGCGACGGTCGATCGAGGGAAGCGCGTCGCCGCCCCACGTCGTCTCGATGAATCGGTCGAACGTCACGAGCTCCAAGCCGCTCGCGATGCCGCGCGCTTGCGCGATCTCGCGCATCAGCCAGCGCGACACCAGGTGGCTGCCGACGACGATCGTCGACGGCGCGAACGGATTCGCGGGCGGCAGCGCCTCGAGCAACGCAGCGAGCAACGCCTCGGTGCGGTCCGCGTGGACCACGTGCAACGGCAACTACGGACTCCGCGGTGCGACGATCGACAGCGCGCTCGGCAGCAGCTCGAACCGCGCCGGCAAGCGGCCGAGACACTCGCCATCGACATCGAGCTCGACCGTCGCGCCCGGGTCGACCGGCTCGGCGTCGACGACTCGCGCGCGTCGCGCCGACACCTTGTCCATCGCGAGGTGCGTGCCCTTGTAGAGTCGGCGTCCGCTCTTCACGAGATCGCCGAACGTGAAGTCGCCGAGCGCGATGACATCGAACACGCCGTCGTCGAGCTCCGCGTTCGGCGCCACCATCATCGCGCCACCAAAGAACCGGCCGTTCGCGACCGCGACCGTATTGATCGTGACTTCGATCCGCTCCTTACCGTCGAGTACGAGCTGAACGCGCTGGTTCTTGTACGCCCACGTCGCTCGCGCGGTCGCGAGGGCGAACGATAGCCGGCCTAGCCGCTTCCCCGACTCGTTGACGAGCCGATCGACGACACCCGACACGCCGAACGACGCGATGTTCGCGAACATGCGCAGCGCGGGCGAGCCGTCGCGTTGCGTGTACGCGAGCTTGCCGATATCGATCCGGCGACGATGGTCCGCCGCGATCACGGCAGCCGCATCCGCGAGCTCGGTCGGCAGCTGCAGCGAGCGCCGAAAGTCTCCGCCGGTGCCGAACGGGATCAGTCCGAACGCAGCATCGGGCGCGATCGGCTCACCCGCATCGAAGAATCCGTTGACCACCTCGTTGACCGTGCCGTCGCCGCCGATCGCGACGATCCGCTCGGCGCCGGAGCGCAGCGCCTGACTCGCGAGCTCGGTGGCGTGTCCGGCTCGCGTCGTCATCGCTTCGTCGAACGGAAAAGCGCGCGCGAGCACATCGGAGATCTCGGTCCAGTGCCGGCCGAGCTTGCCGCCCTGCGACTGCGGGTTGACGATGACGACCGTGCGCGGCGCGACCATGCCGCCGAACTATACCTGGCGGGTCCGATCCCGACTGGAACATGGCCGCGATGTCCCGCACTTACCTGGGGACGGAGTAACTTTTGACACCTCACGTCCGGCCGCTGGCTACGGTTCGGAAGGTCTCAAAGGTTACTCCGTCCCTAGCCGGGGCCCTCGTGCATCGCGCGCTCGATCTTCGTCTTGAGCTCGACGTAGCGGCGCAAGAAGTCGTAGTGGCGCTCGCGAAACGACTGGGCGTAGCGCCGTTCTCGCGCCTTGGCGCGCCACGCTTCGGCGAGTGCATCGAGCTGACCGACCAGCTGGTTCGCGTCGCGGAACGGCTTGATGATCGTGCGTTGGCCGTGGGTCTCGACGAGCTCGACGTGGCCGTTGTCGGAGGGGCCGAGGAACGTCAGCACGACGGTATCGGGGTACTGATTGCGGATCGTGCGCGCGATCGTCTGCGCCGGTAGGTCTGTGACGTCCTCGGCGACCATCGCATAGTGGAACTGGCTGCCGCCGATGCGATCGAGACCTTCACCGCCGGACGTCGCGTGGATGAACTCGAACCCTTTCGGTTTACCGATCGCTTCGACGAGCTCGTCGACCTCGTCGACCACGAGCACGCGGACGTCGTCCATCTGCACGGTGCGGGTCACGTCGCGGCCGGCGAGTTGATCGGCGAGGTCGACGGCGCGGCGTTCGGCCTCCATGAAGTGCTTGAGAAACTCGTCGTGCACGCCGCGGATGTCGTCGAGCACGGTGTCGACTTCGCGCTTGCCGACCGAGCGCCCTGCCGCTTCGAGCACGCGGTCCTTCAGATACGCGACCGAGTCTGGCGACTTGAGGATCAGATCGATCGCGCCCGCGCGCACCGCATCGACCGCGTCTTCCCACGAGCGCCGCGGCGTCATCGCGACGACCATCGAGGTCGGCGACGCGCGCTTGATCGCGCTGATCGTCTCGATTCCCGCGCGCGGCGACGGCGTGTCGATGTCGACGAGTGCGACCGAGAAGAATTGGCGATCGACGAGGTGCAGCGCGCGCTCGGCGTCGGTCACGCAGGTGACGTGCAAGCTCGCTTCGGATAACAGCTGCTCGATACCGGAATGGACGCGTTCATCGCCGTCGAGCACGAGCACCTCGACGCCGATCAGCGAGCTGTGCGCTCCCGAGGACTGGGTTCGAAATCCACTGATGCTGGTTTCGGTCGTCATGGCTTAGCGGTAGGTGAACGCTCGCACGAAATCGACCGCGGCGCCGGAATGAGGCGAGAACACCCAGCCTCCGACTTCGTTCGCGAGGCACGCGGCGAGCTCGCTCGACCCGGTCGTGTTTTCAGCCGCCGTTGCACGGGCGACCGTGCCGTCGGGCTTGATCGAAAATGCGATCCGCACCGTGCCGTCGACGACGCCGGCGTTGTGATGACAGCGCGCGAACGCGGTCTTCGAGCGCGCGGCCTGGCGATCGACGTCGGCGGCGAGCCCCGCGTCGGCAGCATACGGATCGACCGGCTCGGCGCTCTGCTTCGGCGCAGCGCGAGCCGCGGTCGTTGCCGGCGCGACGGCGGACTGCTTCGCTTCGCCGGGCGGCGTCGGTGCTTTCACCGCGGGCTCGGGAGCTTTCGCGGCGGCCTCGGGAGCTTTCGCGACGGACTCGACGGCTTTCGCGACCGGCTCCGGGGTCGTCGCGGCGGTCGGTGGGTCGGCCGCGGCCGTTTTGGTCGTCGTCGGCAGCGGCGGCGGCAGTGGCTCGACCGCTGGTTTGGGCGGCAACGGCGTGACGCTCGGGAGTGGCGCGGTTTCAGTGGAGTCGTCGAGCCCGCGCGCGAGCAGCACACCACCCGCGGTCGCGAGCGCGAGGTCGACGATCAGCAGCGCGATGATCCCGCCCCAGTTGCGGTGCGGGGTCGGCATCGAGATCGACGCGTCGGCCAACGTGTCCGGCGGGGCGATCGGGCCCCGACGCTGATCGATCGATCGGCCGTCCGGCGAAGCAAGGACGGCCGAAACATTAGGCGGAGGGGCTCCTGATCCGGGACCGGAGGGTCGGGCCTGCGGCACGTAGGCCATCGGCGGTCCGCCCGGCTGCGAGATCGGCGGGCTCGCAGCCGCATACGGTGCGTAACCTGGCGGAGCGCTCGGCGGAACCTCCGGATAGCGCGCGTCGTTGGATAAGTTGTGGGTCGGCGCGAGTCGGTTGTCCGGGGGCGCGAAACGGGCTCCACACCCACCGCAAAACCGCGAATCCGGCGTGTTGTCGGTACCGCAGCTCGGGCAGAGCATCCCGAACGCAAGGGTAACTCACGAGGCTTTCCGGCGCCTCATCTCCCCGCCGGTTCCCGCTCTTCCGCTGTGTTACCCTAGAGGTACGGTGGCATGAGTCAGGTCCTTGATCGCGTGCTTACAGCCGCCCGCCAACTAGGGGCGTCAGACGTACATCTGAAGGCAGGTCTGCCTCCGATGTTTCGCATCAAAGGTGAGCTCCGTACGGTGCGCGACGTACCTGCGTTGACTCGCGAGGTGATCGCGCAGTTCGCGGTTCACATGATGAACGATCGCCAGCGCGCCGAGTTCGAGACCAACCTCGACATCGATCTCGCGTACGGCACGCCCGACGGTGTTCGCTACCGCGTCAACATGTTCCAGCAGCGCGGCTCGGTCGGCATGGTGATGCGGCTGATCCCGCCCGAGGTACCGCCGTTCGATCGGCTGAACCTGCCGCAAGCGGTGCTCGATCTCGCGAACCATGCGCGCGGCATCGTGCTGGTCACCGGCGCGACCGGCTCGGGCAAGTCGACGACGCTCGCCGCGATGATCGACTACGTCAACACGCAGCAGGCGTGTCACATCGTCACGATCGAAGACCCGATCGAATACACGTTCCGCGACAAGCGCTCTGTCATCAATCAGCGCGAAGTCGGGTTCGATACGATGTCGTTCGCTCGCGCGTTGCGCGCCGCGCTTCGCCAGGATCCCGACGTCGTGCTCGTCGGTGAGATGCGCGACTTCGAGACCGCGCAGATCGCGATGACCGCGGCGGAGACCGGTCACCTCGTGTTGTCGACGCTGCACACGGTGGACGCGACCGAGACGGTGAGCCGCATCATCTCGATGTTCCCGACGCATCAGCAGCAGCAAGCGCGCCTCACGCTCGCCGCCGTGATCAAAGGTGTGATCTCGCAACGCCTCCTGCCGCGCGCCGATGGCAAAGGCATGGTGCCGGCGCTAGAGATCATGGTGAACACCGAGCGCGTGCGCGAGATGATCGAAGATCCGAATCGCACCCGCGAGATCAAGACCGCGATCGCCGAGGGTCTGCACCCGTACGGCATGATTTCATTCGACCAGAGCCTAGCCGCCCTAGTTAAGCAGCGTCACGTCACTTACGAAGAAGCGGTCAAGCATTCGAGCAGCCCAGCAGACTTCGCGTTGTTGTTTCGCGGCGTCTCGGCCGGCGCAGACGCCTGGCGTGGAGCAGCGACCCCGCCCAGCAAGGGAGCGAGCCATGACGAGTTCGAGATCGAAAATTTCGAGAAGTAGCCTCGTCGCGGCGATCGCCGTGCTCGTGCTCGCGGCGTCGACCGCGTTGGCCGGTGGCCACAAGCGGGTCGTGGTGCTCGACTTCGAAGGCCCGAAGGCAGAGAAGTTTCACGACGACGTCGTCAAGATCCTCAAGAAGAGCCACACCGTCGTGCCGCTCGAAAAGTGGACGAGCACGGCCGACGAGCTCGACGCCGCGAAGGTGACCGAGAAGAACGTCAAGAAGGTCGCGAAGAAGCTCAAGATCGACGGCGTCATCACCGGCAAGATCGAGAAGCGTCACGACGAGTACGTGATCGTGCTCAAGCTGCGCTCTGGTGCCTCGGGCGAGGTCGTCGGCAACAAGGTCGAGACCAAGTCCGATACCCCGCGGATCGAAGGTGACTCGCAGCGTGCGATCAAGGACGAGCTCGTCGCGGCGGTCGATGACCTCGAAGCGAACCACGGCGGCGCGTCCGATGACGAAGCCACCGCCGACGACCCGCCGAAGAAGAAGCACAAGGACGACGATGCGGCAGCGACCGACGATCCGCCGAAGAAGAAGCATCACAAGGACGACGATGCGGCGGCAGCCACCGACGACCCGCCGAAGAAGCATCACAAGGACGACGACGCGGCGGCAGCCACCGACGATCCGCCGAAGAAGCATCACAAGGACGACGACGCGGCGGCCACGAGCGACGATCCGCCGAAGAAGAAGAAGCACAAGGACGACGACGAGGCGTCCGGCTCGGGCGACGACCCACCGAAGAAGAAGCACAAGCGGGTCGCGGCGAGCGAAGACGACGACGGTGTGACCAAGGAGTCCGGCGACCATCCCGATGCAATGGATCCCGAGACCGCCGTCAACCCGGCGAATCGTGCGATCGATCTCGGCATCGGCCTGTCGTTCACCGCTCGCAAGCTGTCGTTCAAGTCTGACGCGGATCTCGCCGCGCCGCCGCCGGACTATTCGAACCAGGCGCCACTGCCGGGTGCGTATATCGACGGCACGGTCTATCCGTTGTCGATCGGTCACCACCGCACCGACGCGTTGGCCGGGCTCGGCCTGACGTTCAGCTACGACCGCGTCCTCTACATCAAGTCGGAGAAGGCCTACACCGACGCGACGACGATGATGACCGCGGTCGCGTCGCTCGCCACGACCGAGTCGCGCTGGTCGGTCGGTCCGATCTTCCGCTATCCGCTCAACGGCAAGGGCGCGGTCGGCGGCTCGGTCGTCTACAGCAAGCAGACGTTCAAGATCGCGCAGCAGCTGCCCGACATGTCGCCGACCGACGTGCCCGACGTCACCTACCAGGCGTTCGAGGTCGGCGGCTTTGTCCAGTACCCGGTGATTCCGAAGCTCACTGCCGACCTCAACGTCGGCCTGATGGCGATCACGAATCCCGGCGACATCGGGTCCACGAACCAGTACGGCGGCGGCGGCAAGATCGGGTTCGAAGGCGCGCTCGGTGCGGACTACATGCTCAAGCCAAAGATCTTCCTGCGCGCGCAGATTCGGGTCGAAGAGGTCTCGCTCAGCTTCAACGGCACCGGGACGCAGACGACGAATCGCGATAGCGATCCGGCGCAGGACGTCCACGGCGCGACCGACCTGTACTACGGCGGCGCGGTGACCATCGGCTTCTTCTATTAGCCGACGCCCTTCGTGCTAGAACGCAGCGGATGAAGGCCGCTGACGTTCGACGTACGTTTCTCGAGTTCTGGAAGCGCCACCAGCACCAGGTGGTCGCCTCGAGCTCGCTCGTTCCGGCCAACGATCCGACGTTGCTGTTCACGAACGCCGGGATGAATCAGTTCAAGGACGTGTTCACCGGCGTCGAGACGCGCAGCTACAAGCGGGCGACGTCTTCGCAGAAGTGCGTGCGCGCCGGCGGCAAGCACAACGATCTCGACGAGGTCGGCAAGACGCCGCGCCACCAGACGTTCTTCGAAATGCTCGGCAACTTCTCGTTCGGCGACTACTTCAAGGCCGATGCGATCGCCTGGGCGTGGGAGCTGCTGACCAAAGAGCTCTCGATCGATCCGTCGCGGCTGGTCGTGACCGTGTTCGGCGGCGACAAAGCGCTCGCCGGCATCGCGCCCGACGACGAAGCGCGCGCGCTGTGGAAGAAGGTCACCGGCTTCGCTGACGATCGCGTGATCGGCCTCGGCGCGAAAGACAACTTCTGGCAGATGGGCGAGACCGGCCCGATGGGCCCGTGCACCGAGATTCACTACAACTTCGACGGCACCGGTAAGTGGCCGACCACCGATCCCGCGTCGTGGAAGGGCTGGCTCGAGATCTGGAACCTCGTGTTCATGCAGTTCGAGCGGCGCGAGCCGGGCGGCCCATTGCATCCGCTGCCGGCCCCGTCGGTCGACACCGGCGCGGGCCTCGAGCGCGTGACGTCGGTCGTCCAGGGCGTGCGCTCGAACTACGAGACCGATCTGTTCGTGCCGATCATCGACCGCGCCGCCGAGATCGCGGGCGTCAAGTACGGCAACCGCGGGCCGGAGAACGAGACCGACACCGCGCTGCGCGTGATCGCCGACCACGCCCGGTGCTCGGCGTTCTTGATCGCCGACGGCGTGTTCCCCGACAAGGGCGAGCGCGAATACACGCTGCGCCGGATCTTTCGTCGAGCGGTGCGCCACGGCCAGCAGCACCTGAAGCTCGAGAAGCCGTTCATGCACGAGGTCTGCGATCGCGTCATCGACTTGATGGGCGACGTCTATCCCGAGCTACGCGAGCGCCGCAGCGTGATCCTCAACGTCACGCTCGAAGAAGAGACTCGGTTTCGCGCGACGTTGGCGCGCGGGCTCGAACGTCTCGATGGCGAGCTCGCCGAGCTCAAGAAGACCGGCGCGACGACGTATCCCGGCAAGAACGTGTTCACGATGTACGACACGTACGGCTTTCCCGCCGATCTCACGAAGGTGATCGCCGAGGAGCGTGGCCTGACGATCGACGAGAAGGGCTTCGATAGCGAGCTCGACGCGGCGCGCGCGAAGAGCAAGTTCAAGATCGACGACGCGGTGATCGACACGGTGTTCAAGTCGCTCGCGAGCGAGGCCGGCGCCACCAAGTTCACCGGCTATGAAGGCCGCGGCACGGCGGGCGAGGGCACGCTGCGCGCGATCATCGTCGCCGGCAAGCGCGTCGACCAAGCCGCATCGGGCACGCAAGTCGCGCTCGTGTTCGATCAGACGCCGTTCTATGCGGAGTCGGGTGGTCAGATCGGCGACACCGGCGCGGTCGTTAGCGCCGGCGCGAAGATCCGGATCGACGACACCGAGAAACCAGCCGGCGACATGCACGTGCTGATCGGCGAGGTCACGACCGGCACGATCGCGGTCGGCGATCACGTCAAGTTCACGGTCGACGACGATCGGCGCGAACGGATTCGCGCGAACCACTCGGCGACGCACTTGTTGAACCTCGCGCTCAAGAAGGTGCTCGGTGCGCACGTCGCACAAAAGGGGTCGCTGGTCTCGCCCGATCGGTTGCGGTTCGACTTCGCGCACTTTTCGCCGATGACCGAGGACCAGCGCCGCCAGGTCGAGGATCTCGTCAACGCCGACATCCGCGCGAACGCCGATAGCAGAGTCGAGGTGCTGCCGATCGATCAAGCGCGCGAGCGCGGCGCGGTCGCGATGTTCGGCGAGAAGTACGGCGACAAGGTCCGGGTCGTCGGCATTGGCAACGAGTCGCTCGAGTTCTGCGGCGGTACGCACGTCCGGCGCGCCGGCGACATCGGCTTGTTCAAGATCGTGAGCGAGCAGGGCGTCGCGCAAGGTGTTCGCCGGATCGAGGCGGTGACCGGCGCGGGAGCGCTCGACTACCTGCGCAAGCTCGAGCACGAGCTCGGCGCGACCGGTGCGGTGCTCAAGGCACATCCGTTCGAAGTCGCCGCGCGCGTCGACAAGCTGCTCGCCGATCAAAAGCAGCTCGATCGCGAGATCGAGAAGCTCAAGGCGCGCATCGCGTCCGGCGGCGGATCGCGTGACTTGATGTCCGAGATCGTGACGATCAAAGGCATCAAGGTGCTCGCCGCGTCGGTCGAGGTCGACGACGCGAAGGTGTTGCGCGACACCGGCGATCAGCTGCGCGACAAGCTCGGCTCGGGCGTGGTCGTGCTCGCCGGCACGGGGGGCGCGGAGATCAAGCTGATCGCGATGGTGACGAAGGATCTGGTCGAGCGCGTCCAAGCGGGCAAGTTGCTAGGCGAAGTTGCCGCCGCGCTCGGTGGTCGGGCCGGCGGTCGCCCCGATATGGCTCAGGGCGGTGGCAAAGACGCCGCCGCGCTGCCCCAGGCGCTCGACGTCGCGCGCAAGTTCGTCGAAGACCACGTATAATTCGTTGGCCTCATGGCCGCCGACGACACCAGCGGCGCGAAGCCGGCTCCGGTCGTGCTTCGCATCAAGCTGCGCTACGACGATATCGAAGCGATGGTGCAGCGGTTTGCGCCGAACGCGGGCAAGTCCGGCCTGTTCTTGCCGACCAAGTCACTGCAACCGGTAGGCGCCGAGATCAAGTTCGAGCTGCGGCTGAACAACGACACACCAGTGCTCGTCGGCCTCGGCCGGGTCAAGGCGGCGCGCGAGCCCGATCCGGCGAACCCGAAGGCCGCGTTCGGCATGGCGATCGAGCTGATGCGCGTGACGCGCGAAGGCCGCGACGTGATCATGCGTATGCTCGAGCGCCGGCGCGCGATGGGGCTCGCCGAGGTCGCGATTCCGATGCCGTCGGACATCGATCAGGCGCGGCGCGCGGAGGTGGACACCGGCCCGGCGCACGCGACGCCGCTGCCGCCGCCGGCGACCGAGCTCGAGACCGCGCCGATCACGGCTGCCGAGCCGGCGTTCACCGCGCCACGTCGACCGAGCACGCCGATGGCGATCGGCATCGCCAAAGATTCATCGCGCCCGACGCTGCAACCGCTCGCGCCCGAAACGGCGCGGCCGAAACGCCCGCGGATCAGCGATGTGGTCGCGCGCGCCGAGGCTTCGGGTGGCGTCGCGGTCACTGCGATTCCCGAGCTCGATCAGCACGTCGATCTCGAACGCGCGATGGCGCGCGCGCGCGCGTTGGCGGGTGGCGATCTCGACGCCGAGCTCGGCGCGCTGCGCGAGCATGCTGCGGCGCCGATCGCGATCGACGTCGAAGCGGCCTCGGCCGAGCTCGCGAAACAACTCGGCGGCCGCGCGATTGTCCGCAAGGATCGCAGCGCCGGCTGGGCGACGCCACCGCAAGTCGAGTCCGCGCCCGTCGCCGCACCCGAGCCCGCGCCCGTCGCCGCACCCGAGCCCGCGCCCGTCGCCGCACCCGAGCCCGCGCCCGTCGCCGCACCCGAGCCCGAGCCCGAGCCCGAGCCCGCTCTCGTCCCGCTTCCGCAAGTCACCAGCGAGCCCGACCTCGATCCCGAGCCGAGCGCGAACGCCAGCGCGACGATGGTCACGAAGGCGCGCGACGTATCGTCGGTCAGCGTCACCGCGGTCGACGCCGAGATCGAGGCGCTGGTCGCCGCGGGCGACCCCGAGGCCGAGCGCCCGAGCGCAGGCCTGGTCGAGCGGCCACCGACCGCGCCTCCGCCGAGCGCCGACATCGCACCGCCGACCGATCGCGCGAAGGCGATGATGATCGACGACGACTCGGACCTGTCGAGCTTCGAGGACGCGCTCGATGCCGCGATGTTGCATTCGTCGCCAGTGGTGCGCGCCGTCGCGCCGAACCCCGAGGTGTTCGAGGACGATGACGCGGTCTCGCTCGACAGCATGGATCTCGAAGAAGAGCCGAGCGAGATGACCGAGATCGGCGGCATACCGGGCGCGCCGATCCTGCCGGTGCCGGCGGACCTCGGCGACCGGCTCGACGCGCACCTCGCCGATGCCGAAGCCGAGGCGGAGGCCGAGTTCGCCGGTGTCGGCAACGAGACGATCGGCGAAGCCGATCTGCCGCAGGGGCTCGAGTCCGCGGCC
>Ga0265338_10009534_pt1 | contig 11557 bp, 8 predicted proteins | sample 42126metaG_FD_193579 | JGI IMG/M metagenome (GOLD analysis project Ga0265338, IMG submission 193579) | Rhizosphere microbial communities from Carex aquatilis grown in University of Washington, Seatle, WA, United States - 4-21-26 metaG | ecosystem: Host-associated > Plants > Roots > Rhizosphere >... | reverse complement strand
CGCATGCGTGCCGATGAGGACGGCGATCTCGCCATTCGCGGCCCACTGGAGGAGCTGATTCCGGGCGATGTCGGTCCAGCCCTTGGGGTTGACCTTGGACGGGAAGACGCGGCAGCCCGAGCCGGTGACGAGGCCGATGCGGATCGGCAAGTATGAGAAATATTGGATGAACGACTCGAATTGCTGGGTGGCCAGGATCTCGGTCGGGCACATGTAGGCGACTTGGAGGTTGCCGAACTTCTGCGGCACGCGCGTGCCGTCCGCTCGGGCGATCGACGGCCGCGTCGTTATAGCTGCAAAAGCGGCAGCCGCTGCCACGGCGGTCTTGCCCGAGCCGACGTCTCCTTCGAGCAGGCGCGTCATAGCCTGCTCGTGCCCGAAGTCGCCAAAGATCGCTTCGATGGCGCGGGTCTGCGCGCCCGTGAGCGGAAAGGGGAAGCGCTTGACGAATTCGTCGGTCGACTTCTTCATGGGCTCGATGATGAAGGCCGGGTCGGCGCGGTATTCGGCGCGAGCGCGCTGGCGTGAGAGCTGGATCAGGAATATCTCCTCGAAGGCGAAGCGCTTGCGCGCGGATTCGGCGTCCTCGGCCTTCATGGGCGCGTGGATCCAGACCAGAGCCGTGCGGATGTTCGGCAGGTGATATTTGACCAGGATGTGGCCGGGCAGGGGATCCTCGAGCTCATCCAATATGCCGCTCTTGAATATCTTCTGGATATTGTGATAGAGCCAGGTGGAGGAGATGCCGCGCGATTCGGGATAGACCGGATAGAGGTTATGGGCCTCGCCGTCCTTGCCGAAGAGCGAATCGCCGACGCCGATCGGGATATCATTCACGGTCTCGATCTTGGGATTGGAGAAGTAGAGCTCGCCGGGGGCGCCGTCCTTGCCAGGGCGCCTCTGCGAGACCTTGCCCTCGATGCGCACTGGTGCTCCCTCGGGTGTCATTTTGGCAATGTAGGGCTGGTTGAACCAGACGCAACCGATCGTGCCGGTCGGGTCCTCGACCGTGCCGGTAGCCATAGTGACCTTGGAGCGGAACCCTTTGCTGGCTTTGAGGCCGGAAATCTTGCCGAAGATGACTGCGGCGTCGCCTTTATCGAGCGAATCGATGGTGCGCGCGGCCACGGTGTCGCCGTATCTCACCGGGAAGTGATAGAGCAGGTCGCGGACGGTCGTGATCCCGAGGCGCTTCAAAGCGGTGCGCTGTGGTGGCGTCAGGCGGAAGCGATCTGCGGCCAAAGTGTCGAGTGAGAGCGGCATCGGCTCATTTTACACGATTTTGAAAAGATTGCCTTTGCGACCCGCTGTCTCATTCGTGGATCTCCTAGTGCCGCGAACAGAAGATTGACAATCCTCTTGGTAGATGTTTGACTCTTTATCAAGTAGCTCTCAACGGCGACACTGTCGCTCAAAATCAAATGAAAGGAGTCATATATGCATCTGCATACGGTACTTTATGTGCTCGGTATATTTGCGGTCATCCTCGTTATCAGTGTAATCGCGCATACGCTTCACTGGCTCCTTGCCTTGATCCGTATTGCTAGGGTGGGCGCGCTCGACCTGCTCAAGTCGGTTGGCCCAGCCGACAAAGGTGTCATCCGGCGGTTCTTCCATCTCATCGAGGATCGTCTCTATGACCAGGCGGCGCTCTTGTGCCACCGGGGCGAACAGGTGGTCAGACAGATCATCGACGAGCCGGATACGGACGAAGAGGACCTGCCGGAGGCACGGCTGACAATGAAGAAGCTCGCCTTCATGAAAGGTCGTCCAGACCTGCTCCGAAAATACGGGCGACTGCCGTATATATGCTACGAATGGATGCCATCAGACGATTCGTGGAGGAAGCGCGCCAGGGACTTCCGAAAGGAATGGAAGGAGATGGGATGGGCTCTGGACCTTCTCAAACGGAGGATGGATCGCTTAGGTTAGCTCGGCAATGTCAGTCGCGGACCCGGAACACGTTCCGGGCCCTTTTTTTGTCCGAGATGATGAAACCGTCGGCGATCAGTCCGGCAAGGGCAGCCCGCATCTGTTTTGGAGATCGGTCAACATGCTCTTGCAGGATCTCTCCCATCGACGTATCCTTGCGCATGATGGAGCGGAGGACAGCGGAGCGCAGCTCTCTATTCGAGCCCTTGAATGGCTTCTGCCTGACATGATGTGCGCTTTTGTGTGCCGTTTTTTCTCCCTGCTTCATACTCCTTTCTCCTTGTTTCAAATGCGCGCCATAGTCCATGAGCGCCCAATACCATTCACGTGCATTGCCCTTGAATGGGCCGCTCTTCATGGCATCTGCCAAAGCCCGTTCGATGATCGGCATGATCTCGTCGTCTCGGATCTTCTTGCAGGCCTTCCGTCCCTCGCGCTTCTCGATGTTGGCAAAGAATTCATGGATGAAGAGTGAGCGGATATTGGTCTCGATGAAGGGGTGGGGGATATTGAACGCGAAGGCTAGGATAGAGCCGGCGGTGTTCGGTCCGATGCCGGGAAGCACGCGCAAGACTTCGAATGTGTCCGGCAATCGCGGTTTTGCCGGGGCTTTTTCCATGAGCGTCTCCGCAATCCGTTTCAAATACAGCGCACGGCGATTGTAGCCCAGCCCAGACCATTCGCGCAGGGCTTCATTCATGGGCGCCTTTGCTAATGCGCGCCAACCGGGAAATCGTTTCATCCACGCGGGGAATTTGACGAGCACGCGCGAGACCTGCGTCTGCTGGAGCATGATCTCCGAGACGACGACCGCATACGGCGATGTGTCGCGGCGCCAAGGCATGTCGCGCTTGTGCTTGCGATAGTATGACCAGAGCGCGCGGTTGAACGTGCCTATTGAGATTAACCTCTGACGGACCATATACTCATTAAAGCACTTATTAAGGAAAATTTTAACTTTTCTTAATGATTATTTTAACTTTTCTTATTCCGTCTAGTGAGCAGCGACGTGACCACCGAAGGTGGGCATGGCGTGCGAGCGAAGACGGAACAAAGGGCGTAGCCCTTTATACGTTTCTTAATGACCTTTCCTTTATAATCCACACCGAGACAGGTTGATCCTGTCCGTGGGCCGGTGATACGGCGTCGGCTCTTTCCCGACAGAATGAGCTTTGCGGGTTCGACTCCCGTCCGGTCCACAATGAGCGAGCTTGACTTTTTATTTGAAAGGAATACAATGCTCTCAACTGTCGGGGAGGAGCAAGATAAAACCGTAGAGTCTCGCAAAAGTCCGCTTCGGCGGATTTTTTGTTTTGTAAAAAGCGCCCGATTGTGCCAGAATGGCGGGACCGCATGCACTTCGTGCATTTAGGAGACGTGGCTGAGCGGTCGAAAGCGGCACCGTGCTAAGGTGTTAGGCTCGCAAGGGCCTCGTGGGTTCGAATCCCACCGTCTCCGCATCTGTGTTAAATCGTGATTTTTAGGTGCCAGCGCAAGCACCTGATATGGACTTTTGAATTGGTACTGAGCCACATTTTTGTTTTGGATGTAAGCGTTCGAAAGTAACTTTTTCAGCATATTTCGCTTTTCTTGTTCGTCCACGAGCAAATATTTTTCCGCGGCTCTGCAACCTTCTAGAAATACATTCTTGATCTGTTCGAGAGTAACTTCGGATACGCCTCCTTTTGCCTGAATTTCTTTGATCTGGTTGTTGAGAGCGGCTCTTTGGTTCTCGATCTCTAGTTTTTTCTGCTTGTAAATGACCTCTGAAATCAATTGAGATACATATCCATCAACGAGACGGGATTCTTTCTCTGTAAGGGCGTTTAATTCGTTTGAGAGGCTGGTTAATGACGATTGAGCATAGTTGTTTTTGTTATCGTTTCTGAGCTTGTAAGCCTCATAGCCCATTTCAATGTATTCCTCATCGAATTTGAGATTGTTGAACAGATTAGAGAGAAGCAAATCAACATCTGTATTTTTCAAGTAAGTCTTGTGCTCATCACAGTTACCTTTGCCGTTGGTGCAGTGGTAATAAATGAAGCCTTTTTGAGTCTCAGCGGTTAGCATACAGCCACATGAGGCACAGGTTAAAAATCCTCGAGCAGAATAGAAATGCTTTTGCGGCTTTGGGCTACTTTTACGATTGAGAATCTCCTGAACTTGATCGAATAGAGTTTGGGAAATAATTGGTTTGTGTTTTCCTTGGTATAGTTTGTCACCTTTCTCCATAAGACCGACATAGAATTTGTTTTGCAGGAAGCGATGGATTTGAGCTTTCTTCAAGCGTAGCCCACCTTTGGTACGCAAGCCTTCCTGGTAAAGAATATCCTCAACCTGTTTCAAGGTATAAGCTCCGGTTGAGTACAATTCAAAAATTCTTTTAACATATGGCGATCTTTTCGCATCAACCTTAATCGTCTTGTCAGCCTTGTCATTTTTGTAACCGAATGGAGCATAATTTGGCCACTGGCCATTCTCTAACTTGGTTCGGATTCCTCTTTTGACATTGGTACTTAAGTCTCGGATGTATTGGTTCGCCATACCAAAGTTTACAGCCAAGAGAAGAACATTGTCAGTCGGTAAATGTGTTGTTTCGTAAGTGCGAATTTCCTTGATAATCCCTTTCTGAAGCAGGTCAATGACCTTACCACCGTCAATGAAGTTGCGAGCCAGTCTATCTAGCTTCCAACAGATGATGGCATCAGCCTTGCCAGAAGTGATGAGCTTCAAAACTTGGTTGAAAACAGGACGACCTTCAGCTTTTGCAGATTTACTTTCTTTGAATGTGCCAGTTACTTCCAGATTGTTGTTCTTGGCAATAGTCATGAGCTCCTTTTCTTGGGATTCAAGAGAAAGAACTTGGCGATCTTCGCTTTCAGTGGATTTTCGACAGTAGAGGATGTATTTCATAGTGAGAATTTTACGCTTTGTTTTTGATTAAGCAAATTGTTAATAAATTGGTGATAACTTTATGATGCTTTTGACGATTTCCTCGTTGTTACTTTCTTCTGATATGACTGTATAGATAAACCAAGGGACACTAGTACAGGCCTTTGCGATCCAGCCATTCCTCGTAGGTTTCCGGGAACTTCAATTCCTTTGTGACAGGAGAATCTTCCCGGACACGCCCGCCCCGCCGCTCGCGCGAATCGGGGACGGGCGCGTTGTCCGCCAAAGTGTACGGAAACAGATCAATCCCGTGTTTTTCCAATTCTTCTTTCATTTTGTCGCTGTTAATGAGGTGTAATGAGTAATTCTTGCTGTAATATTTCTTGAATTTGTTTCTCTTTTTACCTTTGGCTCTGGCTCTTTTCTCCCATTGCCTCTTCTGACTTTGATCGTATCGGCGGGCTATTCGTAGTGATTTTTTCAATCTGTAAATATCCTCTCGTTTCCCAAATATTTTCATTTTCTTTTCTGCCAATAATCCCTTTGAGCTTCCCCAGAATCGACCGACCTTTTCATATTCCGGAGGTACTGATTTTTGTCTGGCTTTCTCCATGTAGGTGGTTAGGTAATATCCGATTGAATCTTTGGCTCTGATAGCTCTCACTTCAGTACCGGCTTTCAAATGCTTTTCATCTCCTGATCCGACAATCCGGTACCACGACTCTGCGACTTTCTGATGCGGAATTTCTTTGTCAACGAGAATGTGGAAATGTGGTGCGCCTCTTTCTTGAAATTCCAATACCCAGATATATTTGTAGCCATGATATGTAAGCCAGAGTAAGAATTTATGCAGATGAGCTTTTACGGTTGTGCCGTCCATGGGATAGTCCATCGGATATGTAAGTGTGATTATTACTTTCATAAGATGCCCGGTATTTCGCATGAAGAATTTACAGCGACGACTAGCACCGAATGAATACTTTTTGATGATGCCACGCTTGTTACTTTTCTTTTCAATATGTCGCGGCACTTGATATGAATCGGAGACTTTCAAATCTTTATCGTAGATTTTTACAGAAAGTGCAGAGAGATATTGATACTCCTGCTTCTCCCAATCCCAGCGACTAATTCTGATATCGGTAGGAGCTACCGGTTCAATCTCACCGCTTTTGTGCACCAGAAAATGAGTTGTGTTGTCTGGAGTATTCATGGAATTTTTGCAAACTCGATGAACGACTCGTACAGATCAGCCAGGGAGTTTAGATACTCCTCGGCTTGTTCAGGTGTAAGAGAAATGCCCCGCTTTTTGTAGTAAGCGGTGATCCTGTCTATTAAGTTTTTGTTGTATACACTTGATTCGTTCATACCCTTTCGGGTACAAAAAACAGCTACGAAAAGAAACGCAAATAACCCATTTGTAAGGGTTAGTAGATTTCTTTTCTAGCTGGAATCAAGTGGCGAACCGAGCCTGTTACACAGATCTAGACACCAATAGTGATTGGTGTGCGATTACGCAATTTCGGAGAGCTTTCTGTACCTGCATGTATTTTACACCATGGAATTTACGATGCAAGGAAAGATGGTGGATAGTGGCGCCACCCGCCCCAACAGCACTTTCAATCGCAGGAAAGTCATGCGCGGCCGCTTGGCGAGGGCGCCTTGTATGAGAAGGACGGGCATATCCAACCTCAGCCCTGAGTGAGTATGTGGCGCGACTTTAACGCACACACCCGTACCGCTTCGCGCTTTCCCACAGTCTGTAACGCACAGACAGTGGGGCGCTACGCAGTACCGATGTGTGCTAGTCGCGAACATCGTCCGTGGTGACGGGCTGAGGTAGACATGCCCTTATGTACAAGCGTCTCGCGCATCACTTTCCGAAAGTGCTGTAGGCGCGGAGTGGCGAAAAGTGAATGTGGTTCAAGAAAAAATACCCTCCGTCTTTCTGACAAAGGGTATGTGAACATTCTTCGTGCTACGTGTTCCTGCGGATTTCCGCAGCGACATTTCTGATGGCTTTGATAAGCTGGGCTTCGACATCCGTGAGTTGCAATGCTCTGTCGCCGTCTGAGTAAGCTTGCATGGCGGGATCGGGAACAATATCCAGACCGAGATCCTCTTCTGAGATGGCTTCGCTACCACGGGAGAACAGAACCCCTCGCTCGATTGCATTCTTGAGTTCCCGTACATTACCTGGCCACGAGTGACTCAGCATAGTTTTTTCCGCACCCGCGCTGAGCATCTTCGTCTCGCCCGAGAACTGATCAACGAATAGGTTCGCGAGACGTATGACGTCCTCCATCCGATTCCGCAACGGAGGGATCGGAATCATGAACGTCTGAAGGCGGAAATACAGATCCTGCCTGAACCTTTTCTCTCTCACCATTCTCGGAAGATCCTTGTTGGTCGCCACGATAAGACGGAAATCCGAGGTGACCTGCTTGTTACCGCCCAAGCGCGTGAATGAGCGCTCCTGGACAACGCGAAGCAACTTAGCTTGCTCTTCCAAAGGAACCTCGCCGATCTCGTCGAGGAAGGCGGTCCCTCCGTTTGCTCTCTCGAAAAGGCCGATTCGCTGTTCAGACGCACCTGTGAAGGATCCCTTTTCGTGTCCGAAAAGTTCGCTTTTCAAGGTGTCGCCAGTCATGTTCGCGCAATCGAGGATGGCCATGGGTCCAAGGGAGCGATCACTTCGCTCGCGGAGCGCCTGAGCGACAACCTCCTTGCCAACTCCATTTTCTCCCAGGATTAGGACAGAGCGCCCATTTGCACATTTATCGACCAGGCTAACGACTTTTTTCATTGCCTGATCACGGCACTCGAGAAGAAGCTCATAAGACGACAACTGCGTGCGATGATACATGCCTTGTTTGATCTGCATATACACCTCCTTTCAGGGTTGATTGTTTCACTGTTAAAAGACCAATTGTTCAGGCTAGACAATAACGTCAAATATGGATAGTGTCAAGCGTTATTAGATAATTTTTTGTAGGATTGACATATATATCAAAGCAGTGTACTTTAATGGCAAACGTTCTTTCGAAAAACAATACAACACTAGGAGCATATTATGTCAGCCATTACGAAGAATACTAACTATTCCGTTGTCAGAATCAGTGGTGAAAGCACGGCCGGCGGCGATCCCGATGCCATAGCGAACAAGATCATGGCGAACTGGAATCTTGAGCCGGGTGACGGCGACCCGTCGACTCTCTTTGAGGACGCGGTGCCGACCGAGCAATTCAAATCGCGGCTCATGTTGCGGACTTGGAAAGAGGGTGAGACGAGTCGCGGGGCGTTGTTCATCAACGACAGCCCGGAACCTATCAACCTCGACAGGGGAAAGGTCCTGTCCGAATCACAACTCAATCACGGCTCAAGCAACCTCGAAATCGTCATGGAGGGCAATTACCTCTATCGCATTACGATGGAATGCCGGCCAATACCTGACACTGATCCACCAGCCGCAACAAGCGCGGTGAGGAACCAGGTCGGCGTTGGCACCAAAGTGATCGGAGAGATTCTGAGCGTGCCCGTCCGCCTGGTCCGCCCCATGAAGGGACAGCCGAGGAAATACTTCGACCCCGAACAGTTACGGGAATTCGGAGATAACCTCAAGGAGCAGGGTCAAATTCAGCCCGCCATCGTCAAAAAGCTCGAGCAGCCCGATGAAAGGGGATGCCTCTACGAGCTCATAAGCGGTGAGCGAAGATGGAGAGCCTGCCAAATGGCGGGCATTCCCGAACTCAAGATCATCGTGCGCGAGGGAATCAACGATGTGGATCAATTCGTGGAGGCCGTCATAGCTAACTGCCACGATGTCGATCTTACAACACTTGAAACGATGCAGTCCGTTGGCTATCTGTTCCAATGCGGAAAAACCGATGCCGAGATCGCCAAGATCTTCGGCAAGAAATCTCCGTTGTGGGCCTACCAGCATCGCAGAGCTTTGACACTCCACCCTGGGGTGCTCAGACTTCTCGGTCCGGAGACTCAGGAGGAAAAGCGCATCCCGCTTACGAGCGCCATCCTGCTCATCGGTATTCCGCAGGAGGAGCAGATGGGTTTCGCCGAAATGATCAGTGAGACAGGGATGTCGGCCAAGCAGGTCAATCATCTGGTCAAAAACCGCCTGGCTCAGTGCGGAGTTCCACGGAAAAGCAGGTCGAGCGAGGAGTTCGAATCGGCCTTCAAGTTCTTTATGAGGACGAATGCCGAGTTCGAGCTCTACATCGACCATTCCGATGGTCGTATCGCCAACATGTTCAAGGGCCGGAGCGAGGAACAGATATCCGCGTTCCTCAGGCTTGTGAAGGATTGCAATGACAACCTGGGTGTTGTGTTAAACGCATTCAAGTCAGAAGCTCAAAAGCTCCAGCTTTAACGAAGTGGAGTAATCAAAAGAGCCGCCCGAGAAATCGAGCGGCTTATTTTTTTATGTTAAACTTAAAGCTATTCGGACATCGTCCCAAGCTCTCCGCCAGTTTTTGATAAGATCAGCACATGAAACCTCTTCTCATCGGCCATCGCGGCGCCATGGGACTGTATCCCGAGAATACGCTTATGTCCTTCAGGGCTGCGCTTGGCTATCGGGAGGTCTCGATGGTCGAGCTCGACGTGTACTGTCTGCCGACCGGCGAGCTCGTAGTCATCCACGACGACAAGCTCGACCGCACGACCGATGGCACCGGCTATGTCATGGAGAAGGCATTCTCGTACATCCGCTCGCTCGATGCCGGGAAAGGGGAGAGGGTGCCGACCTTGGACGAAGTTTTGGATCTCGTCGACCGGAAGGCGCAGGTGAATATCGAGCTCAAAGGCGAGCATACGGCCGAGGCAGTCGCGGTGGTCATCCGACAGCGCCTCGCCAAGGGCTGGAAGCCCGGCGATTTCCTAGTCTCCTCGTTCAATCATATCGAGCTCGCCAGATTCAAGGCCGGCATGCCCGAGATCCGCATCGGCGTCCTCTTGGTCGGCATCCCGCTCGGCTATGCCAAATACGCCGCAGATATGGGCGCATACTCGATCAATCCCTCGAATGAATTCATCGATCAGGAATTCGTGGACGACGCGCACAGGCGCGGCCTCAATGTCTACTGCTGGACGCTCAAAGATGCTGACGAGATCCTCCGGATGGCGCGCCTCGGCGTGGACGGCATATTCGTTAACGATCCTGGGATGGCGATGGAGGCGCTTGCGGCGCTGGCAAACAGGTAAGAGCGGCTAGAGAGAGAGGAGATGATAGCCATGCTCTGACAGGTATCCTTCGGTCACTGGATATATGACCGGAGCGAAGTTGGTGATGATCCGTTCCTCGCCCGCCTTGACCCCATTCTTGAGCGTCTCTCGGTAGAGCTCGTTATATCGGAAGTAGCGCCCGTTGCGCTCGATGAAGCAGTGGCCCTTCTCTACGATATGGAACTTTTTTTCGGCCGGCCTATCCGAAAGGATCTGACCTTTGAGACAGGTCTCGGTGAGCCAGAGCTTTATCTGCAGTGGCCGGCCCGAGACGTTCTTGAGCTTGAGGTCAAGGTAATTGTCAAAGATCGTTGCGCCGCTTCCGAAGGGCAGCGTCCTCGCGGAATCGGGGAAGACGTCCACGGAATGGTGGTGTCTCTCGATGATCTCGATGTCGGCATGGATCAATATCCAGAAGAGGAAATTGGAGAGCTGACACAGGCCGCCGCCGATGCCCCTCGATGCCTTACCGTTCGATAGCAGCATGCCCTCGACGTAGCCGTCGCTTCCGCGTATCCTGCCGACCGCGTCCCAGAATGAGAAGGTGCGCCCGGCCGGTATGACCAATCCGTCCAGCTTCGGTATGGCGATCTTGAGATTGGCGACCTTGCCCATCTGCAAGTCGGCGTCGCTATCCCCGAGCTTCCGGTAGAGCAGGCTCGAGTGCCGCGCGATGACGCAGGTGAGGTAAGCGCCGTGGCGGAGCTTTGTCAGAGTGATCCTATTTGTCAGGCTCCTCGACAATCGTTTGACGAAAACAGCCGGCCTGACGAGCTTCGGGAATGTGCTCGAAATGGCGCGCCTTTTTGGCCTTTCGTATTCAGCGACATATTCTTTGATAGATTCGATCATTTGATCCAGTCGGCTGTGCCGCGCGCATGTTCCGGTGATGATAGCATAGATGAAAAGTGCTATTATTACCTCGTTTATAACCGCTAACACAAACCCGTGAAAAATCTCACTATCTCGTCGCTCGCTCTCTTTGCCATCGCATCGCTCGGGCTCTCCAGTCAGCCGGCTCATGCGGCCACGATCACCGGGACCAACTTCACGGCCACGGGCAATGCCATCCAGCTCACCAGCACCACCAATGCAGCGAACGTCTATGAGATAGATGACTTGCCGAGCACCAATAGCGGCAAGACCTTGACCTTCACAGTCCCTGCGAATGTCCCGCCAGGGAAGTATAATCTGCGCGTCGGCGCCTTCAACAGCAATTGGAGCGCTCCAACGGTGGTCACAGTCCTGGCGACGCTCGATACGTCTGGCATGTCGTGTTCGATCACGCCCGGTTTTAACGGAGCTGGGGCATTGAGCGACTCGAACCTGCCTGATCAGGGGACGCCGATGACATACTTCCTTAGCGGTTCTCCTGTTGGCGGCACAGCTCCCTACGTGATAAAGCTGAATAACGTGCCGAGCCGTGATGTCGGCGCGACCAAGAATACCTGCGATTCCGGCAAACCGATCAGCTCATCAGACTACACAGCCGCTT
>Ga0265338_10009533_pt1 | contig 11557 bp, 11 predicted proteins | sample 42126metaG_FD_193579 | JGI IMG/M metagenome (GOLD analysis project Ga0265338, IMG submission 193579) | Rhizosphere microbial communities from Carex aquatilis grown in University of Washington, Seatle, WA, United States - 4-21-26 metaG | ecosystem: Host-associated > Plants > Roots > Rhizosphere... | reverse complement strand
GCTGTTCCTGCTGTCGTTGAAGGCAGGCGGCACCGGGCTCAACCTGACCGCGGCGAACCACGTGATCCACGTGGACCGCTGGTGGAACCCGGCGGTGGAGGACCAGGCGACCGACCGGGCGTTCCGCATCGGGCAGCGCCGCGACGTCCAGGTGCGCAAGTTCGTCTGCGTCGGCACCCTCGAAGAGCGGATAGACGCCATGATCGAGCAGAAGAAGGCACTGGCCGAGCAGGTCGTCGGCACCGGCGAGAGCTGGCTGACCGAGCTGTCCTCCGCCGCGCTGCGCGAGGTGCTGACGCTGTCGCCCGAGGCTGTGTCGTCATGAGGGCGGTGTCGTCATGAGCCGCCGGGGACCGTGGTGGGAGTACGAGTCGTCAGGGCCGATCGCGGTCGAGGGCGGTGTCCGGGCCAGGAGCAAGCGCGGCGCGATCGGCGAGCGGTGGTGGTCGCGCCGGTTCATCGCGGTGCTCGAGTCCTACGGGATCAGCGGGCGGCTGCAGCGCGGCCGCAGCTACGCCCGGCGCGGTCAGGTGGCCGAGTTCCACCTGACCCCGGGCGAGGTGATCGCCTGGGTGCAGGGCTCGCGCCCCGAGCCCTACCAGGTGTCGATCATGGTGCGGATGCTGACGCCGGCCCAGTGGCGGGCGGTCGAGTCGCGGCTGGCGTCCCAGGCGCTGTTCCGCGCCCGGCTGCTGGCGGGCGAGATGCCCGCCGAGATCGAGGAGGTGTTCGCCGCTTGCGGCACCCCGTTGTTCCCGGAGTCCCAGGGTGACCTGGACATGGAATGCGACTGCCCGGACTGGGAGGTGCCGTGCAAGCACCTGGCCGCGGTCTGCTACGTGCTGGCCGAGGCGTTCGACGACGACCCGTTCGCGATGCTCGCCTGGCGCGGCCAGGGGCGCGAGGAGCTGCTGGCGGCGCTGCGCGGCCGGCCGGGCTCCGGCTCCGCTGACCCTGGGTCGCCTGGTGCTGGAGCGCCTGGCTCCGGGTCGCCTGGTGCCCCGCCGCTCGGCTCCGCGTCGGCCGGGGCTGAGCGTGAGGGCGCGGGTGACAGCCCGGCGCTGGCGGTGCTGTCCGACGTGGCCGGCCCGGTAGCCGGCCCTGGGGCCGGCGCGGCGGACGCGTTCTGGTCGCCCGGGCTGAGCCCGGCCCGGCTGAACACGCTCCCGCAGGCCCCGTCGGCGCCGCCTGACCTGCTGCTGCGGCTGGCCGACCCGCCGGATATCGAGGTCCGCGGCCAGCCGCTGGCCGACCTGCTGGGGCCGCTGTACGAGCGGCTAGCAGGTGGGGACGAACTGTAACGCCCGGACGTAGCAGCTGAGTACGCTTGTGACGTGCCAGACAGCGTGCTTGGAGGCAGCGGAACAGACGATGCACCGCTGCACCCGAACCTGCGACAACAGATCGATGACATCCGGTCTGGACGGTCGACAACGCTCGCTTTTGGGCGGCAGCTGGGGCTTGGCGAGATAGCGGAACTGCCTGAGGAGGTGCGTCGGCTCCCCGGCCTGTGTGCTCTGGAGCTAGGCGATTCCGACATCAAAGTACTGCCGTCTTGGCTGAAAGAGCTTCCAAATCTGGCCAGAATAAATCTGGCTGAATCACGGGCCGTGAAGGTTCAGCGTTCCATAATACGATCTTTGCCGAAGGTCTCCTGGGGGCTTGAGGCCGAACAGTTTCTCAATTGGGGAAATTGGGTTGATCCGCGCCAGGTATCCGCTGTGCGAATCAGCAATGAATCGTCATCGCCAGCTGTCCGCCGCGTATTTGATGAGGGCAGGGTGGGTGCGCTTGCGATCGCAGAGCTCTCGGTTGAGGCGCCCCTTATCGGTTACCCGAGAAGCCTTAAGCGAATGAAATCTATCTGGGAATGTTTCGATTTCATCAACTCGCGGATAGACGAGTTCTTGGATGGCCAGCGCGGCCTGCGCGTCCTCAGCCTGTTTGGCTTCCCGGCTGGTAGGATTCCTGAACCCATTCGTCAATTGCCGTCTCTCGATACCCTCATGCTGGCTAGTATTTTTCCTCCCGAAATTCCGGACTGGCTGTTTGAGATTCCCGAGCTAACATGGTTGCATCTCGGATTTAACAATCTGTCGGGACTGTCCGATGCCTTGGGGTCGGCGCGGGGGCTCGAATATCTCAGCCTGGCCTATAATCGAATCGGTCAAATCCCGGCGGGTGTGTGGGAACTAGCTGCGCTCTCTACCCTCGACCTCACTGGGTGCCCGATCGAGCAGATCCCATCCGACATATTGCGTCTCGACCGGCTGTCCCGCCTTGATGTCAGCACTTCCAGCCCAGGCGTTATGCCCAAGGAACTGGTGGTGCCGCCGCCCGAGATCGCGGCTCAGGGCGTCGAGGCGATCAAGCGTTACTGGTCGCAGGAGCGCAGCGCCGGCATCGACTACCTGGCCGAGGCAAAACTGCTCATCGTCGGGGAGCCCGGCGCGGGCAAGACGTCGCTGGCGAAGAAGATCATTGACCCACGTTACCAGCTGCGGACGAACCAGCCTTCGACCGAGGGAATTGACGTGCTGGCATGGCAATTCCCGGCCAGCATCCAGGTGCGTGACCAGGTCGGCGAGCACCTGTTGAAACGTGATTTCCGGGTAAATATCTGGGACTTCGGCGGTCAGGAGATCTACCACTCCACTCATCAATTCTTCCTGACCAGGCGATCGGTGTACGTGCTGGTCACGGATGAGCGCAAGGAGGACACCGATTTCGAGTATTGGCTGGAGATCGTTAACCTGCTGAGCGACGGCAGTCCGCTGCTCATTGTGCAGAACCGAAAACAGGGGCGCCAGCACGGGGTAGATATAGGTGCGCTGCGCCAGCACTACCCGAACCTGGTCGGCCCCCTCGTGGTCGACTTGGCCGACAACAGCGGCCTCGGAGCGGCCGTTGCCAGAATTCGCCTGGAGCTGGAGCAGTTGCCACATATTGGCACTGCGCTGCCGAAGACTTGGCGGGCGGTGCGGCTGGCACTGGAAGCGGACCCGCGCAATTACATCAGTGTCGCTGACTTCTTGGCCGTCTGCCGGGCGTACGGTTTCACCGACAGCGAGGACATGCGTCAGCTTGGCGGGTACCTGCACGACTTGGGAATATTCCTGTTTTTCCAGGATGACGCGCTGCTGTCCAAGACGGTCATCCTTAACCCCGAATGGGGTACCGCTGCGGTCTATAGGGTGCTGGACGACCCGCAGATCGCCGACGCCCTCGGTGTATTCACCCGGGCCGACCTCGCGCGGATTTGGTCCAACGCGACATACCAGCCTATGCGCGACGAACTGCTGCAGCTTATGGTCAAGTTCCAGCTCTGCTTCCAGGTCCCGGGCTCGGACATATACATCGCCCCGCAGCTCCTCACGCCCAGCCAGCCGTCCTATCACTGGGATGAACGTTATAACCTGACACTCCGTTACGAGTACGACGTCATGCCGAAAGGGGTCGTCCGGCGCCTCATCGTGGCCTTGCACTACCAGATTGCCGGGAACCTGCTTTGGCGGACCGGGGCGGTATTCGAGTATGAGGGGAGCCGGGCCGAGGTCATCGAGGTGTACCGGCGGCGGCTGCTCACCATCCGGATACGAGGCGGCGACCCGCGCGTCCTGCTTGGCCTTATTGACCACGAACTGGGGATCATCCACCGGTCCTACCCCGGTATCCGCTTCAAGAAGTCCACCCCCTGCGACTGCGAGACCTGCGCGGCATCCGGTGAACCGACCATGTTCGAGATCGGCGACCTCAAGGACTTCGCCCAGACTGGCGACCTTATCCAGTGCCTTCGCAGTCGGCAGATGCGTGATCCGGCAGCCTTGCTGCGGATGCTCTCGCCGGACGCGATGGACCGCCAGCGTTCAGCCGGTCGGCCGGGTGCCGCCCCGCGGGAAGTGCTGGTCCAGCCGGAGATCTACATCTCCTACAAATGGGGCGGTGACAGCGGGGCACTCGTGGATGAGGTGCAGCGTCGGATGGGCGACCGGGGCGTGCTCATTACCCGCGACAAGAACGAGGTCAGGTACCGCGACTCCATCCAGCAGTTCATGGATCGCATCGGCGCAGGCAAGTGCGTCGTCATCGTGCTGAGCAAGGCCTACCTGGAATCCAGGAACTGCATGTACGAGCTAACCCGGATCGCCGGCCGCCCGGAGTTCGGCCGCAGTGTTTACCCGGTGGTCATGCCCGACGCGGGCATATTCGATCCGGTCACCAGGGTCGGGTACATCAAGTATTGGGAAGCCAAACGCGATGAGCTCGCAGCTGCCATGAAAGAGATCGGCCAGGAGCACCTTGAGGGGATCAGGGACGATCTCGACCTGTACGAGGACATACGGAACACCATCGCCCGGATTACGAGCGTGCTGGCCGACATGAACACGCTCACGCCGGACATGCACCGCGATACTGACTTTGAGCAGCTCTACACTCAGCTGGCGGCCGCCTTGCAGGTCTAGCGCCCCCGGAAGGCGTATTCGTTGAGGATCTCGCGGTGAAACAGCTGCTGACGGTCCAGTGCGGTCAACCCGACGACGTCCGCCGCTTCGTGCCACTGGGTCTGGATGACGTCGACCTGCGAGTCGATGATCGACTGCGCTTGCGGTCTATCGAGCAGGTACACCTCGCACGCGGCCAGGCACGTTGCCAGCTGGCTGGAACGTGCCCCGTTGCGGCCGATGGCCATTGCCTGGTTTGCCTGCGGGACCGACCTTGGCTGCGGGCAGATGTCATAGGCGGGGGTCAGCGTGAGGCTGCGTTCGGCGTTAACGAAGGCTGCGTGGTTGCGCGGATGATCATCGGTGTTGCCCACCAGTACGTTGAACGCGATACGAGAAAACAGCTCGCGCAGCGTGTCCGCGGGATCAGTGAATGAACGGCGGACCTGATCAGCTAGGTCCGCGTAGCTGCCATAGCGAGCGCCGGTGAATTCATCCAGGCCGAGGATGGTCAGCGCCGAGACCAGATGGCGCCGCTGGCCGCCTCCGGGCCGGTCGAACCGCTCCACGAGCAGGACATCCTTGCCTGCGACCTGAACGAGCCGGGTTGAGGCCACGTTCAGCCCCGCGCGGCGGCCGAGCTCCATCGCTACCGCTTCGGCCCTCACCACCGGCCGTATGTCGGTGGAGGAGGCAAATTTCGCGATCAGGCCCCGGCCAGCGTCCGCTAGGAGCACCTTCGGGCGGGCACCGCCGATCGACGTGCCCCGGGTAAGCGCCTCGGCCAGCGGCACCGGGAGTATGCGCCCGGCCTCGATGTCGGCGGCGGCGGCCATCAACTGCTCAAGCGTCGCTGAGGAGTTGGTCCGCGGCACGTAATCGGTCGCGCTGACCTGGAAGTCAAGTCCCCCGATCCGGTCAGAGCCCGATTCCAGCAAGTACGCAAGCAAGCTCAGCTCGCTGGCATCGCTGACGCTGGTCAGGTGACCGGCGCGCTGGGCGAGGATGACCCGCTGTCCCCACGAATCCGGGCCGCTGTCACGCAGGCAACCTGCGATCGTAAGCCCGTCAGCCGGACGCTGGGTGCCAGGCAGCAGCGGCAGCTCCGGCTCATAGAGCGGGACGGCGTCCCTGCGCTCCCGGTAAGAGCGGGCGTAAGTGAACGTGTACGACGGTCCGTTGGCGTCGACACGGCCGGCCACCACTGGCTCGCTCGCACCGGGCAGCCATGTCCAGACGAAGGCCGCCTGCGATTCAGAAGTCGTCATCCACGTTCACCTGCCGCGGATAGACATGAGCGGGCAGCAACTTCAATCGGTCCCGCTCGCGCGTGACGAGGTTGGACAGCTCGGCGGACGGGAGTCCGTACAGCTCCACGCCAACGAGCGTTGCCAGCTCGAACATCACCCCGACGGCGACGGTTGGCTCGCCGCGCTCGGCGTTGCGCAGCGTCACCCTGGAAATACCCGCCCGCTCGCAGAGTTCTGCCTGGGTCCACCGTCGCTGCCGCCGTCCTTCGGCGATCCGCAGTCCAAGGACGCGGGCGGCATCCAGGGTCGGCGGAGAGTAAGTGTGACTTCGTCGCACCAAGCCCCCTATCAGAGACTGGTATAACATTTTTATCAAACGATAAGGTTAGTATAACGCTCTTCAGCAGCCGACTGGGCATCGACGCGCGGGGCGCCCGCAGCGCTACTTGCTCGGCTTCGGGATGGTGCAGTTGACCCGCGGGTCGACGCCGAGGTAGTTCAGCGGGCCGGCCAGGATCGTCACCACGATCGTGCCGACCCGGTTGCAGCTGCCGACCGACCCGTTGTAGTAGCCGCGCTGTCCGGCGCCGATGACGCCGATGATCAGCCATATGACGACCAGCGCTGGCGCGATGCGCATCCCGGCCTCCTGTGCCCCGCGTGCTCGAACCTGTGCCTGCCCCGGCCAGCCAGCTACCCCTGGCCGGCAGCAGTAAGCCGGGCACGGTGGAATAGGACGGGCCGTACTCGCGTTCATCCTCCCGGTCGGCGCGTTAGTGTCCCCCGGGCTCTAACTACTGCCTTCATGGAATACCGTTCGGCTGGAGCCATGTTGCGCCTTTCGCCGTGAGGCGGCCTGCGCACCGGCCACGGCACGCCCTCGTGAGCACGCGCTCCCGGGGGCGCTGTCTTGTCCGGCTCCAGCCGTCCCGTCCCGGTGACATGTACCGCGAAACCGGCTACATCGTCCTTTTTGACCCGATTTGTCCCACCGTTTCGCGGTACATCTTCGCCTGGAGCCGAGCCGGCACGCGCGGCCCGGGGTGCGGAATCCCGATACCGCGTTGCGGCAGTAGCGCCGCGGTTCAGGTGACGAGCACGACGGTAACGCCGACGGCGTCGTACGTCCCCCGCGCCCGTGCGTCCCGGGTGGCTAGGGCCGCGCCGTGCGTTTTGGCGGCGAGCGCCACCAGGCCGTCGTAGACGGCGCCGCCGGCAATGCCGAGGCGGCTCAGGGTGACGTGGACAGCCTCGGCGCTTGATCCGCTCAAGGTCAGCGGCCGGGTGAACCGCGCGTCAAGCAGGCGAGCGGCATCCTCGGCCGAGAGCCTGGCGTCTCCTGGCAGCCTGGTGAGCACGGAGTAGGTCTCCGCGAGGGCGTGGCCGCTGAGGGCGAGTTCCTGCCCGTCCCACCAGCGCACCACGTCCGCGTGATGCTGGTGCGAGCGGACCAGGAGCGGAACGGCGACGCTGGTGTCAACCGCGAGGGTCACTTGCGTCCCCCGTCAATGAGGCCGAAGAGAACGTCGTCGTCGACCGGCGTGTCGCCCGCGGAAACAAGCACGCCATTCTCCTCGACGAGGCGCGCGGTCCGGCCGGCCGGCACGACCTGGACGCCAGCGCCGTAGGGCGAGATGTCTACCTTCGTCCCCGGCAGCAGGCCCAGGGCATCCCGGATGAACTTGGGCAGCACGATGCGCCCGGCCTGATCCACCACAGCTTCCATGGGAACATCATACCAGTCAGATCCCAATTCCTGCCTGCGCTCGTTTCCCGGCAACGCGGTCACCGCGGTCACCGCGTTGCCCGGGGCGGCCGGCGTCCCGGGCAACGCGGCCGGCGGTCAGCAGGCGCCGTCGTCGTTCCAGGCGCCCGACGCTCCGCCCGGCACCTCGTTGTAGTTCCACTGGTTGGCGGTCCACTGGTGGCCGCCGTAGGACACCGTGTCACCGGAGACGTAGGTGGCGCCTGACGACCAGGCGGCGGGGCAGCTGCCGCCGGTCGGGGTTGGGGTCGGCGTCGGGCTTGAGGTCGGGCTCGACGCGGTCGGGGTGGGCGTCGGCGTGGACACCGGCGCGCTGCGGGCGAAGGCGACCGTGTAGGCGGTAAAGTCCCACGGGTTCTGGGCGACGCTGCTGCACTCGCTCGACAGCGACCCGTTGTTGTCCGGCGGGCTGCATTGCCGGTCCCGGCCGACGGACCAGAAGGTGAACCGCCCCAGGCCAGCGCCCTGCGCGAAGCCGAGCACGGTCTGGAAGTCGGACTGGTAGAAGTACTCGGCGCTGTCGGTGCGGCCGTTCATGCCGGAGAAGCCCTCGTGCGCGTAGGCCTGCGCGCTGCTCCAGCCGAACGTGCTCATCAGCTCTGAGTTGAATCCCTGCAGCGCTGTGACCTGCGATGACCCGCCGTTGAAGCCGCCGTCGAACGGCATGATGGTGTAGTTGTCAGGGGTGAAGCCGAGCGTCTTGGCCTCGTTCATCAGCTGCTGGCCGAAGTAGTTGGCGCCGGTGGCGACGGCCGGCATGGTGACCGAGACGTACAGGCCCGGGTTGTCCCGTTGCAGGATCTGCGCCGCGCCGAGCTCGTTGGCGATCGCGGCGGAGTTCTCGATCTCCGGCTCCTCGAGGTCGAAGTCGACCGCGTGCAGCCCGTAGGCGCTGACGACCTGCTGGTAGGCGGCCGCGGTGGCGGCGGCGGAGCCGCATACCTGGCCGAGCTTGGTCCCGTTGTAACCGCCGGCGCTGACGATCACGTCCCCGCCCGCGGAGCGCACCTGGCTGATGACGGCGGCTACCTGGGTGTCGCCCGCTACCGGGTCGGTCCCGTTCCAGGCGGCGCTGCAGCCGCTGCCACTGGCCAGGATGAACGACAGGTCGAACGCCTTGGCGCCGGTGGCCGACATGACGGTGCCGAGGTCGGGGGCGCCGCCGTCGAGGACGCTGTAGTACGGGGCCGACGCGTACCAGTTAGTACTGAGGGCGGTAACGGCGGCCGCCTGCTGGTCGGCCGCCGGGGCAAGCCGCGCCGTTGTACCCTGCTGCGCCGTCGGGTTCTGCTGCGCGGCCGCCGTGGCGGCGATGCCGCCGACGGCGAGCAGCGCGGTGCCCGCGGCCGCGAGCAGCAAGCGCGAGCGGCGTCCGCGCGGCCGGCGCGGGATGGCTGGATCCATCGTTCCTCCTGGGTGTCATGACGTGGCCGGACCGGTTCACCCCCTGCGCGCCTAATTAAATAGGAAAGTTTCCTATTATTGAATTAGCGGAGCCTTAAATGTGCCTTAAGCACTGCCTTGAGCACTGCCTTGAGCACTGCCTTGAGCACTGCCTTGAGCACTGCCTTGAGAGCGGGCCGGCCGGCCCGGGCCGGCCGGCCCCGGCCGCAAAGCGGTTGCCATCCTGGTCCGCTGCCGCGTAGCTTGCCTCATCGTGCGGGGAACGCGGAATTCGGTGACCGGAGCAGACGGCGTGCGCATCGGCCTGCTGACCGCGGGCTCGGGGCCGCCGCTGCTGCTGGTGCACGGCGGCATGGGCAGCCTCGAGAGCTGGGGCGGGGTGTGGGACGCGCTGGCCGGCGGCCGGCGGGTCACCGCGATGGACCGGCGCGGCCGCGGGTCGAGTGGTGACGCCGCCCGGTACTCCCTGGACCGCGAGTTCGCCGATGTCGCGGCGGTCGCCGCCGTGCTGGCGGACGCCCACGGCGGCCCGGTGGACGCGGCCGGCCACAGCCTCGGCGCGACCTGCCTGCTGGGCGCGGCCGCGCTGGGCGCGCCGCTGCGGCGGCTGGTGCTTTACGAGCCGCCGGGGCCGCTGACGGTGGCCGGCGGCTGGCCCGGCCGGCTGGACGCGCTGGTGGCCGAGGGCCAGTTCGGCCGGGCCGTGTTCAGCTTCCTGACCGAGATCATCGGCCTGACGCCGGCGCAGGTGGCCGCCCTGCGGGAGGCCCCAGGCAGCCAGGACGCGCTGCCGGTGGCGGCCGCGACGCTGCCGCGCGAGGCGCGGGCGCTCGCCGCCGCTGACCTGGTCGCGGCCGCGCGCCAGGTCAGCCAGCCGGTTCGGCTGCTGCTGGGCGAGCACAGCCCGCCGTGGGCCCGGCAGATCACCGGCGAGCTGGCGGCCGTGCTCCCGGCGGCGACGCTGGCCGGGCTGCCAGGCACCGGGCACGAGGGGCTGCAGGGTGCGCCCGGGCTGGTGGCGGCGGAGATTATCCGGTTCCTGGACGGGTAAGCCCGCTCGGCAGGCGTAAACGGCCGCCGGGCGGGCAGCGACTGCCTTGACGCACGTCAACCACGGGGATAGGGCGCAATGGCAACCACGACAGCGACAACCACCGCTCCGACCAGGCACGACCTGCTCGGCATCTACCTCAACGACCACCTGGCGGGCGCGACCGCGGGCATGGGGCTGGCCCGGCGGATGGCCGCCGCGGCCGAGCCCGGGTCCGCCCGGTCGGCGCTGCTCGGCCGGCTGGCGGCTGAGATCGCGGCCGACCGCACCGCGCTGGTCTCGATCATCACCGCGCTCGGCATCAAGGTCAGCGGGTACAAGGTGTTCGGCGCATGGGCCGGCCAGCACGCGGGACGGCTGAAGCTCAACGGCCACCTGCTGACCCGGTCCCCGCTCAGCGACCTGGAGGAGACGGAGGTGCTCCGCCTCGGCGTGAGCGGCAAGGCGGCCGGCTGGCGGACGCTGCGCACGCTGGCCGAGACCGACGACCGGATCGACGCCGCCCGCCTGGGCGAGCTGCTGGCCCGGGCCTCCCGGCAGGAGGACGAGCTGGAAGAGCTGCGGGTAAGCGTGGCCGGCCAGCTACTGCGCGAGCGGAGCCGCTGAGATGCCGACCGTCAGCAGGACCTTCCGGGTTAACCCGGCGCCGGCCGACGTCCTCGGCTACCTGGCCGACTTCAGCCACGCCGAGCAGTGGGACCCGGGCACCGTGAGCTGCACCCGCAGCGACGCCGGGCCGGTGACGGCCGGCGCCTCGTGGCGCAACGTCTCCAAGTTCGCGGGCCGCACCACCGAGCTGGACTACACGCTGGAGCAGCTCACCGGCGACACGCTCGTGTTCGTCGGGCGGAACCAGGGCGCCACCTCGACCGACACCATCACCGTGCGGCCCGACGGGGGCGGCAGCCAGGTCACCTACCGGGCCGACCTGCAGCTGCGCGGCGCGGCGGCGCTGCTGTCGCCGGCCCTGAAGCTGGTCTTCGAGAAGGTAGCCAACGACACCGAGCGGCAGCTGGTCACCGTGCTCAACACGCTGCCCCCCGCGCCCTGATATTCGCCGCCCAGACGGTCACCGTGTGACCGCCCTGACAGGTCACATGGTGACCGAGTAGCCGCCGTTCACCGGGTAGGTCTGACCGCTGATCCATGACGCCAGCGGGCTGGCGAGGAAGGTGACCAGCCCGGCCACATCGGCGGGCTGGCCGAAGCGCGGCACGATGTACCGCTTAAGCTGCCGCTGCAGCCGCTCGGCGAGCTGGGGCGAGTCCTTCGCCATGTCCTCAAGCCCGACCGTGTCCACCGTCCCGAGGGAGACGTTGTTGACGGTGACGCCGCTGCGCCCGACCTCCCGGGCGAGCGCCCGGGTGAACCCGGCCGCGCCCGCCTTGGCGGCGGCGTAGGGCGCCATGTTCGGCTCGCCCACCCGGCCGGCGTCCGACACGATCGTGATGACCCGGCCCTCACCCGCCGTGAGCATGCCCGGCAGCGCCGCATGGGTGCAGTTCATCACCCCGAACAGGTTGACCGCGAAGTACTTGCTCCAGTCGGCCGGGTCGGTCTGCGCGAACGCGCCGCTGCTGACCCCAGTCGGGGCCCCCTGGGGGACTGGTCCCGCCATCCCGGCGTTGTTGACCAGGATGCCGGG
>Ga0265338_10009532_pt1 | contig 11559 bp, 11 predicted proteins | sample 42126metaG_FD_193579 | JGI IMG/M metagenome (GOLD analysis project Ga0265338, IMG submission 193579) | Rhizosphere microbial communities from Carex aquatilis grown in University of Washington, Seatle, WA, United States - 4-21-26 metaG | ecosystem: Host-associated > Plants > Roots > Rhizosphere... | reverse complement strand
TCCGTGACCTTCGCCGCCGGCGAGTTCACGGCGATCGCCGGCCCGTCCGGCTCCGGCAAGTCGACGCTGCTCAACCTCCTCGGCACGATCGATCAGCCGTCGGAGGGGGAGGTCCTCTGCGAGGGCCGGGTCGTCTCCCGGCTCTCCCCGGACGAGGCCGCGGAGTTCCGCCTGCGCAAGCTCGGCTTCATCTTCCAAGCCTACAACCTCATCCCCGTGCTGACGGCGCGCGAGAACGTGGAGTACCCGCTCGAGCTGCAGGGCGTGCCCCGCGCCGAGCGCCGGGCGCGCGCCCTCGAGGCGCTCTCCCGCGTGGGCCTGGCGGCTTTCGCGGACCGCCGGCCCAACAGCCTCTCGGGCGGCCAGCAGCAGCGCGTGGCCGTGGCCCGCGCGATCGTGCACCGCCCCGCTGTCGTCCTGGCCGACGAGCCGACGGCGAACCTCGACTCCAAGACCGGCGCGGCCCTCCTCGACCTGATGGTCGAGCTCAACCGCGACGCCGGCGTGACCTTCCTCTTTTCCAGCCACGACCCCGCCGTCCTGGCGCGCGCCCGGCGCGTCGTGCCGATGCACGACGGCCGGCTCGTCGCGCCGAACGCCCCGGCGCCATGAGCGCGAAGAGACTGTTGCTGGCAACAGTCTTTTGCCTGGCCGCCGCCCGAGCCGCGCGCGCCGCCGCGACGATCTCCGGCGCCGCTGGCTCTCTTCAAGCCGGCGGCTACCTCAAGGACGTCTACCAATACTCGGCCTCGGCGCTCGACGGCCGGCCGTACTTCCTCAACACGTCCCGGGCGCGCTTGTCGCTCGACGGCTCCGCCTCCGTCCTGCGCGCTCACGTCGACTACGACCAGGAAGTCTTGGCCGGCAGCTTCTTTCGCGCGACGGAATACCGCGTCTTCGGCCTGGGCGAGCCGGCGCAGTTCCTGGGCGCCGAGCAGACGATCAGCACCGGCGCCACGAGCGTCTGGCGCCAGCGCCTGTACCGCGGCTGGCTGGGGCTCGAGACGGACGGCGCCGCCGTCCGCTTCGGCCGCCAGCGCATCGCCTGGGGCACCGGCAAGTTCTGGAACCCCACGGACGTGCTCAACCCGTATCAGCCGCTCTCGGTCGAGCGCGACGAGCGCCGCGGCGTCGACGCCCTCTACGCCCGCCGGGCTCTGGGGGAGCTGTCGCAGGCCGAGCTGGCTTGGGCGCCGGACACGCTCTGGGCCGGCCAGTCCTTGCTCGCCCGTCTCAAGAGCCACGCGGGCGAGTACGACGCCTCCCTGATGGGGGGCAAGGTGGCGGGCTCCTCGGGGAGTTGGATCGTCGGCGGGGATTTCGCCGGCAACCTCCTCGACGGCACCCTGCACGGCGAGTGGTCCTACACGGCGCTCGGCGCGCGCACGCCGTACTGGAAGGCGGACCTCGGCTACGACTACGTGTTCCCGACCGAGACGCGCTTCTACCCGCTGCGCGACGCGAGCGTGGTCGCGGAGTACTTCCACAACGGCGCCGGCGAGCTCGACACGTCCCGCTACGACTTCTCGCGCGTACTCTCCGGCCGGGACGTGACCGTGGCGCAGGACTACGCCGGCCTGAGCTACGGCAAGGACCTGCGGCCGCTGCTGCGCCTGGAGCTGCTGCTCATCCAGAACCTCGACGACGGCTCGCAGTTCTTCAGCCCCGACCTCCAGTGGAACGCCCTGGCGAACCTCTACCTCACGGCCGGCCTGCAGCGCTTCGGCGGCCCCAAGCGCAGCGAGCTCGGGCGCCCCGCCAACCTGGCGTTCCTGCAGACGCAGTACTACTTCTAGCTCGGGCCGCTTGGCCGGATCGTTGCTAGCGTCCGGTCATGTCGGCCAAGATCTTGGTCGTCGACGACGATCGCGCCGTGCTGGATGTCGTAAGCCGGGTCCTCGCCGCCGCCGGCCACGTCGTCGAGACGGCCGACAGCGGCGAGAGGGCCCTCCAGCGGCTGCAGGAGCCGTTCGACGTCGTCTTGACCGATCTCGGGCTGCCGGGCCGGCTGGACGGGGGCGAGGTGACGCGGCGCTTTCGCGCGGCGGGCTCGGCGGACGTCATCGTCATGACGGGCAGCCCGGAGCTGGCCTCGTCGATCCAAGCTTTGCGCGACGGCGCCTACGACTACCTGTCCAAGCCGCTGACCCGGACGCTTCTCGAGGCTGTCGTCGCGCGCTGCCTCGAGAAGCGGCGCCTCTCGCGCGAGCTCGCCCGGGAAAAGGCGCTTCGGTCCGAGCTGCATCGCCTCTACTTCGAGCTTTCGGACCTCCACCGGATCCGCGAGCTCTTCGGCCAGTTCGCCACCCCCGAGGTCGCCAAGACCGTCATGCGGGAGAGGGAGAACTTCTGGCGGCGGGGCAAACGCGTGCGGGTCACCGTCATGTTCGCCGATATCCGCGGGTTCACGGCGCATTCGGCGCGCGTCCCGCCCGAGCAAGCGACCCGGGACGTCAACATGGTCTTCTCGATCATGCAGGACGCCATCTGCCGAGCGGGCGGCATCCTGAACAAGTTCTTGGGCGACGGCGTCATGGCCCTCTTCGGCGCTCCGGTCGCTCTCCCGCGCCACGAGGCGGCGGCGGCCGAGGCGGCGCTCGAGGCGCTGCGGGCGATGGACCGCGCCAACGAACGGCGGGTTCGGGACGGCTTGCCCGCGTTGTCGCTCGGCATCGGGATCAACACCGGAGAGGTGATGGCCGGCTGCCTGGGCACCCGGGAAAGGATGGAATACAGCGTCATCGGGTCGGCCATCAACATCGCCGCGCGGCTCGAGAAGAACGCCGAGCCGGGCCAGATCCTGGTGGGCCCCGAGACGCGCGCGGCCATCGAGGGGCCGTTCGCGGTGAAGGACCTGGGCGCGATGGCCCTTCGCAACCTCCCGGAGCCGGTCTCCGTGTGCGCTCTGGTCGGCCGGACCGCCGGCGGCGTCAGCGCTCCGGGCTCGCGACGCGCCGGCGCAGGTCGCCGGCGGGGTCGCGCGCGTCGAGGCTCTTCAGCGCCGCGATGAAGCGCGGCCAATCGCGGCCGCAGCGCTCGAAGAGCGCCTGAAACGGCAGATCCGAGTGGTAGACGCGGTTGGCCGTCACCACGGCGTTGTTGAGCTTGCCTGGCTGAAAGCCGAGCTTTTCCAGGGCGGCCTGCGCCCGGTCGAAGAGAGGCTGACGGCGCGCCAGCTTGTCGTCGTCGGAAATCGGGCTCGCGTAGAGCGCGTCCAGCTCCGCGTAGAGCTCTTGGAAGACCGTCTCGGCGGCTTGGTCGCCGCGCAGCTCGGCTCGGTAATCCGCCAATTCCTTCGAGTCCGCGCCGAAGCGCCGCGCCAGGTAGTCCTGAGCGGCCGTCCGGCCGACGAAGTCGGCCGCGGACTCGTTGAACTCCATGTGATCCTTGAAATAGACGGTGCCGTGGGTGAACTCGTGGATGAGCAGCCCGGCCAGAGCGCCCGTCGAGAAATCGAGCGCCGAGGACGGCAGCGGATCCGAGAAGGGAAGCGGCGTCTTGTAGGCGGCCGCGCCGGAGACGGCCGCGTCCCAGCCCTCGCGCTCGAGCTTATCGCGCAGCGCCACCGCCCGGCTCTTCTTGAAGTAGCCCTTGTAGGGGAACGTGCCCGCGATCGGGAACCACCACTCGTACGGCTCGAGCTTGGTCCGCCGGCTCGCGGAGACGAGGTAGGTGACCGCCGGACGGCCGATCATGACGTAGGTGGAGAAGTCGGAGGTCTTCCTGAGGCCGACGACGTCGAAGGCGAACTGCCGCGCGGTCTGCGCCGTCTCGAGCTTGGCGCGCAGGTCCGGAGGCGTTTTCGGGTCCTTCAGCGCCTTGGCGATGCTCTTTCGATGGATCAGCAGTCCGGCGTGCCCCGATGCGGACTGAAAGACGTACACGGGCGAGCATGACGAAAGGAGGAACGCCGCCGAGACGAGGAAGCCCGTGCGGAAGCTACTGTGTTTGAACACAGTAGCGCACGCTCAGGAAGGCTCGACCCACTTGCCGTGAGCCTTGATGAGGTCGATGAGCGCCTGGTCGGCCTGGGCGGTGGGGATGCCCTTCTGCACGCATTCCTTGCCGACGTAGAGGTTGATGCGGTCGGGCGCGCCGCCGACGTAGCCGAAGTCCGCGTCCGCCATCTCGCCGGGACCGTTGACGATGCAGCCCATGATGGCGATCTTGACGCCCTTGAGGTGGCCGGTCTTCGTGCGGATGCGCTCCGTCGTCGACTGCAGGTCGAAGAGCGTGCGGCCGCAGGAGGGGCAGGAGACGTACTCCGTCTTCACGACGCGCACGCCCGCGCCCTGGAGGATGTTGTAGGTCAGCTCGAGCTGCCGCGGCAGCGGCAGCGAGCTCCGTATTTCCACGCTGTCGCCCACGCCGTCGCACAACAGGCTTCCGATCAACACGGACGCCTTTAAGATCCGTTCCTCGTCGTTCTCGATGGCCGGCACCACGATGTGGATCGGGCTGTTCCCGGCCTTCGCGGCGAGCAGGCGGTACTCCTGCAAAAGCTTCGTCGTGTCCGTCCCGCGCAGCGATAGCGCGGCGAGCACGCCCTTCTCGCGGCAGGCGGCGTCGGCGCGCAGCGCCTCCTCGGCGGAGGCGGCCTCGATGAGCAGCGGCTTGTCCTGGGCGGCGGCGAGCAGCGCGGCGGGAGGGACGCCCTTCCAGGCGACGGCGTCGGCGGCGGGCAGGACGGAGAGCGCGAGGTCGACGGGCCCATCGACGCGGGCGACGAAAGCCAGCCGCGACGTCTCCGGCGCCAGCTTGGCGACGACCGTCTTGAAGGTGTCGGCGTCCTTCGCCGACTTCACGTCGTAGCCGATCAGCTCGGGGTCGATGCTCTTGCCCTGCTTGAGCTGGGCCTCGAGATCGGCCAGCAGCGTCTCGGGCTTCTCGGAGCCGGTGGCGAAAACCCGGATCAGCTGGCTGCCGCCGACGACGAACGGGCCGATCTTGAAGGCGCGGCTCTTACGGCGCGAGTACGAATAGAAATCGGCGCAGTGCGCCAGCCCTTCCGTGCCGGCGCGCGGCTTCTCGTCGCCGCGGCTCTGATAAGGCTTGGCCAGCTCCTGACAGACGGGGACCTCGAGCTCGGGGTCCTCCGTCAGCGAGACGCGGATCGTGTCGCCGATGCCGTCGGCCATGAGCGAGCCGATGCCGATGGCGCTCTTGATGCGGCCGTCCTCGCCGCCGCCCGCCTCGGTGACGCCGAGGTGGAAGGGATAATCCATGCCGAGCTCGGCCATGCGCGCGGCGAGAAGCCGGTAGGCCTCGATCATCACCTTGGGATTGGACGACTTCATCGAGATGATGATGTCGCGGTAGTCGTTCTTCTCGCAGATGCGCACGAACTCGAGCGAGGACTCCACCATGCCGAGCGGGCTGTCGCCGTAGCGGTTCATGATGCGGTCCGACAGGGACCCGTGGTTGGTGCCGATGCGGATGGCGCGCTTGAGGCGCTTGAGCTTGAGGACGAGCGGGGTGAAGCGCTCCTCGATGCGCTCGAGCTCCTCGGCGTACTCCTTGTCCGTGTACTCGATGACGGCGAACTTCTTGGTGTCGACGAAGTTGCCGGGGTTGATGCGCACCTTCTCGACGAAGTCGGCGGCCTCCATGGCGGCGGCCGGCGAGAAATGGATGTCGGCGACGAGCGGGGTCTTGGCGAAGCCCTTATCGTCCAAGCCCTTGCGGATCTTGCCGAGCGCGCGCGCGTCGTTGACGGTCGGCGCCGTGATGCGGACGATCTCGCAGCCCGCCTCGATCATCTTGATCGACTGGGCGATCGTCGCCTCGACGTTGAGCGTGTCCGTCGTCGTCATCGACTGGACGCGGATCGGGTTGTCGCCGCCGACGCCGACGGAGCCGACCATCACTTGGCGGGTCCTGCGGCGGCTGTACGAGAAGAGATCGGGGCAGTACTTGAGGGGAGCGAGCGTCTCGGCCATAGCGAAGGCGATTATAGCACTTTCAGAAGAGACGGCCCCCGGCCCACCGTCCTTCCCGCATCTCACAATCGAACGGCTTGCGGACTCCGGAGAGCTCTATGTAGACCGGCTGGCCCGAGCGCTCCGCGACGTGAAACCGGTGGTGCCCGTCTCTGAGGACGATCGCCGGCTCCGCCTGGGAAGGATCATAGAACGCGTTGAGGGGGCGGCGGCGCGTCAGCCGCGTCATGCGTCCGCCTTCTCCATAGCCGCGGTACTTCGAGAGGCCCGGAAGATCGTGCTGGGTGGGCAAGACGACGACTCCGCCGCCGCGAGGCGGCACGAGGACGATCGGGTTGCCCTCTCGCGACCAGCGCGCCACGGCCAGGGGCGCCGCGCCGGGGACGATCACCGCCCACCCTTTCGCGGACTTCCGCACCCAGCCCGAGGCTCGCCATGCCGCGGACGGCCGCCCCGAGAGCGGCGCCGCCAAGCGCTCCGCCAGCGTCGGGGGCGGCGCCGCCGCCGCGGGCCCGCGACCGATGAACAAGGCGTCGAGCTCGGCCCTCGCCTGCAGGACGGCGTCGCGGTGCCGCCGCTCCTCGTCGGCCGAGATGGCCCAGGGGCCTTTCCTGAGACCGCGCTCGATGCGGCCGGCGTCCTGAGGCGACGCGGATGGGGCCAGGACCGAGGCGGCAAGCGCCGGTTCTTGCGCGGCGGCTATCGCCGCCGGCGGCCTGGGTGCCCCGGCCGCGGCATCAAGGCGGACGGCGGGATCGAGAGTCGCCTCCGCGCCGACCTCCGCCGGCACGGCGACCACGCCGGGGGCCTTCAGGAGTTGCGCCCCGCGGACGGGCGCGGGGGCGCACAGGAGAGCGGCGGCCAAAAAACCGGTCACGGCCTCAGGATAGGCGCGGCGTCGATCGCCGTCCTGGGCCCTTCGGCCCGCCGCGGACTAGCCCGCTTTGACGGTCGGCAAGCCGGCCTCGGCCCAATCCTGGCCGAAACTGCGCGGCAGCTTGAGCGCCTTGACGTTCTTGAAGCCCAACGCCTTGAGCGCCGCGAACGCTGGCTCGATGTTGGGGCAGTGCGGCCAGGGGCAGCACCCGCAGTAGATCACGATCTCGCGTCCGCGCGGGACGCCCTTCAGCCGCTGCTTGAGCTTGGCGAGGGCCTCGGGCTTGGACGCGGGGCCGAAGTATTCCGAGCCCGGGATGTGAGAGAGCTTGAACAGCGGCTCGAAGCCCACGTGGATGAGCAAAGGCGCGGGCTTGGCGCCGTCCTTCAAGCGCGCGACCAGCGCGGCCGACTCGATGAGCGACGAGGCCGGGATCTTGGAGGAAGGCGCCGCGAGCGCGGGGCAGGCCGCCGCCAGCGCCAGCGCCGCCGCGAGGAGCCGTCTCACTCGGCGAGAGGCAGCAAGTCCGCTTGCTCGCCGGCGCCGCAGACGAAGGCGCGGTAGTTGCGGCGGGGATAGCCGCCGTCCAAAAAGCGCCCTTCCTGCGCGTCGTAGACCTGCACCCAGAAGATCGAGCAGCCGGCCGGGATGCGCGGGATCTCGCGCAGCCAGCCGCCGCGCACGCGCCGCTGCGCCGACGGCAGCGCCATGACGACCTCGACGCGGCCGGTGGTGCCGTCGATGTCCTGGTCGGCGCCGACGAGGTCGGCGGCGCGCAGCTTCACGATGGCGGCCGAGGCGGCGCGCGCGATCGCCGCGCGGGCGCTCGCCGGGGACGGGAGCGCCTGGTCGCCCGAGTCGAGCATCGGCATCGCGGCGCCGGCGAGCCGCTCGCCTAGCGACTGGACGACGTCCAACGTCGGCGGGTCGACCTGAACGGCGCCGGCGAGAGCGAGGGGGGAGCAGAGAAGGACCACGGCGAAGAAAGCGCGCATGGGCAGATTCTGTCACGTTCCGCGCGCCGCCGGATGAAGCCAAGGGCCCAGGCGGCCCGCGGCAGCGGTCCCACGGCCGCGTGGGACTTGCGCGGCGCGCGCAGAAATCGCACGATTCAACGCGTGAAAGGAATTCGCATCAAGGTCGGCTGGGACGGCGCGCTGTACGTCGACGGCGGGCGCCTGGCCGAGGCGGGCTTCAAGACGTTCGTCGAGCGCGCGAAGGAGGAAGGCGCCGCGCTCGTCGTCTACCGCGAGGGCGTGGGCATGGACCCGTCGAGCGAGCAGCGCGCCTCCATCGAGCGGCTGAAGGAGACCGGGCTCGAGCTGCTCCATCCCGTCGACGCTCCGCCCGAGTGGGGACCGCTGCAGTCCTTCGAGCTCGAGATGACGCCGAGCCGCTTCCGGCTCTCCGCCGAGCGCGGCAAGGACATGCTCTTCGCCTACGCGCCGCAGCCGGGGGAGAAGCCCCTGGCCTACGTCTTCAAGGGCGTCGGCGACAGCGCGCTGCAGAACCTCGATCTGCTCATCAGCGCCAACCGCGTCGTGGAGAGCAAGCCGCACGAGCCCGATCGCGCCTTCGGCGAGGAGACGCTCGAGAAGCGCGGCCTGCACGTCCGCTTCTCCTACGGTCCCCGGCGCGTCTGGCAGTCCTTCTACGAGGACGACTCCGCGCCGCGCCACGTCGAAAACCTCTACCTCGGCTGCCGCTCCCTCGGCCTCCACGTGGTGAAGACCGCCGCCGACGCCGGCGAGCTCCCGAGTTAAGGCTCCCCGCGGATTAACTCAAGCCTTGCTTGTAGGAGGGCTCGTCGAGGCGGCCGGCGTCCGGGCTGATGCCGAGCTTGGCGCAGGCGTCGATCGTCAGGCGCTGGCCCCAAAACGTCTGGCCGAGCCAGGCGGCGTCGCGCGGCAGGCCGAGATCGCCCACCTCCACCAGCGGCACGCCGATCGCGGAGAGATACTTGCGCGCGTCGTTCCAACGCGGCTCGTCCGCGGAGGTGAAGCCCAGACAGACGGCGCCGCGCGAGACCGAGAGCCGCGGGCCGTGCAGGAACTCCTCGAGGCCGAACGAGCGCGCGCGCAGGTACGGGGCCTCCTGGAGCTTGAGCGCGATCTCGCGCGCCACCCACTCGCGCTCGAGGTCCCCGAGCAGGACGACGTCGGTGTCGGCGGCGAGGGAGGGGAACGCCGGGCCCGCGGTCAAGCCGCCGCAGGCGCGGCGCAGCCCGTCGATAAGCGTCTTGTCGTCGATCCAGCGGCAGAGCCAGGCCATCGTCGTGGTGAAGGACTTGGTGAACGCCAGCGCGTCCTCGAGCTCGCAGCAGTCGACGCGATGGTCCGGCTCGGCCGCCCACTTCGCGCCCTTGCCCGTGACCGCCACGGTGACGGCGCCGGCCTTGCGCGCGATGCGCCCCGCCTCGACGGTGAACGAGTCTCCGCCGCGATGCGAGAGCAGCACCACCACGTCGCCGCGGCCGACCGCCCGCGGCAGCCGGCAGAAGTCGAAGCTGTGCGTGACCTGCGCGCGCGGCGACACGAGGCGCTTCCAGAGAGCGCTCGCGATCTCGCCCGCGTGGCGATTGGTCCCGACGCCCACGAAATGGACCGGCGAGCCGCGCAGCTCGGACATCCACGCCGGGCGCGGCGCGGCGAGGATCTCTTCGATGAGCCTGGGCTGCTGGAGGAAGCTCGCTTCGTAGCGGGAGGAGGCGGTGGTCATGGTCACGGCTAATCTTCTACAATTTCGCCGATGACCGACTCAAATCCGCCCGCCACCCTCGGCATCCGCCACGTCGCGCTGAAGGTCGCCGACGTCGAGCGCTCCGAGCGCTTCTACGTCGACGTGCTCGGCTACCGCGTCGAGTGGCGCCCGGACCCGGACAACGTCTACCTCACGCGCGACGGCGACAACCTGGCGCTGCACAAGGACGCCGGCGGCGCCGGCGGGCCGCTCGATCACTTCGGCATCATGCTCAAGCGCGCCGACGACGTCGACGCCTGGGCGGCCCATCTGAAGGCTCACGGCGTGGCTCTCGTCAAGGAGCCCAAGACCCACCGCGACGGCGCCCGCTCCTTTTACACGAGGGACCCGGACGGCGTGACGATCCAGTTCATCCACCATCCGCCCATCGCCGACCGCGCCTAGCGGCCTCAGTCCAGGGAGACGACGCGCGTGCCGGCCATCAGGTCGTGCCAGCCCCGGCCGTCCTTCTCCCAAAGGCCCCAAAGATAGCCCAGTCCGGCGCAGTAGCCGGAGACCACGGAGAACGCGGAGCGCACCATACGCTCCCGCTTGTCGAGCGGCGAGCCGTCGGCGCGCACGACGCCGACCTTCATGATCTTGCCGCCCGCCGTGGTGCCGCCCAGCCACTTCAGGCTGATCAGGCCGTAAAGAAACCAGCTCAGCGGCCACGCCCAGCGCCAGCGGCCGCCGCCCTCGTCGTCGGTGTCGCCGTCGTCGTCGCCGGCCTTGGCGATCACGCGCGTTCCTCGCGCGTCCTTGACCGAGACGCCGTTGTCGTCGATCGTCAACTGCCTACCGCCGCCGCTGACGCGCACGCCGTTGTCGTCGAGCGCCACCTTTCCGAGCTTGCTGTCGACGTGGATGCCGTTGTCGTCGATCTTGACGTTGCCGGTCGCCGCCGCCTTGGCCGCCTGCGCCAGGCCGTCGGCCACCGCGGCCTTGACCGCCGCGTCGCTGCGCCGCCGGTGGTGCGAGCCCCGAGACGAGAAGACCATCCCCACGAGGATGCCGCACAAGCAGACGTCGATGAGCAGCGCGACGGAGCGGCGGCTTACCGAGGCGCGCGTCTTGCGCGAGATCGTAGAGGCCGAGGACTGAGCCGGCGCCATGCCGGCCGCCGCGCCGACGGCCGCGGCCACCGAGCCGACGACCCGGCCTGCGCCTTCGACGGCGCCGTGGACGGCCGAAATTTGGCGTACCGGCTCCTCGCGCTTGACCTTGTAGACGCGCACCTTCTCGGGGATGCCCTTGAGCTGCAGCAGGCCGACCTCGCTCGACGGCACCTCCTTCTTGTTCATCGACAGGTAGACCGCCTCGGTGAAGAAGACCTCGCCGGCCTCGGCCACGGCCTCGATGCGGGCGGTGATGTTCACGGGCTCGCCGAAGATGTCGTTGTCCGCCAAGTTGACCTCGCCGGTGTTGATGGCGACGCGCACGTCGAGGCGGTCGTCGTCGGCCTTGTCCTTGTTGTGCTCGCGCAGCGCTTCCTGCACGGCCACGCCGGAGAGCACCGCGTCCGTCGGGCTCTCGAAGACCATGAGGAAGGCGTCGCCGATCGTCTTGATGAGCTTGCCGCCGCGGCCTTCGAGGATGGGGAGGACGACGGCCTTGTGGCGCTCGAGCATCTCCAGGATCTCGCCGCGGGACTTGCGGGAGGTCTTGTCCGTGAAGCCCTTGATGTCGGTCAGCAGGATCGTGAGATTGCGGGTGGCCAGCTCGGTCATAGGGGATTATTTTAGCACGAGGCCCCAGAGGCGCGAGGGCCTAAAGCCCTAGAGCCGCCGGACCGCTCGGCACTTGGGGCCGGCGGCCGTCGCGGCTACAATCCCCGGATTCCGTTCATCGCGCTGCTCCTCGCCGCCGGAGCGTGGGCCGCCGGCCCGCGTTCCGTCGACCGGCCGGCCCTGCCCCTCGTCCCCGAGGCGGCCGCAGGCGCGCCTCTCGCCGGCGCGGCGCAAGCCGAGGCCCTGGTCGCCCCGGCGGCGGCGGCGCCCGAGCTCG
>Ga0265338_10009531_pt1 | contig 11559 bp, 8 predicted proteins | sample 42126metaG_FD_193579 | JGI IMG/M metagenome (GOLD analysis project Ga0265338, IMG submission 193579) | Rhizosphere microbial communities from Carex aquatilis grown in University of Washington, Seatle, WA, United States - 4-21-26 metaG | ecosystem: Host-associated > Plants > Roots > Rhizosphere >... | reverse complement strand
GATCGCGCGCAGCAGCTTGACCTGCATCTCGACCGGGATCTCGCCAATCTCGTCGAGGAACAGCGTGCCGCCGTCGGCGAGCTCGAACCGCCCGGGCTTGCTCGAGGTCGCGCCCGTGAACGCGCCCTTCTCGTAGCCGAACAGCTCCGACTCCATCAGCGTCTTCGGGATCGCGGCGCAGTTGATCTTGATGAACGGCTCGCTCTTGCGGCTCGATTGCTCGTGCAGCGCCTTCGCGACGAGCTCTTTGCCGGTGCCGCTCTCGCCGGTGATCAGCACGGTCGACGGCGTATCCGCGACCTTGTCGATGATCGCGAAGATCGAGTGCATCTCCGTCGACGAGCCGACCAGCCCGTACTTGCCCTTCGATTCGGTGTCGCCGACGTACAGCGTCTGGCGCGGCGCGGTCTTGTTCGCAGCCGCTTGGCCGATCGCCTTGTCGACGATCACCCGGATCGAGTCTTGCTCGAACGGCTTCTCGATGTAGTCGAATGCGCCGGCTTTGATCGCCTCGACGGCTTGCCCGACCGAGCCGTACGCCGTGATCATGATGACCGGCAAGTGCGGGTAGTTCTTGTTCGCGGTGCGCAGCACTTCCATGCCGTCGACGCCGGGCATTCGCAGATCTGTGATCACGACATCGACGTCGCTCAGCCGATCGATCGCTTCGAGCCCGCTCGCGGCTTGCACGACCTCGTGACCGTCGCGGCGCAATAGAGCGGTGAGCACGCGCCGTAGGTTCTGCTCGTCGTCGGCGACTAGGATCTTCGCGCTTTGCATCTAGGCCGTGAGCACTCTATACCGCACTCGGCTTCGCGACGGGCCCCGACGGCGCGGCGGGCTCGCGCGGCGACTCGCCGGTACGCATGCCGGGCGACTCCGGCTCGAAGGTCTCGACCGTCTCGCCGTTCGTGCCGACCGCGGCGGGATCTCGGTCGGCGGCGAGCGCCGCGAGCGACGTCATCCGGCCGGTCTCGGTGATGTCCTCGACCTTGCTCGCAGGCACTTGCTCGGCGGCGGGCAAGAACACCGAAAACGTCGAACCCTGGCCGATCGTCGAGCGGACTTCGATCGTGCCGGCGTGCGGGTTGACGATCTGATGGCTGATCGCGAGGCCGAGGCCCGTGCCCTTTTGCTTCGTCGTGTAGAACGGGATGAACAGCTTCTTGAGGCGATCGCGCGGGATGCCGATACCGGTGTCGCGGAACCGGATCTCGCAGAACTGGCCGTAGCCGAGGCGCGAGCGGCGGCGCCGCGTCGTCAACACCTCGAGCGTGCCGCCATCCGGCATCGCCTGCAGCGCGTTCTGGCCGAGGTTCAAGAACACTTGGAGCAACGACTCGGGATCGCCCGCCGCCGGCGGTAGCTGCTCGTCGAGCCGCATCCGGACCTCGACGTTCTTGAGCGGCTCTTGCTGCAACAGCTGCAGCGTCTTGCGTACGACCGCGTTGAGGTCGACCTTGTCGGCGCCGTCGCGGCCCGGGCGTTCGGCGCGCGCGTAGTCGAGGAACCGGGTCACGACGTTGTTCAGCCGGTTCGCTTCTTCGACGATGATGTGTAGGAACTCGGCGGTCTCGGCCGCTGGCGGAGCCGCTGTCGCCGCGCCATCTGCGGTGATCAGCAACTGCGCCGCGCCTTTGATCGCGCCGAGCGGGTTGCGAATCTCGTGCGCGAGACCGGCGGCCATCTCGCCGAGCGCGGCGAGGCGGTCGCGCTCCTTGACCCGCTCGTACGCTTGGCTCGATTCGATCACGCGGGCGGCGCCGATCGCGAGCTGGCGAAACGTGTCGAGATCGTCGGCGTCGAACGCGCTCTGCGTGCGGTCGTCGCGCACGCAGAATAGGCCCAGCAACCACGGCCCGAGCTCGGTCTCGGCCGAGCCGAACAGCGGGAAGATCAGCGCGGCGCGCAGCTCGTCGAATCGGCCGAGCAACGCGACGAGCGGCGTGCGACGCGGCTCGGTATCGGCGGCTTGGCCGAGCTCCTCGAGCTCGCGCGAGATCTGATCGCGTTCGAGCAAGCCCTGGGCGCGCACGCGATCGAGCAACGCGCGCTCGCCGTTCGCATCGAGCCGCTCGGGCGGCGCCTCCCCGAGGAAGCCTGCGCGATCGAACCCGGCGCCGTCGCCGTCGAGCAAATACACGCCGGCATCGGTGACGCGTCGACTCTCCTCGAGCGCGGTCGTGATCCGCTGGACCATGTCTTGAACGTCGACCACGCCGGGCAGCTCGCGCCGCACCGCCTCGATCCGACCGCGCAGCTCCGCGCGCTGGCGATTGAGCCATCGGTTGATGCTGTTCTCGAGCCAGCTGCGCACCGGCTCGAACAAGATCAGGATCACGAACGCGGCGACGAGCGCGTTGAGCAAGTACAAGCCCTGTTGGCCGCCCGGAATCCAGTACTGCAAGAACGCGTAGACCGCCGACAGCAACACGACGAGCGTGCCGAGCACCGCCATCTTGCCGACGAGCTCGTTGAGATCGAGCAGGCGGTTGCGGAACAACGTCTGCGACAAGAAGTACAGGTAGAGGATGCCAAACACGTTGCCGATCGCGGGCCACGCGACGCCGAATTTCGGCAGCACGTCGGTCACGGTCAGCGTCGTCGCGATGAACCCGCCGAGCGCGAGGTAACCGACCCGGGTGCGCTCGCTCTGCTTTGCGGTCGCGCGGTACTGCTTGTAGAGATCCCAAACGCAGCGATACAGGCCGCCAAACACGTAGATGCCGAACGGCACCTGGAAGTAGATCGATTCGATAATGTGTTGCGCGATCGCCGAGTAGATCAGTGCGGTGTACGCGAGCAGCGTCCACGCGAGCGTCACGCGCGGTCCGCGTTTCGGCCCACCGATCGAAGGCTGCGCGAGAAAGATCCGGAAGAACCGGATCGCGGTCGGCGGGATGGTCGCGGCGGCCCACAGCGACAGCCAGCGCATGATCGGCCGGTCGGTCGCCGCAAAGATGAACGAGCACAAATGCCACGCCGAGACGGTGAACGTGAACGCGGCGAACGCGGTGTACATCCGGTCCTTGCGCGACCGCAGCAACACCGACGTGCCGATCGCTAGGATCAGCAGCGCGGCGAGCAGCGCAGAGACCGCTTGGACGTCCACGTCGACAGTCTATGCCACCGGCGCCCACATCGCGTGTCCGAACGTATTTGGTCGGCATCGCGCAACCAGGTGATACTTCGTCACCATGGGGAAACGCATGCTCGCGGTCGCGGTGGTTGCGGCGTGCGGCCCTGCGCACCACGGCGGCGCCGATGCACCCTCGGGCGCAGATGCGGCGCAGCTCGATGGTCCGCTCGCCGACGGGCCGGCAGCGAGCGGACCCGTCCACGTCGTCGTGACCGCCGACAATGCCTACTCGTTCGGCTACGGCGACGTCGGCGGGATCTCGAGCTTCACGCAAGGCACGCGTGCCCACCAAGCCGGCGACATCTTCAACTGCCCGGTCGGCGTCGGCCCCGAGGCATACGACGTCCCCGCGGCGAGCGCTCCGCCCGGCGCGTACCTCTACATCGCGTCGTGGGACGACCTCGAGGTCACGCAAGGCGTGCTCGGCGTGTTCTCGCGCGATAGCGGCACGGTGCTCACCGGCGACATGCGGTTCGAGGTGTGCGGCACCGGCATCGATTACTCGACCGGTCCCGACGAGGACACCGGGCCGACCCAAGACATCATCAACGCGCAGATCGCGATCTGCAACGCGGGCACCGGCGACCCGGCGACCACGACCAAGGGCTGGGTCAACAGCGCGGGCGCGACGACACCGAACGCTCTCGGCAAGCTAGCGGTGGGCGAGGACAACTCCGACGCCGGCGGGGACTTCCCGATCACGTGCCAGCCGACCCAGACGACCGATGGCGTGCCTGCCGACGCGAGGTGGATGTGGTGGGACCCGGCGGATGGTTCGGTCGCCGACCCGTTTCGCTCGACCGGCGTGAACACGTTCCGCGCGTTCCTGATCTTCCGGTTGGCGGCCGATTCGATCGTCATCGAGTGATCCCGAATCTGATAGCTTCGCGCCGTGGCGGATCCACGGCTCACCCAACTTCCGGCGGTACACGCGCTCGCCGACGAGGCCCGCGCACTCGCGAACGCGCCGCGCTGGGCGCTGGTCGAAGCGGCGCGGCGCGAGATCGGGACGGCGCGTGAGGCGATCCTCGCCGGCCGTGACGCGAAGGTGACCGCCGGTCGGGTCGCGACGCTCGCTGCCGAGCTCGCCCGACCGACGCCACGACGCGTCGTCAATGCGACCGGCGTCGTGCTGCATACGAACCTCGGGCGCGCGCCGCTCGCCGACGCCGCCCGCGCTGCGATCGACGACGTCGCAGGCGGCTATGCGAACCTCGAGTACGACCTCGAACGCGGCGAGCGCGGCTCGCGCCACGATCACCTTCGCGAGCTGCTGTGCGCGCTGACCGGCGCCGAGGCTGCGATCGTCGTGAACAACAACGCCGCGGCGATGGTGCTCGGCCTGGCCGCGCTCGCGACCGACAAACAGATCATCGTGTCGCGCGGCGAGCTGATCGAGATCGGCGGCTCGTTTCGATTGCCCGAGATCCTCGCGCTGTCGCGCGGCACGCTCGTCGAGGTCGGCACGACGAACAAGACGCGGCTCGGCGACTACGAGCGCGCGATCGGACCGGCGACCGGCCTGCTGCTCAAGGTCCATCGCTCGAACTTCGCGATCGTCGGCTTTACTGCCGAGGTCAGCTGCGCCGAGGTCGTCGAGCTCGGGCAGGCGCGCGGCTTGCCGACGATGATCGATCTCGGCTCGGGCATGCTCGTCGATCGGGAGCTGCAGCGCGCGTGGGGATTGCCCGAGGAGCCGACCGTCGCGGAGACCGTCGCGTCGGGCGCCGACCTCGTCGCATTCTCCGGCGACAAGCTGCTCGGCGGGCCGCAAGCCGGCGTGCTCGTCGGCAAGGCGAGCGCGATCGCCGCGGCGCGCGAGCACCCGCTGATGCGTGCGTTGCGCCCGGACAAGCTCACGCTCGCCGGGTTGTCCGCGACGCTCGCGCTTTATCGCGACGGCCGCCACGCCGACGTCCCGGTCGTCCGGATGCTCGCGCGGTCCGCCGCGGAGTTGCGCGCGGTCGCCGAACGACTCGCCGGGTTGATCGGTACCGCACCTGGGATCGCGGTCGCAGTCGAGCCGTGCACGTCGACGGTCGGCGGCGGCGCGATGCCGACCGCGCAGCTGCCTTCGTTCGCGGTCACGCTGACCGGCCGCCCGGCCGACGCGGTCGAGCGCGAGTTGCGCACGGCGCCAGTGCCGATCATCGGGCGGATCGCCGACGGTCGGGTCTGGCTCGATGTGCGCACGCTTGGCGACAGCGACCTGGCGTACGTCGCGAGGGTCGTGTCCCGAGGCGGCGTTACGTGATAGACCGCTCGCGATGAGTCCTCGGGTGGTCGCGATTGGGGGCGGCAAGGGCGGGGTGGGCAAGAGCTTGGTCTCCGCGAACGTCGGGATCTTTCTCGCGACGCTGGGCAAGCGCGTGATCCTCGTCGACGCCGCGCTCGGCGCGCCGAACCTCCATCTGTTCACCGGGATGCCGCGGCCGCCGCGCTCGCTGTTCGAGGCGATGGGCGATCCGGGCGTGCCGCTCGCCGAGCTGGCGATGACGACGCACGTGCCGAACGTGAAGCTGATCGCCGGCGTGTTCGATCCGCCGGCCGCCGCAAACGTCGCGCTGGAATCGGTGCGCGTGCTCGGCCAGCAACTGCGCGAGCTGGCCGCCGACTGGGTCGTCGTCGATCTCGCTCCCGGAACTGCAGCGTCCACGCTCGAGCTGTTCCTCGCCGCCGACGTCGGCGTGCTCGTCGCGGTTCCGGATCCGACGTCGATCGAGCTAATGCATCGGTTCCTGCGTGCCGCGCTGATCGCGCATCTCGAGCGACGAGGCTTCGGCGAGCTCGTGCGAGCGGCCTCCGGCGATCCGAAACGCCACGAGGCCGGCGCGCCGAGCGCACTCGAGATCTATACCGCGGCGGCCGAGGCGAATGCCCCCGAGCTCGAAGCGCTGCGCGCCGCGATCCTCGAGTTGTCACCGCAGCTCGTCATCAACTCGGCGCGGAGCAAGAGCGACATGGAGCTCGGTCGCGCGGTCGCGTCGGCAGCGCGTCGCCGGCTCGGCTCGCCGGTGCGTTACCTCGGCCATCTCGAATACGACGAAGCCGTGTGGGCATCGACGCGGCGTCGCCGGCCGCTGCTGATCGAGCACCCGGAGACGCGGATCGCGAAGTGCTTCGAACGCATCGCGCGCGGCTTGATCGCGGTGCGCCCGGAGCTCGACGCCGGAGACGTCGTGCCATCCGATTCGCACTACGACCTACTCGAGGTGCCGCCGATCGCGAGCTTCGAAGATATCCGGCGCGCGAACCGGCGGATTCGCGATATCTACGGCGCCGAGTCGATCGCGGTGTCCGGGCTCTACGATCCGGCGAGCCTCGAAGCGGTCCATCGCAGGCTCGACGTCGCGTACACGACATTGATGGATGCGGCGAAGCGCAAGGAATACGACCACGAGCTGTTCCCCGATGGCGTACCGCTGCCGGTCCGCTCGGCCGACACCGCACCGATCCGCCCGGCGAAGCTCGACGATACGGTCGCCGCGGCGATCCGACCGGCGATGCCCGATGTCGGCGTCGCCACCGAGTACTCCGGGGCGTTGCTCCGCCAGATCCGAGAGGCGATCGGCGTCGAGCTGCGCGAGATCTCCGAACGTTCGAAGATCGGCATGGCCTACCTGCAAGCGCTCGAGGGCGAGGTCTACGGCAAGCTCCCAGCACCGGCGTACGTCCGCGGCTTTCTCGCCGAGTATGCGCGCGCGCTCGGGCTCGATGCCGAGCGGGTCAAGCAGACCTATCTCGCGCGTTATCGCGCCGCGCGCGGTCCGCAAGCCGACGCGGAAGAATCCGCCGACAGTGACTCCGGCCCCGCGAAGTCTTGACCCCAAGGCCGCATCGGCCCCACGATCGAGTTATGGCGACCCTCATCGATAACGCTAAACGCGCCCGTCAGCTCGCCCGTGCGATCGCATCGGACCTGACCCTGTATCACGAGCCGAAAATCCTCGAGGGCATCAGCAACGACAACCTGTTCGACGTGATGGCGGACGAGATCAACGAAGGTCGCGAGTTGTTCAAGAGCCGCGTCACCGAGGACATCTTCGGCCAGCACATCTACGAGCGCGCGATCGTCGACGTGCTCGTGAAGTCCAAGGGGCACGTCAAGTCGAAGATCTGGTGACGTCCGAAGACGTCGGGCCCGAGGACGTCGATGACGTCGACGCCGGATCCGACGAACAGCGCTTCGCGCTTGCGGTAGCGGGCGGGGACATCGGCAGCCGGCTCGACGCGGTGATCGCGGCTTCGGCGGCCGGCCTATCGCGCGCGCAAGTGCAGAAGCTGATCGAGGCTGGGCTCGTCACGGTCAGCGGCGTGATCGCGACGAAAGCAGGTGCGCGGCTGCGCGCGGGCGATGCGATCGAGGTCCGGGTACCGGCGCCGGAGCCGCTCGAGGTCATTGCCGAGGACATCCCGCTGACGATCTTGTTCGAAGACGCGGATGTCATCGCGATCGACAAGCCGGCCGGGCTCGTCGTCCATCCCGCCCCCGGTCACGCATCGGGCACGCTGGTCAACGCGCTGTTGTTTCACTGCCGCGATCTGTCGGGCATCGGCGGTGTGTTGCGCCCCGGCATCGTCCATCGGCTCGACAAGGACACGAGCGGCGTGATGATCGCGACGAAGTCCGATCGAGCGCACGCGGCGATGACCGCGGCGTTCGCGGCGAAGAGCCGAGGCGAAGGCACGCTCGCGCGGAGCTATCTCGCGATCGCGGCGCCGCCACCGGCCGGCCCGCGCGGCACGCTGCGCACCCAATACGGCCGGCATCCGGTGAACCGCAAAGAGTTCTCGTCGAAGGTAGCGGCCGGAAAGTCGGCGGTGACTCACTGGGAAGTGGTCGAACGGTTGCACGCCGCGGCGCTCGTTCGGCTCGTCCTCGAGACGGGGCGAACGCATCAGATTCGCGTCCATGCCGCCGACCACGGCTGGCCGTTGATCGGCGATCCGGTCTACGGCCAACGCTCTCGTGACGAGCGCGTCGCCGCCGCCGATCGCGCGCTCGGCCGCCAAGCGCTCCATGCCGCGACGCTCGCGTTCGACCATCCGGTCACCGGCGTCCGGATCGAGCTCGACGCACCGCTCCCCGCCGACTTTGCGCTCGCGCTTGCCCAGTTACGTTGACGACGTCGTGTCGTCGAGCTCGAGGCCGTATTGGCGCAGCTTCTTCCACAGCGTCGTGCGGTTGATGCCGAGCAGCTGCGCCGCCTTCGTCTTCTGGCCTTCGCACATCTCGAGCACTTTGAGGATGTGCGCGTGCTCGAGCTCGTCGAGCGTCGGCACGTTGTCGCCGGTGAACGTCTGGAAGCTCGCGCCGGGTTGAACCGAACGCGGGCCGGCGACATCGGCGACGTCGAGCACGTCACCGGTCGCGAGAATGACCGCGCGCTCGATCGTGTTCTCGAGCTCGCGCACATTGCCTGGCCACGGTTGCGCCGCGAGGTGGACGAGCGCCGCATCGGTCAGCACGAGCCGGCCGCGTTCGGCGCGCAGCGCAGCTTGCTCGGCGAAGTGGCGCGCGAGCAGCGCGATATCGCCGGGGCGATTGCGCAGCGGCGGCACCTCGATCGTGATGACCGCGAGCCGATAGAATAGATCCTCACGAAACGCGCCGAGCTTGATCTGAGTCTCGAGCGTGCGATTGGTCGCGGCGATCAAGCGAGCGTCGACGCGGATCGCGGTCGTGCCGCCGACCGGCTTGACCTCGCCGTCTTGCAGCGCGCGCAACAACTTCGGCTGGAGATCGAGTGGCAGCTCGCCGATCTCGTCGAGAAACAGCGTGCCGGCGTCGGCGGCGACGAATAGCCCGCGCTTCGACGTGTCGGCGCCGGTGAATGCACCGCGGACGTGACCGAACAGCTCGCTGTCGAGCAGCGTACCGACGAGCGCACCGCAGTTGACCGGCACGAACGCACCGCCGGCACGACGCCCCGCGAAGTGCAGCGCGCGGGCGACCAGCTCTTTGCCGGTGCCGCTTTCGCCGGTGATCAGCACGGTGGCATCGGACTGCGCCGCTTTGTCGATCAACGTGCGCATCTGGCGCATCGCGGGCGAGTCGCCGATCATCGACCCGTACGCGAGCCGGTGCGTGAGCTCGCCGTGCTTGCGCTGGAGCTCGTCTTCGGCGAGCGCGCGGCGCACGACGAGCCGGAGCTCGTCCGGCGAGAACGGCTTGCCGATGTAGTCGCGCGCGCCGAGCTTCATGCCGCGCACCGCGGTGTCGATCGACGGGTACGCGGTGATCAGCAGCACCGCGGGTGGCGTATCGCCGACGAGCAGCTTCGGCAGCAGCGACACGCCGTCTTGATCGGGCAGGTTGATGTCGCACAGGATCAGGTCGAACCGGCGGCGATTGGTCGCCGCGATCGCACCGGCGGCCGAATCGACCGCCTCGACCTCGTATCCGGCGCGGCCGAGCACGTCGGAGCACAGCGCGCGGATGCCGCGCTCGTCATCGACGACGAGGATCGAGCTCACGTTGGGGTGAGTAGCACGGAGCGCAGGTGTTAGGCGTTCGGAATCGATACGCGAAACTCGGCGCCGCGGCCATTCGCACCGTCGCCGACCTCGATCGAGCCACCGGCGGTCGCGATCAGGTGCTTGCACACCGCGAGGCCAAGGCCGGTGCCGGTGCCCGCGGCCTTCGTGGTGAAGAACGGGTCGAAGATCCGCGCGCGATCGCCAACCGGAATGCCCGGGCCGTTGTCGCCGACTGCGATCACGGTCGAGATCGCGCCTGGCGCGGCTTTCACGCTGATCGCGATCGCGGTCGCACCGGCTTGCGCGGCGTTTTGCACCAGGTTGACGAGGACTTGTTGCAGGGCGTGCGCTTCGATCGCGATCGCCGCGGTGCTCGCGACCTCGGTGGAGAGCTCGGCGTGGGCTTTGCGCAGTTGCGGGCCGACGAGCAGCGCGACGTGGCGAATCACCGCCTCGGGCACCGACGTGCCGACCGCGCCGGTCGTCGAGATCTCCGGCTCGCTCGCCCGTGGCGCGCGCGCATACTCGAGCAAGCCGCCGATGATCTTCTTCATCCGCTCGGCTTCATCCGCGATCAGCGTGATCGCTTCGCGCTCGCGCGGGCGCTGCTCGTCTTCGAGCAACAGCTTCGCGTAGCCGAGCACGGTCGTCAGCGGGTTGTTGATCTCGTGGGCGACCTGCGCCGACATCACGCCGACCGACGCGAGGCGATCGCCGCGTGCGAGCGCGGTCTGGAGCTCGGCGCGCTCGGCCACTCGCTTGCCCATCTCGTCGAGCCGCTGAGCGAGCACGCCGATCTCGCCTGGGCCTTCGATCGGAGCCGTATCGCTCGTGTTGCCGGCGGCGATCGCATCCGCGCGGCGGGCGAGGGCGGCAAGTGGCCGCGTCAACCGTGTCGCGAACCACACGCCAGCTGCGAGCGCGAGCGCGAGCGCGATGCCGCCGATGATCGCGGTGTCACGCGTGGTACGGCGGGCGAGCGCATACGCTTCGGCCTCGGGCTGCTCGTGCAAGATCGCCCAGCGCACGCCACGCAGCGACTGGTAACTCGACAAGTTGCGATACGCGCTCACCCAACCGTTCGCCGACAGCGTGCCCTCGACCGAAGACGCGAGCGCTCGATCGACGGCGGGATCGCGACCGACGAGCGACTGCTGCGCGATCGGCGTGTTGTCCGAGGTCGCGACCGGCACGCCGGCGCCATCCACGACGATGACCCTCGCGCCGGGCCCGAGCCGCGCCGCGACGATCGCATCGCGCACGAACGCGAGATCGAGCGCGGCGACGACCACGCCGATCAGCTCGCCGGTCCGGCCGCGCGCCTGAACGACGAGGTGCACGGTCGGGCCACCGGGCGCGAACACCGCGTCGCCGATGTAGCCGCCGAAGCTGTGCGATCCGATGTCGACATCGGCCGGAACCGGGTCGCCGTAGAGCAGCTTGCCGTCGGGATCAAGGATCGAGATCGAGTGGACGATCGGCACCTCGCGGCGCAGGCGGCGCAACAGCAGCGCGGCTTCGCGTGTGTCGTCCGGCGCGTCGGCCCAACCGGCGGCGGCGAGCTCGACCGTGCGCCGCGCGTCTTGCAGCGTCGCATCGAGCGCAGCGCCGAGCGCGCGAATGTGGGCGAGCGCTCCGCGTTGGACTTCGCGCTCGACGTCGCTGCGAGCCCGGGCGATCGCGAGCGCTCCGACGACGACGGTCGGCAACAACACCGCGAGCGCGAGCACGATCAACACCCGCCAGCGCAGCGACGTCATGGCGATCCACCCGGCGCTTCGAGCCGGAGCCAGCCGCGGCGGACACCGTGCATCGCTTCGGCCGGCGTCGCATCGCCGGCGACGACCGCGGCGAGCGCCGGGTTGAGGTCGTCGAACAACAGCGGCGTCACCGGCTCGCGCGGCAACATCTCGGCGGAGCGCAACGCTTCGTACTCGGCG